>Ga0255217_1000043_pt1 | contig 51541 bp, 58 predicted proteins | sample Miss_Atlam_RepB__FD_183046 | JGI IMG/M metagenome (GOLD analysis project Ga0255217, IMG submission 183046) | Freshwater microbial communities from Mississippi River, Louisiana, United States - Miss_Atlam_RepB_8d | ecosystem: Environmental > Aquatic > Freshwater > River | place: USA: Louisiana...
GCATGATCGTTGAGTACTACTCACGATAGTTAGGAGTGTTGTAATGCAAGAACATTATTTTAAATTCTGGAGAGAGTTAATCAAACCAAAAGGCTTCGAAATTGAGCGTGATACTCAAACTTCTGAGTACGCAAAATTTATCGTGAAGCCTCTAGAGAGAGGTTTTGGTGTTACTCTTGGGAATTCTTTAAGAAGAATTCTTTTGAGCTCTATGATGGGTTCTGCAGTTACTGCAGTTAAACTTGATGGAGTTTTACATGAGTTTTCAACTATGCCGGACGTTCTTGAAGATGTATCTGATGTAATTTTGAACTTGAAACAAGTTCGTTTTCGTCAGCACTCTGCAGAGACATTCACATTGAGAATCAGCAAAAAAGGCCCAGGCGTTGTAACAGCTGCGGATATCATTACTAACGATAAAATCGAAGTTTTGAATCCACACCAGCACATAGCAACTCTAGGTAATAATGCAAATTTCAATGCTGAGTTGATTGTTTCTTACGGAAGAGGTTATTCTCCTGTAGAAAACAGATCTGAGCAATTACCTGTTGGTTATATTGCTGTTGATGCTCTTCATTCTCCGATCAGAAAAGTAAACTATGCAGTATCAAATGCTCGCGTAGGTCAAAGAACAGATTATGATTCTTTGGCTTTAGAGGTTTGGACTGACGGCTCTATTAAGCCTGACGAATCAGTATCATTAGCTTCAAAAATATTAAAAGAACAGTTACAAATTTTCTTAACTTTTGATGAGTCTCTTGAACCAAGTGACGAAATCAAATCTATGGGTAACTCAACTCTTAATGAAAACTTATTCAGATCAGTTGATGATCTTGAGTTAAGTGTTAGATCTGCTAACTGTTTGAAAAATGCTAATATTAGATATATTGGCGAACTAGTTGTTAGATCTGAAGCTGAGATGCTTAAAACTAAAAACTTTGGTCGTAAATCATTAAACGAAATCAAAGAAATTTTAGTTGAAATGGGTCTTGGTTTAGGAATGAAAATTGATGGATGGCCACCTCCAGGTTGGGATCCAAATATTCCGCCAGTTAAAAGAGAATCTTAATCTGTTAAGTAAGTAAAAGGATTATAAAATGGCATCACACCGTCGTTTAGTTAAACATTTTAGTAGAAAATCGGGACCACGTAAGGCGTTATTAAGAGGATTAATGAATTCTCTAGTTGAGCATGGCCGTATCAAAACAACTGTTGCAAAAGCAAAAGAAGTTAAAAGACATATCGAAAAAGCAATCACTCTTGGCAAAAAAGGTGATTTAAATGCGACTCGTCTATTAATCTCTAGATTAGCTAATCAAGAAGCAGCATTATCAATCGTAAAAGATATTTCTCCTCGTTTTAAAGAACGCGCTGGTGGATACACACGTGTTATTAAAATCGGTAGAAGACCAGGTGATGCAGCTGAAATGGCATTTCTTGAGTTTGTTGACTTTGACTTTAAAGCCAAAGCAAAAGCAGCTAAATCTGATAAAAAAGAAGATAAAGCAGCTAAAAAAGCTGAAAGCAAAACTAAAAAAATTGCTTCAGTTGCTAAAGCTAAATCGAAAAAAGTTGTTCGTAAGATCCAGTCTAAATCTAGATCTTATAACTTTGCACAAAAATAGTTTTATACAAAAAATAAACTTTAAGAAAACCTCGGTCAAAACCGGGGTTTTTTTTTGTCTTAAAAGAGTATTTTTTTGCGTAGGGTTTTTAGTAATTTAAATTTCATTCATATTGATTTATAGTTATTTTATGAAAAAAAGAATTTTGATTGTTTTTGTTTTGTTTGCGGTAATGGCTGTTGGAGCTGTTTTTTACGTTAAAAATTATTTTTATTACTCAAAAAAAACTGAGATAGCTAAGGCTGTAGAAATTGATAAGAAATTAGTTTTAGAGACGTTTAGTAAAAACAGCAAAGAATTTCTCAATTCAGATGGTAAGAGCTTTGATACTATCAGTGGATTTAATATCCAAAACTTTGTATTAGAAGTTCCTGATAATGAACTTATTGTGCATTTTTGGGCTTCTTGGTGTGATCCTTGTATAAATGAAATTCCAGATTTGTTAGATTATCTAAATCGTCGACAGAATGATATTGTTCAAAAAAAATTGTCAGTCGTTTTGGTATCATTAGATTATGACATTGAGTCTTTAAATAAGTTTTTAAAAAGCTTTCCACACTTAAAGGATAGTCAATATTTACTTTTAATGGATAAGCAAGGCTTGTTTCAGAAGACTTTTGATATTGATCGCGTTCCTTCAACGTTTTTTATCAAGGATAAATCTGTAGAAAAATATCTAACAGTTGTGGACTGGAAACGTAAATAATTGTTCGTTAAAAAGTAAAGATCATTTATTTTTTGCGGTGGTAGGCACTCTGAATAATTCTATTGAAGTAATTAACGAATGAAGAGGCTTACGAAGTTAAGAGTTAAGAGTTAAGAGAATCCGCGATCAGCTCTTATCAGAACTGATCGTAGGGATTGTGTGTGTGTGTCAGTAATTAAAAGCCGAACTTGCTTTTAAGGTCATCAAGGGCTTTTTGACCTTCTTGCTGAAGCTTGTTTTTGGCTTTGTTTTCGATATCTTTTTTGGCTTGATTTATTTTTTCGTCAGCCACTGCTTTTTGAGTATTGAGTTTTGATTCTGCACTCGTAGCATCGCCAAGATATCCTTTAGTAAGTCCGCTCATTTGCTTTTCAAGATCGGCTTTTTGCTTTCCGATGACCCCATCAATTTTTTCCTTAATCTCTTTATTGATGTCATCGATTTTTTGTTGGATTGATCCTGTAAGGGCTTTCTCTAGTTTTTCACCAAGAGAAGAATTAACTTCGAGTTTTAAATCAGCTAAAGCTCCATTAGCTTTTGCATTGAGATCGAAATTTTGAATTTGTGCAAAACTTGATTTTAGAATTTCGTCTATAGTTTTTTCTTTAGCACTGACTTCGAATTTTGCATTGTTAAAATCATTTTTAATATCAAGCACATAGTTTTGAAAACCAATAGTCTGAGCTTTTACTGCAACTGATAGAGTTGGATTTGGTAAGCTAATTTGACCATCATCGCTCTTTAAAAGATCAAGAGTTTTCAGGCCTAAACTAGCAATGTTAAAATTAAATTTAGCCTCAGGCTCGTCGCCCAAATTATTTAGCACAGCATCGAACTTAAGCCCTGAGATGTTTTGAGGCTTAATGTCGCCGCTTATGTGCATTTCAGTTGGTTTGCCGATTTGTCTTTGATTTGAAACGATATTTAAAATTTGCCCGCTGATGTTGCCGTAATTAGCCTGTGCGTTTGATTGAGTACTGATTTTAATTTTTTGAATCCAAAATAATGGATATCCATTGGCGACTGGAAATTCATAACTCGTGCCGCGCTCACGAGGGTGAGGAACAAGTGTATCCGAAGCTATTTCAGGATCTTGTTTTTTATTTTTTTTGCCAGCAAGTAATTTATTTGGATTAGTTTTGTCATCAACCATCTTAGAATATTTAGCTGGCAAATATTTCTTAGATAATTCGTTAAGACGATTTAATTTACTAAGATAAGGAGTTAAATAATCCATAAACATAGATTGAGCAATTTGGCTTGCACTGATTTTAGGGATTTTCATGTGCTCTTTGATTTTTGAAACGTCTTCTTTGACTTGTTTATCAAGAGTTTCATAATCTTTTTTTAATGCATCTAAATCATTTGTAAAAAACTTTTTGGTGTCATCAACAGTTTTGACTTTTTCTTCGACATCTTTTTTAAGATCGTTGATTTGTTTTACTGCAGCTTCTAGTTCCTGTGGGTTTTTAAAATCTTTGACCTTAATAGCATCAAACTTTGTTTTGATGTTTTTGTAATCAGAGTCTTTAGGCAAAGTTTTAATTTTTTCGTCCCAATCTTTTTGTTTACCTTGCCATTTTGTTTTGAACTCATCAGCCATTTTTTTAGATAGCATCTGAGATTCAATTTGAGCTAATTGATCTTTGTAGTCCCCAGTTTTAAGAAAGCTACTTAAATCGCCGAGTAAGTTTTCTTTATTTTTTTCTTCGACTTTGTTTAAAGCTTTGTCTTGTAATTGTGAGGCTAGGCTTGGGCCTTCGTTCTTTTTAGGTGGTTCTGGAGGTGCTACTTTTCCGCGATATGATCTTTTTGACATCAGCTGAATATTTTCTGCAGCCATTTCTTCAACGACAAATTTTAATTTAAGAAGAGCATTCCAATTGACATCAAATCGAACTGATCCGATTTCAATCGTATTGAAATCAGGATTTTCGGCATCAGTCATTTGAATATCATGAATTGCAACGTTTCCATTTAAAAACGAAGATTTAAAAGAACCGATATTAACTTCGGCTCCAGTTGCTTTATAGCCACCCCATTCAATTGCAGATTTAACAAGGCTGTCAAAAAATAATGTGAAGAATAAAACAAGAGCTACCGTAAAAATAGTAAATGGAATAACAGCAGACCAACGGATAAGTCCACCTTTGTATACTTTTGGTTTTTTTTGGTTTTTAGTCGTTTGAGATTCGTTTTGAGTTGTCATTTTTAATTATCCTAATGAGTTTTGGAGATAGTTGTAAAATAGTCTACTTAGTAAGTTGATTGTCAAATTGGACATTCTATACACAAAGCCGGAAGGCTTTGTGCTCTAATTAACTGCTCGTTACATCTTGGTATTTGCTATACAGAAGATAAAATTTAGAAGCTTTAAATGCTTTCCAAAGTTTTGATTCTTCAAATTTGTGCACAACTTTTTCTCTGTATTGAATAATAAGCTTATTAAACATAAAATATAAAATAGGGCTTATGATCAGGACAAAAATAAAACTACCCATGACAATCGAATTATTAAAACGAGTATACGGAATAACAGGCAAGTTATAGAGAGTTGTCCATAGTGGACGCAGTGATTCAGATTCAAGAGTGGCCTTACCCAATATGTCGGCTATTGGATCAGCTAAGAATGCTACAAACTTAAAAACAAAAGCTGATAAAAAAGCCGCGCCAAATTGAACTTTGAAAAAAAATAAAATCATAAAAATTAAAAAAGTTTGCAGACTAAAAAAAGGAGAAAAACCAAGAAAGGCACCTAGTGTTAATCCCCAGGCAATTTGTTTCGTGCCATTTTCAGAATGAAGCAAAGTGATAAATTTAAAAAACTGATTCAAGAGTAATGTCATATTAAACCCTTCCGCTGTTGTTTATATAGACAGCTATTTTTAGTAAATAGATACAAAAAAACTATAGTCTAAGCGTAAAGAAACTCAAACTAAAGAGCAAGGTAGTTGTTGTTGTATTTAAGACATTTCTAAATTTGGAATAAAGTTGCTAGCTAGGGCTTTCAGTCGAGACATCGGCTTTGGATCTAGCGAAAAAATAACCACCAGGCAAACTCAGGATAAGATTAAAAAATTGCATAAGACTAATTGCTGTAGAAACAGCGGTCGCTGTTGGTGTGTTAATCATTGAAAAAATAAAAAAGAACGCAGCTTGTCCAACGCCTATGCCAGCAGGGGTCAGGGGAATTGCAGAAGCCATAAATGCAAAACAACCCAGTGGTAAAAATACAAAAATAGAGACTGTGCTTTGAGTTATTTGGTAATTTACTAAATAAAGAAAGCCAATAGATAAACACTGTGAAATGAAACTGATTCCAATGATTTTAAGAAAAAATGTACTCTTAAGAGTTTTCTCTATATTGAGTTGGATTTGCTCGGCCATCTGTATAATTTTAATGAGGATATTGAATTTAAAGTGAGCTTTAATTCTTGGAAATATTTTTTTTGAGTGATACAGAAACAGTAATCCGCAACAAGCAATAATTAATAAAACCACAGAGATGTTAAATAATCTCAACATATGATCAGGTAAGCCTTTAAAAAATTCGATAAATAAAAATACAGCTGAAAATAAAATTAATGCAAATAATCCAAGTACACGATCGACTGTAATAAGAGCAAAACTGGTTTTTTTGGGGACATGATATTTTTCTGATAAATTTAAAGCTTTAACAACATCGCCACCAACTCCACTCGGTATAAAAAAATTAAAAAAACTTCCGATTAGAGTTTCTCGAATGGCATGTGAAAGAGGGTAGCTTGGTTCTTCAAGATTAACTAAAGCTTTCCACCGCCAAGCAAAGACACAGATTTGTAAGCTGAAGGCCACAAGCCCAGCAACAACAATTAACGGATCTTTTAAGCTTTCAGAAAGTTGTTTAATATCAATAAAACCTAGCTTTAAAACTAAAGCTAGAAGTATGAATGATATAATAATACGCGAGTACTTTTTTAAAAATAACATTGAAAAAACGAATTATCCCAAAGTGTGTGTGTTAAAAATATTTTTTAAATTTTTAAGTACATTTTCTAAATTGCGTAGAGGTAATGAAGTTGGTCCGTCGCAAAGAGCTTTTTCTGGGTTTGGATGTGTTTCAACAAAAATACCATCAACACCCACGGCCATAGCGGCACGGGCTAAAGGCCACACCATATCACCACGGCCACCACTTGACTCACCAGTTGCTCCTGGCAATTGAGTTGAGTGCGTGCAGTCCATAATGACCGGATAGCCAAGTCTGCGCATTTCAACTAATCCTGTCATATCGTTAATCAAACGATTGTAGCCAAATGTTGTACCTCTTTCACAAAGAAGTAATTTGTCATTACCAGATTGAATAGCTTTTTGCGCGATGGCTTTCATATCCCAAGGAGCTAAAAACTGACCTTTTTTGATATGAATAACTCTGTTTGTTTTAGCTGCGGCTACAAGTAAATCAGTCTGGCGAGATAAAAATGCAGGAATTTGTAAAACTTCGGCATACTGGGCAGTTTCTTCAACTTGAATTGTTTCGTGAACATCAGTTAAAAAATTACAACCAACAGAAACTTTAATTTTTTCTAAAGATTTGAGCGCTTGGTTCATTCCTGGTCCGCGAAAGCTTTTTATACTTTGGCGGTTCGCTTTATCGAATGAACATTTCAGAACCCACGGAATACCCAGTGACTGAGTAACTCTTTTGATTTCTTGAGCTGTTTCGATAACCATGGCTTCGTCTTCAATAATATCTGGACCGGCAAATAAAACGAAGCTCTTGCGATCACCCCATGTGATGTTTCCAAATTTAGATTGAAGTTCAACTGTTTTAGCGAGTGGTAGAAATTCTTGTTTAAATTCGTTCATGGGGGATCCTTACTCAGTCATTGTACTGTTTAAATTCAGCAGTGATTGTCCTAAGATTTCGCTGAGAATTCAACTGCTGTTTTAACAGCATCAACAACTTTTTGCTGAGTTTCTTTATTCATATCAGGGAACATTGGTAAACTAATAACATGTTGTGCAGCCCAGCGTGAGTGTGTGATGTCATGGCGCTGAGGAGTGTGTTTTGCGTACCAAGGTTGATCAGCCATTGTCATAGGGTAATGAACAGTTGTTGGAACGCCAAGTTCTTGCATTTTCTTTTGGAATATATCGCGTTTAGTTATAGTGACTGTGTATTGTGCCCAGACGCTTGTGTTGCCTGGTTTTACAAGCGGAGTTGAAAACTGCGGGTCAAATTTTTCAAGACCGACAAATGATGATGAGAAAAATTGCGCAATTTTGTTACGTTGTTCAACTTCCCAATCATAACGCTCTAGTTTTGCTAGTAAAATAGCACATTGAATCGTATCAAGACGGCCATTCACTCCTAAACGAGTGTGGTAATATCTTTTTTCTGAACCGTGTTCGCGGATTTCTTTCATTGCAATGAGCAATTTATCATCATTTGTGAAGATAGCTCCACCGTCGCCATAGCAGCCAAGCGGTTTAGCTGGGTAAAAAGACGTGCCGGCAGCAGTCGTTAATGCACCACTTTTTTTGTCTTTGTATTTGGCACCATAAGATTGAGCCGTATCTTCGATTACGAATAGATTATGTTTTTTTGCGATAGCGTTAATTTCATCTAAATCAGCAACTTGTCCATAAAGAGAAACAGGCATAATGGCTTTTGTTTTAGATGTAATAGCAGCTTCGATTTTTTTAGGATCGATATTGAATGTTTTTGGATCAATATCGACATAAATAGGAGTGGCGCCAGCTAAAACGATTGTCTCGGCAGTTGCGATAAAAGAAAATGCAGTCGTAATGACTTCATCACCAGGACCAATGCCTAGTGCCATAAGAGGAATAAGTAGAGCATCTGTTCCACTGGCTACAGCTAAACAATGTTTTGATCCTGTGTGTGCAGCTAGTTTTTGTTCTAACTCAGCAACTTCTGGTCCGTTGATGTAAGCACCGCTATCCAAAACTTTTTGAATACGAGAATCAATGTTGTTTTTAAGTGCTAAGTATTGAGATTTTAAATCGATAAATGGGACTGACATAATAGGCCTCCAAAAAATTAATAATAAATCTATTATGAAGCTAAAGTTTAGTTCTGTCACGATGTGGAAAAAAAGCTTCACGCAAGCGGTAATTACTGACAGAATAAACATGATTAACTAGACCATGAACTTGGATGTTCATGCATAATAATTCAAAAAATCATTTAATTTGCAATCAAGGAAGGTTCAAAAATGACAAAGTCTTCGATTATTGGAATTTGTACTGTAGCTTCGGCTTTGACAGTTATTCCATTTACTTACGCTGCGAAAACGCAGCATCACAGTGATAGCGTTAAAAAAAGCTCTAAAATACCTGAAAAAAGAAACTATACACTTAAGCAAGATATTAATCCTTGTGATGATTTTCATGAGTATGTTTGCTCGAATGTCGAAAATTCATTTCAGTTAAGAGATGATAGAAGTTCTCATATTTTTGCATTTGAAGATTCTGATGAGCGTCTTTTAGAAAAAAAGAAAAATTTCTTTAAAAAAATTGATCAAGAAAAAAAGCTTAGTGATCGATCGTTACAAATGAAAGATTATTATAAAGCATGTATGAATGTTAAAGAGTCTACAAAAGAGGAAAAAACACTCGTTCAGAACCTCAAAGAAGAGTTAGCTTCAATTAAATCGATGAAAGAATTTGTTGAACTGAACAAACAAAATATGATGAATGAAAAATGGTCATTTATTGGGTATGAGTTGTCTGCCAATATTGATAACCCTAATATTTATGATATTACTTTCGATATCAATTTTATGTTTTTACCAGAGCATAGTTATTACGATAATAAAGAATTAACTGCTGCTTATGCTGATTTAATGACTGATTTCTTTATGACAATTTACCCCGATGGTAAACGAGATATATTTCGCAAACGAGCTGAAGCTGTCGTTGAATTTGAAAAACGTTTTAAAGTCACGTATCCGTTTCCTGCTGAGTTTAGACAAAGATGGACACAACCAAGATATGTTTCAAGAGACGATTTTTTTAAACAGACTGCAAATATTGGTTTAGAGAACTTTTTTAAACAAAATATTCCTGATAAAACATTAGTTCGTATTTTTATTCCTGAAAGTATTGCTTTTGCAAATGCAGAACTACAAAAAGAAGAAAATTTGCAAATTTTAAAAGATATTTACATGTTCAGAAGTGCACGTGGGTATATGGATGATGCTTATCCTGAACTTTTTAAAAAGCGTATGGCGTTTAGTTATAAATTTTTAGGTGGACCACCAAAAAGACCAGAGCGTCAAGAGCGTTGTACAATGTCTGTGATGGGTGCATTTAATCGTGAGTTAGATTTAGAAATGCTGCCGAGATTGTTTCCGAATTTTCCAAGTGATAAAATGTTAACTGTTGCCGAAAAAGTTAGACAGTCAATTTTGGGTGGAATTAAAGACAACACATGGTTATCGTCAAAAAGCAAAGAGGGTGCTTTAGCAAAAATTAGCAAAGCTAAATTACAACTGATCGAACCTAAAACAGATAAAGAGTGGGATTTTAAACCAATTCAAAAATATTCTGATTCTAAGCCTTATGAAAATGGCAAAAAATTAGCTTTGTTATCGCACAAAAGATCTATGGAGAAAATTCGTGAAGGCGTTAATCACGAAGCCTGGGGTATGGGACCATTAACTGTTAATGCTTATTACTCTCCTGAAGCAAATAAATTTGTAATGCCAATCGGAATATTACAGTATCCGTTTTTTGTGCCAGAGGGCGATGTTGTTGAAAACTTAGGGGCAGTTGGTGCTGTTGTAGCTCATGAACTGGGTCATGCAATTGATGACGAAGGATCTAAGTTTGATTCTGATGGTAAACTTAAACAATGGATGACTGAAGACGATGTTAAAAAGTTTAAAGAGCGAGGTCAAAAAATGATCGAGCAATTTAATAAAATTGGCCATAATGGGTCTTTAACATTGGGTGAGAATGTTGCTGATTTAGTGGGTTTAACATTTGCGTACAAAGCTGCATTTCCTGAAGGAAAAGGTTCTGTAGAAGATAAAAAGAAATTTTTTGTAGCTTATGGTCGTTTATGGTGTGGAGTTACTCGCGAAAAAATGAAAGAAATGCTACTTAAAACAGATCCACATAGCATGGGCTATGCTCGCATTAATGAACAAGTGAAGCATCAAAGTGGTTTTCAAGAGGCTTTTTCTTGTCAGCCAACAAATAAACTTTATATGAGCGAGTCAGATCGACTCACAATATGGTAGTTATTTTAGTCTTGTGAAAATTGCTGATTTAGAACTTAATCTGAAACCATTTGAGCCGTTTTTTAAATTTGAAACGGCTCATACACAAACTTTACTGGGGCATTTCATTAAGTCTCCGGTTTTTGGCAAAAAACTCAAAGTCCACCAAATTCAATTACCTGATGGCGATCAAATGAGTGTGCAAACTCATATAGGAAAAAGCCAATTTATCGTTGTCGTTTTTCATGGGCTTGGTGGTACAGCTGATTCAGATTATATGCACAGAACAGCGATCGTAGCTGATCGATTAGGGCATTCGGTGGTGTTAGTTGAACATCGTGGGGTCGGCAAAAGTAAGGGCTTTGCGCAAAAGCCATATCATTCAGGTCGTGGTGAAGATGCATCTGCTGTGAGTGAATATTTACGGCAAACATTTCCAGATAAAGTCCAAATTTTTATAGGGTTTTCACTCAGTGGAAGCGTTTTATTAAATTTGTTAACTGAAAGATTTGGCACTCATTTGCCTGATTATGGAATTGTCGTCAATGCACCGATTAAGTTGAATCACTCTTCGAGTATGTTGCAAAAAGGCTTTTCTAAATTTTATGATTTGCGATTTTACTTTATGCTTAAGAAAATGATTAAAGAGCAAGATTCTAAAGTTAAATTACCCTTGTGGGGCTCAACACAGCTCATTGATAAATTATATACATCTCAAAAATCTGGTTTTAAAGATGATCAAGATTACTATAAAATTTGTAGCACGTATCCTTATTTGAAGCAAATACGAGTGCCGACATTTGTACTCACGAGTGAAGACGATCCTTTTATAGTTTTTAAAGATTATGCAAATGCCGAGTGGAATGAGCAAACACACAGAACGTTTATCAAACATGGTGGTCATATGGGATATGTCTCACGCCGGAAAATAACACCTTTTGATCGACGCTGGTTAGATCATTATATCAATCAAGTTTTACATCAGATATCTGAATTACATCGAGTCTAGGAAATCTCATCCTCGAACAATAGACTAGAAAACAACTTAAAATTGAATCAGGTCTGCCGCCTAAAAAAAAAGCATATCAGCCTAAAAGGGTGTGCATTTTTGTACGCAAAAATAACGACCAACCCGGAGGGGATATGCAAGTTTTAAGAACCATCAGTATGATACTGATTGCTGCAGTGTTTTTTAATATTAAGGCGCAAGCAGTTGAAACAAAAGCAGCTATGAAAGAATGGACTTTTTTAGTGTTCATTAATGGACACAATAATTTAAGTCCGTTTGCAGATATGAATATTACATCAATGGAAAATGTTGGTTCAACTGATCAGCTCAACGTTGTTGTCGAATGGGGTAGTGAAAATACAAACATCACAAAAAGAATGTTCATAAAAAAAACTGGTTCTGATCATGTGAGCAAAAGCCAAGTGATGATGGAATTACCTGATCACGATATGGGAGATTACAAAAATCTTGTTAGTTTCATTGATTGGGGAGTTAAAAATTTTCCGGCTAAACATTATTTTATCGCAGTCTGGAATCATGGCAGCGGATGGCACTTTATGAATCAATCTTTATTAAAGCCTATGGATATTTCATACGATGAAGGTTCTGGTCATCATATTACAACTGAAGAGTTGGGCTTAGCGATGGCTGAAGCAAAAAAAATCATTGGTCATAATGTTGATATTTATGGAAGTGATGCCTGTTTGATGCAGATGATGGAAGTTAATGGTGAGCTTGTGGGTTCAGTTGATTATGTTGTTGGATCTCAAGAAACAGAGCCTGGCGAAGGTTGGCCATATGAGCCCTTTTTAGCTAAATGGGCTAAGCAACCAACAATGACAGCCGCACAAGTATCGGCTCTTTTGAGTCGTGAATATAAAGCGTCTTACAATGGTGGTGTGTACGGTAAAAAAACAAATACAACTTTTAGTGCAGTGGATTTAAATAAAACAGCTGATCTTTATAAAGGTGTTACGGCACTCGGGCGTAGTTTTATGAATTTAGACTTGCAGCAAATTAAACAATTACGTTCGGCAGTAGCTCAAGCTGTTAGCTTTACGTATGGTGATTATGTAGATTTAGGTGATTTGTTGGTGAAACTTAAAAACTCAAGTTTTGCTTCGAAGCTGAGTGGTCTAAATGAAACGGAATCTGCTCTTAAAAATTATGTCATTGCTGTGGATAATAATTCTGCATTTACTAAAGCAAAAGGATTATCAATTTGGTTTCCGCTATTTGATTCAACTGATATGCAAAGATACGACAATCTTAAGTCTAGTCAAGAAACAGGCTGGAATAATGCGATTCGATCTGCATTGAAACCATAATTCGTTAGAAAAAGCAAAAGTCTTGCAGGCTTTTGCTTTTTCTTGTTTTTGTTGTTAAAAACGTGATAATAGATTTATGTCTAATTCAGCTGAATTTCTTGTCGAGCTCGAAGAAAATGATGCATCTGTTGTTATGCAAAAGTGTATTGATAGTTTCTCGGACCTGATCATTAAAATTGACAATGATCCTCAGACTTATACCGCCAAAGTAAAAAGATCAGAAAATGGAAATGTTTTTGTAGAGACTACTTTTGAGGAAAAGCTCAAAACTATTTCTGAAAATGTATCGATTAAGTTTTTTTTAGGAACTGAAGTTTTTTTTGTTAAGACACCGTTACGTCTTCATGAAGAACAGCTCTGTTTTTCTGAAAAATCTAAAATTATTCAGCTTAAACGACGTAAAGAAGAGCGACATAATATACCTGAAGGTTGGCCACAGCTTGCAGCAATCTGGTCTATTCAAGACAAAACTAAAAATGATGCGACTGTTATAGATATATCTAATTCAGGGATACGTTTTGAAGTGATTAATTTAACTTTGCCTGTAGAAAAAGGTGATGTTATTCGAATTCAGTTTAAAATTAATAAAAGAACTGAAGTTGTTTGTGATGCAAAAGTTCGCTTTAAACTTAAAAAACAAAATGGTTCACATATTTTCGGGCTAGAGTTTGGACGCATTTTAGACAGTCAGAAATCACGCGTGCGAAGTGTTGTGGATGACATTATAGCGTATAATGCTATTAAATTACAAATTTAGTATATGGCATTAAATAAGATAGTTTTAAATTCACTTAAAAAATTCCCAAATGAGAAAATAGCTCTAGTCATGGCATTAGCACAAGAGTCAAATCAGAATCTGGAGAAGAGTGGATATCAAATATTTTACTCTGGCGTAGGACTTGTTAATTCTGCATTAAGCTTAGCACGATTTATTGAAAGTGTTCGTCCTGATCGAGTTATAAATTTAGGTACAGCAGGTAGTGTGAACATACCAATCGGTGAAATCGTTGAAGTGAATCGAGTTGTGCAAAGAGAGCCTGTATTATCTTTTTTAAAAAAAGAAATTTCATTAAATGTCATGACAGATCTGCACCAAGTGGTCTGCGGCAGTGCGGATCACATTGAAATGTTAAATAAAGATCAAAAGTATTCTTATGATATTGTTGATATGGAATGTTTTGCTCTTGCAAAAGTTTGTCAAAGTTATGATTTACCATTTCACTCAATTAAATTTATAACTGATTTGTCAAATCATCAAACCCAAGAGACATGGAAAACAAATTTAGAAAAATCGAGCCTGAAATTTATCGAGATTCTGAATAATTTAAACCAATGATATTTAAGGCGGAAAACAGTTAAAGTGAGTCTATCAAAAATAATCGAAATTTTAAAAAACTGGACAGAAATAAAATTTTTACTTATTGTCAGTTGTATCAGTTTATTTATTCATAGTACATTCTTGACCCATTTGATAAGCATGATGACTGTTGTGCAACTGCATGAGCTAGGGCATGCAATCGTTGCTAACTTAGGCGGTATTCTTGCAATACCCATAGGTGTGATGGGTTTCACTATGTGGTTTAGTTATGAACGTTTATATTTTTTTGTGTTTTTATTTCTGTGCGTTCAAGTTTTTTTAATATACAAGTTTTATAAGTTAGAACGTTCTTTTTTGTTTATTGTCGGAATATGTATTTTAGTCATCAATATTAAGCTTGTGTTTTTTTTACCACTTATTAAATTACATCAGTATATTTCGGCAGCAGGGCTCGCTGGAGAGATATTCTTGCCCATGGTTGGTTTAAGTTTATTCTTTTTTAAGATTGAAGACATACCAAGATGGGATTTTTGGAAATATGTCATAGCTGGATATATGACTATAGCTTATGTAGCGACTTTAAAAATGTGGTACCGGATCGTGACTCATCAACAACCTTTGCCATTTGGTTCGGCACTGAGTGTAGATGGTGCTAGTGACACCAATGGTGATTTAAACAAATTAGTCGCAGCGGGTTGGACTGAGTCGTCGATACAGCATTTTTATGTAAATTCCATTAAGTTTTCAGTTGTGATTATTTTGAGTTCAGCTATTTATCAATTGTGGATCTCATTTAATGAAAAAAGCTCAGAGTTAGAAAACTCTGAGCTTTGATTTTTTTTAACTAACGACGAGTATTCATTACTTCTTTTTGAGTACCGAGCCTGAAGAAGGGGCTGGTACTGTAGTTTTCTTCTTATCATCATCACATGGTTTTTTATCTTTCTGTGATTTGTCGTTTTTGTCGCAAGGTTTTTTACCTTCATCTTTTTTGTCTTTATCGCAAGGTTTTTTGACCTCGTTTTTATTTTTATCGTGATCACAGTCTTTGTCATGTTTGTCTTTATCTTTGTGTTCGCAAGGTTTCTTGTGATGATGTTTGTCTTTATCACAATCATCGTCTTTTTTATCTTTGTGGTTTTTGCGAACATGACCATGTTTAATTTCACCTAAATGTTTGCCATGATCATGGTGTTCTTTGTGGTCACGATCCACGTTTTTATCACATTCATCTTTCGGAGGAACTGGTACAGGTGGTTTTGGTTCTACTGAACAACTTTGATAGATCGCTGATCCAGATAAAACACCATCAGTACATAGTCTTTCTTCTGCAGCACAAGATGAACCGTATGGCACACTTGCAGATTTGAAAAGTTTAATTGATTTACCACTTGCTACAACGACTCCGTTTATAGAACAACTTTTTGGTGTAGGGTTTGGTGTTGGATTTTGAACTGTACAAGAGCTTTGTGCATATGATCCAGAAAGAGCACCATTATCACATAAGCGTTGTTCTGATTTACAAGATGAACCTGCAGGAACACTTGAACTTAAATAAGCAAGTACAGATTGCCCATGAGCAACAGGTTGTCCGTTAAAGCTACAGCTGACAGGTTGATTAACAGAACAAGAAGCGTAACTAGCAGAGCCAGATAAAACACCGTTGTTACAAGTGCGTTGCTCAGACTGACAAGTTGAACCATAAGCCACAGAGCTTGCAGCAAAACCTGTTACGACCTGACCGTTAGCAATAGTTTGTCCGTTAAAAAGACAACTTGCTGGTTGATTAACAGAACAAGAAGCATAACTAGCAGAGCCAGATAAAACACCGTTGTTACAAGTACGTTGTTCAGCCTGACAAGAAGATCCATAAGCCACAGTACTTGTTGCGAATGCATTTACAGATTGACCGTTAGCAATAGTTTGTCCGTTAAAAAGACAACTTGCTGGTTGATCAACAGAACAAGAAGCATAACTAGCAGAGCCAGATAAAACACCGTTGTTACAAGTGCGTTGTTCAGACTGACAAGAAGATCCATAAGCCACAGTACTTGTAGCGAACGCATTTACAGATTGACCGTTAGCAATAGTTTGTCCGTTAAAAAGACAACTTGCTGGTTGGTCAACAGAACACGCTCCGTACTGGTATGCTCCAGAAAGAACACCGTTATTACATAGTCTGTCTTGAGAAAGACATGAAGAACCATAAGCTACACTCGAGTTTTGAAATGCTTTAACAAGTTGACCATGAGCAACAGTTTGTCCGTTAAAAAGACAACTTGCTGGTTGATCAACAGAACACGCGGCATAGTTTGCTGAACCAGATAAAACACCGTTGTTACAAGTGCGTTGTTCAGACTGGCAAGACTCACCATATCCCACAGTACTGGTTACGAATGCGCTGACAGATTGACCGTTAGCAACAGTTTGTCCGTTAAAAAGACAGCTTGCTGGTTGATCAACAGAACACGCGGCATAGTTTGCTGAACCAGAAAGAACGCCGTTGTTACATATACGTGTTTCAGCAGCACATTGTGATCCGTAAGCGACAGTAGAGTTTTGATAGGCTACGATGGCTTGACCATTAGCAACAGTTTGTCCGTTGAAAAGACAACTTGCAGGTTGATCAGCAACGCAAGATGCGTATTGGTAGCTACCACTTAATTTGGCCGCTGAGCAAGTTCGTTTTTCAGATATACATTGGGTGCCATAAGCGACAGTAGAGTTTTGATAGGCTGTTATAGATTCACCATCTTGCACAACCTGTCCATTGAAATAACAACTGTTATCATCAGGAATAATGATAATAGCTGAAGGTGCTGCGGTCGTAGTGGCCGCCGCTGCTTTTTCTGGAATAAAGTTACTACACAGAGTAACTGCCAATCCAACCAACGTGATTATTTTTCTTGTTAATAGCATTCTTGACTCCCTGTCAAACTGACAACGTATCTTATATTTTGAGATTTTTTATTTAAGATTGCTTTAAAAAAAATATTTTTATCGAGATAAGACAATAAAATCTGAATGATGAGCGAAGTGTAAAAAAAATAAATAGTGCCACTTGAAATAGGTGAAAAAAAGTTTTGCAGAAAAAAAGAAATTTAAGCGAGCTCTGTTTAGCGAACTCGCTTAAAGGTTTAATTATATTTGTGTTTCAATTTGATTCGGTTGCGCATGTTTTTTAGCGTTTTGGTTCATTGTGATGTCGTTTAATATACCACAATAAATAGCCGTACAAAGTTGAATACCACGAGAGATAATTGGAAGTAAATGCTGAGGGCAGTTTTCTAAATGTGGTAAAGCATTATTAAAATGTTCCACGTCAAGTTCGCAATGAAGTCTCATGAATGTAGAGGCTTCTTGTCCATGACTTGCAAGCACCTGAGGATAGAAAATGTGTGCTTTTTTGGCCGCAAAACCTTCAAGTGTAAGTGAAAAGCCTAGGATTGCCACTGGGTGTTCATTTTCAATCATGTAGCTTAGAGACTGGTAAAAAAATGCCGTATGCGGAAGTTCCGGAAACATATTTAGGTCATAGCCCAAAGATTTTAAATCTTTTAAAGCTAAAAGCTCGTGTTTTTTTTCTTCTTTAGCTTCTTCGATAAATCTCCAGTGTAGAGTATCTTCAGAGCCTGGTTTGGTTTTGGCTGAAGCTAAAGCAAGCTGTCGAGTTGTCCAGGATACGTAGTAAAAACTTTGTGCTAGCCAATTAGCGTATGTTGCTTCGTCTTGCCATGCAAATTTCTCGCAAGCTAGCGATATTTGATCTATAGCTGTAAGCATTTCATTAAAGACTATTTTCGCATTGAGTGTTGAGTTCATATTTATCTCCTTTTTTTGTTATTAATTCTTTGTAGTGATTTGTGTTCCAACCTAACTCAGAGTTTAGTTTTGAGTTAGGTTGTTCAAGACTGAGGTATTCATCCCAGAGTTGTGTGATGATTTTTTTTTCTTCTGGCATTTCAGCTTTGAGAAAACTATTTTTGGGAAACACCACGAAATCAGAAGGCTCGTTGTGGACATAAAATCCAGATTTAATAGATTCGCCACCCCATCTGAGGGCTAGTTTATTTACTTTGCCTATATTGCGTGTGTAACAAATACCCCAGTCAATATTTGAAGTGTAGAGTCGGTGAACGATAACCCCAGTAATTAAATCGACTACGCGTAAGTCGTTGAACCACATTTGGGAAACTAGAAGTTGGTTTAATGTGATACATTTAGAAATTTTTTTTTGATTTAGAATTTGAAAAATATCTTCAGGAATTTCATTAAAGTAAGAATGATCACGTCCATAATCTGTTTGTAAATTAAATATATCTAAAGCCACAAGTGCAATAGGAGTGTGATCGATATGTAAACTGTAAATTTCTTTTTGTCTCATAAAGTTATCACTACTGAGTTGAGCTTCTGGAGATATTTTTTTAAATTGAGAGCTCCACAGAGTTTTCCAGTAGTTATATTGTGATTGAGCCTGTGTATATTGGCCTATAGTCCATGAATGTGAGCGAGCAAAATTTGAAATTGAAAGTCTCAGATTATTTTGTGACTCGTTTGAATACATGACAGTAGTCTAGTAATTTAAAATTTGATTAATCAACTACTTTTGATTTAATTTTTGGCTAAATGTGTTAATTTTTTGCAAAAAATCATTTAAATAGATTAAAAAATAGACTGTTTATGCCGATCAAGATCTAGCAACCATGAATACAACACAAGTTTTAGTTTATATATTAGGGGGAGTTCTTGCCATCAGTTCAGTTTATGCTGGATTACTGTGGTATTCACTTCGCGAAAAAGTTCTCAAGAAGTTTTTTCTATTTTGGATTTGTGGATGTATATCATTTATAGCACAGGGAGTAGCGAATCATTTAAACGCCGTCCATTTTGCATCTTTTTATATTACACATCTAATGTGTGTATATTTTTTATTTCAGATATCCGGAAATTTATTAGGTATTAAAGTTAATTGGAAATACTTATTCAGTATGGCTGGAGCAAGCTTAGGTTTAAGTCTTCTGCTATTTTCATTTAATATAGGATATTCATTAAGTGTTATTCCAGGAGTCGTCTTTATTTCGTGTGCTCTCTTTTATTTTTCGTATTTAATTTTGAAATCACCTTCGCGCACAAAATTAGATATAGGGTACGCACTTATACTTATAACGAACTCAATTCATTTACTAGATTATCCTTATATGCGTCCGCGTGAAGATTTAGCCATATTTGGCTTTGCCGCAGCGATTTCATTTTATTTCGTGTATTCTGTTTTTATACCTATATATATCATTAAAAAAATAGATTCTGAGCGTGAGTCAAAGTTAGAAGAAATGGTCATTTCGAGAACAGATCAGTGGCAAGTGGCTAATCAAAAACTATCTGATACATATACAATACTTGAATATAAATACAAAGAAATAGATAAAATGGCACAAGAAAATCAAGCTCTCCTGAATATTTTAGTGCATGATATAAGTAACCCCATGCAAATTATTTTTAATAGTATGACTGGGCTAAAAAAATTCAACGAAGCTGAACAGCAAGCTAAATACCTGTATGATAAATACCCAAAGCTAGTGAGAGCAATGAATTCAATCGATGAAATTTTAACGACTGTTCGTAATTTTCATAGCGCTAAACTGGGTAAAATTAGTGTGAACATGGTTTCGATTCGATTAGATAAATTACTCGGCGAAGTTGTCGGTCTTTTAGATGAAAAGCTGGCTGCTAAAAATATTACGATTAGCTATGATTCTGAAAAATGCTCTCACATTTTCATTAGAGGCGAAGCCTCGTGGTTGAAAAATCAAGTTTTAATAAATCTCTTAACTAATGCAATCAAATTTTCATCAGAAAACTCTGTTATTGATATTTTAGTGCGTTCGAATCAGGATAAAGTTGCTATACAAATTCGTGACTATGGTGTTGGTATTCCAGAAGATTTGCGAAATCGTTTATTTGAAATTGATCAGCAAACAACTCGGTTAGGCACATCTGGAGAAAAAGGTACAGGATTAGGTCTACCAATTGTTAAAAAATATTTAGAAATGATGGATGGTAAAATTACTCTAGTTGAGCTTTCAAAAAGTGAAACTGGAACATGTTTCGAGCTAGAACTTATCAGCGATCAGACACAGCAAAGTGCTTAATTAAGATTTAATCGCATTTTTAAGACAATCTATAACAAGCTTTTCGCAGGCTATTTTGCCGAACTCAGGTCTATAGACTAAGCAAATTTCATCTTTATATGTGGGTAACTGTTGGTGTGCTTTTAAATGATCGTGCGAAAGAAGTACTGCTCTTTCGGGAATAATACCATAACCGATTTTTTCATGAGTTAATCTGCAAATGAGTTCCAGGCTGTCTGTGGCAATAATTTTATGAGGTTTGTTTTTCCATTTTTTAAGAATTGATTGTGTTTGAAATAGCTGTGGATTGCAGATAAGGGTGTCAGATTCTTCTAATTGTGGGTGTGACCAAATCGATATTTTATCGTAATCGAGTTTTTGAATAATTAAATCAGGGACTTCTACGGGATTAATCACAAGGCCAATATCAATGCGTCCATTTTGGATTTCAGTTTGAATGTGTCTTGAAAGGTCGTGTTTTAATTCAATTTTGTAATCAGGAGCTTTGTCTTTTAGTATTTTAAGTGCTTTAGGTATTGAGTATTGTGCAACAGTTGTATGACATCCAATTGATATTGTTCGATTGGCAAAAATTTCTGACTGTTCTTTTCGTGTATTGAGTTCGGCTAAATAGGAAAGTGCAGTTTTAGCTTTTTCCAAAAAAACTTTGCCACTGGGTGTAAGCTGAATGCCGGTACGAGATCTGTAAAACAATGTATATCCCAAATCACTTTCGAGTCGTTTAATGCTTTCTGATAAAGCGGGCTGACTGATTTCTAATTTGTGCGAAGCTTGCACGATTGTTTTACAGCTTGATGTTTCAATAAAGTGAGAAATATCATTTAAGCGAAAGTTCATAAACCATCCTTATCTGAGTCGTCTATTTTTAAAACATTTGAATGAAGCTCAACTTGGTATTGTGCACACATTTCAAAATCTTATCTTTTTTATAAAAGCCTGCAAGTCTTTTGTTCTCAGCTCGTGTCATAGTGTACTCGAGCTGAGAGAGCTAGAATCTAAGTGCGTTTGTTTTTGAGTCTAATTCTATTTTTTATTGTCTCAAGAGAGCTTGCATTTAATGGGTGAGCCCAATTTCTGCCTGTGGCTAAAATTTCGGGATTTGAAAGTTCATAACCTAAAAAGCGAATGTAGTGCTCATCGCAGACAAAAAAATGCTTTTGATAGGCATTTTTTAACTTAAAATGAGGATCTTTTTTAAGTTTCAGTTTTTGTAAAAGCTTGGCTTTTATTTTAATTGATTCGATAAGTTTAGACATAAAATACTTTCTTTGTCGGTCCCGCTAATTTGACAACAGCATTTTATAAAATGTGTTTGGTCGTTGACGAAGTGAGATACTCTTGGGCGGGATAGGTGTCTTCGAAAAACCTATATGAGTTATACAATAGCAAAGATTCAGAATAATTGCAATTCGATCTATCTAAAAGTTTGACAGTTTTTTCCAACATATTTGTGAAAGCCAATAGAATTGTATAAGATCCTGTTAAGTTTTTTTTAGTTTGAGAAAAATAAACAGAAATATTTCTAAGTATAAAAACTCATTTAGAATAAAAGTAAGGGGAGTGGACAAAGTCTAATTGTCTACTGATAATTATGAGTGATTTATCAATTTTAGAATTAAAAAATCAGCTTTTAAAACTTGTGCGAGAGAACTCTTTTAAATTCAATCATTTTTATGACCCTCGTAAAAAGATGCAAGTCATTTTGATTAGTCATAAAAACGAAAGTAAGCCCACACATGTGGCCGAACACCAAAACTTAGCACAAGCTTACCAAGAAGCAATTAAGCAAATTTTGAAATAATTCATACATAGACTTTTTGCTCGTATTGACTCGGCTACCAGCCCATGCGTAATATGAGCTTGTGACAAGTGCTAAGCGAATAACATCTTTTTTACTTCTTTTGATTTTAGCTGTTTGTGCTATTAAGCCCTTGTTTCATCTCGGGCAAGTTCAATCCTGTGATGAATTCGCACATATTCATTTTCACAAATTTTTTAAAACAAATACTCTTGCATTTAAGCAGATCGATAACGACAACGACTGTCACGAGGGTAAAGTATTATCTGGTCTTGTTGTTTTGGAGTTGTTGCCTGTCATAGAGTTGCCTGTACAGCATTCACCAGAAAAGCATTCAATCGTATTTAACTTAGTTATTTACTATCCCGATCCAGATATAGAACCGCAGCGAAAACCTCCTCGTTTTGCATAATTATAATTATAAATTTAAATGCAGATTCAAAATAAACGATTTACGACGAGGACAATTAATGAACACAAGAATTATTATTTTTATTTTTTTCATAACAAACTATGTATTAGCAGCTCAAGGACATAAGAAACATAACCATGCGGCACATGTTCATGGTGGCGGTCAGTTATCAATTGCATTTGATGGTTTAGAGGGGCGTATTGAATTTAAGTGTGCTGCCGAGAGTGTTTTGGGTTTTGAATACAAACCTAAAAAAGAGCAAGACATTAAAACACTAAATGCAGTCACAGAGAAATTCTCAAATTCAATAAATAAATTTATTCAGTTTGATCAAGATTCTCGCTGTCAAATAACTTCAGAGCAAATAGGCCAGGTTCCTGAAAAGGGCGAAAAAACGGTCTCAAAGCATTCTGATTGGCAAGCTCAATACAATGTTAAATGTGAGAAATCCATAGCAGGATCAAAACTGAAAATCGATTTTACTGATTTTGATCATATTAAGGATCTTGATATTACTTTATTGATTGGCGCAATTCAAAAAAATGCAGAGTACACCGGTCGTGCTATAAGTATTGAACTTAAGTAAAAAAAAATGTTGGGTTGTGTTGTTTCATGGCCCAACGTCTTTATCTTGAGATTAATATTTTTATTTATGAGGTAAATTCATTGTTCTAATTTTTGAGTTTGAAGATAGCAAAATAGACGGAATATCGTCTTCGTCGTAAATGTCACCAACGACTTCTTCAAAAATATCTTCTATCGTAACTAATCCCAAAATCTCATCGTTTCTTTTGACTATAGCCATATGGCTTTTTTTACTTTGTAAAACTTTAAGAGCATTTAGAATATGCTCTTCTGCGTTTAAAAAAACAATCGGTCGTATAAGTTTATTCCAATCGACTTTGGATATTTCAATTTCAGAAATAAATTCTTTAGCATGTAACAAACCAATGGGTTTACCATTTTCTACAACGGGAATACGTGTGTGTCGAGCCGTGCGAATGAGATTCATGACATCCATTTGGTGTGCTTTTTTGTCAATGCAAGAAACTGATTTCCACGGCAGTAAAATGTCTTTAACTTTTCTTTTGTCAACCGCAATAAGATTGAGAACGTATTGTTTGTGCGATTCTGATAAATCGTCAATATCAATTGATGACGAGTGCTCAATCGCGTTTTCAACGCCCATTTTTTTAAGGAATGGAGATATAATCAATTTAGTTGAGATTTCTAATAAAAACACAATTGGCGAAAAAATTTTATCAAGCACAACTAAAAATAAACTACCAAATTTTGCAAAGCGCATAGGAAATCGTAAAGCTAAGGTTTTTGGAACGAGTTCACCGATCACAACTGAAAAATATGTTAACGGAATAACAACAGTGATGATAGCTAAGGTTTCTGAAATCTCCTCAGAAATATTAAACATTCGTTGATAGTGGGGGCTTAGGGATTCTTCGGCACCAGCGCCACCAACTGCGGCAGATATTGCTCCGACTAATGTAATCCCAATTTGTAAAACTGAAAGCACGCGTTCAGGATTAGATCTTAAATTTAAAACATTTTGTGCTAACTTGTCGCCTTCGAGAGACAGTTTTTTTAAATGCGGTTTTGAGACTGTTACAAAAGCCATTTCAACACAAGATAGGACAGCATTTAATAATAGGCAGATGATAATAACTAAAATTGAGATCACGTAAGCTCGCTTTCACAAGTTTGGATATTGAGATTTACATTATTTTGCTGACAAAACAAACAAAGTCTCACATATGCGATGTGTTGTAATGGATTCATTTTGAAAGAAGAACTTAGCTTTGGTAACAAATCGCGTACGTTTATATATAACGTCATCAGAAGATATAAAAAAGTCTTAATTGGGGGCAAACTATGCAGTTAACTAAACAAGTATCAAGTCATCAGTTTAAACAATGGTTGACCTCATTAGTTACATTATTTTTTGTAACGCCGGTTTTTGGATCATGGGATGAAGACTTTCAACTTTTAAAAGATAGACCAAGATCATATGAAGTGGCTGGTGCCATTTGTGAAGAATTAGCACGTATAAAATTTGAAAAGCAATATAACAATTCAAACTATGAAATCGAAGTTGGTATTGCTTATGGTGATCGTCAAAGAACTATTGGTGAATTAGATATCATTGTTTTTAGTCGCGAGACTCAGTCTGTTATTCATATAGCAGAAGTTAAGTGCTGGAAAGATATGTCAGCTGGATTAGAAAAAGCTCGTGATCAGAGGCTTCGATTTTTGAACAATGTAAAATCAACACAAAAACAGATCAGTTTTCAATCCACATCGCGAGATCAAACGTTTGCTGTTGATCAATTTCGTAATGTCACATCGTTTTCAACTATAGGTCAAAAAGGCTCTGTCGAAGCTGGATATGATGCCGAGCTCGATTACGATTTGCGAGAACTTCATCATCTGAGCATGGATATGATTCGCTGCCAAGATCGCAGCGAATGCGCAAAGCCAGCCAAAAGTGAAAAATAATTTAGTAAATATTTAAATAACAGACATCATGTGCTCACTGTTTAGTGAAATTTCTAGTCGACCTGCACAATTGAGCATTTTATTTTGATAACTTTTTGCAAGCACAAGGATTAGTGTTGCCACTGTGTGACCAGTTATCTTTTGTAATATTTCATTTAGTTTAGATTTAGACTGTAAGGTATTTAATTGAGTTTAATAATGAGACGATTTTATTGGTTTTCTATATATAGATATTCTGATTTTTTGTAATAAGCATAGTAGCTTTTTAAGACATCCTGTTGGCTTTCAAAACAAGCAAGGCTAGCCTGTTTTGCTTCGATATCTACTTCAGTTTCGAATCCGAAAAATGATTTGAAACTGAAAAAAACAGATAATATGCATTTTATAATATATAAGAGATTGTCCTCTTTATCTTTGAGTGATCTATAGCCTTGAAAAATTTGATATGCGATATATTTTTTCTTTTTAAGATTTAGGAATAGGTCATTATGATTTTTGCTAGCAGTCAAAAGTTTTTGCTCACAAAAAAAACTGAATTGGGCACTATAATATCTGGAAAAGTCTTTTGTTAAAAAATAAAGTTGTATGTGATGTGGATGAGGTTTTTCTCCGCCGTGAGGAGGGTGTGTAATTGCCAAGTCAATTTTGTATTTCGAAAATACTTTTATAAAAGCTTGTTGAAGCTCAGTTTTTTTTAAAAAGTGATCGATACCAGTATCTTCGCAGTGTCCAAATACAACTTTGAGGTTAAGACTGTCTGCAACTTTTGTAAGTTCCTTACCTCTCTTTGAGATTGCTGAATAGGTTGCGCAAAAAATTAATACCTCATTGTCATGTTTTAGGAACTGAATAGATTGAAAAAACCATAAAGTTTCATCATCGGGATGGGCTACTATGACGAGAATTTTTCTATTTTTTATTTTCGTTAAATTCTGCATAACGCTATACATATTGCATAATCCCATACCATAAGTAAAACTAATAATATTAATTATGACATAGGTATAGCTAATGATAAATATTAACCATTTAAGATCTTTTTATATATGTGCGCTACATGGAAATGTAACTAAAGCTGCCGGTGTATTAAAGGTCAGCCAGCCATCAATTAGTCAGCAAATAAAACTTTTTGAAGAAGAGCTCGGGTTTTCACTATTTTTTAGAAATGGTCGGACACTAGACCTCACTTCTGAGGGGAAAGTGCTGTTTAATAAATCTAAGACTATTTTTGATTCAATTGTTGGAATAGAAGAATTTCTTGATCAAAAGACTGATTTTTCCGGGCATATTTCACTTTTTGTAAGCGATGATATTGAGAGGCCTTTTCTATCTAAGATTACATCTGAATTCATGCAAAGGTCGACATTTCAAAGTACAAAATTTTCAGTGAATTCAATTTATGATATAGACAGGGAGTTAAATAGAGATACCAATTCTGAATATCTTTTTTTATCACACAAAGAACTACCATCACTAGATTTAGTTCAAGAGTTCGTCTTTCCTGTGAAGCTTATTTCTAGTATTCAGAATATAGAAATAGGGCAAGTTAAAACAAGCCATTTGAAATCGCTTTTTTCAAAACTTGGGCAGAGATTGCTAATTCCTAGTCGTGGTCATGTTTTAAGGACTGAGTTAGAGAGTCGATTTAATGTTAAAGATTTAGATGATCAAATACTACTTGAAAGTAATGTTATGGCTTGTCTTACTCAATCTGTGAGAGAAGGGCTTGGGTGTTGTCTTCTGCCCATTCAGTACGTTTATGATGATATTAAAAAAAATAGACTTTCCGTGTATGGACCTCCCAAAGGATTTTGGCAACATCGTATCTATTTATATGCACCTGTTGGCCAAAATAAGATTGTTGCAAATGAATTGGTTCATATAATTCAAAAATTTTCAATAGAAAAAGGAGGTTAAATGGTAAGCGTAATTGTTCCAACTCTAAATGAGGAAAACAGAATTTCTGAGGTAGTTAAATTTTGTCTTAATTCGAAACTTGTTTCAGAAGTAATTGTTATAGATGATGGTTCAACGGATAATACTTTTGAAATTGCAAAAGCATCTGGCGCTAAGGTCTTCTTTAGTTCAATGCTAGGCAAAGGAACTTCTATGCTTGATGGCCTTTGGAAATCACAAGAAGATATCGTTTTATATTTAGATGGAGATATTTATAACTTTTCAAACTCGTTGATTGAGACTATGGTTCAACCTCTATTGGAAAATAAATGTGATTTTGTTAAAGGTCGATTTCATCGTGCAGCAGGGAGAGTCACCGCTTTAACTGCTAAGCCACTTTTAAAAGCTTTTTTTCCCGAGATCTGTGGAATCAATCAGCCGCTAGGCGGAATTGTAGCAGCTAAAAAAGATTTGCTTAAAAACATTAAGTTTGAGCCAGATTACGGAGTCGATATTGGGTTACTTATTGATGTGGCTCAGATTGGATCTAGAATTTTAGAGGTCGATATTGGATCAGTAGATCATGATCATCAAAATTTAGATCAGCTTGGAAATATGTCAGTTCAAATAGTTCGAGTTATTCTAGAGAGAGCGTCTCGATATAAAAAGCTAGATCTTAATCAACTTAAAGACAGTTACGAAATTCAGAGAGTTGATCAACTTCAAATGGAATCTATAATAGCAAAGATTGACCCTAAAAGAAAACTTGCTCTATTTGATATGGATGGAACATTAATTGAAGGTAGATATATTGAAAGATTAGCTAAATTTATCAGTAGAGAAAATCAATTAGAACGATTACTTGATAACAAAAAACTAGATCCAATTTATCGAACTAAAATGATAGCTAAGGTTTTAACGGGCCTGCCCAAAACTGTTTTTGAAAAAATTGCTAACATTATTCCGCTCTCAAAAAATGCGCAATCTCTTATAGTAGAATTAAAAAAACGTGGCTATATCGTGGGAATTGTTACAGATAGTTATTTTATTGCAGCAGAGATTATTCGTAAACGTGTGTTTGCGGATTTTTCGATTGCACATCTTCTTGAATTTAAAAAAGGTATTTTTACTGGAGAACTCGAAATTTCACCTTTATTTATTGCTGATAAATGTACAAAGCATGATATTTGTAAGCTTAATGTATTAGGGCATATTGAACGCTTTTATGATATGGACCACTCGCTGATTCACTTTGCCGGCGATGGGTTAAATGATATTTGCTTGCTAGAAAAGCTTTCAAACACATTTGCTGTAAAACCTAAAGATCCTAAAGTCGAAACAGCGGCTAATAGTGTGGCCTATGAATTAACAGATATTTTGAATAAATGGGGTTGAAAATTGAACTTTGAAAAAAGCACCAGAAATTTATATAAAAATGGTACTGAAAAATTAGAGGAAATAAAAAATCAATTTTTTAGGCTGCTCCCATTTTGGTTGGCGGGGTCTTTGACAGCGTTAATAGCAACACAATACGCGAAGCTTTTTTCTTTGATGGAGAAATATTCCCTTCAAATATTTGAAAATTCGGGTAATTGGTTTGTCGTTGTTCCTTCATTCTTTTTTGTTGTTTCATGGTTTTTAGTTCACAAATTCGCAACGAGAGCAAATGGAAGTGGGATTCCACAACTCATGGCTGCTATTGATCTACTTCATACTAAAAAAGATAGTTTAGTTGAAAATTTATTAAGTTTGAAGATTATCTTGATCAAAGTTCTTAGTTCTCTGGCTGGTGTACTTGGCGGGGGAGCCATAGGTCGAGAAGGGCCAACCTTGCAAATTTCCGGTTCAATATTTGCTCTTTTTGTTAAATATTGGAAGTTTTCAGAAATTCAAAATAGGTCAGCATTTATTATGGCAGGTGCAGCTTCAGGACTTGCTTCAGCATTTAACACTCCACTTGGCGGAATCGTCTATGTCGTTGAGGAGCTGGCAAAATCGCATTTAAACACTTTTAGGACTGGGGTGCTTCACTCTGTGATTTTCGCCGGAATTATATCACAAATGATTATGGGACCTTACTTATACTTGGGTTTCCCCAAGATTGCAGAGTTTAGCAGTGTTTTTGTTGTTCATTACATTTTAATTGCTATGGTGGCCGCTGTATTTGTCATTATGTTTTCGTATTTTTTAAAGCTGTTAGTTAAGCGTAGAAGTGAGTTATTAAAAGTTCATTCTCATTTTATGATCGCTCTTTTTTCTGGAATATTTTTTGGAGTGTATGCAGTTTTTGTATCAAAGTCAGTTCTTGGTCCAGGAAAAGAACTTTTAAATCATCTACTTTTTAGTAACGAATCCGCAAGTTTTATAGATGTTATAAGTCGTTTTTTTGGAAGTTTGCTTACCTATGCTAATGGTGGTGCCGGGGGGATTTTTGCTCCGACATTAAGCCTCGGTGGGGCGACAGGATCCTATTTAGAGAGTTTGATGAATTTTAACATTGGTCCTTTAGCAGTGCTTATTGGGATGACGGCAGGACTTTCTGCTTTGACGCAATCTCCGTTAACTTCATTTATTTTGATTCTAGAAATGACCGATAGGCACAGAGCTATTTTTCCTTTAATGTTGGCGGCAATCATTGGTCACGGTTTGTCGAAATTAATTTTAAAGCATTCATTTTATGAATATATTTGTGAATCCATTTTAACTAAAATTAGTGAGAAAATTAATGAAAGCTAAAGTCAATTTTGATGGAATTTGGATGCCATCAGTAGATTTGGTCATTTATAGTTATGCACTAAATGAAAGAATCAAACGCAGCCTAAAATTATTTTTTATTCTTTTAGCATTCGCTGTTTTTTCAATTTTAATTCCAGTTTTACACTTTGTTTTAGTTCCGATGTTTTTAATTCTATCTTTAGTTTTATCTTTACGAAAGTTTAAGGAAACAAAAAAAATCGATTTTACTGGTACGGTTTGCCCTAAATGTAAAATTGATTTAAAAACGGGTATTTTAAGTTTAAAGGAAGATGATAAAACAGTCAGACTGAATTGTGATAATTGCAGAAAAAGTTTAACAATTGTCATCGAGGATGACTTAATATGAAATTTTTTAAAATAAAACTATTGAGAATAATTTCTCAAATCAAAGCTTTGCTTGATCTTAAATCTGATTTTGATATAGATGGCACATATGCGCTTATAAATGCTGGGGCGGAATTTAAAAGTGGCAATGCTTGGGGACTGATTTTTGCTATTTTTATTGCTAGTATTGGGCTCAACGTCAATTCAACTGCAGTTATTATCGGGGCCATGTTGATTTCGCCACTTATGGGGCCAATAGTTGGATCCGGTTTTTCGCTAGCAACACATGACTTTGAACTACTGAAGAAGTCTGCTAAGAATATGGCTTATGCGATTGCCATTAGTATTTTAACTTCAACCTTATTTTTTCTGATTAGTCCTGCAGGTTCAGTGAAATCTGAATTACTAGCGAGAACACAGCCAACCATTTTTGACGTGCTGATTGCGTTTTTTGGTGGAGCCGCTGGAATTGTTGCAAGCACAAGAACTATTAAAGGGAATGCAGTCCCTGGAGTTGCAATCGCAACAGCATTGATGCCACCACTGTGTACCGTCGGGTACAGTATTGCTCATTTTGAATTTAAATATGCCATTGGTGCATTATATTTGTTTGCGATTAATGCTGTATTCATTTTAATAGCCACGTATTTATTTGCTCGAATTCTGAGTTTTAAGTTAAAAGTAGATCGTAATTTATTGAGAGATAAGATTATTCATCGGTATATGACATGGGGATCATTTATTTTTATTATTCCGAGCATTATTATGGCCTGGTATCTTCATATGCAGTCTAAATTTGAAAATGACGCTAACAAATTTATAAATTCTGAATTTAATTTTACAACAACAATTGTAGCTAAAAAGGAAATTACGTTTGATCTAAAAAATCCAAGTATTGATGTTTTTGTTTTTGGAGAAGAGATTAGCGAAGAACAGAAAGCTAAAATACACAAAAACCTTTTGATATATCCAGCATTAGAAAATACAGTTTTAAATATTCGGAGGATTCAAAGGGATAGCTTTTCAATTGATGATCTTGAAGAAAAATTTGTTAGAAGAAGTGAACTTCCGCAACTCCTTAAGATTGATGATTCGGTTAAAAAGCATATTTTTCAAAAAAATGTTGCTGAAATGCTAAATGAATTAAATAAAAATTTTGATAATCAGATATTAGATTTAGATATCAATGATGAAAAAATCAAGATTTTCTGGAGAGTAAAACCAACTCAATCAAAAATTAAAAATATTGAGTTACTGGTCTATAACTTAATAGCTGACAAGAAAATTGATTTTTCTCATTCGGTAGTTGTAAAGTAAGATAGAGTTGATCTTTTTAATAAATTATGTTTATATATAAATATTGATTTTTAAGGGTGTGTAAGAATTCAATTACATAGTTTTCAAGAAATAGGGTCGTTTCTAAAGGGAGCCCTATGTCAGTAAAAGTTGGTCTTTTGGGATTTGGTCGTACCGGATCTCTTGTTGCTAAAGAAATTGTAAATGACTCTGATTTGGAACTTATTTGGGTTTGTCGGAATCAAATTCCTTTGAATCAAAAATTTGCTAGTCATTCATTGGGTTACGATGAAAGTTTTGCTGAGTTTATCACGCCAATGCATCTTAATAATGATTTTTTGAAAGTAAGTTCTGTTGATCTTGTTATCGATTTTTCATCTGGTGTATCGTCAAATCACTATCAATTGTTTGCCGAGAATAATATTAAAATAGTCACTGCAATTTCTAAATATACAAAGCTACAAGTGGATCAGATCGAAGAAGCAAGCTTAAAAACATCAATTCTCGCATCACCTAATATTACTCTTGGAATTAATTGGTTATTAATAGCCTCGAAAATTTTAAAAAAAATTATTCCCCTGGCTGATGTTGAAATAGTTGAAGAACATTTTCGCGCAAAGAGCGAAACTTCAGGCACTGCTTTAAAAATAGCTGAGCATCTAGATATAGAGCCTGGTGAACACATTAACTCGATCAGAGTTGGTGGAATTGTTGGTAAACACGAAGTGATCTTTGGATTACCACATCAAACAATTCGTTTAACACATGAATCAATTAGTCGTTCTGCATTTGGTACTGGTGCCATTTTTGCTGCGAAATGGCTCTTAAAAAAAGATGTTGGTCTTTATAAAATGGAGCATCTCATTCACGAAAAATTTGTAAAACATGTTAGTAACCTAGAGTTTTAACTGAAGGCGCCGTATGATTACAGGAATCAAAAAATCACTTTTAAAGTTTATTCAGATTGAATCATCTTCAAGTTTAGTTCTTGCAATTGCTACAATTTTAGCAATGGTCTTGGCTAATTCTGGTTTTTCACATAGTTATTTTGATGTTTTGAATAGACATTTTTTTCATTTGTCTATTTCTCACTGGATTAATGATGGATTAATGACAGTGTTTTTCTTTCTCGTTGGCTTAGAGATTAAAAGAGAAATGTCTGTTGGTGAACTGAACTCACTCAAAAAAGCATCTTTTCCTGTAGCTGCTGCATTCGGTGGAATGATAGTTCCAGCTATAATTTATTTTCTATTCAATTCGAATCCGCCGAACTCTCAAGGTTGGGGAATTCCTATGGCTACAGATATAGCTTTCGCCTTGGGAGTTTTGACTGTATTTGGTAGACGAATTCCAGTAGCACTTAAGATATTACTTCTTGCAGTTGCGATTGTTGATGATTTGGGAGCCATTATTGTCATAGCATTATTTTACACAGCAAAAATAAATTGGCTTGGTTTTGCAATTTGTGTCGTAGCTGTATTGGGCGTTCAATTTTTTAAGCATTTAAGAATTTATTCTTATTGGGCATACTTATTTTTAGGAATAGTTCTTTGGATCGGTGTATTGTATTCTGGGGTGCATGCTACAATTGCTGGGGTAGTTCTTGGGTTATTAACACCTATTAATTTTGTTGGCACTGGTCGTAATAAAATTGAGCCAGTAGCATATTTAATTGATGTACTACATTATCCAGTTGGTTTATTGATTATGCCCATCTTTGCATTAGCCAATGCCGGTGTCGTGATTAATGTCAGCTCGCTTTCTACGGCAATCTCAACAGATATATTTAAAGGTATTTTCTTTGGATTAGTTTTGGGTAAGCCTATAGGTATTATGTTTTTTAGCTTAATGAGTTGTAAAATTAAAGTATCGACTTTGCCTGTAGGTTTAAATTGGAAACATATATTTGGACTAGGCAATTTAGCAGGTATTGGTTTTACAATGTCATTATTTATATCTAAATTAGCCTTAATTAAGGAATTAGAGCAAATTGCAAAATTGTCTGTTCTTGTAACTTCTTTAGTCGCATTAATTATTGGAGTAATTAGTATTAGATTTTTTTGTTTAGTTGAAAAAGATTAGTGTGTGATCTATTAGGATTTAATACTAATAGATCGTGGTACAATAAAATCTGTAAAACGAATATCATCTTTAAATCAATTTTTATAAATCATCTTTTTTACAGATCCAGGTGTTTGTCCGAATAAATCTTTAAATGCTTTGTTAAATGCTGAAAGTGATTGGTAACCAACCATATAGCAAGTTTGATCAACATTAGTTCCTGATTGTAATAAAGTCCATGATTTTTGAAGTCTCCACCATGTTAAAAATTGCATAGGTGTAGTGTTGCCTGTTTTTCTAAATTTTTGAATAAGAGACGATCGAGATATGTTTCCAGTTTTAGCAAGTGCTTCTATGCTCCAATTAAACTCAGGTTTTTCTATGAGAGCCGATATGATGGGGATTAAAGTTGAATCAGAAAGAACATTTAAAAAGCTTATTTTTTTTTGAGGTTTACTCAGATAGTCACTCAGCGCATTTAAAAAAATAAATTCTGCAAGTTTGTTTAGTTTTACTTTTTGCCCTAATGAATCTGTCTTAGTGTTTTCATAAATAATGAGTTCTAAGATCGGCTGCATCCAATTTTTAATCTCTGTGTAGCGAAAAATAATATATTCGGGTAAGACATTCATGATAGATTCACTACCTTGGTGTGCAAAGCGAATATCTGCACATAATAATCCTGTACTATTTTTAGTGCTTTCAATATTAAATGAGAATATTTTTTGTTTTCCTGCTTGTGGTGTCGTTGGGCGCATTGAGTGCTTAATCTCTTTAGGAAATACAATAAGATCACCATAGCCTAACTCAGTCGAAATTTTATGAGGTATATTCAAATAACAACGATCTGATGTTACAACGTGAAAACAGGTTTGTCCCAATTGTTTTTCGTTAATTTGCCAGTTACCGCATATTTTAGCATTATGATAAATATCAACATCTAAATTAAATAAACTCAGTATCTTCGATAAAGCATCCATATTGTCCTTTAAAGCATATAAATAGCATTTTAAAGCATTTTAAGTACATTTTTATAAAGATATCATGATTTCTAAAGACAATTAACAAAAAAGGAGTTTATTGTGAAAAAAATCATCATATTGATACATATACTATTAATGTCTGCATTAGCTTATGCGACCGAACGGCCAACCATCATTTTGGTTCACGGAGCATTTGAAGATGGATCATCATGGAGTAAGGTAGCATCTCAACTTATTAAAAAAGGCTACAAAGTCGTTGCTGTGCAAAACGATTTAAAAAGTCTTAAAGAAGATGTAGAAAATACGCAAAAGCAGATTGCTAAAGAAAAACAAGTTGTACTTGTTGGGCATTCATATGGTGGCGCAGTCATTACTCAGGCCGCACTAGGCAAGGCGAATGTAAAGTCTTTGGTTTATATTGCAGCTTTTGCTCCAGATGAAACTGAACAACTCGGTCAATTAATAAATAAATTTGGACCATCACCAATCAATGAAACACTACAGCCTGATGAAACGGGTTCTGTATATCTTAAAAATGAAAAATATAAAGAGATTTTAGTCAACGAAGTTTCAAACCATGAGGCTTTGGTTATAGCAGCATCTCAGCGTCCTATATCAGGATCTATTTTCGCAGAACCAATGGGTAAGCCAGCGTGGTCTCAAGTTAAATCGTGGTATTTACTAACACAAAAAGATAAAGCACTTCTTCCAAGCGTACAAAAGTTTATGGCAGAGCGTGCAAAATCGAAAATCATCACAGTTGAGAGTAGTCATGGGCCGCACTTAACTCATGTCAATAAAGTTACTAAAACAATTATTGAGGCCGCTCAATAAATCTAACAAAGGAGAACAAAATGGGATTATTTATAAAACACACACTTGATACAGCTCCAGCTGCAAGTCGTCCACTTTTAACAGGGATAAAAGCTGCGTTTGGTTTCGTACCAACAATGTTTGAATACATGGCCGAAGCGCCAACAACAATCGAAGCTTATTTGCAGTTAAATGAGCTTGTTTCTAAAACAAGCTTCAATGTCTCTGAACAACAAATTGCGCTCATGGCTGTCAGTGTTGAAAATAAATGCGAATTTTGCATAAAAGCACATAAAGCTATTGGTAAAATGAAAGGTGCAAACGTTGAATCTTTAGCTGCTCTAGCTGAAGGTCAAGTCATTTCAAACTCTAAAGATAGAGTCTTGGCCGAATTTGTACGTCTGGTTGTTCATGAACGTGGTCGTATAACTTTAGCAGATCAAGAAAAGTTTTTGAGCGCGGGATTCACGCGACAAAATATTTTAGAGGTTATGTTGATTGTATCTATTAAAACTCTGTCTAATTATATCAATCACTTAACTCAGCCAGAAGTGAACACTGAATTAAAATAAGACATGAAGTCAGTGGCGCTAGCTAAGCATCTGAAATCAGAAAGATTATTAGGTGTAAAATAATTTGTAATATTTCAAGCGCTCGCGCCACTTATTGTTGAGGTTAATTATAACCTTTCTTAAAAGGAGAAAAAAATGAATCAAAAACTATCGGCACTTTTTACATCAGCATTAGTAACTGGACTTATTGCATCACAAGCGGTTAAAGCAGAGCAATCATCAGGATCACAATCTACAGATCAGATGAAAGCAGAAAAAAATAGCTGCAAAGGTGAAAAAAATAGTTGTAAAGGCCAAGAAGACGCTAAGAAAAAGAAAAAAAAATCAGATAAAAATTCTTGTAAAAATGGTTGTGGCGAAGCTAAAGAAAAATCTGAAGAACAAAAATAGGATTATTTATGAATCCGCTGATTCAAGATATGGGTATTGGGGTGGGGTTAAGACCACCACATTACCAGCAATTTTTAACTGCACCACCACGAAGTGTTCAATGGGTAGAGGTCATTTCAGAGAATTTTATGGAGTGGACTCAACATGGTTATGGACAGTCGATAGAAATGCTTTTAAAAATTCGTGAAAATTATCCTATTTCATTGCACGGTGTTTCAATGAATATTGGATCAGCGGACCCAATAGATAAAAACTATTTACAAAGACTTAAGAATTTACAAGATTTAATTCAGCCCAATGTTGTTTCAGATCATCTTTCTTGGACTGGCGTTAATGGCGTCAATATGCATGATCTTTTTCCGGTACCTTACACGATGGAAGCACTAAATCATATAGCTGATAAAATAAAATATGTTCAAGATTTTTTAGGACAACATATTTTAATAGAAAATCCATCGAGTTATTTAGAGTATAAAATTTCAGAGATGAGTGAAACTGATTTTATTTCTGAGTTAGTCAATAAAGCTGATTGTGGTTTATTGTTAGATATTAATAATGTTTACGTGAGTTCTATAAATCACAATTTTGACAGCTATGAGTATCTCAAGAAAATACCAGCACGTCGTATAGGGCAAATACACTTAGCAGGACATAGTCAAAAAGACGGGTATTTAATTGACACACACGATGCGCCTATTGGTGAAGATGTTTGGTTGCTTTATCAATGGTGTACGCAAAATTTAGGCTTACAAAGTGTTATGATTGAACGTGATGGTAATATACCCGATTGGACTGATCTTGAAATTGAGATTAAAAAGTTAGGACAAATCCGTGAGCAAAGTACACAAACTCGCTGAAATTCAAAATTTAATCCAGAGCTCTGTAAAGAGTAGATCTTTACCGCAAGATTTGATTTATGTCGTTGCTGAAAAGCCCCCAATTAGTATTGAACAGAGATTGCATATTTATCAAGATGCATATGCAATTCGATTAAAAGAATCAATCAGAGATGATTTTCCTAGAATTGAAAATGTTTTACAATGCGAACACTACAATTATATTATCGATATATTTATTAAAAAAAATCCATCTCGTCATGCAAACTTAGCAGAGTATAGCGAGTTATTTGTAAATTATATTGAACAAAACTACACTGAGTTAACTCATTTGGTTTATTTGGACTGGTTTGAAATACTGTCGTCGCGTGCGCAAGAACCAAAAGATCAATTAAGTGTAACAAAGATTCAGCAAGCAAATTATTTTATGGTCAAAATCAAACCTTCAACTTTTGTAAAAAGAATTGGTTTAATGAATTTATTATCTTATCGTCAAAACGGTGAAGTCAGACAGACTTCTGAAGTCAATGTTGATATAATGTCACTTCTTTTTTATCTTAAGACAGCACGAAGTATTGATGATTTGGTTAAATTCTCTATCAAACAAAATGTTAATTTTTTAAGTCAAGAACTGCAAAAGCTTATTCAGAATGAAATAATATATTGTTGTAAATCTTTACAAGGAGCATCTTATGTATAAAACACTGATTCAGTCGTTACCATCGATTATAACTCGATTTCTAATTGGCTTTATTTTTATAGAATCAGGTTACGGTAAATTTAAAAATATAGGTCAGGTGATCAGTTATTTTGAATCATTAAATATACCGTATTCCAATTTCCAAGCTCCGTTAGTGGCAGGTGTTGAACTGGTTGCTGGGTTACTCATTTTAATTGGGCTTATAACACGGTTGGCAAGTTTTCCGTTGATCGCTATTATGATTGTTGCTTTGTATACTGCGAAAATGGAAGACATCGTTGATCTATCATCTCTTTTGGGTGTTTCTGAATTTTTATATATTGTATTACTGTTAGGACTTTTTATTCATGGTGCGCCTCATTTTTCGCTGGATCAGCTGATAAAAAAGCGTTGTCAAAAAAATGCGACTTGCAAGTCTCATCATTATGTTTAAATATTGGTGGTGTGAGTGAAAGTAAAGAATTTTTAGAACAATTGCGTCGTAAAAACCATCAGGCTCTCGAGCTTGTTGTGCGCCAGCACACCGAGCATTTATATAAAGCATGTTTGGGATTAGGTTTTTCAACTAGCGAAGCAGACGATATCACGCAAAGTGTATGGATGACTTTTTTTGATATCATTCATCAATTTGAAGGACGGTCAACGATTAGAACATTTTTGTTCGGTATCTTGTATAATAAGGCATCAGAACATCGTAAACAGGCTAAAAAGGCTGATGCAACAGAAGATATCGAAGCCGTTTTAGATGCTCACTTTGATGAAAAAGGTCATTGGATTTTAAATCACTCGCCAGTGAGTCCAGATAAGTTCTTTGAAAGTAGTCAGACTTTGTCCATTATCACGAAATGTTTGGAATATTTACCAGTGAATCAACGTATGGCTTTTGTGCTTAAAGAAATTGAAGAAGAAATAACTGATGAAATTTGTCGAGTACTTGAAATCACAGCAACGCATCTTGGGGTTTTATTGTTTCGAGCAAAAAACCAGTTACGCGAGTGCATAGATCAAAAAAGCCGATAGGAATTTATGTTAAATTGTAAGACGGTTGTAAAAAAAATTAGCTCAGATGAAAAAATAAGTTGGATGCACAGACTTGAAATTAAGTTGCATTTAATGATGTGTCATCATTGTGGCAAATATGCAAAACAGCTTAAACTGATAAGTACGGGACTCAAAAAAGCTTTGTCTTTAATTAGTACAAAAGACGTTAAAAAAGTTGAAGATCAGGTCATTCAGAAAATGAAGAGTAGTTCAAATAGCAAGGAATAGTTTTTTTATTGAGATAAAATATTGAATTTATTGGATTATTGTTGGTTATATATGATAACGAAATAGTTGCCATATATAACCAACAATAACACAATTCGCGATCGTCTTATTATTAAACTCAATTAAATACTTTACAGTCTAAATCTAAACTAGGTCTAATTGTAGATTAATTAAGTATTCTCTGAATCTATTGAAAGTTTGGTGCGGCTTAAAAGTCCTTTTAATTGATAGTATAATGAGCCATATCCTTCAACTCCGGCCTGTACAACACCTTGATAAAACTTGAATTGTTCATCTCCCATCAAAGCTATAAAATTTTTATTAATCTCAAGTAGTATGCCATTGCCATCAGACGATATTTTATAAATATCATTACTTTGTTCAGTAATTTGAATATCAACTAGTCTACAGTTAAAACCATTTTTTAATTCATTCAAAATAAATGAAAACTCTGGCTTTGACATTAACTCTTCTATAACTTTGGCTTCAGTTAGCTTCTTCCAAATTAATACTCTAATTTTATTTTCTTCTTGATCAAGCTCACTAACATCATCGAAAGGTGTAGCTCGAAGTTTCTCTTCAGTGGCATTTTTCTTTGGTTTAGTATTGTTAGATGTTTTAGGCATTGCATCACCTCTAATTTTTTAATATATTTTTATGATTATTAACTAGCTTACCGAACACTTCAATAGCAACTACCCCTATTGATTAAATTTAAATCTTAGTTTGAGGTGTATACTCAAAATTCAGGAAAACAACCTGACAAAAGTCAAGTTTCTGCAAAAAATCAATAATTAAGATGATTCATTTCGAGTCAGCTCCCCCAGATTTAAAGATTTCAAGACAAATCAGTTTTTTCCTTAAGTTTATTCAGCGACTTCACGATTAGCTAATTAAATATAATTTAATTAAATATAAATGAATATTAGTGAATTTATACAAATTTTAAACTGAGCAAGATTTGATCATTTCTACTTTATATTTTTATATAAGTTGGAAAGAAAGTAAGGGGCAAAAAATGAATTATTTTAAAAATTTAACGTTGAAAACCAAATTGATTGGTCTATGCATACTGCTCTCTTGCGTAAGTATAGTGATCAGTGCTATTTCAAACAGAGGACTGCACACAGTTGAACTTAAATACAATCAAATAGTTGATGGATCAATGCCCAAACTAAACACGCTAAATAATATGTATCTTAGCTACAGAGATATTCGTATTAACTTAAGAACACTCGGTCTATCTGGACTCACACCAGAACAAGCTAATCTGGCAATGCAGCTTACAATTAGTTCTATAGATGATTATGAAAAATTTAACAAAATATATTCTGATACGCAATTTTTAGCTGGAGAGAAGGAACTTTATGATGCAGTTAACTCAGACTGGAATCATTTTAAAGGGGTAGGAGTAAAAGCGCTAGAACTTTATAAATCTGGTAAACCTGAAGACTTTCAAAAATTACTAATAATCTATTTCGAAGATTGTCCAAAAGCTGCCAAGGCATTTACAGATTCAATTAATAAGTTAAAGGAATTCAATTCTAGTAATTCAAGCCATTTTACCGAAGCAGCTAAAGAGTCTGCAAAAGTAACAAATCAAACTATTCTTACTTTTGCATTCGTTGGTATTTCTTTTGGATTGTTTTTTGGTTTTATTATAGCAAACACTTTAACAATCGCTGTGTCTTCTATAGTAAAAAACTTAACTGAAAATTCAAAACAAGTCATGTCATCATCAAACGAAATCGCGCAAGCATCAGATTCTTTAGCGCAGGCCACTACAGAGCAAGCTGCATCATTAGAGCAAACAGCAGCGTCGCTGGAGGAGTTAACGGCAATGGTTGGAAAAAACACTGAAAACTCTAAGAAAACTGCCATATCATCTGAAGAGTCTGAGCAAAAAGCAAACTTAGGTAAAGAGGCAGTTGAGCGAATGTTACTATCTATCGAGGAAATTGATCAGTCAAATCAAGCTATAATGGTCCAAGTTAATACAAGTAATGAACAAATGACTGAAATAGTAAATGTTATCCAAAACATAGGTGAAAAAACAAAAGTTATTAATGATATTGTCTTTCAAACAAAACTACTATCTTTTAATGCTTCAGTTGAAGCAGCTAGAGCTGGCGAGCACGGCAAAGGATTTGCTGTTGTTGCCGAAGAGGTTGGAAATTTAGCTCAAATGTCCGGAAATGCCGCGAGAGAAATCACAGAGATGTTAGACTCAAGTATTTCTAAAGTTCAGTACATTGTCCAAGACACCAAATCTCAAGTAGAATCTTTAATAGCTCAAGGCAAAGAAAAAGTTGAAACTGGTGTACAAGTAGCACAACAATGTAATGAAGTTTTAAATGAAATTGTCCAAAATGTCTCAGGTGTAACAACAATGGCATCTGAGATTTCCAGTGCAAGCCAAGAGCAATCAACAGGCATCGGTGAAATTAATAAAGCGGTCGCTCAACTAGATGCAGTTACTCAGCAGAACTCTGCAACAAGTCAACAAGCAGCTACTGCAGCCGAGAGCTTAGCACGCCAAGCTGAAATGTTAAACAATGCCATTAGTAATTTAGCTAGCGTAGTGTATGGGGGTAATGCAGCGCCAATAACCTCAAATGTTGTGCCTTTAAAAAAAGAGAAAACAAATTTAGAAAAAATAAAAAATTTTAAAACCTCATAGTTTTTATAACGAAAGGCATTTAATTATGCTAAAGCTCAATAAACAAAATGACTTAAATTACAAAACAGTAGAACAACTCATAATGGATATGACGATGACAGCGATTAAATATAAAGATGATCCAGTGGAGCTCTGTAATATAAAGTCAAACTTAGAAAACTTATCTAGAGTTTTAGATGAAATTACGAGTGTGACTATAGATCAGTATGCAAACATTGAAGAAGTTTTAAATTCATCGTGTTATCAGAAAATTCATAAATAGAGGGATATTTATTTATGCTGGTTAAGAAGAATTTTTGGAGTTTGGTTGGAGATTATTATTCAGTTCAGTTCAGTTCAATCAATAGAGAAAATACTTTTTATTTCAAAACAAGCACAAAAGTAGTTTCATCAAAATTGGCATGAGCCCAAATACCTTGATCGAGGCATGCTCAGTATTTGCTGCGGAACACTCTTTAAGCATAACTCCAACGGTGTAGGCAGAGTTTGAGATATGTAAAAACAGTTCATAATTGACCCCAGATTTTATTGAGCCATCCTAGTGAACTAGAATCTTTTGCAATAACACGCACGGTTTGATGACATGAATAGGGACAACCTGAAACTTTTAAAGGTATCAAGCCCGAATCTTCAACGAGATAATCTTGCAAATATCCAAGAGCCATACCGTCTTGAATTAAATTCTCTATCAGCTTTAAACCACACACTTTATATTTCAAGGTTTAGGTTTATTAAATGAAACTACATATGCAGGAGTTGGCTGGATTTGTGATAATTACGGCTATGCTTGCATAACGCTAGGTGGAAATTGTCAATTACTAACACCGCCGGTTCATATTTGTGAAAAAATCACCAGATGAGATTTTATTTACTCGCAAAGGATCATGTGAAAAAGATGAGAATGCTGTTGAAGCATGCTGTGTAGTCACACATGTTGGTGAGCAGTTTTGCTACACAGATCAAAATGGAATTAAATTAGGGTGTAAAAATTTTTAATAATCTACTGCAAAACTTTGGCTATTTCTAGGCTGTTAATTAAAATCAAAATCGATCATTTTATTTTGAAAATTAGTTCTGAAGATTTAATATAACAAATTCTGGTGTAGCATTAAATCGAACAGGTAATATGCTTGTACCAATACCTTTACTTACATACAAAGAGCCGAGCTCAAATTCAGTCCAACCATTTGCCCAACTCTTTGGAGCATTGCCTGGGGTTACGATTGCACCAATACCAGGAATATAAACTTGTCCACCATGCAAGTGGCCGGCTAGTGTTAAAAAATATTTTTCTTTTATTTGAAACAGAGCAGCTGGGTCGTGCATAAATAAAATTCTTGGTGCCTCTGTGTTTATTTGAGATAAAGCTTTTTTGGCATCCGCATGTTCAGTGTAATCATCACCGATGCCAACAAGCCAAAAATCAAAATTTGAATTAATTTGAATTAATTTTGCACTGTTTTCCAAAATGATAATACCATGAGACTCTAAAATTTTTTTGATATGAGGTCCATCATTCCACCAATCATGATTACCCAGTACAGAATAAGTGCCAAGCGGTGCTTTTAATTCACTGAGTAAGACGGCAACTTTTTCAATCGGGATATTGTTACCACCTAATACACCATTAATAACAATATCGCCGCCAATTAAAACTATATCAGGTGATAAAGCATTAATTCTTTCGACAAGATCTTTTAAATACTTTTCATTTATGTGTGGTGAGCCAGCATGAAGATCAGAAAAGAAAGCAATTTTTAGTGAAGGACCGTTCCAGCGTTTGATTTTAAAGTCATTTCAAATTTCCTCAGATTATTTTTTTATAATAATATGATTGATTTGAGGTAATAGCAAAAATAGTTATAAAAATCTCACTCATTATTTATGCAGTAGCTTTGAAAGATAACACGTACGGATGTCTAATTAATTTAACTACAATTTTATCATAGTTAAATTTGAGGCGAGGAGTTACTTGTCCGCGACCAGATTTTTTCTTTTCAAGTGTAATAAAGCCAACTTGAGCGAGAGCCTCACAATCTTTTTGAACAGCTGAAAGACTGCGGTCAAGTAAACGTGTTAATTCATAGATAGATTTTGGTTCTAGACTAGAAATCATCATTAAAATTTCTAACTTTTGTAAACTCATAAATCCACGAAATGATGTCCAGCTATCGAAATATATGATATTGTCAGGCTGAATATTTTGTTTTCTGTTTTTGATAGAATTGATGGCCTCTTTACCCAGCTCATCAAGCGATTTAAATGATATAATAATTTCTTTTTTAGACTTCATTTTCAATCACCCTTGGCACTTCGCCCATGAAAAATTCAATAGCTTCTTCAAAATTATTAACATTCAACAAAGTTCGATGGGTTTTATCTAAAGGCATCTTCGTATGAAGATGATACCCATACGGCTCGTGGTTATCTAAAAGTAATCTAGGCACCTTTTCTTGTAAATCTAAAAGTATACAACTTAGCTTAACTCCATCAGGGAATTTTTTACTTTTAATAACTTCGTAAGCTTTAATACGAGCTTCAAATCGACCTTCTATGAAGCGAATTCTTTGGTCGAAAATTAGCTTGGCCTTTGCCATATTACATACCTTAATTGAGTGTATATCATTTGTCAATCTCCTTAGATGGTGTTTCTTACCTAGAGGTAATATTTAGAAGACTTTTTAATTGAGTCCTCTGGTAAGTTAACCTTTTGATTTGCAATATAGGTTAGTTTGCATACGTCAACCTATAGTCAGCGCGCGAGCTTTTGGTAGTTCAGATTTCGGATTTATTAATTAGATTATGATGTTAGACAGTATTGTGAAAAAGGTTAACGTCCAATAAGTGAACGCTACTGATTGGGTTTTTCTACAGGATTGAACTCTATTTGAGAGCCCTTGTTACCAGAGATTATTAAGTTCAAAAATACTTGCGGATTTAGTATTCATTAGTTCAATTTTTTTATTGGTGAAACGGGTAAGATCTTCGTATTGATCTAAATACCGTTCTTTAGCTTTAAGATGTAACTTAAAACACTACTATTTTATTATGATTATCCAAGCATACATAGTTGAATTTTTATACTTTGGACTGTGTAAAAATATTTATTTGACTATAGATAACTCAAACAAAATAATGATTAAATGAAAAATACTTATGCTCTTATATTTGTCTCGACCACGCTAGCGACATCTATGTTATTTGCAAATACAAATAACATTTTAAAAGAAAGTTTTCTACCCGCAGAAGGAACTTTTTATTTTGAGTCTACATACAATCTCTCTAAATTAGATTCAAAACTTAAAGGGCCCGCTGGCACTGTAGCAGATACTAAATCGACTATTTCGACACTGCAACTGGGGTTAGGCTATGGTATTTCAGATTTATTCGTAATTGGGGCTAAAGCAGCTTACGTTGGTTCGCAAAATATCGAATCCACATTTGGTGTAGGGTCTACTAAAAATGGAACAACAGAAAACTATAAAAGTTCTGGGCTTATCGATCCCGAGTTCATAGCAATGTACAGAGTTGGTGATTATCAAAAAAAACGAGCTAAAATTCATTTACTCGTGGGGTTATCTCCAAAAATTCAAAATGCAAAATCATCAACAGCAACGAGTAATGGTAATGTTGCTAATGGAAATAATCGACTTAGAGTTGGCGTTACTTTTTATAAAGAAGTTAAAAACACAGAGTTTTATATAACTGCTCAGAGAGCCTATAACTCTTTGTCTAGTTCTGAAAATGCAGCTGATTCTACTAAAACTACTGAGGATGATGAGCATCAATCAACTGGATTTAAGTTTGGGTTCTTAAATAGTTTTTCAGATGATTTGTCTCTGGGGAGTGAATTAATTTTTTCGGTTGCAGAAGGATATGATTCAAAGTCACATACAAATACACAACTGACCTCTAAGGTTTCTTATGACTCGCAAAATTATACAGGCGTTGCGTTTCAAGGAAAATATAAATTAACAGATGAGTCGTTTGTAAGTGCTAGACTTGAAAAATTAATTAATGCTGAATTGAGTTTTAGTTCTGGTGGAACAAAATTAAGTTCAACTGATTTTAATGGTATTTATATTACAATGGCCTACACTACGACTTTTGAATAAAAGATTATAAAAAGCAGACACAACCTGGACGGACATTCTCAATATCAATTATATTCTAATTATCATCTAATACTCAAGCACGCCAACCTGCGAGATCATTTTCCATCCAGATGCAGTCTTAGTATAGGTTTTACAAGTTCGACCATGCCAATGAGATATTTCACCTGTTTTTGTAACCCAAAGAGTATCGACATCAACAACGGCAAATGCGCCATCGCCTTGTTTGGTTACAGATATTTTTTGTGTACTTCTAACATTATGCTTGAGCTCATAGTTAGCAAACCAATCTAGATATGCTTTTGACCATCGGTCATAATTGAATTTTCCGAGAAATGAAATCCATGTCATTGGGTCGTGTTTGTTTGCATCAGTTGGCCAAACCCAAACCATATCTGGGTGAAAAATTGAAAGTAATAGTTCTACATTTTTTTCATTCCAAGCTTGCGTTTCACGATCAATGATTTCTTGAATTTCAACTTCGCAGACGGATTTTGAAAATTCAGCATGAGCGTTGTCTTGAGTTGTAACTGTTATTTGATTAAAATCTTTTTTATCTTTTCGCATTTTGTGGTTAACAGTTTTAAAACCCATTTTTTTATTCAATGAAATCATTTTTTGATTATCTGAATGCACCCATGTATGTAAATGATCTAGACCTTGAGTTATGGCCCATTGTTCAGCTCGTTTTTTTAAAGTTGAAGCTAAACCACTTTGACGATGATCAGGAGATACCCATAGTGTATCAACACGACCAGCAAATCGATCAAAATATGGAATTTTTTTAACAAGATGAAATGCGACTATTTTGAGTATCTAATGCGACTTCAAAAAAATCCTCATCTTTGCACGACTTAAGAAACTTTGCTCTATCTTCATTCATTTTGTCATTTATAATAAAATCAGAATCAAATTTTGCCGGAATAGTGTTGTCGATTTTAGCTATAAAATTTATTTCTTCATCATTTTCTATTTGAGCTCTGCGATAAGAGTATTGGTTCATTTTATTTAATCCCTAATGCATTTTTTAATTTTTGATCTGGTTGTAGTTCGCCAGCGCGGAAAGACATAACTTTTCGACGTGTTTCGTTAAAGAAATAACTTAAATGTACGAGTGTTCCAAAACGATCTGATAGCTCAAGCCCTGTAATAACAAATCCTGCTTTCAGTTTTGGTATTATGATCGAATTATTGGTTGCGATATGGCGAGACAAAACGATTTGAAAACCTTTGTTTTTGATTTTATTTAGAACTTCATGAAGTAAGGCTGTGTATAATCCCTGTTTTCTGAATTGAGGAAGTATCGCGCTATTCTGCATGTAAAAGGTATGATTATTCTGTTGTTGACCGAAAAACCAACCGCAAAATTCATCACCTTTAAAAATACAGAGATTAAAACTATAGAGGCCAGCAAGATTTTTATAAAGATTTCTAGTATGTAATAGTTCATCTTCGGATAAAACTTTTCTAAAATCCAAACTTGTGTGATTTCCGTCGAAAATTTTTGGAGCCCATTCTTGCCAAACAAGTTGTTCAAATTCTTCTGCAGAAAGTTCGACAAATCTGTAGCCATTTGGTAGTTGGGTATTTAGTTGCATTACAAGTCTCCTCTAGATTTAAAATGGTACTGAGCTGTAGATTTTTTTCGATTTGTAAGGCGTGAGATTAATTTCTAATTTGATTCGTCGTCATCAAAATCGTCATCGTAACCAGCATTATCGTCAAAACTGTCACGTTTGTATTTCGGTCTTGCGGCAATAAGCTCTTGTCTAGCGGCATATTCTTCATCAGTGCCAAAGCGATAAATATATAAATCTTCAACTTGAAGTCTTGCCCATTCAGTTTTATTTAAAAAAATCATACTCGATTTCAAACTTGGATTTTCGTTAAAACAACGAATGTAAATCTTTTGCCCCAGTTCAGACCAGCCATACTCTTCAACAAGAGCACGAACCATCATTTCTAAAGTAATTCCTTTAGGTGGATATTTGTTTTTACGCGGCGGCGGAAGTTTACGATCATCTGACATTGGTTAAGTGTAACCTGAATTAACTAAAAGTGTCGAGGGCGGTTTAAATAAGATGTTAGATCCATAGAGGTGTAAATCAGGGCCCACAAACAAAAAAACCACCTTGCGGTGGTTATTAAAAAATCAAACTGATTTCGTGAGAAATTGGATGGGGTAGCAGACACTATTGTAAGCCCTGAAATTACGAGGGTAGGCTATTCCATTTCGACAAGGTCATTTTATAGGCTATTTAACTAGACTCGGTTTAGATGCGCTATATCATCTGTTATCACAATGATACAAACCTAAGTATATAATATCTATAAAGTATTCAATATTCCAAATCGGAATATTGATTTTTTAGCGCTTTTAACCGATACTAAATATATGCAGCAATCTGTAATGGTAAAACCTCAAGACGTGGCCCTTTTAGTAAAGATACTTAGTCGCAAACACCTAGGTGATTGGCGGCAAGTGGATCTGGCGATGGATCTTGGTTTCAGCCAAGGAGAAGTCGCTAAAGCCCTAGCTCGCTTAAATAAAGCTGGGCTTGTAGTTGAAAAGCGAGTCAACAGATCTGCAGCACTTGAGTTTATTCTACACGCCATAAAATACGTTTTTCCTATCGAGCTTGGTGCATTAGCTGCAGGCGTGCCAACTGCGATTTCGGCACCTGCACACAAAGACTCTGTTGTACAAAACGGTGATGATATATTTGTGTGGCCATCGCTTAAAGGTAAAGTGCGTGGGCAAGTTATTATGCCTTTTTATCCAAAGCTTGCAGAGGCTGCTTTAAAAGATGAAGAGTTTTACGACATAATGTCTGCGATTGAAATTATCCGTATGGGGCGCGCGCGCGAAAGAAAAGCTGCTGAGCAATTTTTAGAGCGAAAGATTAAATCTGTATGAGTTTTAAACCCGCAACTATTGAGATGATTAAAGTCGTAGCCGTAGCACTTGGTGAACTAAATGAACGCGCAGTATTTGTAGGTGGGGCGACGGTTCCATTCTATTTACCCGAGGCCTATTTTGCACAAGCGCGTCCAACCGAAGATATAGATGTGGTGATGGAAATTGTTGGTCGAAAAGCTGGTGCAATAAATGACCAGGCCTTACGAGACAAAGGATTTCAGCATGATACCAGCGAAGGTGCACCGATTTGTCGTTGGCTTTATCGAAAGTTTAAAGTTGATGTTATGAGCACCGATGCCTCGACGGTTGGTTTTACAAATCGTTGGTATGAAGAGGGTGTAGAAAGCGCTATTGAAATTATATCTACACCTGTTTCTGTAAAGATATTTAGCCTACCATATTTTTTAGGTTCAAAAATCGTAGCGTTTCGTGATCGCGGTAAAAACGATTACATGGGAAGCAGCGATATGGAAGATATAATTTCGCTGTTAGAAGTTGCCGAAGACTCATTACTTGAAAAAGTATTGCCCGACGTATCAAGTGAGCTGCGAGATTTTTTGAAAACTGAGTTTCAGAAATTGTTGAATACTCCAGACTTCATAGATTGTATACCAGGGGCAGTTTTCAATAGGGCGGCGGCAAAAGAAGCCACTGCCGCCGTAATTGAAAGAATGAAAAAGCTAAGTTCTGCTCTTTGATTTATTTATCAAATGGTGAAGAGCCGCTGGAAACATCAATCCCTACTTTTCGTAAGCAAATCATTACAGCCTTAAGATCGTTCCAATGCCTCCAATGTTGTAAACAAACACTGCGTTGTCGGCATACCTAGACCTTGGCTTTATATGTATTGTGTGCAGTTACAAACTCTCACTTCTCGACTAATGCAATCGATTTAGCAATTACTGGAGACAATGTAAGATTGATCGAGAAAGATATTATCTTAAAGTTCTTACAATCAAACAAAGTGTACTTATCTCAGATAAATGATTAATGAAGTAGTCCAGCTTGAAAAACTAAACGGCCGTATTTTTGTGCTGGAGCAATGTAGGTATGTTGAGTTCACTGCTGCCGCTGCAAATAGCAAAACTTAGATAATCCATTAATCTCATCAATGTTACATTTTAAATTTGGGTGTTTTACAAGGGATTATTGATGGTAGAAAATGATATAGCTTTCGGGGAATATCAAGCGTAAACACCTGAATATTATTCATAGTTTTCGACAACCGTTCCATTTTTCAAACTTCTATGATACGCAAACCCTGAATTAAGGAGTTCCTTTATGAAATCATGTTATGCATTAATTTTTTCGATTTTGCTTCAATCTAGTTTTTCATTTGCAGTAGACATTTCCGACAAGGTTTCATCAATGTCTGAAAATTCAAATAAAATTGAAATCAAACTCGATAAATCTGTAGTCGCTTGCACGCAAACGATTGACTCTGTCCTCAAGGCGCTTAATTCAGCCAATAAGGTTATTGTAAGTGCGCCTAAGTTTTCTGATTGTAACGGTCAGGAAAGCTCGGCTGTCATTACATTTTTCTAAAGCTAAAATTTAGAGAAAATGAAAAAAACTGATTTAGTATTAATTTGGTTATTATGTCTAAATTTAGGTTGTGTAAGCAATCCTTACCACGAGCCACAAAAAATGGCCGAAATTGAGGCTCAAAAATATCCAAAACAGGCTAACCAAATTCGTGAGCAACAAAAAGAGTGGGAAAATCAGCAACGATTGAAGCCAGCTCCAAGTGACAGTTATGTAATCGAACAGGAAAAATTGTCCGGCTTTGCAGTTGGCGGCCCTGATGCGGCATTTCACTTGGGTAGTAGTCACTATCAATATATTCATAAAATCAATCTGACTCTTGCATGTGAAAAAGATAGCTTTCTTCCAAAGCCGTACAGTCAAAAAAACGTCAAATGGAAAATGACAAATTTATTATCAGGTGAAGTACAAACATCTAGAGAAGGTAAATTACAAATTCAGATTAAAAATGATTCTGATCAGCGATTTCGTAAACTGACGCTTTCAACTTCCAAGAAGTCTTACGATGTTTTCTTATCTGAATTCCCGACGATTGAACTCGAAAAAGAAGAGTGTTATTAAAATTTAAACAATAGAACCGTAGAACCAAACCTCGTTACTTCATTTTTTCTAGCAGGCTTTCAAAACTGTGAACATAATTTGTGGTAATGCGCTTTAAGACTTCCGTGGCGACATCTTCTTTGTATGTGTGTGACGTCAGATTGCGATCTTCTATTATTTGCAACCAAATTTGTTCGTCTTGATGAGAGATCCAAGAGTTTTGAAATGCAAATGAGAGGCAAAGCTCATACAGAAGCGGGCTTACGGCGTTAAAAGCTTCGAATTATATCGATTAAGATACCTAAATGCTTGTGCTTAATGATGTTTTTGAAATGACCCACTACGAACCGAGTAGAACCGTAGAACCTAATTATTTGTTTTTATTTTTGTTTTTTGAGGTCCAATTTCCAGAAGGAAAATTGGATGGGGTAGGAGGACTTGAACCTCCGAATGTTAGAATCAAAATCTAATGCCTTACCAGCTTGGCGATACCCCAACAGTTTGAATGTAAAAATTAAAATAATGAATTTTATTCAAGAGAGCAAGAAAAAATAAAGCCCAAACTCAGTTTATTAAGTTTGGGCCGTTTGTTCTATGGTGAACCACAAAATTTGATCACCTGAGCAGGGCAAATTGTCGTTCGTCGTACTAAGTTGCTATATTTATAACCACTTGAAGTTTCAAAAAACTCCCCCTATTGCCTACTTACTGAAGAATGATTAATCATCACCCTGATAAGTCTGCGGAGCTTTCTGACGCT
>Ga0255217_1000049_pt1 | contig 48136 bp, 46 predicted proteins | sample Miss_Atlam_RepB__FD_183046 | JGI IMG/M metagenome (GOLD analysis project Ga0255217, IMG submission 183046) | Freshwater microbial communities from Mississippi River, Louisiana, United States - Miss_Atlam_RepB_8d | ecosystem: Environmental > Aquatic > Freshwater > River | place: USA: Louisiana...
GGTGTTGATTTTTTAACAATTGGTCAGTATTTGCAACCTAGTACCAAGCATTATCCTATAAAAAATTTTATAACTCCAGAAGAATTTGAAAATTATAAATTGATAGCAGAAGGAAAAGGATTTTTATTAGTTTCTTCAAGCCCATTGACCCGATCCTCCTATCATGCCTCAGAGGATTTTGAGATTTTAAAAAGTAAAAGAATTAACAAATTAATTTAAATTGCCAGTAAAAAAAATTATAAAAAAATTCAATTATTCAAAAAAAGATCTTATAGGATTAGTCTTAAAAATTGACGATTATAAAAATTTTTTACCTTGGTGTGTAGACTCAAAGATTCTTTCGATTAGTAAAAATAAAAAAAATCAAGAAATTATAGCTGACTTAGAAATAGGTTTTAGGTCATTTAGAGATATTTACACAAGTAAAGTTCTTTATGATGATCAAAATTCCAAAATCGAAGTGACTTCTATTAATGGTAATATAAAAAAGTTACTCAATATTTGGGAATTTAAAGAGATTAATAAAAATTCATGTAATGTAATTTTTTTTATAGATATAGAATTAAAAAATCCTATTATTAATATTTTGTTTAAAAAATTTTTTAATTATGGCTTTGAAAAAATTTTAAAATCTTTTGAAGAACAAGCAAGAGAAACTATAAAATGCTAATATGAGCATTAATAATTTTTAATGTAGATTTTAGAGTCTCTTTTTGAATGTTAACCCTTGATAATTTTTTATTATAAATAAACTTATTGATCTCAATTTTTTTTTTACTAGCTATTCCTATGTAAACAAGCCCAACGGGCTTTTTAACTGTACCTCCACCAGGCCCAGCTATTCCAGTAATTGATACGGCAATATTAGATTTAGAAATTTTAAGTAAATTTTTGCACATTTGTCTGCAAGTCTCTATGCTTACAGCTCCATATTTTAACAATTTTTTTTTTTTTACTTTAAGAAATTTAATTTTTGAGTCATTAGAATAACAGACAACACCCATTATAAAGGATTTTGATGACCCAGGTAATTTTGTTAAATTGTAACTAATTAGTCCGCCAGAACAAGATTCGGCTATTGAGATTTTTAATTTTTTTTTTTTAAGCCTTTCGTTTATGATTTTAATTTGATGATTTATACCCATAAATAAATTACAAAGAATGCATATAATCCAGCGATAATATCATCCATTAATACACCGTTTGCACTTTTAACTTTTAAATCAAAATAGCTCGCTGGCCAAGGTTTCGTAATATCAAATAAGCGAAATAGTAAAAAAGATAATATTATTAAAAAAAAATTGTTTTCACATAATATTAGTGGAATTGATTGTCCAATAAATTCATCTATTACAATTTCTTTTGGGTCAGATGATGAAAAAGATTGTTTTAATGACTTATTTAAAAAAAAAATTGAATAAAAAAAAATAAAAATAATAAAAAAAATAAAACTTAAAAGATTGAGGTAATTGTAAAATATATAATAAAAAAATATAGCCACTAGTGACCCCATAGTTCCAGAAATTGGTAAAAAACCAATCCCAAACAAAGTAAAAATTCTTTTGTTTAATTTAAACATTGGATACAGTTGCAATTACCTCGCAAGCAATTGATTTATTTTTGCCGATGTTGCCAAGTCTATCGGTCGTTTTTGCTTTAACGCTTACTTTTTTACTATCAATATTACAAATTTTAGCAAGATTATCAGATATAATCTTTTTATAATTTTTTAGATTTGGTTTTTGTAAAATAATATTAATATCAATATTGTTAATTACATATTTTTTCTCTTTAAGTAATTTAATTATTTTTTTTAAAAAATAAGTTGATCTTTTATTTTTAAATTTTTGATTATTTGGAAATAAAGTTCCAATGTCACCTAATTTTTTAGATCCTAATAAAGCATCAACTAATGCATGTATTACAGGGTCCCCATCTGAGTGTCCAACAGTTCCCATTGAATGCGGAATTTTAATCCCCCCTAAGTATAATTTATAATTTTTTTCTAATCTATGGATATCATAACCGATACCATAAGAAATTTGGTTATCAAAATTATAATCTTTTTTTAAAGTTATTTTAATATTGTCATGATCACCTTTTATTATTTTTACTTTTAAATTTTTAAAAAAAAATAAAGAGGATTCATCGCTAAATTTATTATTTATAAATTCTCTATGTAGTAAAAATATTTTTTTATAAGAAAAACATTGTGGAGTTTGGATAGAAAGTACTTTTTTTCTATCTAAAATTTTATTTTTATAAACTATCGTGTCAGTATTTGATATGCATGGTATTATTGCTTCATGTTTTTTTGATAATTTAATAATTTTATCAATAAGTTCTTTTTTAAGAAAAGGTCTTGCCGCATCGTGAATTATAATTTTTTTATAATTACTATTTTTTATTTTATTAAGAGCATGAAATACTGAGTTCTTTCTTTCTTTTCCTCCTTGAACTATTTCAATTTTTTTATTTTTAAAAATTTGAGTTCTAAATTTATTAAAATCGGGCTTATTAACTACTAAAATAATCTTTTTTATTGAATTTATTTCAGAAAATATTTTAAGAGAGTGATTTATTATTAATTCATTATCAAGTACTGTATATTGCTTTGGTATAGTTTTTAAATATCTATGACCTTTGCCAGCTGCTAAAATAATAGCGCAATAATTCATATATAATGATTAAAAAAATATTAAGTTCAAATTTAGTTTTATACCTTAGCACTTTTCTTTCAATCATTTTTGGAATTTTCACTCTATACACTTTCTCTGGCACAAGTTTTGTTGAGTTAAATGAAATTAATATTCAAATCTTATTAGTAATAAACGTTATTATTATATGCTTATTGTTTTTTTTAATAATTAGAAAACTTATTGTTTTTTTTTACAAATCTAAAATACTTACAGGTCTAAGTACTAATTTAAATTTTATAAGATATTTTATTTTTGTAACAGCAATTCCAGCAATTTTTATAGCAGTTTTTTCTTTAATGCTTTTTAATCTTGGTATTGAAAAGTGGTTTGATAAGAAAGTAAACGATGTTGTAAATAATTCAGTAGAAGTTGCTAGAAATTATCTTGAAGAAAATCAAAATTCTATTAAGGGAGAAATTTTGGCAATGGCAAACGATCTTAATAGAAATTTAAATTTATATACCGATAATAAACCATTATTCCAAAATTATTTTGATCAACAATCGAGATTTCGTAAAATTGAAGAGTCCTACTTGATTAATAATGATGGAGTTCTTTTATTATCAACATCTTTCACTAACAAAAATAATTTTGCACCGCCATTAAAAACATTTATTGATATGGCCAATAACGGACAAACAATACTAATTTCTGATGCAAATAAAAATCAAACTAACGCTTTGATAAAATTAAATGAAAATATTCTTTTATATGCAATTCGATATGTTGATGCTGAAACAGTAAATTTTTTAAAAAATACTGGTGAAGCTTCTACTTTTTATTATAAATTAAAATCTAATAAACTCGGGCTTCAAATAACTTTTGCAGGAGTTTATATTGTAATAGTTAGCTCGTTAATTTTAATCTCTGCAGTTTATGCAATTAATATTGCAAACAAAATTTCAAAGCCAATTGTCAAATTAATATATGCAGCTAAAGAAGTTTCTAGTGGAAATTTGAATGTGAAATTAAAAGATGAAAAAGAAGATGATGATTTCAAAAAATTATATAATACTTTTAATATAATGACAGAAGAAATTAAGATTCAAAAAAATAAAATTGCTTTAACAGAAAGATATCAAGCTTGGGAAATGGTGGCAAAAAAACTTGCCCATGAAATTAAAAACCCTTTAACACCAATTACACTTTCTTTGGAGAGAATTAAAGATAAATACCTTAAACAAATAAACATTGATAAGCAGGACTTTGAAAATTATTTGAGTATTATATCAAGACAAGTTCAAGATATCGGAAATTTAGCTAACGAGTTTTCAGATTTTGCAAGAATGCCTGTTCCTATAAAAAAAATAAATAATTTAAAAAAATTAATAGAAGATAATATTAATTTATATAATTTATCAGAAAAAAATGTGACATTTCATTTAGAATATAAAAGTGAAAAAGTTTTTATAGAGTTTGATTTAGATCAAATTTCAAGAGTTTTGGTAAATATTATTAAAAACTCCCTAGAGTCTATACATGAAAAGCAAGAAGTAGATAAAAATTTTCAAGGTTTAATTAATATAGAGGTTAAAGATGATAACGAGTTTATAAACATTATTATTGATGACAATGGGGTTGGTTTTAAATCTACACCCAAAGATTTAGTAGCACCACTGACCACAACTAAAAAGCACGGATCAGGTCTTGGATTATCAATAGCTTCGAAGATTTTATTTGAACACGGTGGTGATTTAAAATTTCTTGAAAAGAACGATGGAGCAAAAATTATACTAAGTTTTAAAAGCAATCAATGACTAGTGAAATTTTATTAATTGATGATGAAAAAGATATAAGATTTGCTGTTCATGAGATCTTAAAAGAAAACAATTTTTTTGTCCGCGAGGCCGATACGGTTGAAAAAGCTTTATCAGAAATTAAAAAAAAATTACCTGATTTAGTAATTCTAGATGTTTTACTGGATGAAAAAAATAGAGATGGAATACATATATTAAAATTTATCAAGTCACTAGACGCTGATCTTCCAGTTATAATGATCTCGGGACATGCAAATATTCAAATTGCCGTAGATTCTATAAAACATGGTGCCTTTGAATTTTTAGAAAAACCATTTAATAAAGATAGATTACTGAACTTTGTTAATAGAGCACTTGAAAATTCATCTTTAAAAAAAGAAAATAAGTCTTTAAAAAAAAATTTATATTTATCCAATGAATTAATTGGAAATTCATCGACGCTTGTAAAATTGCGAAACTCTATAGAAAAGTTTTCAAAAACTGATAGCCGAATTTTAATTTTTGGTCCTGCAGGATCTGGAAAAGAATTAGTAGGAAGACTTATTCATGAAGCCTCATCAAGATCCAATAATTCTTTTAAAGTCGTTAATGGAGCTATTTTAGATCCTAATCATTTTGATTTTGAATTATTTGGATCAGAAAATAACGATAAAATTATTTCAGGTATCTTTGAAAAAACTAATAATGGAACTTTATTAATTGATAACATTTCAGATGTACCTCTACAAACGCAAGGAAAAATTTTACGAGTATTATCTGATCAAAAATTTCATCGAGTAAATGGTGCAAATGAAATTAGTGTTAATATTCGAGTTATGTGTTCTACCAGCAAAAATTTAAAAGAAGAGATTGCAAGTGGGAATTTTAGAGAGGATCTTTTTCATAGAATAAATGTAATTCCAATACAAACTCCTTATCTAAAAGATGTAAAGGAAGACATTCCTTTATTGGTCGGTTATTTTATTAAACGAATCTCTGATACTAATGGTTTAAAACCTATTTCTATTAATTCAAAAAATGCAGTTTTTTACGATTATGACTGGCCTGGCAACGTTAGGGAACTTAGAAATCTAATTGAAAGAGTTGTTATTTTAGCGTCTGGTAAAAATGAGGATGTAGATAAAATTTTATCTGAGTCATTAAAAATTTCATCAGTAAGGGAAAATAAAACTGAAGATGCTTTTCAATTTCCTCTTAAGGAAGCAAGAGAAAAGTTTGAAAAAAATTATCTTGAAATTCAACTTAATAGACATAATGGAAATGTTTCTAAAACTGCAGATTATATTGGAATGGAAAGAAGTGCTTTACATAGAAAACTAAAATCTTTAGGTATTAATTAATTATGAAAATTAAAGTCGCCATTAATGGATTTGGTAGAATTGGTAGAACAATTCTAAGAGCTCATTATGAAAATAAAAAAAAACATGATTTAGAAATTATTGCCATTAATGGATCTGGTAATGCTGAAGATAATGCGCATTTATTAAAATATGACTCTACACATGGTAAATTTAATGAAGAAGTAAAATCTAAGGAGAATTATATTTTTATTAATAAAGATAAAATTGAAGTTTTAAATAAGAAAGATCCAAAAAATTTACCATCATGGAAAAAATTAGGAGTTGATTTAGTTTTAGAATGCACTGGTCGTTTTACTTCAAGAGATGATGCGCAATTACATATTAATGCTGGAGCAAAGAAAGTTTTAATTTCTGGTCCTGGATATTCACCTGGTACAGGAAAAGAAGTTGATGCGACTATAGTTTATGGAGTAAATCATAAAATTTTAAAAAAAACACACACAATTATTTCAAATGCCTCTTGTACTACTAATTGCTTAGCCCCAATTGCTAAAGTGTTAAATGATAGTTTGGGTATTGAAACTGGTATTATGAATACAATTCATGCTTATACAAATGACCAGGTGCTAAATGATGCTTATCATAATGATTTAAGAAGAGCGCGGGCTGCAGCTTTGTCAATGATACCAACAAAGACTGGCGCTGCAAATTCTATTGGACTGGTAATACCAGAGTTAGCTGGTAAATTAGATGGACTTTCAGTGAGAGTTCCAACCAATAATGTTTCTTTGGTTGATCTGACATTTGTGGCAAAGAAAAAAACATCTACTAAAGATATTAATGAAATTATTAAATCTTCAGCAAAAAGCAGTTACGCAAATATTATTCAGTACAACACCGAACCATTAGTATCCATTGATTTTAATCATAACCCTCATTCTTGCGTTTTTGACTCAACTCAAACAAGAGTATCAAGCGACGGAAGGCTGGTTAAGGTATTAGCTTGGTATGATAATGAGTGGGGTTTTTCTAATCGAATGCTTGATACATCTATTGCTCTAATGAGAGCCTAAATTATTAACAAATTGATTAAAAAAAAATAATTGTTAAAACTGGTCTAAATTTAGTTGCGCCCTTAGCTCAGCTGGATAGAGCATCGGTTTTCTAAACCGAGGGTCAGAGGTTCGAATCCTTTAGGGCGCGCCAATTTAATATATTATGGCAAATATTTTAATTTTAGGAGCAGGTTCAATGAGTACTGCTTTTGCCTTTCCTTGTAGTGATAATAATCATCAGGTTTCAATTGTAGGTACTCATTTAGAGGATAATTTTATTGATATTTTTAAATCTAACAAATTCGTTCATCCAGTATTAAAATCTAAAATACCAAAAAATGTAAAACTTTATAAATTTCAAAGCTTTAGCATTTTGCTTAAGAACGCAGATTTAATAGTTCTTGGCATAAGCTCTCAAGGATTCAAATGGGCGTGTGATCAACTCACAAAAATTAAAAAAAATCAGCAAATTTTAATTTTAACTAAAGGATTAGGTATCAATAAAAATAAATATGAAGTGTATCCTGAAGTAATTAAAAATTTTTTATTAAAAAAAAAAATTAAAAATATAAAAATTTCAGTCGCAGCAGGACCATGTTTAGCCGCTGAATTATCAAAAAGAGTTTTTACTAATGTTGTCTTTGCAAATAGAGATATTTCAGTAGTTAAAAATTTATCAAAAATGATAAGTACTTCTTACTATAAAATTAAATGTTCAAGTGATTTAATTGGTGTTGCTGCTTGTGGTGGAGTTAAAAACATTTACTCAATGATAGTTGGAACATCTATGGGTATGAATTTAAAAAATATAAAGGATAATAAAAATCTAAATACTGCCGCAGCATTATTTAATCAATCAATAAAAGAGATGCGTTATTTTATAAAAAAAATAGGTGGTCAAGAGTCTACTGTAATGGATTTAGCTGGTATTGGTGATTTATATGTAAGCTGCACTGGTGGAAGAAATTCAAAAATGGGTAAATTTATAGGGATGGGATTAACTTATAAAAATGCAAAAAAAAATAAAATGCCAAATGAAACAGTTGAAGGAGCAGATTTAATTTTTGATATTGGAAAAAAAATTATTAATGATTTTACCAAAGAAGAACTACCCCTAATAAGCTCTTTTATTAAAGCATTAATTCACAATACTAAATTTAAAATTGAAAAAAAATTTTTCTTATAGTGAAAGAGAATTTTTTTGTTTATTTAATTTTAAATATAAAAAATCGTAAAACTATTAGTTACGTAGGTTGGACAAATAATTTAAGAAAAAGACTTCAACTTCATAATTCTGGTAAAGGCGCTAAATTTACGAGGGGAAGAAAATGGGTTTTAATTTATAAAAAAAAATTAAAATCAAAAAAAAGCGCTATGCAATTTGAATATAATTTAAAAAAAAATAGAAAAATTAGAAAACAATTGATTGAAAAGTTTATTAGCACAACTATAGATTGTTAATGAGAAAAATAGGCTTTTAACTAGTTTTTAATTTAAGTATAAAACAACGACTAAACTTAACTAAAAATAAAAAAATGAAAAAAATTACAACAAATTCATTTGCTATTTTAGCTTTTGTTGCAACTTTTATATTTGCAACTTTTAGCGCTAATGCAAATCAAACTAGAGAAAACGTTGTAAAACGTGGTTCTCTAAATTGTGGTGTATCACAAGGTGTGCCGGGATTTTCTAATGCTGATGCATCAGGAAAATGGACTGGTATAGACGTTGACGTTTGTAGAGCTATCGCAGCCGCTGTTCTTGGAGATGCAACTAAAGTTAAATATACACCTTTAAGTGCAAAAGACAGATTTGAAGTTTTAAAAGCTGGTGACATCGACGTTCTAGCTAGAAATACAACTTGGACATTATCAAGAGATGGTGGACTTGCTTTAGAGTTTCCTGCAACTAATTTTTATGATGGACAAGGTTTCATGATTAGAAAAGCTGCAAACATCAACTCAGCAAAAAAATTAAATAACGTAAAAGTTTGCGTTGAAACTGGTACTACTACAGAACTGAACCTTAGAGATTATTTTAAGGCAAATAAATTAAAGTACGAACCAGTTGCTTTTACAAAAGCTGATGAAGCGGTAGCAGCATATGATGCGGGTCGTTGCGATGTTTATACAACTGATAAATCTGGTTTAGCAGCAAATAGAACAAAAACTAAAAATCCTGCTGATCACATAATTTTGCCAGAAACAATTTCTAAAGAACCACTAGGACCAGTTGTTCGTGGAAATGATGAAAATTGGGCAAACATTGTAAGATGGACTTTAAACGTAATGATAGAGGCAGAGGAGTACGGAATTACTCAGGCTAATATCGACTCTCTAAAAACGACAGAGGATCCAGCAATTAAAAGATTGTTAGGTCTTGAGGGTGAAACTGGTAAAAATCTTAGTTTAGGAAATACTTGGAGTTATAATATCATCAAACAAGTTGGAAATTATGGTGAAAGTTATGAAGCCAATGTTGGACCAAAAACACCTGTGGGTTTAGCTAGAGGCTTGAACGCTTCTTGGAGAAAAGGTGGAATCTTATACGCTCCTCCTGTAAGATAATTTTTTAAAATTATTTAATTAAAGGGCCGATTTATTCGGCCCTTTAAAAATCATCAGCATGTTTTTAACGTCCCAGTTTAAAACAACTTTAAAAAAAAATTTACAGCCACTAAACCTATTACCTCAAGTTTTTTTAATTTTATTAATTATTTATATTGTTTATTTTTTTTCCAAAAATACTGAAATAAATCTAGACTCAAGAAATTTAAATTTTGGATTTGATTTTTTAAGTAATAATGCAGGTTTTGATATTCAGTTTAGTTTGATTAATTATGATGGATCTTCTAGCTATGCAAAATCTTATCTAGTTGGGTTGTTAAACACATTATTGGTGGCATTTTTTGGAATAATTTTTGCAACAATTTTAGGCTTTATTGTTGGAATATCCAGATTATCAACAAATTGGATGCTAAATAAATTGTCCTTAATTTACGTTGAGTTATTTAGAAATTTACCGCTTATTCTGCAGATTTTTTTTTGGTATTTCGTTGTTATTAGATCTCTGCCAAGTACTGAAAAAAGCGTAATTATTTTAAATTTTTTAATAATAAATCTTCAAGGTTTTTATATCCCAAAATTTATTTTTAGTAACTTCGTTTTTATCTTTTACGGTCTTATTTTAGCCTTAGCTGTCACTTTTTTTTTAAGATACTATGCTACAAAAGTTTTCTATGAAAGCGCTAAAGTAATACCGGTATTTAAAATTTTTTTACTTTTAGTTATTATTTTTCCAATAATATTTGCCTTATTAGGAGATGTAAAAATAACAATTGAGTATCCTAAATTAGTTAAAAATTTTGGAATATTCAATTATTTAGGTGGAGTTAAACTAGTTCCTGAATTTTTAGCTCTATTATTTTCCTTGTCATTATATACATCCGCATTCATAGCAGAAAATGTTAGAGCTGGAATTTTAGCCATTAGTAAAGGTCAAAAGGAGGCATCAAAATCTCTAGGTTTTAATAATTCACAAACTTTAAAATTAATTGTTATACCACAAGCTTTGAGAGTTATTATTCCGCCAACCACTAATCAGTATTTAAATTTAACAAAAAATTCTTCATTAGCTGCTGCTATTGGGTATCCGGACCTTACAGGTGTTTTTGCAGGCACAGCTTTATCTCAAACAGGCAAAGCAATTGAAATAATTTTTATAGTCATGATGACTTATCTGACTATCAGTTTGATAATTTCTATTATTTTAAATTGGTATAATAAAAAAATAGCTTTAGTTGAAAGATAAAAAAAATGGAAAATATAAAAATTTGGCTTAAAAAAAATTTATTTTCAAACTGGTACTATTCACTAATAACCATTTTTATTTTATATGTTCTTTTTTCAACTATTCCTACTTTTCTTGATTGGGCTTTTTTTAAAGCAACTTTCATAGGTAATACTAAATCTGACTGTAAGTCTGGTGGAGCTTGCTGGGTTTTTATTAAAGTTTGGTTTGATAAACTTATTTATGGTTTTTATCCCGAAAAAGATTTGTGGAGGGTTAATCTAACTTTTTTAATTTTAATTTTTAGTGTTGCTCTTGCTTTCTTTGTTAAAGATAAATTTAAAATGTATATTTTATTTTTTATAATCTTTATTTTTCCGTTTATAGGTTTTATTTTAATAAGGGGAGGTTTTGGACTTGATCAAGTAGAGACAAGAGTGTGGGGCGGACTAGCTTTAACATTTATGCTTACTTTTTTTGGTATAATTTTTGCATTTCCTCTTGGAGTATTACTTGCTTTAGGAAGAAGATCTGAGCTTCCGGTTTTTAGATATTTTTGCATTGCTTTTATTGAATTTTGGAGAGGAATTCCCTTAATTACTGTAATTTTTGCTGCAGCAATTATGTTTCCTTTATTTATCCCTGCAAATGCTAATGTAGATAAGTTATTAAGAGTAGCTATTGGAATAAGTATTTTTGAATCTGCTTATATTGCTGAAGTTGTTAGAGGTGGATTACAATCATTACCTAAAGGTCAATATGAAGCTGCAAAATCATTAGGCATGGGTTATTGGAAGATGAATTTTTTAATTATTCTACCACAAGCAATTAAAACTGTAATTCCAGGAATTACCAATACATTTATTGCTTTATTTAAGGATACTCCTTTAATTATTTTAGTAGGCCTGCTGGAACTATTAGGCATGGTAAATTTAGCTAAGTCGAATTCTTATTGGTTAGGTTTTGCAGTGGAGGGTTATGTGTTTGTTGGAATTATTTTCTGGGTTTTTTCTTATTTATTAAGTAGATACACTCAAAGTTTGGAAAAAAAATATAGTACGGAAAAACACTAATGAGTGAAAAAGTAATTGAATTTAAAAATGTAAATAAGTGGTATGGTAAATTTCATGTTCTTAAAGACATAAATCTTCACGTAAATAAAAGTGAAAAAATAATTATTTGCGGACCTTCTGGATCAGGAAAATCTACATTAATAAGATGTATTAATGGCCTTGAGCAACATCAAGATGGAAATATTATTGTTCAAGGCAATGAGTTAGACAAAACTTTAAAAAATGTTGAAAAAATAAGAGGAGAAGTAGGTATGGTTTTTCAACAATTTAATTTATTTCCTCATTTAACTATTTTAGATAATTGCGCCTTAGCTCCTGCATGGGTAAAAAAAATACCTAAAAAAAGAGCAGATGAAATTGCAATGGAATATTTAACAAAAGTTAAAATTTCAGAACAAGCAAAAAAATATCCAGGACAGTTATCAGGTGGACAACAACAAAGAGCAGCAATAGCTAGAGCTTTATGCATGGAGCCAAAAATTATGTTGTTTGATGAGCCAACTTCAGCACTAGACGCTGAAATGATAAAAGAAGTTCTTGAAATTATGATTGATCTTGCAAAAGCTGGTATGACAATGGTTGTAGTGTCTCATGAGATGGGTTTTGCAAAAACGGTTGCTGACAGAGTAATTTTCATGGACGAAGGAAAAATTATTGAAATGCAAAAAACAAAAGATTTTTTTGAAAAACCGCAAAGTGACAGAACAAAACTTTTTTTAAGCCAAATTCTTCGATAGATTTAATGTTTCGTTACTTAATTTTTTTTATAAATTTCATCTTATTTCCTACAATTGCTAGCTCCCATGTCCAGCATTATAAAAATTTACAGCGTGTTGAATTTGATATTTATAGAAATAATGATCTGGTTGGATATCACAAAGTGAATATTAAAAAAAAAGGTGATAATACAAAAGAGGTAATTACAGATATATTAATTGAAGTTAAAATCCTTGGAATAAAGGTTCATACTTATAAATCTTATGGGGTTGAGACTTATAAAGGTGATGAGTTAATAGAATTTAAATCAAAAACCCAAGATGGTAGCGATAACGATTATTGTAATATTAAAAAAATTTCAGATGGAAAGTATTCATTTGATGGAATGACAGAAAATAAAAAATACGTTTACGAATTAAGTGATAAATTTTATCCAGCGCTTTGGTGGAATCATGAGTCTTTGTTAAATAATAATTATGTTTTGGGGCAGGGTTGCAGAAATTTAAAAACACAAATAACTTTTTTAAAAAAAGAAACTAAAAAAATTAATGAAAAAAATGAACTAGTAAATTTTTATAATATAAAAGGTGATAATCTTGACATAAATATTGGTTATACTGAAAAAGACCTTAAATGGGTTGATATGAAATTTACACTTAAAGGGGATTGGGAGTATAAATTAAAGAATTTAAATTAATTTACGCAACTTTTTTTACAAAAAATTGGCTAACGTTAGTATGACCAGTTGCAAATCCAGTTTCACAATAACTTAAGTAGTAATTCCATAAATTTTTAAATTTGTTATCAAAATTTAGTTTTGAAATTTTATCCCAAGACCTATTAAAGCTTTCTTTCCATAGCTTTAATGTTTTTGCATAATCGTGACCAAACGATTTTTCTTCGTATAAATCAAAATTATTATCTTTGAAAAGTTTATATAAAATTTTTTTTGATGGCAGGACACCACCTGGGAAAATATATTTTTGAATAAAATCAACTTGATTTATGTAATTTTCATATTCTTTATCATCAATGGTTATAACTTGAAAACATGCTTTGCCATTTTTTTTTAAAGCATTATTTAATATTTTAAAATATATATCCCAATACTTTTTTCCCACCGCTTCAAACATTTCGATTGAAACTATTTTGTCGTAAGTATTGCTTAAATTAAGTTTTCGATAATCTTTAAGAAAAATTTTAGAACTGTTACTTAATTCTTTTTGATTAATTAAATTTTCAATGTAATTATATTGTTGTTGACTTATAGTCAGCCCTTCGATGTTAGACTTAACAGTTTGAGAATTTCTTTCTATAAAGCCACCCCAGCCTGAACCAACCTCTAAAACAATATCAGAAGTTTCAATATTTAAATTTTTTATTATATTATCGTACTTATTAATTTGAGATGTAAAAAGGTCATCATTCTCGTTGTTAAAAATTCCAGACGAATAGGTCATAGATTTATCTAACCAAAATGAGTAAAATTTATTACCTAGATCGTAATGGTAATAAATATTTTTCTTTGCTTGGTTTATAGAATTAGATTTTAAAAAAAATTTAAACTTCTCAATCAATAAAGATAAGTAATTATCTGCCCAATTTTTTTTCTTTATTTGTTGATTTTTAAGTAATATTTTTAAAAGATTGGTTAAGTTAGATGTTTCCCACTTATCACTAATGTATGATTCGGCAAATCCAAGTTCACCTTTTAAGAATATATCACTAAAAAAAGTATTATCCTTGATTACAATATTGGATGCCAAATCCCCTTGATTTGCTTTAAAAACTTTTTCATAAGTGTTTTTAAAATTTACTCTAATTTCTCCCCATTTAATTTGTTGAAACTTAAAATTCAAATATTTTTTTAATAAACTATCCATAAAAAGATATTGTATCATGTTTCTTTTCAGGTTTAGAAAAAAAAGATTTTTGTTTTTTAAAAATTTTTATTGCTTGATAATGTATTAAAATCATAATTTTTTGTGAAAAAAATAAATTTTTTAGAAGTTCATAAATTAATGATATATTTGTTAAAGCTTTTGATTTGGAATTAATTCCAGTTTTTAGAATCAGTTGATTCTTTTTGTAAACGTCTACATTAAGTGAAAAATTATTTTTATTATTAGCTAAAGCAAATTTATATTTTAACTGCATTTGTAAAAACGGCGATACATAAAATTTTTTATTTAGTTCTGAGTAGATTTTATTCTCATATTTTTTATTTATTTTTAGAAAATAAGAATGTTGCTCATGATGAGTATTTTTTACTTCGTAACAAATATATTTAATTTGATTTTTTGAATTTTTACATAAGTAAACAGATATAGGGTTAAATACATAACCAAGAAATCTAGGGGTGCAGTATAAATAAATCGAATATTTCTTATTATCTTTAAATTTACTAGAAATTTTTTCTTTAATAAAATCTTTTGGATTACTACTTTTAATTCTCTTTCCATGATCTTTAAAATGAAAGCTAAAGAGATTTGATGAATTAACTGAAAAAAAGGGTAATTTATTAATAACCTCTAATTCATCCAAGTTAATTAATACAGAAAGGGTTCTATATTTAAAATTATAATTAATTGGATTTATTCTTTGATGAAAAACTATACCTGGATGAAGAGTACTGTCCATTAAATTAAATATTTTGCAACATTTTTCGCTGATACAACTCCGTCTTCATGAAAACCATAGCCGCACCAAGCTCCACAATAAAAAATATTATTTACTCCCTGTATTTCTTGTAATTTTTTAAAAATAAATTCTTTATTATATTTAAAAACCGGATGACTATATTTAATTTTTTTTATTATTTTTTTTTGATTTATCAATGTACTAGAATTTATTGATACAAAATAATCTTTTTTACTTTTTAAATTTTGCAGATAGTTCATCCAATAGGTAAGTCTTGGAATATTGTCATTTGAATTTATGAAATTCCAACTTGACCAATTAAATTTATTCTTTGGCATTAGGCTATTATCCGTATGAATACAGGCTTCGTTCTTTTGATAGTTAACCAAAGATAAAATTTTTTTTTGTTTTTTAAAACCTTTTGGCAATATTTTTTTAATTTCATCAGTATGATTAGAAAAAATTATAAAATCATAATTTAACGTTTTTCGATTACTATTTATAAAAATCTTATTTTTATTAATTTTTATTGAATTCACATTATGATTTAATAAAAATTTAATTTTAAAATTTTTTATAATTCTTTTTACGTATTGATTACTTCCATTTTTTATTACCTTCCACTGAGGCCGAAAAAAAATATTTACAAGACCGTGATTAATAAAAAATTTTATTAAAAAATGCGTTTTATAATGTTTTATTTTATTAATTGGATTAGACCATATTGATGAGCACATTGGATATAAATAATATTTTATGAATTCACTACTAAAATTATATCTCTTAAGAAATTTATCTATGGTCAATTCATTGAATAGTTGGTTGTTTTTTTTTGCTAATATATTAAATTTTATAATTCCTATTATTATTTTATAAAATTTAATTGAAAAAAAATTCTTATTTTTAAAAATTAAACTATTAATATCTTTTCCTGACCACTCAAAATCCTCGGCGGGATAATTTACTGAAAAACTCATATTTGTATTTTGTTCATTTACTTTTAATTTTTTAATCATTTCAATAAAGTTGGGATAAGTTTTGTTATTAAAAACAATGAAACCACTATCAATTAAAAATTTTTTTTTTCCTTCGAAAATTTCATGAGTATGAGTATGTCCTCCAAGATATGAATTTTTTTCATAGACGTGTACTTCATATTTTTTTTGTAATTCTAGTGCAGCAGTTAAACCAGATATTCCACTTCCTATGATTGCAATTTTTTTTTTCACTTTTTAAGATCTTGAAAAGCTTTTAAAGCTGAATTCCTTGCTTGTTGATGATCTACAATTGGAAATGGATATGTCTTTCCAATGATAATATTTTTTTCATTTTGTAATGCATCGGGCATCTCCCATGGCTTATGTAAATAATCATCTGGTATATTTATTAATTCCGGGCACCATTTTTTTACGTATTCTCCTTTTTTATCAAATTTTTCGCCCTGCAAAATAGGATTAAAGATTCTAAAATAAGGAGCTGCATCCGCACCAGTGCCCGCAACCCATTGCCAACCAGAAACATTATTTGCTGTATTAAAATCGAGTAAGGTGTTCCTAAAATATTTTTCGCCCTCCAACCAATGAATTCTCAAATGCTTTACTAAAAATGATGCTGTTATCATTCTTACTCTATTGTGCATCCATCCAGTTTCATAAAGCTCGCGCATACCTGCATCTACAATAGGGTAGCCTGTAAGTCCTTTTTTCCATTTTGAAAATAGTTTTTCATCTTTATTCCATTTAAAGTTGTTAAATTCTTTTCTAAGGTTACATTTTTCCATTTCAGGAAAATTATAAAGAAGTGAGTGACTAAATTCACGCCAACCTATTTCATTAATATATTTTCTGTATCCAATTTTCTTATTTTTAATTTCTAGTAGTTTTCGCATTATATGGTGTACTGAAATTTGTCCAAATTTTAAGTAGGGAGACAATTTTGATGTACCATTAACTGAAGGTATATCTCTATTAACTGCATATTTTTCAATACTATTTTTAATAAAATTGTTTAATATTTTTTCCGCATTTTCTTCACTGGGTACCCAATATTTTTCAAATTTTTTGTGCCAATTTTTTTTGGGATATATGGCTAGAATATTTTTGTCTTTTGATAAATTTTGATATGAATTTTTAAGTATTTTATAATTATGTTTATAATTATCTTCGTAATTATCCTTTAAATAGATTTGCTCAGCTTTTTTCCAATAATGAGTGAATACTTTAAACGGTGTTCCATCATCTTTCTTAATTTTTTGAATAGGGTTAAGTAAATTAGCGTCGAATTCTTTGAAAAAAATATTGTTATTATTTAAAATTTTTTTTATGTCCTCTTCAACTTTATTCTCGTTTATATGACAGGATTTATTCCAGTAAACTCGATTAAAAAATTTATCTTCAATTAGTTTTTTAAAGATTTTTGGCGTTTTTTCATGAATTACGTCAAGAGAAATTTTTAAATTTTTTAATTTTTCTTTGAATATTTCTAAAGATTTGGCAAGCCACCAACGTTGCGCTTCTGAATAATTATAAAAATCATTTTCATATATATAAATTGCATTTTTTTTATTGTTTTGGTCTTCAATTAGGGCCGATAATGCTTGATTATTTGATACTCTAAGATCATCTTTTAACCAAACTAAAGAACATGGCATTATATTATTTTTTTTTATTTTATAACTTGATTTTGTTCTTAAAAATAAGTTTAATCAGATTTTATTATTTAAATAAAGGGATCAATGTCACTAGAATTAAATCAACATTTAGGTAAACAGTTAAGAGCAAGAAGGTCTGCTCTTGGACTTACACAAACACAAGTAGCAAGAGCAATTAATGTTACATTTCAGCAAATACAAAAATATGAAAAAGGAACTAATGGAGTTAGTTCTAGCAGATTATTACAATTAGCTAATTTTTTGAAAGTTCCTGTGAAGTATTTTTTTGAAGAATTTAAAGATTTTCAAAATTTAGAGTCACAAGCTAAAAATGATAACTCATTAGAAGCTTTTGTTGGAAAATTGACAGAAGTTGAAAAAGAGAAACTCTTAAATATTTTAAATTCAAATAAGAAACTATCAAAGACTGCGTAAATTTTTTTGGCTCCCCGAGCAGGACTCGAACCTGCGACCAATTGATTAACAGTCAACTGCTCTACCAGCTGAGCTATCGGGGAATAAAAAACACAATACGATTTTTTTTTTTAAAAACAATATTTATTTGGAGGCCACGCCCAGAATCGAACTGGGATACAAGGATTTGCAGTCCTCTGCGTAACCATTCCGCCACGTGGCCATATTTTTTCTGTGTTATTTTCTAATCGCTATCGTGTATATATATTTAGTTTTCAAGACTCGCAAATATTATGCAACATACTACTCGCAAATTAAACATGATTGAGAGCCAATTAAAGCCTAATAATATAATAGATGAAAATTTAATTGCTGCATTTTACAAAGTGCCTCAAGAAGATTTTTTACCCGATGCTTTAAAAAATTTATCTTATATAGACGATCATATAAAATTTTCTAAACATAGTTTTATTTTAAAACCACTTATCTTTGCAAAATTCTTAAATATTATAAAACCGAAGCTGCCTGATACTATTTTAGAGATTGGTTCTGGAGGAGGTTACACAACTTCTGTGTTAGCTAATTTGGTAAATTTTGTTTATTCAATTGAACAAGACAAAAGTATATTCGACCTAACAATAAAAAACATTAAAAGTAAAAACTATGTAAATATTAATGTTTTATTTTCAAATTATAGAAAACTTGATGATCTAGATGTTAAATTTAATAAAATTATCATCAATGGCACTGTCAATGCCGATCCGCTTAATTTATTAGAAAAATTAAATGTTGATGGAAAATTAGTTTGTATATTAAAAGAGAAATTTTCCTCTAGCATTTATCTTTATAATAAAAAAATAAGTGGATATGAAAAATTGAAAATTATGAATGCAAGTGCACCGATAATTATTAATTATATCGATAAAGAAGAATTTAATTTTTAATGTTAGAGGACAACTATAATCATTTAGAAATAGAAGATAAAATTTATAATTTTTGGGAAAGTAATAGATTATTTGAACCCAAAAAGAATAGTAATAAAAAAAAATATTTTTCTATCGTAATACCCCCTCCCAATGTCACTGGGAATCTTCATATGGGACATGCTCTAAATAATTCAATTCAAGATTTATTAGTTAGATTTTATAGATTAAGAGGTTATGAAACTTTATGGCAACCTGGGACTGATCACGCCGGAATAGCAACCGAACTTGTTGTTGAAAAAAAACTTAATGAAAAAAAACAAACAAAAAATATTTTAGGCAGAGAGAAATTTCTTAAAGAAGTTTGGAACTGGAAAGAACAGTCTGGAAACATAATAATAAATCAACTTAAAAAATTAGGATCTTCATGTGATTGGTCTCAAACTAGATTTACTATGGATAAAAATATGTCCGAAGCAGTAACTAAAGTTTTTTCAGAATTATATAAAAAAAAACTTATTTATAAAGATTTTAAACTATCTAACTGGGACCCAGTATTAAAAACTGCAATATCCGATCTAGAAGTAGTGCAAAAAGAAATAGAGGGTAAACTTTATTATATTAAATATTTTATTGATAAAAATGATTTTATATCAATAGCAACTACTAGGCCAGAAACTATATTTGCTGATAGTGCAATTGCAGTTAATCCCAAAGATAAAAGATATAAAAAACTAATTAGCAAAAAAGCAAAAATTCCTATCATAGATAAACAAATTAAAATAATAGCTGATGATTATGCAGATCCAAACCAAGGATCTGGAGCGGTAAAAATTACTCCTGCACATGATTTTAACGATTATGAAGTTGGATTAAGACATGATTTGGAAAAAATTAATATTTTAGAAGCTGATGGAAGACTTAATGAAAATTGTCCTAAAAAATATCAAGGACTTGATAGATTTGAAGCAAGAAAATTAATTATAGATGATTTGAAATCAATTAATGCTTTAGAGAAAGAAGAAATAATAAAACATAACGTTCCTTACGGTGATAGATCAAATTCTATAATCGAGCCCTATCTCACCGAACAATGGTTTTTGAATGTTAAAAAAATGTCCAGAGAAGCGTTAAAAGCTGTAAAAAATAAAAAAACAATTTTTTTTCCTGAGGCATGGACAAAAAATTACAATTTATGGCTAAAAGATATTCGACCATGGTGTATTTCTAGACAGATTTGGTGGGGTCATCAAATTCCTATCTGGTATGGGAATGATGGAAAAGTTTTTTCAGCAAAAGATCAAATAGACGCTCAAAAACAAGCTGACAAATATTATAAAAAAAAAAACTCACCAATTAATCAAGACAAGGACGTTTTAGATACTTGGTTCTCATCAGCATTATGGCCATTTGCAAGTCTAGGTTGGCCAAAAAAAACTTACAATCTTAAAAGATTTTATAAAACATCAGTTTTGGTAACTGGATTTGATATTTTATTTTTTTGGGTAGCCAGAATGATGATGATGGGACTATTTTTTACCAATAAAGTTCCTTTTGATAAAGTTTATATACACGCATTAGTTAGAGATATTCATGGTCAAAAAATGTCTAAGTCAAAAGGCAACGTAATTGATCCTTTAGATTTAATAAAAAAATATGGTGCAGATGCTTTAAGATTTACTTTAATGTCCATGGCATCACCCGGAAGAGATGTCAAACTTTCAGAGGAGAGAGTAAAGGGTTATAGAAATTTTTTAACTAAAATTTGGAATGTTTCTAAATTCTGTGAGTTTAATAAATGTAACCAAGATATTCAAATTGATAACAAAGATATAAAATTAGAAGTTAACCAATGGATTATAAATGAATTTATTTATACTAAAAACAATATTGATAACCATATAAAAAATTTTAGATTTGATGAAGCTTCTAAAGAAATTTATAATTTTGTATGGAATGTATTTTGTGACTGGTATTTAGAATTTTCAAAATCGATTTTTTATTCAAATAATCACAGTCAAATAAAGGAAACAAAAAAAATTTTCGGATTTATATTTTCAAAAATTCTTTTAATTCTTCACCCTTTTATTCCTTTTGTTACAGAAGAGCTTTGGAGTAAGTTAAAGTTTTTAGAAATACATAGAAGTCCTTTAATTAATTTTAATTCAAATAAAGAAATAAAAATAATTAAAAATAATAATATTCAACTGATTAATTGGTTGATCAAATTAGTTAGTTTAATACGTTCTACGAAAGTTATTTTGCAAGTTCCCCCTGGTAGTTTTGTAGACATTTGTCTCGATTATTTACCTAAAGATAAACAAACTTTTTTAGATAGAAATTTTTTAATTTTTAAAAAAGCCGCTCGTATTGAAAATTATTTTAAAAAAGATGAAAAAAATGAGAACATATTGTCAGTTTATTTAGACGGAGATATCATTCTTATAAAATTTACCACAGAAATCTCTCTAAATGATCAAATTATTAGAGTAAAAGAAAAGATAGATTTAATAAAAAACAGTATCACTCTTGCCAAAAATAAACTTTCTAATAAATCCTTCGTGAATAAAGCTCCAAAAGATGTAGTGGATAAAGAAAAGGATATTTTAAAGAAATTAGTAAATGATTTAAATCAATTAGAAAGTATAATATCTATTAAAAATTAAGTATGAAATTTGATAAATCAAAATTACCTAGTCGTCATACTACAGTGGGGCCCGATAGAGCTCCACACAGATCCTTTTATTATGCCATGGATTTAAAAAAAAGTGATATTGCAAAGCCATTTGTTGGAGTTGTTTCTACATGGAATGAAGCAGCTCCGTGTAATATTGCTTTAATGAGACAGGCTCAATCTGCAAAAAAAGGTGTTTCTGATAATAGTGGAACACCGAGGGAATTTTGTACGATTACAGTTACAGATGGAATTGCAATGGGGCATGAAGGAATGAAGTCATCATTAATATCTAGAGAAATAATTGCAGATTCAACAGAACTAACAGTTAGAGGTCATTGTTACGATGCATTAGTTGGTTTAGCTGGATGTGATAAATCTTTACCAGGATTAATGATGGCCATGTGTAGATTAAATGTGCCTAGCGTTTTTATTTATGGTGGATCTATATTACCAGGAAAATTTAAAGGAAAAGACGTAACAGTTGTTGATGTTTTTGAAGCTGTTGGAAAACATTCTAACAACCAAATGTCAGATGAGGATTTAGAAGAATTAGAAATCAGTGCATGTCCAAGTGCAGGAGCATGTGGAGGGCAGTTCACTGCAAACACAATGGCATGTGTATCAGAAGCTATTGGTTTGGCGTTGCCGTACTCATCAGGAACTCCTGCGCCGTATGAGGAAAGAGATAAATATGCTTATGCTAGTGGGCAAGCAGTAATGTCTTTATTAAAAAAAAATATTAGACCAAGAGATATCGTTACACTCAAATCATTACAAAACGCTGCAACTATTGTAGCCGCTACCGGCGGATCTACAAATGCCGCTCTTCATCTTCCTGCAATTGCAAATGAATGTGGAATCAAATTTGATCTTATGGATGTTGCTAAAATTTTTAAAAAAACTCCTTATTTAGCAGATCTAAAACCAGGTGGAAAATATGTTGCAAAAGATATGTTTGAGGCTGGGGGAGTGCCAATGCTTCTTAAAACATTATTGGATGGGGGTTATTTGCATGGAGATTGTTTGACTGTCACTGGCGAAACTATGAAAAAAAATTTAGAAAATGTTAAGTTTAATAACAATCAAGATGTAATGAGGCCTTATAACAAACCACTATCAAAAACAGGAGGAGTTGTTGGTCTACAGGGAAATTTAGCTCCTGAAGGCGCAATCGTTAAAGTCGCTGGAATGAAAACTTTGAAGTTTATAGGAAAAGCTTTGTGTTTTAATAGTGAAGAAGAGGCTTTTAAAGCAGTTCAAAAACGAAAATATAAAGAAGGGGACGTTATAGTTATTAGATATGAAGGGCCAAGGGGAGGTCCTGGAATGAGAGAAATGCTTTCAACTACTGCAGCTATTTATGGACAAGGAATGGGCGAAAAAGTTGCATTGATTACCGATGGAAGATTTTCAGGAGCAACTAGAGGTTTTTGCGTTGGACACGTTGCACCAGAAGCATTTAATGGTGGTCCGATAGCATTATTAAAAAATGGCGATACAATAATTATCGATGCTAATAAAGGTACTATTGAAGTTAAAATTTCAAATTCTGAATTACAAAAACGAAAAAAATCTTGGAAAAATATAAAACCTAATTTTACATCAGGAACCCTTTGGAAATATGCTCAGTCTGTTGGATCTTCAAAATATGGCGCAGTAACTCACCCAGGTGGCTCTAAAGAAAAAAAATGTTACGCGGACATTTGAGGAATAATTGTTTCTTACAATTTTAAATATAATACTCCCAGTTATTTTTGTAATATTTATTGGATATCTGTGGAATATCTATAACAAAGATTTTAATATTGTTGCTGTTACAAAACTTGTTTCAAATATTGCTCTACCATGTCTGATTTATGATTCAATAACTAGAGCAAATTTAACTATAAATATTTTTTTTGAAATTTTTTTTTCAGCTTTTTTAGTTCTATCTCTTGGTTTTTTATTTGGATATATATTTATAAAAATTTTTAAACTCCCATCTATTAAATTAACAACGCCAATAATGCATCCTAACAGTGGCAACATGGGTCTACCCCTTGCTTTATTGACTTTTGGTAGCGAAGGTCTCGCATTAGCTGCTGGATTTGCCTCTATTGTGATGGTAAGTCATTTTACAGCCAACTCTGCAATTTCATCAGGAAACTATTCTTTAAAAAAAATATTACTAAGTCCTGTTTTGTTAGCATTATTAGCTTCTTTATTTATTTTATTTTACAAAATTGAAATGCCAAATTTTATTAATAGTTTTGCAAAAATTTTATCAGGACTCGTTATACCTTTAGTTTTGCTAGCATTAGGAATGTCACTCAGCAAAATTAATACTAAAAATTTAAAAATAGGTTTATTGCTTGGTATATTTAAAATTATTATCGGTCCGATTATTGGATTGCTGGTAGTTTATTTATTAAATCTTGATGGTATTGTAGCCAAAGTTGTAATATTACAATCAACAATGCCGGCTGCCATATTGACATATTTGATAGCTTCAGAAAATAATTCATATGATCAAGAAATTGGCGCAGCTGTTTTTGTGTCCACTGTTGCTTCTATTATTTCAATACCAGTTATTTTATTTTTTTTAATATAATGAAAATTAAGCCAATTATTTTATGTGGTGGAGAAGGTACTAGATTATGGCCAGAATCTAGAAAAAAACATCCTAAGCAATTTATTAAAATTAATGGAAAGAGTTTATTAAAACACGCAATTGATAGAGTCACAGGTGTAAATTTTGACTCTATTACGATTTGTTCTAATGCCAATTTTTTAGACCAAATCAAAGAAGAAACAAAAAATATAAATTGCAAAATCTTTGTTGAGCCAGATAAAAAAAACACTGCAGCTGCAATTCTTGCAGCAATTAATGATGATGATTTAATATTTTATCAGCCTGTAATAATTATTTCTTCTGATCATATAATTGAAAAAAAATTAGTTTTTCAGAAACAAATTAAAAAATTTTGTAACTATTTAGATAAGAATAAAATTTTTATTTTCGGCATTAAGCCTGATTATCCGGAGACGGGCTATGGTTATTTATATTCAAAAAGAGTTAATAAAAATTTTAACAAAGTTATTAAATTCGTTGAGAAACCAAATTTATCTTTAGCAAAAAAACTTATTAAAAACAGCAATTACCTTTGGAACTCAGGAATATTTTTTTCAAACAAATCAGCATTATTAAATGAATTTTCAGTTTTACAAACCAAACTGGCGGTACAAGTATGTGATTCTTATATAAATGCAAAACTTACAAATAACATTGTGACATTAGATAATAAATATTATTCAAAAATTAATTCTATCTCTTTTGATCATGCTATCTTAGAAAAATCTAAAAATGTTTATTCTTCAAAACTTTTAAGTGACTGGAAAGATGTAGGTAGTTGGATGCAAAAATGGCAAATCGAAAAAAAAGATAAAGATAATAATTTTATAAGAGGTAATATATTCAAGAGCAATATCAAAAATTCTTATATTTCATCTACCAGAACTGTTGTTGCTAGTAATTTAAAAAATATACTTGCAGTTGATAATAATGATGTTCTTTACCTTTCGGATCTTAATAATAATAACCTTAAAGAAATTTATCCTATAATTAGTAAAAAATTTCCAAAAATTATAGATCAACACACAACTACACAAAGACCTTGGGGTCAATTTACAAACATATTTGTTGGAAAAAATTTTCAAGTAAAAGAACTAGTTGTTAATCCCGGAGCAGTTCTTAGTCTACAGAAACATAAATATAGATCTGAGAATTGGGTTGTAGTTGAAGGAAAAGCTAATGTTACGTTAAATAAAAAGAATATATTATTAGATAAATCAGATTCTATTTTTATTCCCCAAGGCGCAGTTCACCGAATTGAAAATAAACAAAAAAATTTGTTAAAAATTATTGAAGTTCAAACTGGCAGTTATTTAGGGGAAGATGATATTATTCGTATTAAAGATATTTACGGTAGAGCTTAGTTTAAAGTTAATCTTATAGGTACGTGATCGGAAGGTCTTTCTAGAGTTCTCAAATATTTATCAATAGTTACGTCGTTAATTAAATGGCTAATATTTTTTGACAATAAAAAATGATCAATTCTTAATCCTTTATTTTTATCGAATGATCTTTGTTGATAATCCCAGAATGTATAGTTATTTGGCTCCTTATTTACTAACCTAAAAGAATCTTCATAACCTTCGTTTAATATTTTTCTAAAAATTTTTCTTATTTCAATTCTAAATAAAGCATCATTCTCCCAATCTTCTGGATTGTAAACATCCTCTTCGTTAGGAATAATATTAAAATCTCCACCGATTATTAATTTATTTTTTAATTTACTCTGATTAATTAAAAATGTTTCAAAAGATTTAAGCCATTTTAATTTGTATTGATATTTATCAGTATCTACAGGATTTCCATTAGGAACATAAACAGAAATAATTTTGATTAATTGATTCTTATAATTCACATCAACTGCGATGGTTCGTGATTGTTTTTGCTCATCATTAATAACATTGAAATTTATATTACTTATTTTTTTATTATAAATAATTGCCACGCCATTGTATGATTTTTGTCCATTAACCTCACTATCATACCCAATTTGTTTTATCTCTGAGAATGGAAAATTTTTACTTTCAGTTTTTATTTCTTGAAGAAGTAAAAAGTTCGGCTTATTTTTTTTTAGGTATTGAATAATATGATTTAATCTTACTCGTACAGAATTAACATTCCAACTACTTATTATCATTAAATAGCAAAAGAACTTCCGCATCCACATGAGGATGTAGCTTTAGGATTTATTATTTTAAAAGTATTTTCAATTAATTTTTCTGAAAAATCAAGAATTGAACCTTCTATTAAAGCGAAAGATGATTTGTCGATTAAAACATTTTCAAAAACTAGATCATCCTCATTTACTTTCATATCTGTTGTGAAGTTGTATTTATAACCAGAACAACCACCACCTTTGACCTCTATCCTAAAAAACTTATTAATATTTTCTTTTTCTAAAAGATTTCCTATCTTTTTTTTTGCTTTATCTGTAATGGTAAAATTATTAGTCATTCAATTTATATGTTAATTATTAATATATGTCTGGGGTTGAGAATTACAATAAGTTATTAATTAAATTTTCCTCTAATAATTCAAATTATTTGGGAAGACAATTTGGTGATAAAAAAAACCTCTATAGATCATTTTATCAAAGGGATCGTGATAGAATTATACATTCAACTTCATTTAGAAGGTTAAAATATAAAACACAAGTTTTTGTGTATGACGAGGGAGATCATTATAGAACAAGACTTACGCATACCTTGGAAGTGTCACAAATATCAAGATCAATTTCAAGATATTTGAAATTAAATGAAGATTTATCAGAGGCTATTAGTTTAGCCCATGATTTGGGTCATCCACCATTTGGTCATGCGGGAGAAAAAATTTTAGATTATTGTATAAGAAATCATGGTGGTTTTAATCATAACATTCATTCAATACGTCTAGTTACAGAATTAGAAAAGGCTTATCAAAATTTTGATGGCTTAAATTTATCTATTAATACAATAGACGGAATTGTTAAACATAATGGTCCAAATTATTTAATAAAACAAAACCTAGATTTACTACCTAATTTAAATAAGATTAAAAAAATTAATTTTTATAATCAATCTTCTTTAGAAGCACAAATAAGTGCTTTATCTGACGATATTGCTTATAATAATCATGATATTGATGATGGCATCAGAGCCGGATTATTTTCAATTAATGATATTAAAGATTTGCCAATTATTGGAGAGATTATAAAAAAAAAAAATAAGCAGTTTAAAAATAAAAAATTACTTAGAAACGAAATTATTAGATCAATAATTAATTTTATGGTCACCGATTTGATTTTACATACAAAAAAAAATTTAAAGAAATACAAAATCAAAACAATTGACGATGTTTATAATTCCAAAAAATTTATAGTAAGTTTTTCACCAAAATTAATTAAGGCAAATAACCAAATTCGAGAATTTTTAAAATTAAATATGTATGAAAATAAATCCGTCAAAGAAATGACCGACAAAGCTGAAAAAATTATAAAAACTTTATATATATATTTAATTAAAAATAATAAAAAATTTTTACCTTCAGATATAAAAAACAAGTGGGGATTAGAAAGATCAGTTTCAGATTTTATTGCCGGGATGACAGATAAGTTTGCAATTGATTTATATAATAAAATTAGATGAATATCTTTACTAATTATAAAATTAAATTGATTGATTTTTTTAAAGTACTAGAAAAAAATAAACTTATTAAGTTGCCTGAAAAATTTGATAATTTTTCAGTAGAAATTCCAAAAATAAAAACCCACGGTGATTTGAGTACCAATGCGCCAATGATTTTTGCTAAAGAAAATAATCAAAGTCCAGTTGAGCTTGCTGCTATTATTAAAAAACATTTGGATAGTAAATTTAAAGAGATTATAAAAATTGAAGTAGCTAAACCTGGATTTTTAAATTTTTTCTTTAATAAGGATTTTTGGTACAATTTTTTAAAAGCAACAGACATAAATTTTGGAAAAAGCGATAATTTCGTACCTAAAAAAATTTTAATCGAATACGTATCTGCAAATCCAACTGGTCCTTTGCATGTAGGCCATTGTAGAGGAGCTGTTTTTGGGGATATATTAGCAAATCTATTGAGTTTTGTTGGAAATAAAGTTGTTAAAGAATATTATATTAACGATTACGGCAATCAAATTAATCAATTTGTAAAATCTGTTTATTATAGAATATTAGAAATAAAAAATAAAACTTTGTTCCCCGAGGACCAGGATCTTTATCCAGGTGAGTATGTAATTGATATAGCAAAAAATATTTTAAAAAAAAATAATCTCAGTAATTTTGAAAATTATAATTTAATTTTTAATGATCTTAAAAAAGTTTGTATAGAAGAAGCAATGAATTTAATAAAAAATGACTTAAAACAACTTGGAATTGTTCATAATAATTTTGTTTCTGAAAATGATATTGTTAATCAAAATTTAGTTGAAAGGGCTTTAGACATATTAAAGAAAAAAAATTATGTCTATGAGGGAATTTTAGCAAAACCAAAAGGAAATGAAGTTGATGATTGGGAACCTAGAAAGCAAATTTTATTTCAATCTACTAAATTTGGGGATGACTCCGACAGAGCATTAAAAAAATCAGATGGCACTTGGACTTATTTTGCAAATGATGTTGCTTATCATCTTAATAAAATAGATAGAAAGTTTGATTTGCTTATAAACGTTCTTGGAGCAGATCATGCCGGTTATTTAAAAAGACAAGCCTCTTGTGTATCCGCTTTATCTGAAAATCAACAACAAATGATTTCCAAAGTTTGTCAGCTAGTTAAACTATTTAAATCAGGAAATCAGTTAAAAATGTCAAAAAGAGCAGGGGATTTCATAACTGCAAGCGATCTTATAAATGAAGTTGGCAAAGATTCGGTAAGATTTATGATGATATATCGAAGTAATGACTCACAATTAGATTTTGACTTTGATTTAGTTACTGATCATTCCAAAGAAAATCCAGTATTTTATGTTCAGTATGCTCATGCTAGAATTTGTTCCTTATTTAGAAAAACTAAATATGAAATTAGCAATGAAAAAAAATTAAATTTAAGTTTTCTTAATCAAGAAATAGAGATTGATATAATAAAAAAAATAGCTGAGTGGCCTAAGTGTTTAGAGTTATCAGCATATCATTTAGAACCACATAGAGTTCCGTTTTATTTATATGAATTAGCAAGTTTATTTCATACTTACTGGAACTCTGGAAATGAAAATGATAACTTAAAAATTTTAAATGAGAATAATCCTGAAATTCAGTCGGCACGGCTATTCTTAATTAAAAAAATACAATTAGTTATAAAAACTGGATTAGATATTCTTAATGTTACTGCTCCAGTTGAAATGTAATTAATGAAAAAAAATTTATATAATATAATAGCTTTTTTTCTCGTTTTCTCTTTTTTAATACTTTGTTTATTTTACTATAATTCCAATTTATTTATTAAAAATGCAGACAAAAAAAGATTAGATTATTTAGTCTTTTTAAATTCACATATTGAAAAATTAGATAAAATTAGCTCATCCTCTGATTTTAAAAAAAGAATCGATAACAATGATTTCTTTAAAAATATTTATAAGCAAAAACAATATTGGGAGTTAATAAAATAAATTTTGAAAACACACGCAATTATTTTTGGAATTGATAGTTTTAAGTTAAATTTAAATGAAATTACTTTTTTTAAAAAATACAAACCTTGGGGAATTATTTTATTTTCTAGAAATATAAAAAATCTAGAACAAGTTAAAAATCTAACAACCAGTATAAAAGATCTTTTTAAGGATAAAAATTTTCCAATATTAATTGATCAAGAAGGAGGAATGGTAAACCGTTTTAAAAACATTATAAATCTTGAAAATTACAACGCAAAATATTTTGGAGATATTTACAATAATGATCCTAAATTTTATTCAAAATTCGATAAATTTCTTAAAATAAATATTTCAATATTAAAATATTGTGGAATTAATATAAATACAGTTCCTGTTCTTGATTTATTTAATGCAGACAAAAAAAACGTTATTGGAAATAGATCTTTTTCAAAAAATTATAAAATCGTTGTAAAATTATCAAAATACTTAATAAAATCTTATAAAAAATCAGGACTTGAAACCGTTATTAAGCATATACCTGGGCACGGTTGCACTAGCATAGACTCCCACTTTGCGTTACCGCAAGTAAACCTTTCCTTGGATTACTTAAAAAATAATGATTTCAGAACATTTAAAAAAGTTAATAGTTATTTAGCAATGACTGCACATATTTTGTATAAAAACATTGATCCAACAAGATGTGCAACACAATCAAAAAAAATAATTAATGACATTATAAGAAAGTATCTTAGTTTTAGAGGAATATTAATGTCAGACGATATTTGCATGAAAGCATTGTCTGGCAGCATGTTGAAAAATGCTAAATTAACCCTAGATGCTGGTTGTAATGTTTTGTTACATTGCAATGGAAACTTGGATCAAATGAAGAAACTATCCTTAATCGTGCCAGAAATTGATAATTTTACAAATAAATTAACAAAAAAAATTAAGGCAAATTTTTATAAATTTAACTAAAGAATCAGTTAAATAAATTACATGAGCAGTATTGTTGAATTAAAACCTTCTATTCAAGAGAAACAAGAAGATGAATTTAATCTAAATATTGATAATTATGAAGGACCTCTAGAGCTACTTTTGGATTTAGCTAAATCTCAAAAAGTAGATCTTATGAAAATTTCTATTGTTCAGTTAGCTGACGAATATTTAAAATTTATCAATAATATAAAAAAGAATTTAGAACTAGCAGCTGATTTTTTGGTCATGGCAACATGGCTCGCATATTTAAAATCTAGATTATTATTACCAGATGATTATGAAGATGATTTTTCAGCTCTTCAAATGGCTGAAAAGTTAAAATTACAATTAAGAAAGTTAGAAGCAATAAGATTTCTCTCTGATAAACTTGTGTCACAAAAACAGCTAGGAAGAGATATTTTTACAAAAGGTATTCGAGAGGGAATTAAATCTATTTCGACATCAAAATATGCTGTATCACTTTATGAGCTTATTAAATCTTATGCTGAAATAAAAAGAAAACAAAATTTTTCCATTATGAATATTTCAAAATTACCAGTTTATACAATGGAGGAAGCAATAAAAAAAATTACGAGTTTACTAAAAGAATTAACAGAGTGGAGAGATATAAAAGACGTAGTTCCCGGATCTTTTTCTGGTTCTAAAAATTTACAAAAATCAGGATTAGCAGGAACTTTTGCTGGAAGCCTAGAGCTAGTTAGAGAAGGAAAATTATCTATTATGCAAAAAAAAATTTTTGATAAAATATTAATAAAAGCTACATAAAAATGTTGAATAAAAATAAAGATGCCAAAAGACTAGTAGAAGCGATCTTATTTGCTGCTGATGAACCTTTAGATATAGAAACAATTAAATCGAAAATTGAACTAAATGTTGATGTTTTAAAAATTTTAAAAGAATTACAATCTGAATTTATAGATCGAGGTATAAATCTTTATGAAATTTCTAATAAATGGTCTTTTAGAACAGCAGATAATTTATCAAAAAAAATTGCAAGTGAAGTTGTTCAGCAAAGAAAGTTATCGAAAGCTACAATAGAAACTTTAGCTATTATAGCTTATCATCAACCCGTAACCCGCTCTGAAATTGAGGAGATTAGAGGAGTATCATTTAGTACTGGAACTTTAGAAATATTATTTGAGCTCGGATGGGTTAAACCCAATGGGAGAAAAGAAATACCTGGCAAGCCGTTATTATATGTAACAACGGATACTTTTTTAAGTCATTTTAATTTAAAATCTTTATCAGATTTACCAAATTCTGAAGAGCTTGCATCAGCCGGACTAATAGATAGTCGCCTCGATAGATCAATTTTTGGAACAAACAAGTTTGCACAAGATGACCTTGAAAAAGTATCTAAAGAGGACATTTTTTCAAATATTGACGACATGCTTTCTGGAACATTAAACAAAAAAGACAACTAATTATTTGTATTAAAATATTAATTAATATATAGGTTTTGTATATGGGTCTTAGTTTTTGGCATATAATTATTGTTGTTATAGTAATTGTTCTCTTGTTTGGCAGAGGTAAAATATCTGATTTAATGGGAGATGTAGCTAAAGGAATAAAAAGTTTTAAAAAGGGTATGTCTGATGATCAATCAGCAGATAAAAAAGATCCAAACGATAAAGATCAAAATTCAAAGTCAAATCACTAAAATAATTTATGCCACAAATAGGGTGGTCAGAAATTTTAGTCATAATCCTAGTTGCTATATTAGTTATAGGACCCAAGGACCTTCCTGTTGTTATTAGAAAATTTATCCAAATAAAAAATGGAATAAAGAATTATGTTAATTCCTTTCAAAAAGGAATTGATGATATTGTTCAAGAACAAGAAAAAGATATAAAAAAAATTGTTAATATTGATTTAGAAGAAGAAAATAAAAAAAAAAAAGATAAATCTTAATTTTTATTTTTATGAATATTAATAATGATCAAAATCAATCAACTATATCAGAACATTTATTAGAACTCCGATCACGGATTATAAAAAGTCTAATCTTTTTTGTATTAGCTTTTATTATTTCTTATATGAATGCGGATAAAATTTATGATTTTTTACTACAGCCATATGTAAAAGCTTTGGGAGAAGGTGGCATTGGTAATAAAAGATTAATTTTTACCGCATTACAAGAAACATTTATTACTTATTTAAAGTTATCCTTTTTCTCAGCCTTATTTTTTTCGTTTCCAATTTTTTTAATTCAAATTTGGAAATTTATAGCGCCAGGATTATATTCAAACGAGAAGAAAGCTATTTTGCCATTTATGATAGCAACTCCAGTTCTTTTTCTACTTGGGGCGTTTTTGGCCTATTATTTCATAATGCCATTAGCAATTAAGTTTTTTTTATCATTTGAATCTCTTACATCCCAAACAAGTATGCCTATTCAATTAGAGGCAAGAGTAAGCGAATATCTTTCTTTAATAATGATTTTTATGCTCGCGTTTGGGCTTAGTTTTGAGTTACCAGTTTTACTAATTTTATTAGCAACTGTTGGCTTTATCGACTCTAAATATTTATCAGAAAGAAGACGGTATATTATAGTAATTATATTTATTGTAGCTGCAATTATTACCCCTCCAGATCCAATAAGCCAGATTGGGTTAGCAATTCCATTAATGCTCTTATATGAAATATCTATTTTAATAATTAAATATTTAGAAAAAAATAAGAATGATAATACTTAAACATATAAGAGAAAAACCAGTTATTTGTAAAAAAAAGTATATTGAGAGATTTATTGAAAACTCAGATACAATAATTGATGAGATTATTTTATTAGACTCAAGCTTAAGACAAAACTTAGAAAAACAGCAAAAACTTCAAGAGGAAAGAAATAAAATTTCAAAAACTCTTTCAACATATAAAGATAAAAAAAGTAAAGATTTCTTATCACTGTCTGAAAAAGTATCATTAATGAAAATTGATATTGAAAATTTTGAAAAAAAAATAACTGAACAAAAAGAAAAAATTAACAAAATTCTCCTGAATCTACCTAATATCCACTTGGATGATGTGCCCATTGGAAAAGATAGTTCAAGTAATAAAGAATTAAGAAAATTTGGTAATATTAGAAGTTTTGACTTTAAAATTAAGTCGCATGATGAAATAGGTTTAGAAAAAGATTTAATGGACTTTGAAACAGCAGTTAAAATTTCTGGTTCGAGATTTGTAATTACAAAGGGAAATATTGCAAAATTAGAGAGAGCATTAATTAATTTTATGATTGATATCCATGTTAAAGAATTTGACTATCTAGAGATGAATGTCCCTATAATCGTTAATGAAAAATCTATGTATTCAACTGGACAATTACCAAAATTTGCAAAAGAACAATTTTCTTTAGAAAATGGTTTATGGTTAATACCTACAGCCGAAGTATCGCTAACAAATATTGTTAGAGATAAAATATTAAATTATGAGGATTTGCCATTGCGGTATGTGGCTGCTACACCTTGTTTTAGAGCTGAAGCTGGAGCAGCTGGCAAAGATACTAAAGGTATGATGAGACAGCATCAATTTCAAAAAGTTGAACTAGTAAGTATTGTTAGACCAGAGGAAAATAATAACGAACTTGAGAGATTAACAAATTGTGCAGAAACAATTCTTAAAAAACTTGAATTACCTTTTAGAGTTATGTTGCTTTCGTCTGGAGACATGGGCTTTTCAGCAGAAAAAACCTATGATATTGAGGTTTGGATACCATCACAAAATAGCTATAGAGAAATATCTAGCTGCTCTTCTTGTGGGCAATTTCAATCAAGTAGAATGCTAGCACGTTATAAAGATTTAAATAAAAAAATTGACTATGTAACAACATTAAATGGGTCAGGCCTTGCTATCGGCAGAACTTTAATTGCAATACTCGAAAATCATCAAAACAAAGATGGCTCTGTTAGTATACCTATTGCTCTTCAAAGTTATATGAATGGTTTAAAAAAAATTTAAAAAATACGTAAAATTATTAAATAAAATATTGTATTTAAAGATCTTCTAGTATATTCACCACATTATGTCAGCTTCCGGTTTTGCACAATTTATTCCATTAATATTAATTTTTGTAATTTTCTATTTTCTTTTAATTCGTCCACAACAAAAAAGAGTTGCTGAGCATAAATTAATGATAACTAAATTAACAAGAGGTGACACTGTTGTCACAGCAGGTGGTATTGTTGGAAAGATTACGAGAATTATAGATGATGAAAAAGCAGATTTAGAAATCGCTGAAAATATAAATGTTAAAATTATAAAATCTACTATCTCACAAGTCTTATCTAAATCAGAAACAAAATAATTTAAGTAGTGTTAAATTTTTCCAGATTCAAAATTGGATTTATTCTAACTTCTCTATTAATTTTTTTTTATATATTTATTGGAAATTTTAATTTTACTAATAAATATAAAATTTTTTTAGATAAAAAAGTAAATCTTGGGCTAGATCTTCAGGGGGGCTCATATTTATTGTTAGAGATTGATATTAATCCCTTACTTATTAAGAAAACTCAAGAAAAATATAACGATATAAAAAAAATTTTTGATGAAAAAAAATTTGATTATAAAAACTTAACTTTTTCAAATAACAAAATACAGTTTGAGTTAAAAAATTTATCCCAAAAAGATGATGCTATAAATTTAATTAATCGATCTGGCAGAGAAAATATATTTCTTAATAACAATTTAGAAAATTTAAAAAAAGATTTTGTTTATAAAATTGAAAGAAATTTAATTATCTTACAGTTTTCTGATGATTATATTAAAAATTTAAAAAAAGATACAATTAATCAATCCATTGAAATTGTTAGAAAAAGAGTAGATCAACTTGGTACAAAAGAACCTTCTATTCAGCAAAAGGGAGATAATAGAATTATTGTTGAGCTGCCTGGTTTGTCCGATCCATCTAATTTTAAAAATATTCTTGGCAAAACTGCTCAACTTAATTTTAAGTTTTTAAAATCAAGTTCTGTTGATAAAGATAATATTGGGTTTGAAAAAATTAAAAACAAAGCAGATGGTTCTTTTATTGAAGTTGAAAAAAAATTAATTGTTTCTGGAGAAAATTTAATTGATGCGCAGCCTGGTTTCGAAAGGGATACTAATCAATCAATTGTAAGTTTTAAATTCGATAGTATAGGAGCTAAAAAGTTTGCAAATGCCACTAAAGATAATGTGGGTAGACCACTTGCCATTATATTGGATAATGAAATTTTAAGCTCTCCTGTTATTAGAGAACCAATACTTACAGGAAGTGGACAAATTTCTGGAGGTTTTACAGTAGAGGAGGCAAATCAATTAGCAGTTTTATTAAGAGCAGGGGCATTACCAGCGCCAATGAAAATAATAGAGGAAAGAACTGTTGGTGCAGATCTTGGTGAAGATTCAATACGTTATGGCCTGATATCATTCATTGCAGGTTTTTTGCTCGTTTTTATTTACATGATTTATGCTTACAAGTTACTGGGTTTTTTTGCAAATATTTCACTTTTACTAAATGTTGTAATTCTAATTTCAATATTAACTTTATTTGGATCTACTCTCACTTTGCCGGGAATAGCTGGAATAATCCTAACTGTTGGAATGGCAATAGATACAAATGTTATTATTTTTGAACGTGCCAAGGAAGAATTAAAGATTGAGAAATCTAATATCATTGCCTTTGATATGGCTTACAAGAAATCATTATTAACGATTATCGATTCTAATTTAACTACATTTATTGCCGGTGTAATTTTATTCTATTTAGGAAGTGGACCTGTAAAAGGTTTTGCAGTCACATTATGCGTTGGTCTTGCAACCTCTTTCTTTACAGCTTTTACTGTAAATAGGTTAATGGTTGGAAAATACATTAAGAATAATAAAGATAAATTAATAAGTTTTTAAATGACCAATTTTGATTTCTTAAAATATAAAAAATTTTTTATTTTAGTATCAGCCTCTCTTGTTTTTTTCTCTTTCATTTTGATATTTTCAAAAGGTTTAAATTTAGGTGTAGATTTTAAAGGTGGCACAACAATTGAAATAAGATTAGAAAAAAAGATGGATATTGAAAAAATCAGAAATTCACTTTCAAAATCTAAAATTAATAATTTTTCTGTAAAAGAATTTGGAACTGCAAATGATTTATTAATTTATACAGATAATTCTATCTCTCCAAGCGATATTAAAAATTTTTTAGAAAAAGATTTAAAAGAAAAGATAACAATTAGAAAAATTGAAACTGTAGGACCAAAAGTTGGCTCAGAATTAATAAAGTCTGCGATTTACTCTGTTTTATTATGTTTGATCGCAATCTTCTTATATCTATGGTTTCGTTTTGAGTGGCAATTTAGTCTTGGAGGCATCGTTGCTCTCTTTCACGATTTAATTATTACCGTTGGTGTTTTTGCACTTCTGGGTTTACAATTTGATCTTTCTATAATTGCAGCTTTATTAACTATTTTAGGTTACTCAATTAATGATACTGTTATAATTTATGACAGAATTAGGGAGAATTTAAAAAAAGATAGCTCATCAGAGTTGTCAATATTAGTTAATGAGTCATTAAATAATACTCTTTCTAGGACTTTAAAAACTTCAGGGACAACTCTTTTATCTATTGTTGCAGTATTAATCTTTGGAGGTGAGGTTTTGAGAGGATTTGCTTTTGCTATAACTTTTGGAATTATAGTAGGGACATACTCTTCTATCTACATTGCATCACCTATTGTAATGTTTTTTAAAATAAAAAGAGATTGGTCTGTAAAAATTGATAATACGCCTTAATATAGATTTTGTGCAGCTACCATTGTCAGAAGCATCGGAATTGATAAAAAAGTATTTGTTCTAGATACCAATAGTGCTGTTCGTGCAGATTTGGCTTTAATTTCAGGATCACACTCAATTATGCCCAAAGCCCTTTTTTGATTTGGCCAAATAATAAACCAAACATTAATGGCCATAATTATTCCAAGCCACATTCCAATGCCTATTGTTATGTTTTTAGCTCCACCTTTAAATGCTAAAGCTTCATGAACATAACCGTTTAAGTAAGCAGTTATTAATCCTGTAATTATTGTCAAAAGTGCAGCCCAGCGAAACCAAAATAAAGCCGTTGGTGCAATTACTTTTCCAATAGCAGGTTTTTGTTCATCGGGAATTTTTGGCATACTAGGAATTTGAACAAAATTAAAATACCAAAGTAATCCTATCCACATAATTCCAGATAATACATGGAAGTATCTAAATATAGCGCTCCAAAAATATCTATCGTTTGTCCATCCATCATTAATATAAAATAAGACTGAAAAAAAAATTAAAGTAGCAATGACAGAACTTAATAACGTTTTTGGGAGAGACAAAAGAATATTACTGATTCTCATAATATTAAATTACCATAAAAATTATTTTTAAGCACTCTTTCTTGAAATATTCTTAGATAGAATTTTTTTTAAAAATTCTCCGGTATAACTTCCATTTGTTATCGAAACATCTTCTGGTGTTCCTTCTGCAATAATTTTTCCACCTTTTACGCCTCCTTCAGGACCCATATCAATAATCCAATCAGCAGTTTTTATCACATCTAAATTATGCTCAATTACAATAACTGTATTTCCTTTATTTACGAATGTATGAAGAACCTCTAATAATTTTTTTACATCATGAACATGTAAACCTGTGGTTGGCTCATCAAGAATATAAATAGTCCTTCCGGTTGCTCTTTTTGATAATTCTTTTGCAAGCTTTATTCTTTGAGCCTCTCCACCTGATAGGGTGGTAGCTTGTTGACCAATTTTTATATAACCAAGTCCAACTTTTTGAAGCGTTAAAAGCTTATCTCGTATTGATGAAATATTTTCAAAAAACATGACGCCTTCATCAACAGTCATATTTAAGACATCGGCAATATTTTTGTCCTTAAATCTTATTTCAAGAGTTTCCCTATTATATCTATTCCCTTTGCACACATCGCATTGAACATAAACATCTGGTAAAAAATGCATTTCATAAGTTATAACTCCATCCCCCTCACAAGCTTCACATCTTCCTCCCTTTACGTTAAAAGAAAATCTTCCTGGTTTATAACCTCTTGCTTTTGAATCAGGTAAATTAACGAACCATTCTCTTATTACTGTAAAAGCTCCAGAGTAGGTTGCGGGATTTGACCTTGGAGTTCTGCCAATTGGAGATTGGTCAATATCAATTATTTTATCCAAATATTCATAGCCCTGAATACCTTTAAAAGGTTTTGGCATATTTTTAGTTATAGTTTTATTAATCATTAAATTTAATGCTCGATAGAGTGTGTGAAGGACAAAGGTAGATTTTCCGCTACCAGAAACGCCTGTTACCGCTGTAAAAGTGCCAAGTGGTATCTTGGTTGAAACATTTTGCAAATTATTTCCAGTTGCTCCACTTAAACTTAAATATCTTCCATCTTTTGCTTTTCTTCTTATCTGAGGAATAGAAATATATTTTTTTCCAGATAAATATTGTCCAGTAATGCTATGCTCATTTTCTTTAATTTCTGAAGGTGATCCCATAGCAATAATTTTTCCTCCTTCTGTTCCAGCTCCTGGACCAAGATCAATTATATAATCAGAATTAAGCATTGCCTCTTCATCATGCTCAACAACTATTACTGTATTTCCTAGATCTCTTAATCTTTTAAGAGCATTTAATAATTTAATGTTATCTTTTTGATGCAGTCCTATGGAGGGCTCGTCCAAAACATATAAAACACCAGTAAGTCCTGAGCCAATTTGTGATGCCAATCTTATTCTTTGCGACTCTCCGCCTGATAAAGTTCCAGATGATCTTGATAAGTTCAAATAATCAAGTCCAACATTTATTAAGAAACTTAATCTTTCGTTAATTTCTTTTAAAATATGCACTGAAATTTTATTTTCTTTTTCAGTTAAATAATTTGGGAGGCTTGAAAACCATTCATAAGCACTCTGGATAGACATTTTTGAAACTTCACTAATATTTAATTCTTTTATTTTAACAGAAAGAGCTTCTTCTTTTAGGCGCATACCTTTGCATCTGTCACATTCCGTTTCATTTTGAAATTGAGATATTTCATCTCTTTTCCAATCGCTATCGGTTTCTAAATACTTTCTTTCCAAATTATTAACAACACCTTCAAATGTTTTTTTGTTTGAATATTTTTCATACCCATCATCATAAGAAAATTTTATTTCTTCCTCATCCGATCCATACAAAATTATATCTTGAATTTTTTTGGGTAGATCTTTCCATGGGGTTTCAAGTGAAAAATCATAATGTTTAGCAAGAGAAGATAAAGTTTGAGCGTAATACAAAGTTGAACTTGATGACCATGGTACGATTGCACCATCAATTAAAGATTTTTTTTCATTAGGAATTACTAATTTTGGATCTATATAAAGATCAACACCAATCCCTTCACATTCAGGGCAGGCTCCATATGGGCTATTGAAAGAAAATAGTCTAGGTTCTATTTCCTCTATAGTAAAACCACTCTCTGGACATGCAAATTTTGAAGAAAAAACTATTTTTTCACTTTTTTTAAATTCTTTAGGAAGATTTTCATTTATAAAATCTACATAAACTAAACCGTCAGATAATGATAAAGTTGTTTCAATACTCTCTGCTATTCGTTGCTGTTCTTTTTTATCATTTATGAATCCGTCTATGTAAATATCTATATCGTGTTTTATGTTTTTATTTAAAGTGGGTGACTCATCTATCTCATAAATTTTTCCATCAATTCTAGTTTTCTGAAAGCCTCTTTTTTTGTAACCTAATAACTCTTTTTTATATTCTCCTTTTCTTCCTCTTACTATTGGAGCAAAGATTTGAATTTTAGATTGTTTTGGCAGATTTAATATACGATCTACCATTTCTGAGACGGTTTGAGATTTTATGGGTTTTCCTGTGAATGGTGAATAAGGAATTCCAATACGAGCGTATAAAACACGCATATAATCATAAATTTCAGTTACCGTTGCAACGATTGATCTTGGATTTTTTGAAGTCGTTTTTTGCTCAATTGAAATTGCTGGAGACAAACCTTCTATCAAATCAACATCAGGTTTTCTCATTCGATCTAAAAATTGTCTTGCGTAGGCAGATAAACTCTCGACATATCTTCTTTGTCCCTCTGCATAGATCGTATCAAAAGCTAACGATGATTTACCAGAGCCAGACAATCCTGTTATTGTTATTAATTTATCTCTTGGAATCTCCAGTGAAATATTTTTTAAATTATGTTCTCTTGCCCCTTTAATAACGATTTTTTTGACAGTATTACTCATCTTTTCTAGTAAATTTTATTCTTTTAATTTGATTAGTCTGATATAATAAACATTTAATTCTTAGCACAAAAAAGATCTATATTATGGCAGGTAGCTTAAATAAAGTTTTATTAATTGGCAGACTTGGAAATGATCCAGAAATTAAGCAAATGCAAAATGGCAAAAGCGTTGCACGTTTAAGTGTTGCAACTTCTGAAAGCTGGAAAGACAAAAATACAGGAGAACGAAAAGAAAAAACAGAATGGCACCGTGTTGTAATTTTTAACGAAGGTTTAGTTAATGTTGTTCAAAAATATCTTAAAAAGGGAGCTCAAGTTTATATTGAAGGTCAATTAAATACAAATAAATACACTGACAGCAATGGTCAAGAAAAGTACAGTACGCAAGTAGTTCTGCAAGGCTATAATTCGAGTCTTACCATGTTGGATGGAAAAAATTCATTATCCGGTGATAGTAAAAAAATAGATAATAGCCAATTACCTTCGGATGATATGCCTGACATTTCGCAGGACCCTGACGATAAAGTTCCTTTTTAAAGTTACTTCATGAGTGAAGATTCAAATCAAGATATTTCAAAGATAAAAAAATATAATTCAGTTCAAATCGTTGATGAGATGAAAACCTCATACTTGTCTTACGCAATGAGTGTTATAATAAGTAGAGCGTTACCGGATGCAAGAGATGGACTAAAACCTGTTCATAGAAGAATAATTTACGCTATGTACAAAGGTGGATATGATTGGTCCAAACAATTTAGAAAATCAGCAAGAGTAGTCGGTGATGTAATAGGTAAATATCATCCCCATGGTGATCAAGCGGTTTATGATGCCTTGGTAAGATTGGCTCAAGATTTCTCAATGAGTGTTAAATTGCTTGATGGGCAAGGAAATTTTGGATCAATGGACGGGGATAGAGCAGCTGCAATGCGTTATACTGAAACAAGATTAGCAAAAATTGCCGAATATTTAGTTGCAGATATTGAAAAAAATACAATTGATTATCAAAATAACTATGACGATACTGAATTAGAACCAACTGTACTTCCAGCTCAATTTCCTAATTTATTAGTAAATGGTGCGGGCGGTATAGCCGTTGGAATGGCGACAAATATTCCACCACATAATCTAGGTGAGATTATTGATGGAACACTCGCTTATATAGACAATAATGAAATTTCAATTGATGAACTTATTAAATTAATTCCAGGTCCTGATTTTCCAACAGGGGGTTTAATTATTGGTAAAGATGCAATTAAAACTGGATATAAGACTGGAAGAGGTTCTATAAAAATAAGAGGAGAGATAGAAACAGAAGAAGAAAAAAAAGATAAAACGTTAGTAGTAATTAAATCTGTACCATTTCAAACCAACAAGTCTTTACTGATAGAAAAAATTGCCCTGTTAGTAAGGGAAAAAAAGATTGAAGGAATTTCAGACATTAGAGATGAATCTAATAAAGAAGGTGTAAGAATCGTTATTGATTTAAAAAGAGGTGTTTCAAGCGAAATTATTATAAATCAACTTTATAAATATTCTCCAATAGAGTCATCATTTGGATTTAACACTCTTGCAATACTTAACGGAAAACCTGAGCTATTAAATTTAAAACAATTCATAAAAATTTTTGTCGAATTTAGAGAAAAAATTTTAATTAAAAGAACTTTATTTGATCTAAAAAAAGCAAAAGACAGAGTTCATATATTAATTGGTCTATTTGTAGCTATAGAAAATATTGATGAAATAATCGCCATTATTCGCAAATCAAAGAATCCAAATGATGCAAAAACAATATTACAAAGTAAACAATGGAACTTTAAAAAGTCAAAAATTAATAAGGATATTTTAGATGTTAGTGATTTATCTAATAAGGAACAATATTATTTATCTGACTATCAAGTTAGAGCAATTCTTGAATTAAGACTTCAAAAACTTACAGCAATTGGTCATGAAGAAATAAATCAAGAAATTTCAGATCTATATAAACTCATAATCAAATATAAACAAATTCTTAACGATAGGAACGCGTTGCTAACGCAAATTAAAAATGAGCTTAAAGATATAAAAAGTAAATTCGCAAACCCCAGAAAAACGAAAATTATAAATAAAATTGATAATTTCGATATAGAAGATGTTGTTCAAAAAGAGGATGTAATTATTACAATAACTAATAAAGGTTACATCAAACGTAGTCCTTTAAGTTCAATTCGCGTACAAAAAAGAGGTGGCAAAGGTAAGACTGGGATTACTACTCGAGATGAAGATTTTGTAAGTCAAATATTTACCGCTAACACACTCACGCCTATTCTCTTCTTTTCATCAAAGGGAATTGTTTACAAATTAAAAGCTTGGAAAATTCCTGAAGGTTCAAATCAGTCAAAAGGAAAAGCGCTTCAAAGCATTCTTCCTTTGAAAGAAGGACATGTGATTACTTCTATAATGCCTCTTCCTAGTGATGAAGCAACATGGGCAAAAATGAAAATTATGTTTGCAACTGCTAAAGGTAAAGTAAGAAAGAATAGTCTATTAGACTTTGAAAATATTCAATCTAGCGGAAAAATTGCAATGAAATTAGAAGAAAATGACACAATAGTTGGTATAAAAATTATAGAAGACGACGATGATTTTCTACTAAGTACAGAAAAAGGCAAATCACTAAGAGTTCAATCTACAAAGTTAAGACTTTTTAAAGGGAGATCTTCTAAAGGAATAAAAGGAATATCTCTAAAAAAAGACGATAAGATTATTTCTCTTTCTATTTTAAAAAGTGTAAAAATTTCATCAGATGAAGCAAGAGCATATATAAAAGCATCTAGATTAGAAAAAGATATAGATGAACCTTTAGAAGATGAATCTGAAAAAACCAAACTAGTAAAATTATCTAAAAAACAAATTGATGATTTTAAAAATAAAGAACAATACATTTTAACAATAACTGAAAATGGTTTTGGAAAACGTTCTTCAGCTTACGAGTATAGAGTAAGCGGAAGAGGTGGTCAGGGTATTATTAATATTATAACTTCAGAAAGAAATGGATTAGTTGCATCCACGTTTACTATAAACCATGAAGATCAAATCATGTTAATTACTGATAAAGGACAGGCGATTAGATGTAATGTAAAAGATATAAGAATTACTGGAAGAAACACACAAGGCGTTAGAGTCTTTAGTCTTGCAAAAGATGAAAAAGTTGTTTCTGCCGCCAGAATTGAAGACGCAACAGAAGAAAATTGCTAATGATTGAAAAAGCAAAGATTTATCAGCCTGTAAAAACAGCAATGCAATCTGGTAAAGCTAGAACGAAATTTTGGATTTTAGAATTTAATAAAAATAATTTTAATAAAGACTTTGTGATGGGATGGGTATCATCGTCAAACACAAATGAACAAGTGAAATTAAAATTTGAGACAAAAGATCAAGCTATCGCTTATGCAAAAGAAAATAACATTCAATTTGACTTAATAACTCCTAAAAAAAATAAATTAATTATCAAATCGTATGCAGATAACTTTTTAAACAATGTTTAAAAGTTTTTTTTTAAATAAGAGATGGGTATTGTGGGCCTGGGGTGGAGCTATTTTATTAATTTTATCTTTATTAATTCAAGTATCTATCACTGTTAAAATTAATGAGTGGTATAAAGGGTTTTATGATTTATTACAAAACGCAGCTAAAAGTAATATATCTGAATTTTGGGAAAAGATTTATGTATTTAGCTATTTAGCATTCCCGTATGTTTTGCTAGCAACGTTTACTAGTTTTTTTACAAGAGTTTTTGCTTTACGTTGGCGAGAGGCAATAACTTTTGATTATCTTCCATTTTGGAAAAGTAGTGATGCTAGTGTTGAAGGTGCATCACAGCGAATTCAAGAAGATGCGAGTAGATTTGCTAAAATTGTTGAAAGTTTAGGTCTTCAAGTTGTTAGAGCCATTATGACTTTAATTGCTTTTATTCCTATACTCTGGGGACTATCTTCAGGAATTGAAATAGAATTTTTAAAGCAATTGCCAGGATCTTTAGTTTGGGTTTCTTTATTTGTTAGTTTAGGTGGGTTATTGATAAGTTGGTTTGTTGGAATAAGATTACCTGGTCTAGAATATAATAATCAGAAAGTTGAAGCATCATTTAGAAAAGAACTTGTGTATGGAGAAGATGATAGAATTAAATACGCTAAACCAGATACTGTTGTTGAGTTATTTTCTGGAATAAAATTTAACTATCATAGGCTTTTTTATAATTACGGGTATTTTGATATATGGGTTAATCTGTATGATCAATTTATGGTAATTGTTCCATATTTAGTCATGGCTCCAAGTTTATTTAGCGGGTTAATTACCCTTGGAGTTATAGTTCAAGTATCAAATGCTTTTCAAAGAGTTCATAATAGTTTTTCGTTGTTCATTCACCAGTGGACAACAATAACTGAATTAAGATCTATACACAAAAGGCTAGGAGAGTTTGAGATGGCAATTGGTTATAAAAAAAATTAACCACTATCTATAATATTTAATATTTTATCTTTTTTAAAAAATTTTAGCAGTACATTAAATTTTTCTAAAGAAAGGTTAGCTTGTGTATAAAAATCAGTTTCCTGCTTTGCTAATTCAAAAAGATGGGAATGATACATTGGATCGGCCACAATAAAATCTTTCTGGCCGCTTTGTTTATAACCAATAATATCTCCAAATCCTCGTAATTTTAAATCTTGCTCGGATATGTAAAATCCATCATTAGACTCTTTTAATATTTTAAGCCTCTTTTTACCGTTCTCACTTATTGATTTTGAATATACTAAAATGCACTCACCATTTTCAATACCCCTCCCAACTCTCCCTCTTAGTTGGTGCAGCTGAGCAAGTCCAAATCTTTCTGAATTTTCAATTATAATCATATTAGCATTGGGATTATCTACTCCAACTTCAACTACGGTTGTGGAAATAAGAATTGAAAACTTTTTTTCTAGAAAATTTTTCATTACAATATTTTTTTCTTCATTTTTTAAATTTCCGTGCATTACGATAACGTTTTCAGGAAAATATTTTGTTAAATATTTAAATCTTTCTAAAACAGGAGTTAAATTTACTTTTTTGCTTTCCTCAATTAATGGACAGATCCAATAAATTTGCTGTTTTGATTCAATTTTTTTTTTTATTAAATTGATTAAATCTGGTATTTTATTTTCAGGAATAATATTTGTTATAATTGTTGTTTTTTTAAATGGCTTTTCTTTAAGTGTAGAAATGTCCATATCACCGTAAGTTGATAAAATTAAAGTTCTTGGAATTGGAGTGGCACTCATTAATAAAACATCACAATTTTCACCTCCCTTATCAGAAAGACTTATTCTTTGTTTAACGCCAAACTTATGCTGTTCATCAATAATAATTAATCCAAGGTTAAAGAATGATACTGTTTCTTGAAAAAGTGAATGAGTGCCAATTAAAAAATTTATTTTTCCCTCTAATACTTCCTTTTTAATTTCAATCTGCCTTTTTTTGTTAATGCCACTACTCAGGATTTCAACATTAATGTTTTGCTCCTTAGTTAATGATTTTATTAAATTTAAATGCTGAGTTGCTAATATTTCCGTAGGACACATTAATGCCACTTGATAGCCAGCAGCAATGACATTTAGACCAGTGATTATTGAAATTATAGTTTTTCCTGAACCTACATCTCCCTGTAGCAATCTAATCATTTTTTTATTGCTTTTTAAACTGTCATCAATTTCCTTAATAATAGCCTCTTGATCTTTAGTTAAGGTAAATGAGAGATTTTTTATTAACTTTAATTTTAAATCGGAAGAAAAAATTTTTGGTTTTTTATAAACATTAGCAATTTTTTTTTTAATTTGGGCGAATATTAATAAATTTGAAAAAATTTCATCAAAAGATATTCTCTCATAAGCTAATGAATTTTTATCTAAATCTTCAATTTTTTTTGGATTATGAAGTTGAACTAATGAGTGTTTAAAACTTAACCAATTATTATTTTTTATTATATGATCTCTATGCCATTCTGGAACATCAGGAATGTCTTTAATAATATTTTCATAAATTTTATTAACAGTTTTATTAGAAATACCTTTTAGCGATGCATATGTAGGCATTATTTTTGTAACTTTTTCCTCGTTGTTAGTTGATGTAACGTAATCTGGATTTGTTATCTGATACTTATTTTTGTAAAAATTAACTTTTCCTGAAACAATAACCTCACCATTTATAGGTAAAATTTCTTTAATGTAATTCTCCCTTGAATTAAAAAAAACAATATTTATCTCCCCGGTTTCATCATAGCATTGAACAGTATTTGGAAGTCTTCTTATTCTCGGGAAGTTATGTTTTTTTACTTTAACAAAAATTGTTGAAATCTTACCAATTTCAAGATTATTTAACTTTGGACAGTGTGTTCTATCAATTAGCCCGTATGGAAAATTGAAAATAAGATCTATATTAGTATCTATTTTTTTTTCATTAAATAATTTCTTTATTTTTGGTCCTATACCTTTTACTTTAGAAACCGGATTAAAAAAAAAGTTAAAATTTTTTTCTATCATTTAAAAACTTATTTAGACTAAGATATATATTATATATGAGTGATTTAATTAAAAAACTTATTTACCGCTCAAATCATAGAGGAACAAAAGAAATGGATTTGCTGATAGGTGGTTTTGCTAATAATAATTTACAGAGTCTGACATCAGAAGAGTTAAAGGAATTTGAAATTTTATTAAATTTTACAGATAAAGAATTAAGCTCATGGTTGGTTGACAATAAAAAAAATATTGAAATTGAAAAATTTTCCATTTCACAGAAAATAAAAGAATTTAAACTAAAATTCTAAAAATAATTAAATTAATAATGGCGGAGAGGGTGGGATTTGAACCCACGAACGAGTTGCCCCGTTGCTAGTTTTCAAGACTAGTGCTTTCAACCGCTCAGCCACCTCTCCTTGATTAATGACTTTAATTGTT
>Ga0255217_1000058_pt1 | contig 43251 bp, 75 predicted proteins | sample Miss_Atlam_RepB__FD_183046 | JGI IMG/M metagenome (GOLD analysis project Ga0255217, IMG submission 183046) | Freshwater microbial communities from Mississippi River, Louisiana, United States - Miss_Atlam_RepB_8d | ecosystem: Environmental > Aquatic > Freshwater > River | place: USA: Louisiana...
TGTCACGATCTAACCATTAGACATTGCCTACCCATTGACACTTCCAACACCCCGCCACCCTTACACAACCCCACCCCGGAACACTTGACAATCATCCCACCTTGTGATATACTATGTCTGTCGGTTGGGAATGCCCACCGACCCCTCGCTCTTTCAAAATTCACCCACCTGGGGCCTTGCGGCATGGCACACGAACGTCTGACCGAGACGAACATCTAACGGTTAGACGGTGCCTAAACCGCGCACAGGCCCCTAGTAAGTCGACGCTGGCTAACGCAGCCAGAATCAGACAGCCACCCCGAGCGAAGGTCAAGAGCGCAAGCAGGGTGGGCCCCCTCGATGCCACGCCGTGAGGCGCCGCTACCGAGTCCAGGGCCCTGCCTGCCGAAAAAGAACTACGGCCAGTGGTGTGCTTCCTCTGAGAGAAGTCGTGCGGTACGCAACCCGCCCGTCCTGTGGAGTACGAAGTAGTGCACCCCCTCCGGTGCCGAAAAGGAAAGCATGACGGAAAGCACAAGCACGCTGCCTAAATGCCCGCGTTGCACTGCGCCCAGTAAGCGCATCAACCCTTGGGGATGGAACCCACCACGGTGGGGATATGCCTCCCGACCCCGGCTATCGCAGCACTGGCTTCCGGCGCCAGTGGCAACAAGTCCGACCTACACAGTGGTGTAGAGCCAGCCCATCACGGTGGGCTGTATCGACAGCATTGACACCGTCAACAACCCAACCCGTCTAACCGTTAGAAAGGAACCCACCATGACCAAGATCCCTCGACGTGTGCGGCTCCAAGACGCACGGTTCGCACTCCAGTGCTTACCCTTCGCATCCCCTGCACAGCAGGCTGTGTACGACCACCTCCCCAACGCTCAGTTCATGAACTTCGTGCAGTTCTTGCAGGCCATGAACCCGCAGGCGTTTGACATCACGACCCGAGAGGGCCGGAGCGAGCTCGACAACGCGTGGTACGGCATCCGGGACTGTGCTCGGGACGTGGCGTACGACGCGGCGTCCGACAACGGCAGGCTCGGCATCCTCAAGCATGTGCGGCGTATCTCGTACTCCGTCGCTCAGGATGCACTCACAGCACTGGCTGTGTGGGATGAGGCGCGCGAGCTGCTGTTCATGTCGGCGCTTGACGTACGCCGCCTCGCTCTGGACGGCCACCCGGACGCCGTGCTGCTGCGCAAGACGGTGACCTACATCGAGAGCGGTGCATGGCAGCGCGGGGGCCACACATACCTGGAACCTGCGGAGGTGTGGGCGTACATCAAGACATTGTCTAACCGTTAGACAGCCATGACCCACGCTACCGGCTACAAGCTGATCCAGATTCGGATCTCAGCCACCGAGGGCCTGTGCGAAGGGTGTACGTTCGAGCCAGTCATGGGGTACGACGCGCAGACCCGCACAGTCCCGCCCCAGCGGTGTGATGAGAGTAGCCACCCATGTAACACGTTCGGTGGGCTGGCCATCATGCTCCAGAGAGCGCCGGATATACGCAGCCATGCTGCGCTCACATGCCTGACTCCAGGGTTGGAGTATGTTGAACCGGAGGACTTATGACCGAGCTGCACCCCAGCGCACTGGTCCAGCTGCGCACGGAGCCGTCGACGTCCTGCAAGGGTTGTGTATTCACGCGGTCCTACTGGGGCGCGACTAACACAACTCCATCGCTTGAGTGCACTCCGAAGCGGCGACCGTGTCTCAGAAACGTAGAGTACGACGTCGTGTTTCTCCCGTCCTTGCCGGACGCCCGCAGTACCCTCCCGCTGGCCAGCCTGACCCCAGGCATCAGCAACGCCAAGATCTAACCGTTAGAAAGGAACCCACCATGAACTCCCCCACCTTCGCACTTGTCCACACCGGCCGCGACGCTCCCCGTGAGCGCACTGCGCCGCATGCTCTGGAGATGCGTGCACAACGACTGGCTCCATTCGTCACGCCCCCTGCGGCTGTGGTCCCCGGCCCGTACGCCGTGCCCGCCTCGCTGCGGTTCATGGGTCGCCACAACCCGACGGCGCAGGCCAATGCCCGGGACTACATCGCCTCGATGGATGACGCCACGCTGACCCAATACATGGACGTGTTCAACCGTCTGACGTGGGCCAAGAGCGACGACGGCTGGGCGCAGACCGAGATCTACAAGATGATCCTGCGCTACAACACCCACACCGGGACCATCACGCTGCGCCATCGCAGCAACGTGCACGCCGCCGACAGCTGGGCCCAGGTGCATGCCTACATCATGGCCACGCATTGGTGAGTCATGCGGCACCACGACATCCCGAACATGGCGCTGATCGAAGCGGTGGTCGAGCGCCTGCGGCGGGTCATTGGCCCAGTGCCCCAGCGACTCGATAAGGTGTGGGCCGATACTTGTAACCCGCACCGCTTTAAGGCGCGCGACGAGTCCCGTCATGTAATGCGCGCCAACAATCGACAGGATGCCTTCGAGTCGCTGTCCTCGGAGCTGCTGGACCCCATCCTCCCGATGCTGGGTAGTGGTGCGCGGATCATAGTCACTGACCTCGTCCGTACGCTCGTCGTATGGGATGACGCTGCCCAGCTGTTCGAGCAAGACCTTGACGTGCTGCGCATAGCCGCAGCCGCAGGCAACCCCGCCGCTGTCCTCATGCTGCCCGCAAAGGTGGCATTGTCTAACCATTAGAAAGGAACCCATCATGAGCTACGCCCACCTCCCCAACGCCCCGCACATTGACCGGATACTGGCCCACGTACGTGCCCACCCTGAGAAATGGGTCACCACTCCGGACGCCGAGCTGGCCGCCGCTTGGAGAGCCGCTTGGGGCGCCGTTCGGGATGTCGCGCTGGACGCCGAGCGGGCCGCTGGTCGGGGCGCCGCGCTGGCCGCCGCTCGGAGCGCCGGTCGGAGCGCCGCTTGGTGCGCCGCTTGGAACGCCGCTTGGAACGCCGCTTGGAACGCCGCTCCGACCGGCGCGTGCGCCCCCGCTTGGGGCGCGGTCGCAGCCCTCGTCGCATGGGACGACGCCTCGGTTTTCCTCGACCAAGATCCGGACGATGTACGTGCACAAGCTGCTGCGGGTAACCACGCCGCTGTCCTCATGCTGCCCGCGGTCCTCGCCATGCCAGCCAATAAGGCGCCCGGGGTCTACCTGTCGAAGCCCTACCCGGCCAGCGAGTACAACCCCGGCACGTCCGGTGTGTACCGTGTCGACCATACGATCAACTCATGGGGTTGCGAGGCATCCGGGTATGCGTACTACGACGCCGCCACGCAAGAGTGGAGCGAACCGCAGGAGCATCCTGAGCTGGCGCACTACTGGCGGCACTACCAGGCTCGCTACGCCGAGAAGGGCACCATCACCCACTTCGTCGGCCTCGTCGTTGTCTAACCGTTAGAAAGGAACCCATCATGACCCTCATGCAATTCATCGTGCGCCAGCTGCTGCTCACCCTTGACCGATACCACGTAGTTGGGTTTGTCGGGCTGTTCGTCTGGGTCTGGGGCCTGATGTTCAGCGTCAGCGCCGCGGTGGTCCTGCTCACCAGCACGCAGGAGTCAGCAGCGACTGAGTTCGCTCGCTACACCCTCACGGCGTTCTTCGTCTACACCCTGGCTGCACTCGTGTGGCTGGCTTACTTCGTGGGCAAACGATGACCTACGCCCACCTCCCCAACGCACCACACATCGACCGGGTGCTGGCCCATGTGAAGAATCATCCGGAGAAGTGGGACGCCGCGCTGGCCGCCGCGCTGGCCGCCACTTGGGTCGCCGCTCGGGGCGCCGCTTTGGACGCCGCTGGGGACGCCGCTCGGGACGCCGCTCGGGACGACGCTCTGGCCGCCGCTGGGGGCGCCGCTTGGGACGCCGCTCGGGCCGCTGATCAGTACGTCCCATGGGTCGCCGCTCGGGGCGTCGTCGCCGCCCTTGTCGCATGGGACGATGCCCCGATGTTCCTCGACCAAGATCCCGACGTGCTGCGCATGGCCGCAGCTGCGGGTAACCCCGCCGCGGTCCTCCTCCTGCCCGCGGTCATCGCTATGCGGGGTGGCGCATGAGCTACGCCCACCTCCCCAACGCACCACACATCGACCGGGTGCTGGCCCATGCGAAGAATCATCCGAAGAAGTGGGGCGCCGCATGGGACGCCGCTCGGGATGCCGCTCGGGACGCCGCATGGGATGCCGCTCTGGCCGCCGCTCGGGACGGCGCTCGGGATGGCGCTCGGGACGCCGCTCGGGCCGCTTGGACCCTCGCATGGGCCAACGCTCGGGACGCCGTAAGGGTCGACGCTCTGAACGCCGCATGGAGCGCTCTCTCCGCCCTCACCGCCTGGGACGACGCCTCGGTGTTCCTCGACCAAGACCCCGACGTGCTGCGCATGGCCGCAGCTGCGGGTAACCCCGCCGCGGTCCTCCTGCTGCCCGCAGCCATCGCTATGCAAGGGGGTACTCCGTGAAGTCGGGTACGGTCACGAAGCTGATCCAGCTGCGGGTTGATCCGACTCCAGCGGTGCACTGCGGCGGATGCGCGTTGCGCGGCGGTATAACGCACACCAACACCATCCCCCCGCTCAGTTGCGGTACGTCGCCATGGCCATGCGCCTTCCGCGGGGAGGGGATTATCCCAGGCTCGGCCCCCGATGTTCGCAGCACCAACGACTTGGTGAGCCTGACCCCAGGCGTCAGCATCGCCAGCATCTAACGGTTAGAAGGAGCCCACATGAAGCCGTTGATACAGCTGCGGCGCGAGTTTTCACGCCCCAACCTTGGGTGTAAGGGCTGTGCGCTCCGCATAGTAGGGACTCCCGTCGTAGAGACGCTGACGACGCCACCCGTTCACTGCGGCAAACCACCATTCCCATGCTCTCGCGGGGTCAAGCCCAATGACTCGACCATCTACGGGGCGTACCCCCCAGACACCCGCAGCACAGATCGCCTCGCCAGCCTGACCCCTGGGGTCACGGCGGTCTAACGATTAGAAGGAACCATCATGAACACCAAAGTGCAAGTCCTCGGCCGCGCGGCCGACATTCTCAACACCCTGCCCGCTGCCGACGGCACGCCGATGCGCTTGCGTGACCTTGCAGACTCGGTGGGCCTGCACCTGTCGACGACGCACCGCATCGTCACGGACCTCGTGGCTGCCGGCTTTGCCCAAGCCCACATTGGCGGCCGGTACTCGCTGGGCACACGCTGGACGCGCCATGACTGAGTACCAACTCCGCCAAGTGCGGTCGGTGGCCAACCACTTGGTCAGCGCGTTCCTGACGCCCGACAAAACCCGCTGGAGCGATTATCGGTGTAAGCGGCTCGGCAGCCTAGCGTACGAGACCAACATCGTCCACAAAGACGTACCCGCCTCGACCGGAGGCACTGTAGATCTGCACCAATACAGTAATGCGCAAAAGCGCATCCTGCAGGTGGCGGACATTGGCAGCATATCGGGGCTTGGTGCGGTCACCGCCATGGCACTTGCATCAGCAGTGCTTGAGCACAGCCAGGAGGCGCGCAACCGATACCGCGCAGGGCCCGAGGCGCTGGCCATGATGGCGGCATGCGATGACCCGCTCGGCAAGATCCTGCATGTGCTCGTCAGCACAGCGATGCTGTACCTCGACGAGGTGCCCACGCTGAGGGGAACGTGGTGAAAATCATCCAGCTGCGCAGCTCGCCGCGCAAACATGCCCCAGATAATTCGTGCTATGGATGCGCGTTCGAGGATCCGTCGAGTGAAGGCGTCGACTGCAAGTTAGGTTGGGATTGCTACTTACCCCCCCATCGAGTCTACGTCAGCCAGACGGTAGATAAGCGCAGCGTGCACCCGCTCACAGACATAAAGGAGCAGTCTAATGATTAGACCCGTGCTGTTTGTCAAGGTTAAGGTGGTGCCGAAAAATACCGCCGCGCCGTGTACTGAGTGCTGTATGCACGAGGCGTCTACCGATAAGTGCACGAACACCAACCGATGCCGGCTCCCGCTTACACAGGTCTATGAGGCTGTCCCGCATGACGAGCGCTCCAGCCAGAGGTATTACATCTCAAACGACGGGGAGTGGTGATGACACATAAGCGAATCGCCGTGACCATGGTGGTCGACTCTGGCTCGGTGGGCTGCGGCAGTTGCGCATTCCTTCACGAGCCCGCGACGCCCGGCCACATCTGCTACGTCTGCAACCTTGTCGGGCCCAGCGTGGAACAGTTCGCCCTACTGGATCAACGCGGCGCGGAGGACGAGCCGATGCGACGCGTCGTGTACCCGGAGGACTTCGCATGCCAAGACTGATCCGCATCCGGTCGACTGCGCCGACGGAGGGTGGCTGCGACGCGTGTGTGTTCTTCAGCCGCCCCAGTGCAGCCTGCGATCGCCCCGATGACGGGCGCAGGTGCCCGCTACCTATGCGGTGGGCCTATGGTCCGGGCCGCGCGGACCGACGCAGGTCTGATCCGATCACCCACATATACGTGGAGGAACTCCATGAAACATAAGCTGTCCGCCGTCACGACGAACCCCGATAGCTACAGTGGGTGTGGCACATGCTTCTACATGACTGCGCACCGCCGCCACCCCGGGCATCACTGCATGCTGCCCCGACGGTGTCGGTTGGACCTCGGTCATAACTACACCGCCAGAAATTTAGACACGCGCCGACCTCTGGTCATCGCAATTGTTCCGGCCAAGCCGGGCTTTTAAGAATTCGCCCAACGGGCCTTCATGTCGAAGGTTCCGTGTCCCGGGCAATCGTTCGGATCTAACGCTTAGATCCATTTTCTCAAGGAAACATCATGAGCAAGACTCAAGTCAACTTCAAGCAAGCCGCCGCCACCATCGCCGCCATCGGCATGACCAACACGATCCTCCTGCAGGGCGCTCCCGGTGTGGGCAAGTCCTCCCTGCTCGATGAGCTGAGCCGCCGCATGCCCGACTACCTGCCCTGCTACATCGACGTGGCCAACCTCGACCTGGGTGATCTGGCCATGCCTGTGGTCGACAAGGACACCATGACCACGAGCTACGCCCCCAACGCCCGCTTCGGTGTGGCCAAGGGCCAGAACCGCCCCGTGCTGCTGATGCTCGACGAGCTGGGCAAGGCCGGCCGCTCGGTCATGAACATGCTGCTGCCGGTGATCCTCGAACACCGCCTGGGCGACGTGAAGCTGCCCGCTGGCTCGATCGTGTTCGCTACCACCAACCTCGCATCGGACGGCGTGGGCGACAACATCCCGCCGCACGCCTACAACCGCATGACGGTGATGGACTTCCGCAACCCGACGGCCGATGAGTGGCTGGAGTGGGCCGCCACCTCCAGCGTGGCGCCTGAGGTCGCCGCGTTCGCCAAGCAGTTCCCGCAGATTTTCGAGCGCTACGACTCGGAGGGCACCGACAAGAACGCGTACATCTTCAACCCGGGCAAGGGTCGTGTGCGTGAGTTCTGCTCGCCCCGTTCGCTGGCCAAGGCGTCGAACATCATCAAGGCCCGCTCGGCCCTGGGCGCTGCGCTGATCCCGGCGCTGTCCGGCACCGTCGGCGAAGCCGCGGCGCGTGATCTGGAGGCCATGGTGCACCTCGCCGATCAAGTGCCCTCGTTCGAGGCTGTGGTGGCCAGCCCGAAGACGGTCAAGCTGCCTGAGACGGCATCGGGCTACTTCCTGATGGCCTTCATGCTGGCCGGTCGTGGTGACGCCAAGACCTTCCCCGCCGTGATGGAGTACCTCGATCGCTGGAGCGAAACCTCGTTCGAGGGCCGCGCGCTGTTCGTTCAGTCGGTGTGCGCCAACCAAGCGCAGCTGTCCAAGGCGCTGAGCTCCAAGGGCTTCACGGCCATGGCCAAGGAAATGGGCAAGCTGCTGAGCTGATCTCGTCCACCATGCGCAGGCCCTTCGGGGCCTGCAAGGAGAGTCTCATGAACACGCAACATCGCAAGCCACGAGCCACGGATGTGCTGCTGACCTTCCGCAAGATCACAAGCAACGTCGCGCGGATGGAGAACACCTTGCTTGAGCTGCTGGAGCACCCCGATGCGCCGGACTCCATGGTGCTGGACTCAGTGCGCCGGTATCGCACGTGTGCGGCCGGGGCCCGGGAGAGCGCCCGCCAGACCCTGGACGTCGCGACTCGGATGGGGTACTCCTCCGGCCTCAGTAACTGGGGCGTCGTGGCCGAGGATGCCCGCAAGTTTCTGCGCCGCCGGGTACGGTCATGAAGGTCGTGTCGGCGTACCGCGTACCGCGCGGCGAGCGTAGCAGCACAACGGCTGACTGTAAGGCCTGCCATATGCGCGGCGTCAAGCTCTCGGGTGGCTGGTCGTGCCGCGCCATCGAGTTGCTTGGCGAGGGTAGAGCGTCGGATTGCCCGCCGATGGGGCATCTAACGGTTAGCTCCCTCGACGACCGGCAGCCCGTCGACCACAGGATCCGCCTGCTCACCGACAAGGAGATCCCGCCATGAAGGTCGTCGTCTCCCACGATCCCGACACACCCAACCGCCGGACTTGCGCCAACTGTGATTTGTACGAAGTTGTCCACGCCGCGTCCGGCTGCGACGCTTCGTTGCTCCCGAAGGACGCGAACAAATGTGTCCTGACTGGATGGATCAAGCTCCACGACCTGACCCGCCGGATGACGTCTGAGGACACCATCCGGGCATTGACAACCAACCCACTTCTAATGGTTAGAAAGGAAACACCATGACCACCAAAATCTCTGCTTCCGACAAAATCAAGCGCGCTTCGCTGGCCATCATGGGCCACAAGAAGTTCTGCCTCTACTCCGGCGTGCTGGCGTGTGGCAAGACCACGATCGACGACACGATCAACCCGCCCACGGCGTGCACCGACGGCTGGAACGTGATGTACCACCCGGACTTCCTCGACTCGCTCAACGACAAGCAGGTGCGCTTCCTCGTACTGCATGAAGCGGTGCACAAGGCGTTCCGCCACTTGGACACATGGCGTGCGATCTTCGAGAAGGATGCGCAGCGCGCCAACATCGCAGCGGATGTGTTCGTTCAGCTGGTCATCAGCGACACCGACGCTGGCGAGGGCTTCGTCGAGATTCCGCCGGTGGGTGTCCCGGTGCTCCCCGAGTTCCGCGGCATGTCCGTGGGCCAGATCTACGACAAGCTGCCGGAGATGGAGGGTGGTGGCAGTGGCGGCATGCAGGCCATGGACGGCCACATCCTGCCCGAGGACGGTGAGGGCGGCGACGGCGATGAAGCCGCCAAGGCTCGCAACGCCATGCAAGCGCAGGAGATTGACCGCGCGATCCGCCAGGGCGAGCAGATGGTCAAGGCGCGTGGTGGCGGCAGCGACACCCGTGACGGCGCGCTCGGTGAACTGCTGACCCCGCAGGTGGACTGGAAGCGCCTGCTCCGCGAGTTCGTGCAGGACACCTGCAAGGGCTCCGACGAGGCCACGTGGAACCGCGTGAGCCGCCGCTTCGTGGCGCAAGATCTCTACATGCCCGGCACGTTCACTGAGCAGATGGGTGAGTTGGTCATCGGGTTCGACACGTCGGGTTCGTGCTTCGGCACGGACGTCATGACCCGCTTCGGCTCCGAGCTGGCCAGCATCATCAAGGCTGTGGCGCCGAGTCGCACCCGTGTGCTGTATTGGGACACGAACGTGGTGCACGAGCAGGTGTTCGACGAGCCCGGCCGCTTCGAGATTGCCGATCTCAAGCCCGCTGGTGGCGGCGGCACCGACGGCTCCTGCCTGTTCGACTACCTGCGCGAGAAGCGCATCAAGCCGCAAGCCATCGTGCAGTTCACTGACGGCTACGTGGGTGACTGGGGCCGCACCGACGTGCCCACCCTGTGGGCCATCACCGAAGCGTCGATCACTGCGCCGTTCGGCGTGTCGGTCCACATCAAGGTCTGACCATGAGCTACGCCCACCTCCCCAACGCCCCGCACATCGACCGGATACTGGCCCACGTGAAGGAGCATCCGGAGAAGTGGGTCAATGCCTGGGACGCCACACGGGGCGGCGATCGGAGCGCAGCTCTGGCCGCCGCTCGGGACGTCGCTCGGGGCGCCGCTCGGGCCGCTTGGATCGCCGCTTGGATCGCCGCATGGGCCAACGCTCGGGACGACGCATGGGACGCCGCATGGGACGCCGCATGGAGCGCTCTCGCAGCCCTCACCGCCTGGGATGGCGCCTCGGCGTTCCTCGACCAAGACCCCGACGTGCTGCGCATGGCCGCAGCTGCGGGTAACCACGCCGCTGTCCTCATGCTGCCCGCGGCCCTCGCTATGCGGGGTGGCGCATGACCTACGCCCACCTCCCCAACGCCCCGCACATTGACCGGATACTGGCCCACGCGAAGAATCATCCGAAGAAGTGGGACGTCGCATGGGACGCCGCTCGGGGCGTCGCTCGGGGCGCAGCTCTGATCGCCGCTTGGGACGTCGCTCGGGACGCCGCTCGGGACGCCGCTCGGAGCGGCGTTTGGGACGCCGCTCAGGCCGCTGGTCGGGACGTCGCATGGGTCGCCGCTCGGGGCGCGCTCGCAGCCCTCACCGCCTGGGATGACGCCTCGGTGCTCCTCGACCAAGATCCCGACGTGCTGCGCATGGCCGCAGCTGCGGGTAACCCCGCCGCGGTCCTCCTCCTGCCCGCGGTCATCGCTATGTCTAACCGTTAGAAAGGAATCCATCATGACCTGTACCACTTCCAACACCGCCATGAACGCCCTGACCCCCCTGCTGGCCGTGCGCCAGCCCGCCCCCGTGGAGATCGCCGACGCCGGCGCCCCGCAGTTCCTCGGCCTGGGTACGCGGTTCATCGCTGCGGCCCGCCAATACATCGCATCCCGCTCTCGCGACGATGTGTTCGCCTACATGGATTGGTTCAACCGCCTGACCTGGGGCCGCACGACCACGGCGCCCGGCCGCCCGATCAGTTACGGCCATGTGCAGGACGTCGCTGTCCGCATGGACCTGTCCTCAGGCATGCTCTACCTCAGCTGGGATGAGGACGGCGTACGCCGTCGCGCTGAAGCCGCGTCGTGGGTGCAAGTCCACGCCTTCATCCTGGCACGGCACTGGGCTTGATCGAGCTGGCCATGGACCTCATCGTACGCACACGGACGACGAAGTATTCGGACTGCAAGATGTGCTGCCTGCAATACACGGGGTGTCGGTCGGATTGCGGGTATAACTACCCCGACGCGGCGACTAGGTACGGCGCGGTCATGACTCGGGTTTGTACGGACGAGCGCGTGGACAACATGCACAGCATCGTCGATTACGCGACGCTGAGGGGCCACGAATGAACCTGCTGACCAACATCGTCGGTGAGGTAGGGTGCAGCGTGTGCCCCTTCGCGGATGCGGAATTCGAGGAGTGCCGCCGAGTGTCGCAGTCCCTGCCGGACAACCGACTTCCATGCGCGCTCAATGCGCGACCCACCGACACCCCATACGGCCGCCAACTTCGCTTGACGCCCCTCGATGCACGCACTCAACTTGGGATGTTCGCACTATGGTGACGGTACTTACTCACAAGCGCGGGGTGACCGGCTGCCGTCGGTGTGCGCTGTATGCCGAGAAGTTCTCCTGCGTTAACGACGTGACCCGTCGCTACCTCAACTACCACGGCGAAGGGGCTCCGTGCGCTGCCAACATGGGATCCGACACGGGCGACGTGGGGGTGGTGGTCGCCACACCACCTGACGAGCGGCGCAGTGAGGCCATGCAGCTGATCTGGCTGGCGTCTAAGGATTAGATGATGCGGATCATCGTTCTCAACAACGTGCGACCGATTGCCGGCTGCCAGGGGTGCTGGTCCCGAAACCTGCACTTTCTCACATGCAAGCGTGATCCCTTGGTAGAGGGGATCCCGTGTTACTACAACCCGCCCGGCCACCACGTCAGTCTCGGCGTTCTGTCGTCGGGGCAGATACGCCCGAGCGCAGTGGACATGCGTGCCGTATCCCCGATGTTTCGACTGGAGGTTCAGCATGACTGACAAGATGGGCACATACACCAGCGACCCGGACGGTTTAACTGATTGCCAGGACTGTTCGCTCGACCCCGAGTGGTGCGATGAGTACGTATCACCAAACCCCGCGGTGTTCGGCGTATGCCACTTCAACCGAGTGAATCAGTTTGCCGATCAAAACATAAAGATCGTCCAGCTTGACTCGCGAATCAATTTTCAACCGATGCACTGCATCAACACCTGCAACCCGAAAGGAAGCCACAAATGACCACCAACGCCATGACTGTAGCCATGAACACCGCACTTGCAACCGCGAAGTCGCCGCTCCGCTTGCCGGGCCTGCCTGAGCGCATCTGGAACTACTTGCGCGACAACCCGCACCGCACCTGCACCGAAGTCGCCAAAGCGATCCACACACCCGAGTCCCACGTCACTGCGACGATGTGGAAGATGTTCCATGGCGTGCCCAGTACGCTCAGCCGTCAGCGGGGGTCGCGCCAAGGCAAGGGGGTGTTTGAGTACGCCACCCTGGGCCGCGAGTATGAGCCTTCGCGAAAGCCCGCGCCGAAAAAAGGTACGGTCACGCAGGTCACTCCGATCGAAGTGGTTGAGCCAGCCGCCCGTCCCACCATGGTCGCCGTGTCACTGGCGTCGAAGGCCCCACCCCCCAAGACGACGTCGCATGGCGTTGACCTCGAATCGCTCACGCTGGGCCAACTGCGCGCCCTCCGCGATGACCTCAACAACCTGTTCCGGAGCCTGTGATGAACTTCATCCGTCGACTCTTACTCCGCTGGCTCGGCGCCCCCAGCGCTGAAGTCAATGCCGCGGGCACTGACACGCTGCGCTATACCGGCGCTCCTGTATCCAGTGGTTACCCGGGCGAACGAATCCGCCAGACGGATGACTGTATCGTCATCCGGGTGTACCAAGCCATTGACGGCGCCGTCGTCGAGATCGCGGACTTCAACCCTCACGGTGAGGAGAAGTGGCGCATGTATGTGCAGCAGCCCGATGAGTCTGCGGACGACGTGGTCTCGCGTGCTTTCACGCTGCATCGCCTGACCCCAAAGGAGCGCCAATGAGCAGCACAGTTCCGACCATCAAAGTGACCGTGTTTGGTCAGAGCTACGTCTTGCACCAACACGAGGTCGAGCAGATCGCCAACATCGTTCGCGGGGCTGTCCGCTACGAAACCGACTATTCGACCAAGCCCTACTCACCCAAGCTGGTGCGCGAAACCAATGTCGCGTTTCCCGCCGAAGTGATCCCCGCTGACGTTGTCAGCACCCTCCTCGTCGCCGATGCACTCGGCGGCAAACTCTAATCGTTAGACCAAGGAACCATCATGAGCAACACTCAAGCCACTCAAGCCACTCAAGCCACTCAAGCTGCCGTCAACTTCGACGACCTGCCCGCAGCCGCTCCGTTCACCATCACCGGCGAGCACGGCCAGGACTACACGGCGCAGGAGTTCGTCGTGACCTACGAGGGCAACACGTACCGCGCGTGGGCCCCGGCGGTGTGCCAGCTGGACGCCATCGACGACTTCTTGGACTCGCGCAAGATGCTGTCCGAGATGACCAAGTACGAGCCGGCTGACCCGGACGTCACCCAGCTGGAAGAAGTGCACCGCGCGTCGCTGGCCAAGGGTCTCGGCGAATCGTCGGCTGCGATGGTCGTTGCGTGGGCTGTGTGCTTCCAACGCCAGTTCTGGCCCAGCATCAGCCGCGAGCTGGCCAAGGTGGAGGACGACAATCTCGTGCGCGAGTTGGTCCTGCGCGGCATCGAGCAGATCCACGAGAACATCGTCGCCGGCCGCATCACGGGCCCGTGGGCCGCGGTCTGCTCGGACGAAGTCGGTGAGGTGACCAATGGCTGAGGCTGAAGTCATCGGTGGGGCTGGTATGTACCACGCCCTTGCGCGTCGTCTTGCCAACACCCCCTACAAACGCGGGCAGTTCCAGGGGGACGCGCCCCTTGGTCCGCGGTGGAAATCCCACCTGCGCGTGACCCGTGTTGACCACCGCACCATGGGCGTCGTCTTGCACAAGACCCGCATCATCACTGCGTACGCAGACGGTGAGGTGGTGATCGACTGCGGAGGGTGGTCTCATGCGCCGACGACGCGTGAAGCCATCGCCGAGGCGGCTCGGCTGTACGGCACCCACGGTCTCATCTACACGGTGAACTACAACGGGTACAAGAACACGCTGATCGCCATGCAGGGGCGTCGCCACGTGTACTACGACGGCATGCGTCTGGATCACACCGGGTCGTTGCTGAGCCCAGCGGCGCCCGCCTACTCGTATGTGGCGGATCGTGAGGCGCGCAACGACTGGCGCAAGGCCATGGCCGGAGCCAAGCAGGTGTTCATGGGGCTGCTGGGTGTGTCTGGTGCCAACATGCTCACCTTCGGCGACTCCTCGCTACCCTCCGACCCCCGAGACTGGCTGGCGATTCCAGAGGCCGATCTCGTGAAGAAGCTGCTGCACCGGGCGTACTGGCATCACAAGGGCTCATACGCTGCGGATCGGGATGATCCCAAGTGGCTGTGGCGGTCCATCGAGGGCAAAGTGTTCGAGCACAGCAGCATGAACCGCCTCATCGAGGTTCCGCTCAGATGACCCTAGAGGTCATGTGCAAAGTCGGTCCGGGGCGCAAGCTCGTTTGGCTTCGGACCGACGCTCGCGTAGCCTGCACCAGCAGGCTCGGTGTCATCGTCGCTTGGTAGGGGGACCGGATGGATCTCAAAATAGTGGTCTTACTACACTCCCAGCTGTTCCGGCACGGGATGGGGCTCCATGCTGCCGATGCGCGCACTGGTGGGTCGTTTCGGATCTACGGCCTCTTTGTGGAGGAGCGTGCAGCATGGCGCCTCCGCTGAAAGTCCAGATCGTGACCAAGTATTGGGTGCCCAATGGGTTTCCCCTATACCAGCTTTGGGCCGTCTACCCATTAGACCGGCGCGTGCCATTACGGGCGCCACAGTTGATGGGTGCATGCGACCCACTGTTCATTCGGAGGTTGAGATGATGCAGAAGCAGTATCTGAAGGTCATGGTCTCTCTGCACTACGCCAAGTATGAGCACTGGGCCGGCTACCCATTAGATCGACGCGTGCCGCCGCACGCCATGTTGGATGTACCTCTTTTCATGCGGGCACTAGTGTAATGACAAACACACCTGTTCTGCGATGCCGGGTATGGACCCGTACGCGACCCATCATACAAGGCAGGGTGTCGGTGGACGACCGCGTTGGAACTCTGCGCATCACCAACATCTACTGGGGGTCGGCATGAGGGCGGAGTTGTGCGTTGGGATCTCTATGCGCTTCCCGCTGTCGGTTGCTCGATACCAGACCTGGGCCATCTATTCGGTAGATCAACGCGTGCCGGTGTACGCCTTGGCAGAGATACCCCTGTTCATGCGGAGGCTCACATGCCGATAGCTCATCTGCGATGCATCGCAACCATGTACTACCGAAGCAGGTCTGGACTCGAGTCCCCATGGCTTCATGGCCTGTATCACCGGACGGATGAGCGCATCATTCAGCGCCCGTATTTCCCAGTGCGGCTGGTCCGTTTGGAGTTGCTGTGATGCGCGGGATCTACGTATGGACCTCATGCACGCTATGGTCGGTCGACGCACGCATGAACCCACGTGTCTTCCGGCTCAAGCGCGTCGAGTATTCGAGGTGGAGAGGCTTCTATGGCGAGTCAACGTGATGCCCGTCTCCGGCTGTACGCCGAGGTCTCGGTGTTTGGTAGGGCCACCGCGATCCGCACGCTGGCGCGCATGGACGTCAGACTCCCGTGCACTGGGCGAGTATTCGCAATCACACTCCCATGGAGGTATCAATGACCAAGCAGTATTGCCTGTGGAGCCTCGGTACGCGGTGGACTCTTGATGAGCGCCTGCACACCGCGTACCGAATGCGCTACATAACCGTTGACTACAGACCGATCGGAGACCACCCATGACCCAAGCCAAAGTTGAACTGAGAGTATCCACGGCGTACACGATGTACCCGGTCGACGTTCGGCTGCTCCGTCCATCGTGGTTCAAGTACATCTTCATTCAGTACAGGTGACGGCGATGAGATTGAAACTGACCAGTGAGACTCGCAACAACATCTTTCGGCTGGATACGCGGGTCAAGCAGCGCCCGCTCCACTGGAACTGCCTCCTGCGCCGGCTCCGTTGGCGCGAACCCCGGGTTGTCGTGGAGCTGCGGCGGGAGGGTGTCGAATGAACTGGAGGCAAGTCGTGTACGCGGGGGCAGTACCTATCGCCAATCGCAGCTCGTTCCGTCCGGAGTTGCGCTATGCGATTGACTCCCGCACAACCGCCATCATCCGCGGCCTATACGTCGAGCGATGGCTGTCTAAGGGTTAGACCATGGTCCGAATCTACGCTCAGTTCCAGCCGGGCCGGCTGTACTTTTACTACTACGCCGACCAACGCCGCCCTGTCGGTACGATCTGCTACTTGACCATCGAATGACTGTGCAGCACCCCCCGCTATCCCACCCCCTGCCCCGCATCTTTGTCGTCCCACACGCCCCATGGATCTGGACTTACGACTTAGACGAGCGCGTGGCACCCAACATCATCCGCTACATCAAGGTACGCCTATGAAGTCTCCCCCACGGTTCACTGCCGCGCGGTTCGCAACCCTGGCCACAAAGCCCGATGCATGGACGCTCTATACCGCAGCGACTCTGGGTAATCTCGGGGCCTGGGAGCTTGACACTCGGCTGCTCAAGGGCCAGCGCATCAAGTATCTCCAATACGCGTCAGGCCCGCTGTACACCGCAAAGCACCTCTACCCATGAGACACACCCCCATCTGCTCCTGGCAGTTCGTCCTCGTGTACGACCGCGGCTCTGACCGCTGGAGTTGGCAGCCGCTGGACTGGCGCACTCCGCACGTACTCTGCATGGTGGAGACGAAGCCATGAGGGCCGCACAACGCAGCATTGGGTGGAATGCCTTTTGGCGTCCGAGGAGCTTTTCTCCTGATTGGATCGTCACGCCTGATACGCGGATCGCGATCTATTCCGCCAGATTGAAAGGCATCCGTGTCTACCGGTGAGGAGCTGTTCCGGGCCAACATGCCCGGGATGTATGCGCTGTCTCGCGGCGCCGGCGTGTACCTACCCGACGAGCGATCTTCCCGTGAGATTCGAGCGATCATTGAACTCGTGCGGGGGCACTTCGGTGTGTACCTGCGCCATTACCGTAAGTAACCTGAAAGGACCATCATGATTGTCACCACAGCTACCGGCGTTCTGCGCGCCGAGCGGTTCGAGCCGCTCCATGGGTTTATCACCAAACGGGTCGACGAGGTTGCGCCGCCAGATCGCGTGTCGACGGCCTATGGGATCGAGGTTTACGACATCGAGCGGCACCTCCACCCCGGGCATGCGCTCCACACCTTGAGCTCGGTGTTCGCGCTGGCTGTGGCCATGGCGTCGGGTGCCCTCACGATACACGCTGGCGGTCATGACCACTACTGGGCCGCGTTCACGATCGCAGTCGCCGGTGTGGTCTGGTTCATGTACTGCGCCGTGATGGGAGACTCTCGGTATCGCCCACGCCGCAGTCCGACCTGGGTGTGTACGCTCTTTGCGGTCGCTATTGCGTTCAACGTGGTCTCCATCATTGGTGGGGCATCGTGGTACAGCGTTGCATCGCCGGCCCTGCTGCTTTTGTCGGAGCTGTTCGATGAGTGGTGCATCTGGATCACATGCAAGTTCGGCTCCGAACACTACGTCGAGCAAACCCCGGAGGACGCCGAATGACGCCGACGATGAAGCTCCGGGTGCTGGCCGGCGCCGCGGACCGTAAGCCGATATGCGCGCGATGTGTGTTTGGTAAGGGATCCTCGGATGGGGCGGATCACACCGTTTACCTCACATCTGACTTGGCGAACCACACCGTCTTCGATCAGGCACGTTACGCCGAGGCAGGGGAGATAAACTGCGGGACGATCCGCGACTGTCGGTGGGTCACAGGTGCGCTCGACCGCCGGGCTGTGACTGGGGTCATCATCCCGACCGCGCTTGTGTACGAGGTAAAGCCCCACGAAGGCTATGGTGACCTCGATGACTAGTGCCCTCAGATCCCTCGAGCAGCGGGCAGACCCGCGAGGTTGCGTCATTTGCGTATTTGGCGAAACCAGCAAGCTGCGTGTGCACAGTTGCGCGACCGGTGGGGAGGTTAGATGCGGGCTGGTGGAGGGCTGCACGTGGTTTGTCGTGAAGGCGACCTCGCGGTGTGCCGCCATCACTGGGCTGGTGACCGTGGTTGAAGACCCCCTCACGACGTAGGCCGTAGCGCATGCCAACAATCCACACCCTTATCGCGCCGACCGCGAACCCAGCTACCTTTGGTTTTTGTAGCAGTTGCGCGCTCATGACGCACAACGTAGTACCCGCGACTGACGCCAAGCCGCTGGACTGCATGACCACCCCGTCATGCCAGACGCGGGTCATTTCCAACGACGATAGAACCTCATGGCGGATCGTCATGTTCTGCCGGAGGTTTCGCAAAGTTCACTCTGTGGAGACTCTATGAAAGCTGCTATTCACCTCCCGTCCGCTGCGCTCATCCTCGTGCTGGGCGCATTCCTTGCGTACGCCGTCGCCGGCGATGACGGCGCCTTAGCCATTGCCTCTGGCGCGGGGCTGGTCGGCGCCATTTACCTTCACCGCGCGTGCATCGCGCTGCTCGAAATCAGCCGACGCATGGACAAGCTCATCGAGCTGCTGCAAGCCGCCAAGAAGATCATCCGCGATCAGAACCCGGAGGAATACGATGCCATCGCAAAACACGTTCAAGCAGCCCAACACCGAGATACCGACGCGTGAGCTGTTCAAGCGCCGCGACAAACTGCTGCTGGAGGCCAAGCGCCACTACACGTCCGAGGGCTTGATGCTATCGGTGTACGGCAAGTGCCCCACGCGGGTACATGGCGGCACCGTGCTGACCCGCGTGCTTTTGCAACGCGTTGTGGTGCCGCGCGACACGCCGAAGGCTGAGTACCAAGAAATGCTGGCCACGTTGTGCACTGTGGTCAGCATCGCCCACAACTGTGGGTATGTTCTACGTGCACGGATTGACTGAAAGAACCTATGCCGAGTAACGCTTGCCTAGCAGCCTACCTCCATGAGGCGTGCAATGAGGCCGCCGCATCCTGCCCTCAATTCGATGGGTACGAGTCCGACCAGCAAGTGATGGTATCCGGTGGCCGGTTCGTCGTCTTCGGAGGCGTACCTAAGAAGGGTATCTCCGCGGTAGTCAAGTTCTGGCGAGATCCGTGTACTGAGGGGAGTCGGATTTTGTTTGAGCTTGGGTATGAAGCCGAGCTCCCCCACGACGTGGCCGAGGTATTCCGCCGGTACGACGAGTTGGTCGCCGAGGCACTGGCGAAGCTCACGGACTCTCTTTGACACACCCCATCTCATTCGTCTAATCGTTAGAAAGGAATCATCATGGAAGCCCATACTCCCGTCGTCTCCAAGCAGGCCATGCTCGTCACGCTGACCATCGGCGTGTACACAGGCCGCAAGCAAGACCGCGCCACGCAGGCCGAGGTGGTCTCAGCCCATCAGGCCAAATCGGCGCGTGCCGCATCGGTGTACAAAAACTTGTTCTCGGACTGTGCCGAGCTCGACGCAGTGCTGAAGTTCCAGAGCAAAGCGCGGGCGCGGCACTACGAGCTGACGCTGCCGTGGGACGACCACGGACGGCGCCTGCTGCCCACCGCCGCGTTCATGACGTACACCGACGAAGTGCGCACCATGCGTGAGGAGTTTGAGTCCTTGGTGAAGGTCTTTCTGGACAAGTACGACACGCTGGTGGCCGCCGCGGCGTTCCGCCTGGGCACGCTGTTCGACCGCGACGAATACCTGACGCGTGAGCAGGTTGAGCGCCGCTTTCGATTCGATGTGGACTACACTCCGGTTCCCACAGCCGGGGACTTCCGCGTCGATCTGGAAGACGTCGTGCGCAGCGAGCTGGCCGAGAAGTACGAACAGCGCATGCAGGACCAGCTGGTCGCAGCACACCGTGATGCGTGGGATCGGCTGTACAGCGCCCTCTCGCGCCTGAAGGATCGCCTGACGCCGACGCAGGATGGCAAGGCCAAGGTGTTCCACACCACGACGGTGGAGGGGGTGCGCGAGCTGTGCCAGACTTTGACCATGCTCAACGTCACGAACGATCTTGAGCTGGAGTCGGCCCGTGCGATGCTGGAGTCCGCACTGGACGGCGTGACGGTCGATGAACTCCGCAAGGAAGAAGGAAGCCGTGCAGTCACACTCACCAACGTCAACCGAATCCTCGACGCCTTCAACTTTGGAGCGCTGTGTACTGTGGAGGTACAGTGAGGATGCATCGGGTCGCAGCACCGCGTGGGATCTTCATCCCCGTGCGCCGCTGCAGGGCCTGTGTGCGGCGCCAGTCGCGCCGGCCGACACCCCCCTCGCTGGTACAGACATCTCCGAGCTTCCGGATTGGGCGCGTGCCATCCGCGACTGCGCTGTTCTCGGCGGTCACGGGCACGTGTTCCAGTGGGGGTCTGAAGTAGCGCCGATCCGGGTTGTGTGGTTTTTCACCGAGCCGGATCTCACCTTCGTCCGCTTCCATGCGATCGCGGACCTCATGAAAGGGTAACCATGTTCAAAACCATTTTCGAGTCCATCTGGACCAAAGTCTCGCCGGCGGAGCTGCGCAACCGCCAGCTGTACGAAGCCGAAGTCGCCTTGGTGGACGCCGAGGTCAACGCCGAAGTGGCCAATGCCACCGTCGCGATGCTGAAGGCGCGCATCGAGCGCCTGCGGGGAGCTGCACGATGACTGAGCTCGTAACGGCGTTCAACAGCCTGTCTTGGCCCGGCGCATTTGCATGCGTCGGATGTGCACTCGCCATCGCGTGGATGATCCGATGAGCGGCCCCGAACACAATCCCCCCACTGGCGCCGATCCGCTGGTGCTCCTGGGCTGGGCTGACACCACCCAGCTGCTGGATCAGGTGGTCCACGCCAAACCGCAGAGCGACGCGCTGCCGCTGTACGTCCCGGCCAGCATGATGCCGAGGGTGCGCGAGGTGCAGGCAGGACTCAATGAGTCGCTGGTGCAGATGCCGCAGCTTGAGCCGGTGGAACTGGCGCAGCCGCAAGCCGCCTCGCCCGAGGGCATGGCCGTCTACAACTCCATCGCGGCGGGATACCCGTCACAGTCGCAGGGGGCGGGGGAGGCTGTTTGCCCGCTTGGCTTGCCTATCCACAACCTGAGAATCGTAGCCAACGGTCTGCGAGCGGTTGAGGTGGTCAATAAGCGATTTGTTGCCGCGCGGCTGGACGAAATCGCGGACTATCTGCGAGACATTGAGCGCACCACCCCACCCGCCAGCCAATGCGATGAGGAATGGGGGCCGACGTGCGACCTTGGCAACAATCCGGCGCACGTCAAGGTGGCGCGACAACCAAGCAGCCAGCAGGCTGTGCCGGACGATGCGCCGGAAAATTTCCGAACAGAAGTGCTCCCAAGACAAATTGGTGGGGGCTTCGCACCGATCACGATGAGCGCAGTGCGTGTCACTCACATACCCACCGGCGCGTCTGCTGAGTCGTACCAAGCGCGAAGCCAGCACAAGAACCGCCAGATCGCTTTCGACGCTGTATGCGCCATGCTCCGCGCAGCGCAGGGGGAGGCCCCATGAACCGAGAGTATTGGCAGGCCCGGGGTGAGCTCTACCCATGCCCCAACCCAGCACACGACTTCCGCATCGGTCGGTGGATCGTGCGGTGGCAACTCGCGCAGGACGCGTGGTCGACGGTCTCTTACTCAGGGAACCTTCTAACGCATAGACTGAAGTGGGCACGCGTTGAGTCACCTGAGGGGCTCGCATTCACCGAAGTGGTCGTCGGCCGTCTGATGGTCCTGTGGGCGAGGGCTCCTGAGTGACGCCGCAAGAACTCATCAAACACGTCGAGTCGAGGTGCCGTGACGACGCAGGGTGCTGGGTATGGCTGGGCTGCCTGCAGAAGTGCGGCACCACACCCGTGATGAAACTCCCCGGCTCGCGCAAGGTGGTGCAGGTGCGCAGGGTGCTCATGGAGGCCAAGGGGGTCAAGGTGGCTGGGAAGGTGACGACGTACACCTGCGAGTCGCCGCGGTGCGTGCACCCCGACCACACCGCTGTCATGACCCGAGGGGAGCTTCAGTCGCGAACCAACCGCAACATCTCCCGCGCGGTGCGACTCAAGCGGAACAAGCTCATCACCGAACGTCGGCGGCGCACCGCCAAGCTGACGCCAGAGATCGTGGCGCTGATCCGCCAATCCCCCATGCCGCGCAACCTGCTGGCTCGGTATCTGGGGGTGCGGCGGTGCACCATTGATGCGGTGTTCACCGGCCGCAGTTGGGCCGAACCCGCGACCTCCAACCCCTTTGCAGGACTGTTCCGCCTATGACGAAACTCAATCATGACCGTACCGTTGCTGTCGACCCGCTGAGGTTCTGGCAGCCGATCACTGCGCAGACCCCGCTGGGGGTGAAAATGCAGCTCATCAACCGCCGCAGTGGCGTGGCCGTGTATGGCACACTGGCTGCTGGCAACACGTGGTTCACCCACTGGGCGCCACTCCCCAAGTTTGCGCCCGAGGACTCCACTCAGGCGCAGATGACGTTGTTCCCGGAGATCGAGCATGTCGAACCTTCGACGCATTGCGAAGCTGGAGACCCAGCTGGCGCAGACACGTAAGCGGCTGGCCGCGCGCAACACCGAGTGTGTGTTGCTGCTCGATCAGATTGTTCAACTCAAGGAAGCCCTGGCCGAGCATGGCCTGGAGGTGACCTTCAACGAAAGTGCGTTCACTGATGCCTCGCAAGCCTTCCCCCTCGACTCGGACCCCGCGCCGCACGCCGGAGCCTCCGAAGCCTGAAGCCTCTGGCGGCGACATGCTGCAGGGTGACCATTACTACCTCGCCCCTGTCCCGGAGCCCCTCAACCCAGAACGGCACCCCTACGTCGCCGAGTGTGGTGACATCATCGAAGCGCTCGACATGACCTTCGCAGAAGGTGAAGCGTTCAAAGCGTTGTGGCGCGGCGCCGCGGCCCGCCAAGGACGTGCCAAGGGCACCGACCCGGTGTACGACGCTGACAAGGTCAAGCACTTTGGCACGCGGGTGGCTGCGCACATCCGTGCCCGGATCAAGCGAGGTGCCAAATGACCACGATCGCATGGGATGGGGAGCGGCTGGCCGCGGACCGACTGGCCGCCGTCGACGGCACCGCGTTCTACACGCAGAAGGTCTACAAGCTGCGCGGTCATCTGGTGTCGTTCACTGGCGTGCATGCGGCGGGGGTTGCGCTGATGCACTGGTTTGCGAACGGCGCGGATCCAAGCCAGTTCCCCGCAGACGCCAAGACCGACGCGTTTTGGGCTCGGTTGGTCGTCATACCGCCGAGCGGACCCGTCCGTACATACGAGGGCCTTGGGTACCCGTGCGAGTTCGACCGAGCTCGATATGCCGCGGGTACCGGCGCGCAATTCGCGCTGGCTGCCATGTACCTGGGCAAGACCGCCGGTGAAGCTGTTGAGGTAGCGTGCGCGCTGTCGCACACTAGCCGTGGCGGGTGGACCAGCCGCACCTTCGAGGATCCCGACGATGTCCTCAACCCCTGAGTCCAAGGTCAAAGCAGCGATCCACCGCTTCCTCAAGTGGCAGAACGCGTACGCCGTCAACTACATTGGCGGGCAGTATGCGAACAACGGCACGCCCGACATTCTGGCGTGCATCAACGGCGTGTTCGTGGGCATCGAGGCCAAAGCCGGTCGCGGGCAGCTGACCGCCCTGCAGTACAAGGCCCTGGAGAAGATCGACAAAGCCGGCGGGCTGGCCCTGGTCGTCAACGAGAACGAGCTGGACTATCTGGCGACCGCGATCAACAGCCTGCAGCAACACGGCACGCGCATGTCCAACTACACCCGGTTCAAACCCGCCGGGCTCGATGAAAAGGAACCGACAGATGAGTGATACACCCAGCCCCCGTGCGGACTTCCCGCCGCCTCCCGAGGACTGCTCGGAAGGGATGAAGTTGATCTGGAATGTTGTGTCGGCGGAGCCAGCGGCGCTCCTGCCCGGCGGGAAGCTGCACCACCTCATTGGCGCGGCCGACGCCAGCGAGTCACTGTTCTCCGACCGCGACCGCAAGGCCATGCAGACGCTCTACACTGCGGCCCGCGAAGCCGAGTTGTATGCCCGCGTGCTGGCTGCCACGCTGGGTGGTGGCGACCTCGCCAAGTTGCGCACTACGGCGCACCCGCCGATCGGGGCAATGGTTGGGGATAGCACGTATGTGTCCCAGTTCGTCCCCACTGAAGCGCAGGTCGCGTATGAGCAAGCGAAGCGTATGTTCGAGCGCGCGGAAGCGAAGCGCAGGTTCGAGTACAAGCAGTACAACCACCTCCAAGACACACTCGAGCGGTGGGGTGGCGAATGATCCCGGTCGGACTTGACTTCGAGACCTACTACGACAACGAATACTCCCTCAGCCGGATGACTGTGGAGGAGTACGTCCGGGATAGCCGGTTCGAGGCCATCATGCTGAACGTACAGCTGCCGGATCGGGAGTACCACGTGGTCGGCCCCGCCGAAGTGGAGCGGTTCTGCAAGTGGTTCGACTGGAGCAACGCCCTGGTCGTAGGTCAGAACACCGCGTTCGATGGGTTCATCTTGAGCGACCGATACGGCGCACGGGCCGGCCGGTATGCGGACACCCTGGGCATGTCGCGTGCGCTGTTCCCCCACGAGGCGAGCCACAGCCTCGACGCTCAGGTCAAGCGCGCGGGGTTCGAGGAGGCCAAAGGCACCGAGGTGTTGGCGGCCAAGGGCATGCGCTTCCAGAACTTCACGCAGGCGGAGCTCAACCAGTATTCGACCTACTGCCGCAAAGACGTGCGTCTAACGCTTAGATTGTTCCACCGGTATCTGGCCATGGGCTTTCCGCTGGACGAGCTCAAGCTGATCGACCTGACGCTGCGCATGTTCATCGACCCCGTGCTGCGGCTGGACGTGGATCTGCTGCGGGACCACCTGAGGTTCACCATCGACCGCAAGCAGCAGCTGATGCAGCGCGTCAGGCAGTCCGTCCTGGGCGAGTGCGACGATGCGGAGCGTGTGGCCGCCGCGTTCTCGGGCGACGATGCGGTACGGGCGTTGCTCATGTCGAACGACAAGTTCGCGCAGCTGCTGCAGGACTTCGGTGTCGACCCGCCCACCAAGGTGAGCGCCCGCACGGGCAAAGTCGCCTGGGCTTTCGCCAAGACCGACGAAGCGTTCCAAGAGCTGCAGGAGCACCCCGATCCGGACGTGCAGGCGTTGGTGGCCGCGCGCCTGGGCATCAAAACCACGATCGAGGAGACGCGCACCCAGCGGTTCATCGGCATGGCAGCGCGTGGCGCATTCCCCGTGCCCTTGCGGTACTACGGCGCGCACTCTGGTCGGTGGTCGGGTGAGCAGAGCATCAACCTGCAGAACCTTCCGGCTCGCGGCCCCAATGCCGGCCGGATCAAGAAGGCCATCCTCGCTCCAGAGGGCTACGTCATCGTGGACTGCGACTCGGCGCAGATCGAGGCCCGCGTGCTGGCGTGGCTTGCGCGACAAGACGACCTGATCGAGGACTTCCGACTCAAGAAGGACGTCTACTCCAAGATGGCCTCCCGCATCTACGGTCGGGAGATCGACCGCAAGCGTAAGGTGGTCGTGGACGGCGTCGAGACCCTGCCCGACGCGACGGAAGGTCAGGTCGGCAAGACCGTGGTGCTCGGCTGCGGCTTCGGGGTCGGGCATGCCAAGCTCAAGCCGTTCCTCAAGACGCAGGCCGGCGTTGACGTGCCGATGGAGGAGGCCAAGCGCATCATCGACACCTACCGGCACTCCGTTCCCAAGATCGTGGCGCTGTGGAAGGCGTGCCAGCGGGCGCTGATGCAGATGACCCTGGGGCGCTCCGGCACCATCGACCCTGCGGGCGTTCTGCGGTACGACCCTGACGGGATCATCCTCCCCAATGGCATGCGCATCAGCTACCCGGGGCTGCGCGCCGTCGCCAAAGAAGGGGGCGGCCACGAGTTCATCTACACATCCAAGGGCAAGCCCGTGCGCATCTACGGCGGCAAGGTCGTGGAGAACGTCGTGCAGGCCCTGGCGCGTATCGTCGTGGCGCACCAGATGCTCCTGATTGCCCGCCGCTACCGCGTGGTCCTGACAGTGCACGATGCTGTGGCGTGCCTCGTACCAGAGTCCGAGGCCGCTGAAGGCCGCGCGTTCGTGGAGCGCTGCATGTCTGTGACGCCGAAATGGGCCACCGACTTGCCCATTTCATGTGAGTCCGGGGTGGGCAAGTCGTACGGCGACTGCTAAGCTGTGACCTCGAAAGGATCAATCATGCTGTCTCACTCATACTCGTCGATCAAGGACTTCCAGGGCTGCCCCAAGCGGTACCACGAGGTCCGCATCCTCAAGCGCTTCAAGAGCGGCGACACCGACGCCACCCGGTACGGCACTGAGGTGCACAGCGCATTCGAGAACCGCGTGCGCGACAAAACCCCCCTGCCACCGGCACATTCGCGCTTCGAGCCATACGCCAAAGTTGTGGCTGACGCCGCCGCCCAGGACGGCATCGAGCTGTTCTGCGAGCACCGCATGGCCATCACCGCGGACTTCAAGCCGTGCGAGTTCTTCGCCAAGGACGTTTGGTTCCGCGGCATCCCGGACGCGCTGCTGGTGGACCGTGCGCGGGGAGTCGCCCGTGTGGTCGACTACAAGACTGGCAAGAGCTCGCGCTACGCCGACACCTCGCAGCTGCAGCTGCTGGCGGCCATGGTGTTCGCGCACTTCCCGGAAGTCCAGATCGTGCGCGGCATCCTCATGTTCGTCGTGGCCGGCGACGCCGTCCCGGCCGACTTCACACGTGCTGAGATGGCCGGTATCCTCTCGACCTGGGCTGGGTACGCAGATGACGTCGAGCAGGCGCTCGCCAACAACGTCTGGAACCCGCGCCCGAGCGCACTGTGCAGGTTTTGCCCGGTGTCATCCTGCCCCAACTTCCCGAAGTGACTGCCATGCCCCGCAACCCCCGCGACTACAAGAAGGAGTACGCCGCATACGACGGCACTCCTGAGGTGAAGAAGAAACGCGCCGAGCGCAACAAGGCCCGCCGCATGTATGAGAAGGCCCACGGCGATCTGCCGTCGAACGTCGACGTTGACCACACCAAGCCACTGGCCAAAGGTGGGGCGACCAAGCTGTCGAATCTGCGCGCACGCCCCGCGGGCGCAAACCGTTCGTTCGCGCGAACCAAGACCGCCAAAATGAAGTAAGATCGGATCACCGGTAGCCAAGCGATCGGTGGTTCCTTTCTGTCTTTGCCCGCAGGATTCACGTCCTGCGGGTCTTTTCACGCGTACTCATGGAAATTGTCAACGACCGGGCGTTGCTATTTGTGACGTCGAAAGCCGACCAAGTGGTCGCGCTCATCCCACGCGCCGAGATCATCGAGCGCAACGGCCCCCTCGCCCGGGTGCTCGTCTACTGGGGGCTCGACGAGTGGCGGATCCTGCGGAACTTGCGGATCAAGGTGCCGCACCCCATCCGGGGCCGGTATGCGTGGCCAGGGGTGTTCTCCCCATTCGCGCACCAGCGCACCACCGCGGAGTTCCTGGCGGCGAACGCCCGCTGCTACTGCCTCAATGAGGCCGGCACCGGCAAGACCAGCGCGGCTGCCTGGGCGGCGGACTTCCTTCTGCACCGCAAGCTGCGCAAGCGCGTGCTGGTGGTGTGTCCTGTGTCGATCATGGACACTGCGTGGAGGTCCGACCTGTTCAAGACGGTCATGCACCGTACAGTCGGCATCGCGACGGGCACCAAGGCCCAGCGCACCGCGGTCATCAACAGTGGGTGCGAGTTCGTGGTCATCAACTTCGACGGGGTGAAAGTCGTCGAAAAAGAGCTGGCCGCTGGTGGGTTCGACCTCGTCATCATCGACGAGGCCACCGCCATCAAGACGGTCTCCACCGATCGGTGGAAGGCCATGGCGCGCATCATGACGCCTGACACGTGGATCTGGGCCATGACCGGCACCCCCGCGGCGCAGTCGCCTGAGGACGCCTACGGGATCGCCAAGCTGGTTCGCCCCGACTCGGTGCCGCGATCGTTCACGCTGTGGCGCGACCGGGTCATGCACAAGATCACCCAGTTCAAGTGGGCCCCCAAGCCGAACGCCAAGGAGATCGTGTACGAGACGCTCCAGCCGGCGATCCGGTTCACGAAGGACGAGTGCCTTGACCTGCCAGACCTGCTCTACGTGACGCGGGAGGTGCCTCTGACGCCGCAGCAGGAGAAGTATTACAACACCATCAAGAAGCAGATGGTGGCGCAGGCGGCCGGTGAGGAGATCACCGCTGCCAACGCCGCGTCCCTGCTCAACAAGCTGCTCCAGATCTCGCAAGGCGCCGTCTACACGGACACCAAAGAGGTGATCCAGTTCGATGTCTCGGGGCGCATCAGCGAGCTGGTCGACATCATCAAGAGCACGCGGAACAAGGTGCTGGTGTTCGTGCCGTACCGCCACGTGATGCAGATGCTGTATGACGAGCTGGAGGTGCGCAAGCTGGCGCTCATTGGCGACCACCCCGAGTCGTTCGAGGTGGAGTGCATCCACGGCGGGGTCAACGCCACCGCACGGGCGGAGATCATCAAGCGGTTCCAGACCGAGGACCGCACGAAGATCCTGCTGCTCAACCCCCAGGCCACCGCCCACGGCATCACGCTCACCCGGGCGGATCAGATCGTGTGGTGGGGGCCGATTCCGTCCACGGAGTATTACCTGCAGTCCAACGCCCGCGCACACCGGGCTGGCCAGCGGAACCCCGTGACCGTCACACACTTGCAGGGCTCCCCCGTGGAGCGCCGCGTGTACACCATGCTGCAAGGCAAGGTGGATCTCCACCAATCCCTGGTGGATCTTTACAGACAGGAAGTCAACAACTGACCCTGTTCTGGTTTACACTGTCCATAGAAAGGAACTGAAATGACAGACGTGACATCCGATCGCGCGGACCAACTGGTCGCGGCGTACTTGCGCATGCGAGACGCCAAAGAGGCCACTCAGCGCGAAGCCGACGAGAAGATCGCCGCCATCCAGGCGGACATGGACCAAGTGCGCGACGCACTCCTGCAACTGTGCAATGACACCGGGCAAGAAGGGGGCCGCACGAAGTCCGGCACCTTCACCCGCTCCGTCAAGCAGCGGTTCTGGAGCAACGACTGGGAGGCCACCCACCGGTACGTCCTCGAGACCGGCCGCGTCGACTTGCTGGAGCGCCGTCTGGCGCAGACTGTGTGCAAGGAGATCCTCGCCGCAGACCCCCAATTCGTCATGCCGGGCGTTCAGGTGGACTCCCGCTACGACATCACCGTCCGGAGGGCCAAGTGAAGTAACTACGCACCACCCAAGCAGTTTTCATACCAACCCAACACTGAACGCATATGAGCAACATCACTCTGTTCCAATCCGGCTCCCTGGCCATCCCCGACTTCCTGCGCAACGCCACTGACGACGTCACCAAGTCCCTGGTGGGCAACGGCGGCGGCAAGTCCATCTCGATCAAGGGCGGCGTCTGGCGCATGATCGTCGACGGCGAGGAAGTGGCCCGCAACGAAGAACGTGGCATGAAAGTGATCGTCGTGGCCGCCAACCCGAACGTGAACCGGACCTACCACGACCAGCAGTACCAAGAAGGCGTGGACATCCCGCCCAAGTGCTGGTCCAACGACGGCAAGCAGCCCGATGCTGAGGTGCCGCCCGAGGGCCGCCAAGCCGCCAGCTGCGCCACCTGCCCGCAGAACGTCAGCGGTTCCGGCGCCAATGGTTCGCGCGCCTGCCGCTTCAGCCGCCGCCTCGCGGTGGTGCTGGAGAACGACCTGCAGGGTGGCGTGTACCGCATCCAGCTGCCGGCCAAGTCCCTGTTCGGCAAGCCCAACAACGGCAAGATGCCGCTGGATGCGTACGCCAAGTTCCTGCACGGCCACGGCGTGCCCATCACTGGCGTGGTGACCGAGATGCGCTTCGACACCTCGGAAGCTGTGCCTGTGGTGCACTTCAACGCCACTCGCCCGCTGAGCGAGCCTGAGTGGTACGCCGTCAAGGATCTGGGCCTGAGCCCCGAGGCCACCGCCGCGGTCGAGTTCAAGATCACCCCGCGCAAGAAAGATGGCGAAGCTCCGGTCGAGAGCGCGCAATACCAAGAGCCTGCTCCCCGCCCGGCTCCGCGCGCTCAAGCTCCTGTGGCCGCCCCGGCGCCCGCCCCCTGGCAGGATGAGCCGGAACCCGCTGCCGCCGCTCCGGTGCCGGAACCCACCCGTCGCCCGCGCAAGACCGCCGAAGTCCCGCCCGCTGCCGCCCCGGCGCCTGCCGCCGTGCCGGGCACGGTCAACGACATCCTGAATCGTTGGGGCTCTGACGACGAAGGCGCGGAGTAAGCGCCATGCGTGGATACGCACTCAGCGTTGTCCAGGCGGTTGATGCAGCAGATGGTGGGCGCTTGGAGATCAAGCTGGCCCGCCACTGCATCCGGCACAACATCCCCGTTGTGGACGTAGCGACCTATTTCGGGGTGAGTCGGCAGACCGTGTACAACTGGTTCTGCAAGGGGGTCGCCGCCGCCCCCAGTCAGCGCGCTCGAATCGAAGCCTTTTTGCTGCGCGCAGTGGGTGCATAATGCCCACGGGGCTTGGCCCGGCTGATCCCCGGGCGACACGGCGGACTTGGGACCGCCGCCCCTTCTTCTTCCCGCCCCTCAACCAAGTGAGGTTCTGTGACCTACTTCCTAGACTCCGTGCTTCCGGACGGTGGCCTGTATTGCGTGGCCGCGTTGACCCCGGATGGCATGCGCCAGAGGTTTGTGCGGAGCACTCAGGAGATCATGGAGCATGCCGAGGCCGCGTCTGCCCAGCAGCTCGACTCCTACTTCGCCCTGGCGACATTCCGACAACGATCCCGCAAGGCCGAGCACGCTGAACAGCTCAAAGCGTTCTTCCTCGACATCGACTGCGGGTCCAACAAGCCCTACCCCGACGTTTTGTCCGCAGTCACAGCGCTGCGCGACTTCATTGACACCACGGGCCTGCCAGAGCCGACGATCGTGTCGTCCGGCGGTGGCCTGCATGTGTACTGGCCGCTCACCAAGCCTGTGGCAGCGGCGGTCTGGCGCCCGATAGCCACCGCACTGAAAGCGCTATGCCTGACTGAGGGTCTGCGGATCGACCCGACGGTGACTGCGGACGTTGCGCGCGTGTTGCGCGTTCCTGGCACCAAGAACTTCAAGCACCCCGAGGTCAAAGAGGTCCAGCTGGTGGCAACCGGCCAGCCCACCGACGTGGCGGTGTTCGCGTCCAAGCTGCCGACGCCTGACGCGGCTCCAGACCTCTCCAAGGCCCGCGTGTTTGGCGGCCACGACAACGTGACCGCGGCGCTCTCGCTGTCGAACCACGCCCCGTCGAATTTCGCCAAGATCGTGCGCATCAGCGTGCGTGGTAAGGGTTGCGCCCAGATCACCAACGCCCTGGCCAACGCCGCGGACCTCGAAGAACCCCTGTGGCGTGCCGCACTCTCCATCGCGGTCAATTGCGCGGACGGCGAAGTCGCGATCCACAAGCTGTCGGACGCCCACCACGAGTACACGCCCGCCGCAACGACGGAGAAGGCCAACCGACTGGTCGGCAAGCCCTACACCTGCGAGTGGTACCGCCAGCACTACCCCCAGAACTGCGCGGGGTGCAAGCACAAGCTGACCAGTCCGATCCAACTCGGCGCGGAAGTGCCGGCGGCGGCCGTGTCCGATGGTGCGTACGTGGCGCAGGCGGTGGTGGCCCCGTCGAACGACCAGAACCTCGCTTCAGAGGTTGTCGTCGAGATTCCCGCGTACCCGTACCCCTACTTCCGGGGGGCCAACGGCGGCGTCTACAAGGAGGATCGCGACGAGGACGGCGAAAAACAGCACCTCGAGGTCTACCCGCATGACCTGTACGTGACCGGACGGTTCTTCGATTCCGACGACCAGGGCGACGGGGACGGAGAGGTGGTTGGCCTGAACCTGCACCTGCCGCATGACGGCGTGCGGCGGTTCCACGCCACATCCGTGGCCCTCTTGACAAAGGACAAACTCCGCGACACGCTCGTCAAGTACGGCGTTGTCGCCTACGGTAAGCAATTGGACCTCATCATGAGCTATTTGGCGTCTTCACTTCGCCGCCTGCAGTCCAGCGCGGCCTCCAACCGCACTCGCAGCCAGATGGGATGGACCCCGGAGGGTTCGTTCGTCGTCGGGGAGCTGGAGTACACCGTCGCGGGCATCAAGCTGGCCCCGCCGGCCAGTGGCACGCGCCAGCTGGCCCCCCTGTTCCAATCCCGTGGGGACATCGCCGAGTGGTCGTCGGTCATCAACTACTACGGCCGCCCAGGGTTGGAGCGGCATGCGTTTGCGTTCCTCGTCGGTATGGGCTCACCCCTGCTGCAGCTGCTCAACAGCACCCAGGTCCGCGGCGCCGTGCTCAATCTGGTCTCGAACGCGTCGGGTACCGGCAAGACTACCGTGCAGATGGCCATCAACAGCCTGTTTGGCGACCCTCGCCAGTTGCTGATGGAAGCCAAGGATACCCCGGCGTCTCGTTTCCAGCGGCTGGGCACGCTCAACAGCATCTGCATGACCGTGGACGAACTGACCAACGCCACCGGCGAGCAACTGTCGGCCCTGGTGTACGGCAGCACGTCGGGACGGGCTCCGCACCGGATGGAAGCGCAGAGCAACCGCCTGCGCGTCAACAACACCACGTGGTGCTCCATCACCGTCACCTCAAGCAACGCCGTGATGTCGGACGTCCTGGCCTCGCACCGGTCCGCAGTCGAGGGTGAGCTCAAGCGCGTCATCGACCTGCACATCCCGACTCCACCGGCGTCGTCCAAAGAGGAAACCGATCGCCTGTTCGGCAAGCTGGCGGACCATTTCGGCGTGGCCGGGCCCATCTTCATCCAGCACGTGGTGGCCAACCGCGAATCCGTGACGAAGCTGCTGCATGACCTGCAGGTCAAGATCGACGAGGAAGCCAAGTTCTCCCGCAGTGATCGGTTCTACAGCGCTGTGCTGGCCGTCGCGTTCGCCGCCGGCATGATCGGCAACAAGCTGGGCCTGTTCTCGTGGGACATGGGCCGTATCTACGCCAGCACGCTGCAAGAGATCAAGTCGGTCAAGGAAGTCGTCGCCACCACTACCGGCGACGCCAACGCGGTGGGCCAGGACTCGCTGGGACGCTACATCAGCGACAACCTGATGAACGCACTCGTCATCAGCGGGCTAGACCCACTGGCAGCCCCCATCCAGATGCCGCGCGGCCCGCTGCGCATGCGGTTCGAGCCGGATACCAAGCTGCTCATCATCGCCCAGTCGGACTTGCGGACGTACTTCGTGGAGCGTCGGGTTGACGTGGCCGCGGCTCTGCAGTCGTTCAAGGCGCGTGGGTGGCTGCAGGTCGACCCGACCACGGGCGATCTCCTGCAGATGCGGGCTCCGAGCGCTGGTGCCCTGGGGTCGCTCAAGGCGCCCAAGGTGAAGTGCTACGTGTTCCACGCAGCCGAGTTGGGTATCGACGGGCTGGAGTTCCCCGATGCCAAGGCAGCCGCTACCCGATGACGTTCGGGTGCTGCAGGTCGGCCCATTCGACTACTTCATCGAGTGGGAGGAGCTGGCACGGGGTAGTTCGTTCTTCATCCCGTGCGTGGCGCGGCTTGCGGACGTCGAGGCCGCCCTGGCGCCGGCCCGAGCGCACTTTGACTTCGGTCTAATCGTTAGACCCAGGCGGGAGCACGGCATGGCCGGCTTCCGCATCTGGCGCACTTACTGAAACGCGTCAGGGTTCTTCAGGTAGTTGCGGTACATCCGCACCCACGCGAACAACTCGTTGTCCATCCTCCGCAGCTCATCTATCCGTGCCCGGCGTTCGTCGTCGGTGTAGTTGGCTGCGGCTTCTGGCGACTGCACGAGCCAGTTGATCTCCTTGCGGATCTGGCCTGACTTCTGGAAGGCCGTGCCGAGTGCTTGTGCGATGCTGAGCTCCTGCTGGTGGGTCTCCGCATAGGTCGCGGCTTCGTCCAGGCGCCCCTGTTCGGCCATCAACCGCAGGGTGGCCAGCTTGCTGCCGATCTTCTCGTTCAGCTCGTAGGCCCGGGTTTTGTCCCCTGACGGCATCGTGTCGTACATGAACGCGCTGAGCATCCAGTATTTGTTCAGTGGGCGATCCAGGCGGTCCGGGTTGATGAGCTGGTCCGTCATCATCGTGACCGTACCCGCCATCGTCCCGAAGTAGCCGGACAGGAAGTTGTCGATCTTGATCGGGGAGACCTCCATCGACATCCCAACTTCGTCGGACAGCGACTTGGTGAACTGCGAGATCGCCATGGCCAGCTCGCTGGTGTTGTTCGTGCGTCGCTCGCTCGGGTCCAGCGTCTTCTGGTACGTGCCCTCAAGTGCCTGACCGGTGAGGAAGTTCATGTTCGTCATGGCCTCCAGCACTGGACGCACGGCGGCCGGGATCGGCGCCGTTGCGCGTGCACCCCACTGCTCCCAGGCGTAGCGCATGGCAGTGATCGTGGCCTCGGCCGCCTCGGTTTCCTCTGGCGTGCCCTGGCGGCGGAAGTGATCGAGCGCCAGCTCCACCGGCACCTTGAAGATCGCGCCAAGTTCCGCAGCCACTGGGATGCGCACGCCGCCCGGCAGGAGGAAGTTGTTCGCCTTGACCCGAGGGTCCGCATCCTCGTAGTCGTCGTCGCCGGCGCGGCAGATCGCGTACACCGCGCTCAGGGAGGCCAGCACCAGCACCCGGTTGGCGAACATCTTGCGAGCGTCCGCGGCCCCGCGCGTGCTGCTGGCGCCCTTGCCGGTGATGCTCCGGTAGAGCACGTCCATGCCCTGCAGGTAGGCGTTGAAGAACGGCACAGTCGCCGTGATCGTGCTGATCGCGTCGCTGGTGCCGCGGCGGCGGAAGTTGATGAACTCGCGTGCCCGCACCAGTGCCTCCGACTCGCTGGCGCCCTCCTTGAGCGACTGGTCGTAGATCGCCCCACGGACCGCGATGTCCGAGGCCCGGGTGATGCTGTCGAGTTTGTGCAGCGCCGACTTCAGCGGGCCGCGCGCCCGCAGGCCCAGATCTTGCAGTACGGCGTCCGCTGGGTTGCGCAGGTTGATGTCGTAGTCACCGACGACCCCGTACGCGCCCAGCTTGCGCACCAGCGGATGCTGCTTGCCCATGACTTCGCTGGCGGCCACGCCGAAGAAGTTCTTCAGCGTCGGGTAGATGACCGCGTAGGGGTTGCGGACCCCCGACGTCACGAACGCACGCTGGATGTCCTGCACCACCTGGGACACCGCGAACGGAGGCAGGATGGTGATCGACTTTCGCAGCCAGTTGGCCGGCTCGCCGAACAGGCGCACGATGGTGCCCTTGGGGACCGTCTGTTCGGCGAACGCGAGCGCGTCCCAGCGCGACGGCAGCTCGAAGTAGATCTCCTTGCCCTTGGAGTAGGTCAGGACCGTGCGGGTCGGGTCTCCAGCATGCTTGCTGCCGACCTTCTTGGCCATGCCCATGTGCTCCAGCAGCCGCAGCGACGACTTGACCGCGTCGTGCCGCACGATCTGGGACACCATCCACCCCTGCAGGCGGATCGAGTTGTCCAGCACGTTGGCAACTTCACGCTCCTCAGAGCCCACCAGCTCCGGCAGCTTGCCCAGTTGGGCCAGACCCTTGCCGACCGACCGCTGGATCCGGAACCCGCCGTTGGCCTCCGCCGCGCCGATGCGGTCGAAGGGGACGTAGTCCAGGGCGGTTTTCCACAGGTCGGCGTCGTCTTGCGAGATCCGGCCGGTGGCCGCCATTTGGTCCACGAGTCGGTTCTTGACGTCGTCGAGCCGGCGCTTGAACTCCAGCACCTCAGGGTGCTTGAGCACCTCGGCGAGTGCTTCGTCGATCTGCTGGTCGGCCGTGCCGGGGGCGTTCTTCGACAGGCGGTGGATCGGGAAGTCCGTGTCACCGGTGGCGTTGCTCTGGCGCATACCGTCGAGACGGATGGCCTCGAACATCTTGGACACCGCGGTGGACGCAGTGCGCTCGTCCATGCCTTGCTGCTCACCCCAAGCCGTGATGTCCCGCAGGATGTTCGCGGTGGAGTCTTCGGCGTCAACGGCGTGGTACTGGCCAGTCGCGGGGTCTTTGGCCAACCCACCACGGTCGACGAACGGCAGCAGCAGCTTGGCCGTATCCTGGGCTTGGCGCAGCGCCCCTTCAGGGTTCACGATGCCGGACGACGTGCGCACGGCGTTGTCGAACAAGGCGTTGAACCGGTTGCTGACGCTGGCCAGCGAATCGACCGTCAAGACGCGGAACTTGGTGCCCGGGTTGACCCCGCCCGACGTGCGCAACGCATCAGCGAACGACTTGACCGCCTTGCGGACCGGGCCGTCGCCCTCCTGATACGCCTCGCTGCTCTTGACCACGTCGTCGAACGAGAACTTCACGTTGAGCGGATTCGACTTGGCCACCGGCTCAGGCGCGGCAAAGACCGCGTCGGCGGCCTCCAGGGTAGCCTCCAGGGCGTTGGTCGGGGTCTGCACGCCCAGCATCTTGAGCAGCGCGGACTTGAACCAGTGCCACGCGGTCTGCTGCTTCCAGGGGATCTGCTTCATCTGGGCCTGCACTCGAGCGTTCGAGAGCGCCTCGGCGATGAACTCAGACAGGTCCGTCTTGGCCGGCTCGGGCATGCGGACGCCCGCCTCCAGCACTGCGTTGTGGAGGCTTCGGAGCGTCTGCACAGCCGCGCGCTGGTCTGGAGTCCACGACTTCGGGTTCTGCAGCACGTGCTCGGTGGCTGCGTGCACTGCTTCGTGTACGACCACTTCCGCGTCGGCGCCGCGCCGGCGGAGCATGACTCGGCTGCCATCCACTGTCGCCGCGCCGCGGGCGCTCTGACCGGACTTGGTCTTGAGCTCGCTGTGCATTGTCAGCTTGGTAGCCCCCAGCAGTGGGCGAACGCGGTTGGCGACAGCGGCCACCACGGGGTTCGGGTGCCGGTCAGCGACATGCGCCAGCACGCCCTGCAGGTCACCCTTTTCCATCAGGCGCAGTGAGTCGATGTCCAGGCCGTCGGTAGTCGCATCGCCTTCGTCCGCCTTGTGCTTCCAGCGGTTGAGCAGGCGGTCTTGCCGATCCATCAGCTTTTCGTACTGCTTGGCGGCGTACGTGTACGCTGCAGCCACATCTTCCTGAGTGTCGAGCAGCCCTTCTTGGCTCTCCGGGTCGATCGAGTCGTAGAGCTTGAAGGCTTCCTGCTTGATCTCTCGGGGCGCATCACGGTCATTCAGCACCTGGGTCAGGCGTTCGCGCAGCGCTTCGATCGTCGGGGGAGCCACCTTGCTGGGGTCCACCTCGGGCTCAGAGTCCAGGGTGGGCGCCACGTCTTCTTCCGGAATGCGCTCAGGAAGCGGCTCCGGCGTCGGCTCCGGGTCCGGCGTCAGTGGTGCAGCTCGCTGCGCTTCTGCTCCATACACAGGTCCATCAGCTCGTGCGCCATCTGCCAGTCCAGCACGGTCAGGCCCGCCAGCGACTTCGGGATCGGCGGGTTCTCCCCGGCCAGGGTCGCGTTCAGGTAGGCCCAGGCTAAGCTGAGCTCCTCCGAGCTCAGGTTGATAAGCCTTTGGCTCAGTCGCGGGGTCGGGTTGAACGATCGCATCAAAGATGGCTCCTTTCACCACATTCGTCTTCGGGACCAGCTTGTCACGGTACATGCGCACCGCGGCGAGATCCCCGTTGTTGGCGTCCAGCAGCTGCCCGACTTCCTGCAGGAAGCGCTGGCCGGACTTGCTCTGTGCCCACCCGGCCGCGGTAGGGCCGACCATTTCTTCGTTGACTTGGTCAGTCAGTGCGTGGGGCTCTGCGGGCTTGCGACGGCCGTTGTCCTGCAGGCTGTCGCGCCGAACCGGCTCCGGCAGGACGTCGGCGCTGAACGCAGACTTCTTGGCCTTGCGCACGTCGGATACGTCTTGCACGTCGCGACCCCGCAACTGCGCGGAGATCTCGTCGATGCGAGCCTTGGCTTCCGGACTTTTCTCACCCTGGCGCAGGCGCTCACGTTCCTTGAACAGGTCACCGTAGCCCTGGGCGTCGTCGAACGCAAACCCCATCTGGGCGGGATCGACCTCACCGGCAGCCTCAGCTTCAACGTCACTCGGCGCAGCCTGCGGGCGCGGACCAGGGATGTCTTCCCACAGCTGGCCTTGCGCACCGGGCTTGGCTGCCTTCAGTGCCGGCTCTTGTGCACGCGCAGCGGCTTCTTGAGACGCCAGAACGCGGGCTTCGAGCGCTTTCTGCGTGGCGTCAGTCTGGGTAGTGGTCCGTGCGCGGCGTCCTACCGCGGCGTCCAGCAATGCAGAAGTCAGCGCACCGACCCCACCACCGACCAAGGCATTATCCAGCACTTCACCGGTCAGGGACTGCTCAGGCTTGTAGATCCCCTTGGCGATCAGGTTTTGCGCAAACTGCTGCGCGGCCTCTTGCGCGGCTTCCTCGCCGCCGGAGATCGCGGCACGACGGATCATCTGCATGCCGGCCGACTTGGCTGCATCGGGCAGGCGATCGAGAATGCGGAACGGAGGCAGCGACTCGATCGCGCCTGGGATCATGCCCAACGCCGTCGCCGTGGCTCGCTGGTCTGCAGTAGCGCCGTCTCGCTCCGCGCGTACGCGGGCCTCACCTGCGCCGGCAGCAAGGCCGACACCGGTACCAACTGCCGCGCGGGCTGCCAAGCCGAGGGGGCCCATGACCAGGAACGGGGCCACTGACCCGACACCTTCACCCAACTTGCGACCAACCGCGTCCTCGTACCCGGCGGCGGGGGCGAACGGGGCTTTGGCGGTGTCAGCCACAGACTTGATGGTGTCGCGGACTGCCCGCTCTTTGTCGTCCGGCAGCAGCGCAGACGCGCCAATCGCGGCGGTTTCCGCGAGGCCAACCGCGCCTGGGACCACGCCCTTGGCGAACTCCTTGACGTTGCCCGCGATGGTCTGCTTCGGGGGTGGGTTGGCGGCACTGGGGTCGCGCCGGAGGATCTCGGCGACGACTTCCTCGCGGGTAGCGCCCTCGGGGCCCTCAATCGAGTAGGACTTGCCGTTCGGCGCGGTGATCGTGTAAACAGGCATGGGGCCTCCGCTGAAGGCCCCATTCTACGATCACTTCTGGGCGTTGGTGGTCATGTTCCCCCACCCGCCGAGGTTCACAGCCGGGCGCGCGGCCACCGCGGTTGTGTCGGCGGCGCCGCTGAGTTGGGCGATTTTGTCGCGCACCGCGGCGGATTGCGCCTCGAGCTCCCGGATCTGCGCGATCGCCTGCGGCGTGAACGGGCTCTTGCGCGCGTCGGTGAGCGCCTGCTGGATCGCCTTTTGCTGCAGCTGCAGTGCCTTGAGGTCCGTGCCCTGGCCGCCACCGATCGACCCATCCGACCGCATCGCAGCGGCTTTGAGTGTGGTTGCGTTGTTGCCGGCGGCGATGTCCCGCTGGGTGCGGTTGTTCATGGCGGTGGTGACAATGTCGCCAGCCACTTTTGCGTCGACACCCAGGGACTGCGCCACGATCTCGGTCGTCTTGCCGGAGACGTTCGCCATGTACTCGGCAGCCTTGTCGCGGCGGGCCTGTGCACTCTCGAAGTCCTGGCGCTTGGCGGCACGTTCGGCTTCGGCCAGCTGGGCCATGGCCATCTTGCGCTCCTTCTCGGCCGCGCGGATGTCCTTCATGCGCCCAGCGTAGTCCTTGCCACCCTCCGTGATGCCGGAGATCAGCGCCATCATGCCGTTCTGGCCAGGGCGAACCATGGCCGCGGCGGCCGTCAACAGAGCCATCCCCTGAGCGGTTTCCTTGTCGCGGGCCGACGTGTCCTCACCGAGCAACTCGCGACGCTCAGCGAAATTCTCCGTGGCCGGGCGGTTGGCCTCGTACTCGGCGTTCCGGGCATCGAGCGCTGCCTTGGAGTCCGCGGCATACTTGTCGGCGATCTTCTGCACTTGCGGAGCCACGGGCTTGTACCCAGGCACCGCGGGGGCAGCGCCGGGGCCGCTGGCGCCAGCTGAACCCTGTTGCGTCACGGAGCCACGCATCGAGGTGATTCCGCCTGCCGGGCGGGGGGTCTCCTGCGGCTGCGCTTGCTCGGCCGCCTTGGCCGCCTTGGCCGGCGTCGCGTGCATCGGTGCGTCCATCGAGGGGTTGACGAACCCACGACCCGCCCCCACTTCGGGCTTGACTCCGCGCTGCGCGTACTCCGCCAGGGTTGTACCCGGCTTGGTGAAGAAGTCGCGGACTCCGGAGACGACCGGACGGCCGTAGTCGTCGTACACGGCGCTTGCGAACTCCGGGAACGACATGCCGGCGTACGGAGACCGCATCGGCAAGATGTTGGGGCCATCGTACGGGCCGCCGTACCGCATGATCCCAGGGCTCGAGGTCTGGCCGCCTTCGGCGAACCCAACAATGCCGCCGTCAGCAAACTGCATGTTGTCCGCCGGGAGCGCTGCGATGCCGGCCACAGCCTGATCCACCACCTTGGGCTGCTGGGCAGCGGGAGGCACCGAGGCTTCCTGACGCATGGTCTTGCGGCGGTTCGACTCGGAGACCGCCAGCGACAGCATGTACGGGTCAGCCTTGTTCATGGCCGCGAACTTCTGCAGGTCGTGGTCCCCCATCATGGATAGGGAGTGCGTGATCTGATTGACGTTCAGCATGGCGTTCTCACATCTGGTGCAGTGCGAGCTCGGCAAGGCCCGAGCGTACCCGGCCACCCTTCTTGAGCTTGCTCAAGCCAGCAGCGGCGGTGCCCAGGCTGGCCAGTTGGGCCGCCGTGCTGGGCGGTGCTTGATAGACCGAACTGGAGCTCTGCGTCAGGTTGGCGCTGCCGCGCAGGATGTCGGACATGAACCCGAGCTGCTTGTAATTCCAGTTCTGCTGGTCTGCAAAATCTTGGTACTTCGCATCCAATTCGCGCTGCGCCAACGCGGCATTGTCCTTACCCAGGGTGTCCTGCATGCCGATGACCTGCGCCCCGAGGTTGGACAGCTGGCCTGCGCCGGACAAGAGCGACGAGATCCCCGCCTGCCGAGCCTGATTGGTCTGGTCTTGGTCAGTGAAGTACGCGCTCTGGGCGCGGTCGTAGGCACCTTGGAGGCCCTGAGCCTGCACGTCCGCCTGCCGCTGCATCAGGTTGCGTTCAGCTTCCGCGTCAGTGATGGCTTGTCGGGCGCCGCCAAACGCGCCCGCCTGGGTGGCCTGGGCGTTGCGCTGGGTGGTGGCGATGGCGGCGTCGCGACCGAGCTCCCGCTTCTGCACGTCGAGCACGTTCTGGATGTAGGGGCTCATGTACCCCTGGGCGGTTGCGCCGGTGAACCCGCCGGCCTGAGTGCCCGCCAGTTCGGCAGCCGACAGCATGGCCCCACCGGTGCCCGCGGCGGATTGCCCGATCATGCCGGAGCCGCTGATGCCACCAAGCCCTTGCTGGGCCGCGGTTTGCAGAGGGTCGAGCCCGGCGACCCGGTCGCCCGTGTACTGCTGGTACGGGGCGTTGGTCAGCGCCTCACTTTTGCCCAGCAGGTTCTCGACGTACGGCTTGGCGTACTCCGGGATGGACGTCTGCGACACCGTCTGGTTGGCCGGCGTTCCGCCACCCCCCTTGCCAGGACGGTGGTAGCCGGATGCACGGCGCTTGAGCTCGTAGGGATTGATGGCCATGGCCTACCTCACAACATTTTCTGGAACACAGTCATCTCAGACGTGAAGCCGTGCTTGCGCGCGTGCGCCCGCCAACCCCTGCGCCCCATGAATTCGATACCGGCGCACCCCGCAGAACGGGCGACTTCCTCCACCAGCGGGTGCATGGCTGCGTCGAACGCTTCCATAGACCCCGGCCGCATTGCGCAGTGGTGCACCACGAACATCTTGCATTTCGGATATTGTCGCACCTCCGTGACGAAGTGCCCCTCGAGGATGCCCGCGGCGTCCAGGGCAACCCACAACACGAACGTACCGTTGAGCACAGCCCGGATGATCTCGGCGGCGTCGGTACGACCCCCGGTCCGCTCCGCGGCGCGGTGCAGCAACGGCAGGAGCTGCGGGATCAAGTCCGGCAGGTGGGCGGGAGGTACGGCGACGATCTTCATGCCGGCAGGTGCTTGGAAGCCTTGGTGTCGTCAGCAAACCGACCCGGGGCGGCCGACTTGCGGCGGGAGTTCTGCACTCGTTCCATCATGGCGTACAGCTGGCGCGCCCCGGCTTCCGAGGAGCCGTTGCCCAACTCAGAGACGATGCGCGCGGGGATGACGAACTCGCCATCAGCCAGTCGGGCCGGGCGCCCACCTTCGATCTCGGCCGGGATGCTGTCAGACACACCGTCGCCACCGCCGCGCAGGAAACGGCCTTGGCTCAGCTCTGCGATGCCGCCGGCAGCGTACCCAGCAGGGCGTGAGTCCTTGGCTGTGAACCGACCGGACCCCGCGTCGTAGTCATACGGGCGGATGCGCGACTCGCTGCCGGCACGGTAAGCGTCCCCGGCGGTGAAAGTGCCGGTCTTCGGGTCATAGCTGTAGGGTCGAATGTACCCAGGATCCGTCGGAGGGGCGCTCATTGGGTCGACCGCCATCATGGGGGCGGCAGCGGCGATACCAGCCGTGGTCGGCTTGACACCGGCAGCGGCCTCGGTGGCCTTGGAGAACTCCGCGTAGTTGCCGGCGTAGTCGCCGGGCTTGGCCAGGGCTTGGATGCCCTTACCCATGTTCGAGACGTTCTCGCCAAACGTGGGGTCCGGGGTGACCTGCAGCGGCGTCGGCGCTTTCGCCATGGGTGCGAAAGTGTCCGCCATGGTCAGGCCGGTGTTCGCGCCAGCGCTGGCGCCCGCGTCGAATACCGAAGGTATCGCCGTCTCTGCTGCCGTGGACCCCAGGGTGAGTGAGTTCCCCAGCGCCTGAGTGCCGGCGTCAGCGCCGAGCTGCGCCGCAGTGCCCGACGCGAGGTTCGACGCGCCAGCTTCCGCGGCGGCAGCACTCGCATTGACTGCAGTAGACGCGCCAGCCTCCGCGGCGGAGGCTCCCAGACTGGTCAGACCTCCGCCGATCCCGGCGCCGCCGAACGCGCCCAGACCAGCCATCAGGCCCTTCTCCAGGCTACCTTCAGCGAGACA
>Ga0255217_1000063_pt1 | contig 41719 bp, 31 predicted proteins | sample Miss_Atlam_RepB__FD_183046 | JGI IMG/M metagenome (GOLD analysis project Ga0255217, IMG submission 183046) | Freshwater microbial communities from Mississippi River, Louisiana, United States - Miss_Atlam_RepB_8d | ecosystem: Environmental > Aquatic > Freshwater > River | place: USA: Louisiana...
AAGGTCCTACAGGATCACAAGGTGCTACTGGTCCTACAGGATCACAAGGTGCTACTGGTCATACAGGTTCTCAAGGTTCAACAGGTTCACAAGGTTCTACCGGATCTCAAGGAGCAACAGGTTCTCAAGGTGTAACAGGTTCTCAAGGTGTAACAGGTTCTCAAGGTGTAACAGGCTCACAAGGTCCTACAGGATCACAAGGTGCTACTGGTCCTACAGGATCACAAGGTGCTACTGGTCCTACAGGATCACAAGGTGCTACTGGTCCTACAGGATCACAAGGTGCTACTGGTCCTACAGGATCACAAGGTGCTACTGGTCATACAGGTTCTCAAGGTTCAACAGGTTCACAAGGTTCTACCGGATCTCAAGGAGCAACAGGTTCTCGAGGATCTACAGGTCCTACAGGATTTCAAGGTCTTATAGGTTCTCAAGGTGTTACAGGGCCTCAAGGTGTTACTGGTCCAACTGGAGCTCAAGGTGCTACTGGTGCTAGAGGAGCAACTGGAGTAACCGGTCCTACTGGTTTTCAAGGTGCTCAAGGAGTTCCAGGCCCAACTGGAGGTGGATTTACTGGACCACAAGGAGCTACTGGACCACAAGGAGCTACTGGACCACAAGGAGCTACTGGACCAGTTATTCCCTATTATATTAATCAACAAGGTATTCCAGATTTTACCGATATTGGCATACCTCCAGCAGGTCCTATATTACTAGGTTACTCAATAGCATTCAGTGATCCTGTAAGCTGTTTTACTGTTGCTGCAGGTAGAGCAGTATGTGACATTAATAGTTATGAATTTGAATTAAGAAATTGTAATACATCTATACCAGCGATTTCATGTACAAATACTATTGCTGCTCATGGAGCTGCTAGAGTTTGCCAGAGCCAAAATACTCCATTAAACGTATGTTCGATAGAAAGATATTATTGTGTGATAACTGGTGGTCCATCTCCTATAACTGAAGACGCATATATTGAATGGTTTTGGGTTTACCCTAGTAGTCCTGTAGTAAATTCTTATTTAAATGGTAAATTCACATTTGTAGCAAGCGCCGCGTATTTAAATGCTATTCATTCAGTGTATGGTTATGCAGGTCCATATGGTTTTGGTATACCTATTTTTGATGCATCAAATCATAATCCATAATAAAATTTAAAATATATTTTGTTATAAAATAATAAATTAACTAACATTGTATTATTTTATATTAAATTTAAGTTCTACTTCATATTCTAATTTGTTTATTTCTTGAATAATTTGTATTCGCATATTAGAGATTTGTTCTTTTAAATAATTATTAAAATTATTACTACAATTTATTATATCCAATAAAGAAATATTATATTTTTCTCGTAAATATTTTTCATATAATCCATTACTATATTTATTATAAATAAAATCAATAGTGTATATTGTTTCATCATAGTTTTTATTTTTAGCAAAATTAATATTTACAAATTTATGATATTCAATTAAAAGTTTTATTAGTTCTGATTTATTATTAACAACGCTTTCTAAATCAGATGTTTCAATAAAATTATCGTAATATTGACTTGAACAAATTGCACAAAATGGAATATGCGTTTTTATATTACGTAATAATAATTTAGTATTTTCTTTTTGTAAATCAGTCGGATTTTCAGGAAATAAAACAGAAAATGAATGCAATAAATTCCAAATAACATGATAACATTTTTTTTGTAAAATATAAATATTTATACGGTTTTTAATTGGGTCATGTAAACTAATATCATTTTGAATAGAATTTGTAAGTAATTGATTAAAATGATATTGAATATCTTCCATAAATATACTATACAATATACTATACAATATAAATATTTAAAAGGAAACGAACTAAATTAATTAAATGAGATTAGTTTATAAAAAAGATAAATATGGTAAAGATATATTATGCGATGAAGATGAAATTCATCAAGTAATGATGGAATGGGAAAAGCCTTATATGGAAAGATCAATAGAATTTTTAAATCCTTTTGGAAAAGTGTTAGAAATAGGATTTGGTTTTGGTTATAGTGCAACAAAAATATGTAGTTTTAAAAATGTATTAGAATATAATGTTATTGAATGTACTCCTATAGTATGGAACAAATTTGAAGAGTTTAAAAAGAATCAAATAAGTTTAAGACCAGAATTAATAGTAAATATTATAAAAGGTAGGTGGGAAGATGTGTTAGAAACAATTGATAAATATGATTGTATTTATTTTGACGATTATATATTGGATAATATGAACCATAATAATAGAGCTTTTGATTTTATATATAAAATATTAAAAAATCATACAAAACTTGGAGCTAGAATTTCATTTTATTTAACAAAAGATTCAAATGAATATTTTAATGATATAAAATGTATTAATTATGAATGCCATGAATATAAGATTAATATTCCCGATAATTGTAAGTATGCAAAAGGAGATATTATGTATATACCAATTATAACAAAAATAAAACATGATGATGTAGAATTAGATAATTTTTTTATTAATACTTTAAAAAAAATAAAATCTATAGAATTATCAAAAGTTAATGAATCAATAATAAAAAAAATAGAAACCCAAAATAAATATAAAAAATTATTTGAGGATATTCAAATACGGGGTCCATCATGTGGGTTAATTGTAATAGATAATTTTTATAGTAATCCATATGATACTAGAAATTTTGTTTTGACACAGGATTTTTTAGTAAGAGGTAATTATCCTGGTCAGCGTACAATTTCTTATGCTAATAATCAATTAAAAGATATTATTCAAGAATATATTGAACCTTTTGGTGGAAAAATAATAGATTTTCCAATTCCAAAAGACGATGATTCAGATGCAGCTACTATTTATAATGGTTCTTTTCAATATACAACTAGTAGAGATAGATCATGGGTTCATATCGACGGATATAATAATTGGGCTGGTGTTTTATATTTAACGCCAAATGCTCCTGTAACATCGGGAACATCATTTTATAATTTTAATGATGGGACAACGTGTAAAAGAGATATGGAAATTTTAAATAATAAAGAAGAAATAGATAAGTTTAGTCAAGATTTAACAAAATGGCAAAAAGTAGATCAAGTAGGTAATGTATTTAATCGTTTAATTTTATTTAATTCAAATAGATTTCATATGTCAATGGATTATTTTGGTGATTCTAAAGAAAATGGAAGATTATTTCAAGTGTTCTTTTTTTCAACAGAAAAATAATATAATTTAATAAAAAGTTTATATTATTCTTTAAATTTATTTTTTACACCTTTGGACATTTAAAACGCCGATTTTTATATAGTTAAAATTATATAAAAATAATTTATAATAATACCTTAATGAATAGCGAAGAACTTATTAAGGAGTTAAATTGTGAAATAGCTAAATTAAAAGAAAAACTTTTATTAACCGAAAATGAATTGAATGAAACAAAACATAAATTAAATACATATCAAAGTAACTCCAAAAAATATTATGAAAATAACAAAGATAAAATAATTGAACGAGTTAAAAATTATAATAAACAAAATAACTATAAACCCATAGTATCGTGCGATAAACGAAAAGAATATAATAAAATAGCATATCAAAAAAGAAAAGAAAAAACAGAAAAAGAAAAATTAGAAAGTCAAAATATTTAGGAATAATTAATTATTTATAAAAAATTACTTAAAATTATTTTCTTTACTATATGTATAAATGGAACTTCCCAAAGTTAAAAAGAAGAGGAGTGATGTTTCCAAAAGAATTGAAGCAAATAAAGATACGGATTTTGTCTGTATCAAAATGTCTTGGAATAGTTTATGTAAAAATAATTATTTGAAACAAGGAATACAAGAAATAGTTTATAATATCAATAAAATAAGTTTCTTATCATATAAGTTGTTAAATTTTCATTTTACAAGATTATTAGAAGATAATAAGGAATTACCTGAACTTACAGGAAATCTTTTTTATAATGCTTGTTGTTATGTTTCTATAATGAAAAACAGAAAATCAAATATTGATAAGGAAGATGAAATGTATAAATCCTTTTCACAATTTTCTCATTTACTCAAAGAATTACCTTTTAGAGATAAAATGGGTGCGTTGATAAATAATTTGAATAAACAACAATTTACTATGACGAAGAACCATTTGAAACTTAATTTTTATAAGCGTTTTTCTAAATATTTAGAATTAAGAACTGGTGAAACAAGAAAAAACATTATTTATAAATGGTGTAAGGATATTTATGATGAAAAGTATAATGGAAAAAATTATTTTATTCTTTCTATGAAACAATGGTTAAAATATATTCCTACTGAAACTAATATCGTTAAACATTCTTCACACTTCATCAAAATATATCATAAGATATTGAAGGAATTTGAGAAATATAAAAATACAAAAGGAGTAAGAGTATTTAGTTTATTACCAAATAAAAGCTCATTTACAATGGACAATATCCAAATATGTTCTACTGCTCTTAATGATATTATTTCTTATTTAACCAAAGAACAAAATAGTAAAGACTTTGATGAAAAGAAACGAGAATACTGGTTAAACTTGTTTAACATTGAAAAATATGAAACAAAACATAAGAAATTTCACTACACTATTTTTACTGATGGAAAATGTGGGGTGATTACAATGGATAAACCAAAGGCAAAAGAAGTGAAAACAAAAGAAATAAAAAATATTGATTACGAACAATATGTAGGGATAGACCCTGGGTGTCGTGCGTTATTTACATCTTGTAATGAAAATAATGAAATATTACAATGTTCCACAAAAGAATATAGACATAAAAGCAAAATGATTTATGCTTGTAAGAAAAGGGAAACTTGGTATAAGGAATGGGACCATTATGCTTTATGGAAAAGTATTCCAAGTTTCAAAGTAAGTAATACAAAAAATATGTCAAGTTATTTTGAATATGTCTTACCAAATATAGATACATTTTTTCAATTCCATTGTATTAAGAATTTTAGAGGATTAAACTTTACTTCTTATTGTAGAGGGAAAGCAACATTAGAAAAAATATGTAGAAATATCACAAAAGATAAAAAGTCCTTAATAGGTTTTGGTGATTATTCACAACAACACGGATTAGTAAAAAATCACCCTACAACTCCTATTCTAAAATTAAAGAAAGAGTTGAAACGATTTTGTGATATTGTGGATATAGATGAATGGGGAACAAGTAAAACCTGTCATAAATGTTTTGAAAGAATAACTCTTTATAAAAACAAGAAATTATGTAAGCCAAAGGCGACTGAAGTTAAGGGAAAAGCGAGAATGTCTCAATACCATAGCGTAATCCGTTGTAGTTCCAACGAGTGTAAATTATGTTGTATGGATAGAGATATTAATGCTTCCAAAAATATTTTACTTCTTTTACAATGTGAAAAACAAGGAAAAAGAAGACCAAAATGTTTTAGGGAACAAAAAGAATAAATACCTACGACACTCCTTTTAGGAAGATAAGTATGGTAAGGTGTGAAATTCACCATTATACTTTTGTTTTTTTAATTTGTCCAAGTCGGCGTTTTAAATGTCCAAAGGTGTAATTATAATTAATATTTCTTATTTAAAAATAAAATTAAAGAATAATTAATATTTCTTATTTAAAAATAAAATTAAAGAATAATTAAAATGTCAAATATATATTTTTTAGAACCGAGCTGGAATGGTACAGGATTAACAAACCAAATATATTTTATAATATATGGTATTATATATTGTATTAATAATAATAAGAGATATTTAGTTTTGAATAATTTTAGATTAGAACCAATGACAGAAAAATTTTGTAGAATAAGTGACATATTAGATATTCATTATTTAAATATTTTATTAAATAAATATGATATTATAGTTTTTGATAGAAATACATTAAATTTTAATATTGAAAGTATTACATATGGATTAAATGATAAAACAATTAATATTACAGAGGAAATTTTAAGAAAATACTATGTAAATAATAAATTACAAATACCTATTGAAACAATATTAAATGATATAAAAGGCGATCCTTATCCAGGAGAAGCAAAAAAACTTGTTATTAATTATAAATTAAATGATACACATATGACAGAAGAATATTCAGAATATATTCATAATGATATAATAATAAATTTACAAACGCCTGAAAATATTTTAAATTGGTCCCAAATAGATAAATGTTATACTGAGAATCAAGAAGTATTTAATTATTTGTTAAAAAAAATAAAATTTATTAATAGATTTATAAATTATAGTAATAATGCTTTATTAATAGATTCAAATAATGAATACACTCATTTGCCACTTATAAATTTAAATGATAGAAAAATAAATGTAATACATTTACGTGTAGAAAAAGATATGACAGGACATATGTTGACTCATAATAAAATGAATCAAGAAGATTATGACATTAATTTACAAAATAAATATATTGAATTAATAAAAAACAATTTTTTAAAAGATGATATAATATTTGTTTTATCATATGATTTAAGTAATAATGTAATAAATTTCTTAAAAGACAATGGTTATGAATTTTACATAACAAAAAAAAATATATTTGATGGTAGAGAAAAACATGCAATAATAGATTTATTGATTGGAGAAAAATGTAATAATAATTTTATTGGTAATTGGAATTTCAATATACGACAAGGATCAACATTTAGTTATTATTTATATGTTAGAAATAATGCTTTAAATAATATTTTCATTGATATGTACAATATAAAATTTCCTGAAGTAATTAAAAAAAATTACATTATTGAAGGAGATAATTATGAACAAACAATGAAACAATTAGTTAATAATGTAAAAACAGATAAAAATACAACTCACTCTTATTTGGATCTATATCAAAATTTATTATCTTCAAAAAAAAATACAGCAAAAAATATTTTAGAAGTTGGTATTGGATATCCCGGAGATAATGGTGGTAGTATTAAATTATGGCATGATTATTTTATAAACGCAAATGTATATGCTTTAGATATTCAACATATAAAAGATGTTTGGAATGAAATTAAAAATAAAGATAGAATAAAACTTTTTACTTCAACTGATGCATACGATGAAGTAAATTTTACAGAATTATTTTTAAATAAGAATATTAAATTTGATATGATGTTAGATGATGGTCCTCATACATTAGAAAGTATGATACAATTTATAAAATTATATAGTCAAATTATGACAGAAGATGGTATCTTAATAATTGAAGATGTCCAATCTATAGATTGGATTGATGAACTTAAAAAAGTTGTTCCAGCAGATTTAGTAAACTATATAGAGGTGTATGATCTAAGAAAAAATAAAAATAGATACGATGATATAGTTTTTGTTATTAATAAGAATAAAATAGTTACTAGAGTTGATAAATTTATTGACGGAGAAAATTCAATAAAGTATATTTTAGAAAATAATATTGATGGATCTATAGTTGAATGTGGGGTTTATTCAGGAGATTTTCAAGAAAGATGGATAAAAGAATTAATTAAAAATAATATACACCGGGAATTATATTTATACGATACATTTACAGGATTAACAGAACCAGGAGAAAATGACTATACAACTGATATAGCAGTTTTAGATAAATGTGATAATTATGAAGTTCGTAAAAGGTGGGAATCACAAATTATAGACAAAAATATAAATGGCTGGTGTTATGCTAGCTTGGATGTTGTTAAAAATAGATTAAAATTATTAGGATATCCAGAAAATAAACTACATTATATAGTAGGAGATGTCATGGAAACATTAAAAAGTAAAGAAAATATACCTGATAAAATAGCAATATTAAGATTAGACACTGATTGGTATGAATCAAGTAAGTTTGAGCTTGAAAAATTATATGATAATGTTGTGTTAGGGGGTTTAATAATTTTTGATGATTATTATCATTGGGAGGGACAAAGATTAGCAACAAATGAATTTTTTACAACTAGAAATTTACAATATGAATTTATTAATACTAATAATGGTAAAACGGCTGTCATAGTTAAAAAATAATTTATAATAATTTTTATAGAATAAAATTATTATAATAATTGTTTACATCTTTGAAGATTTGCTAACATATAAATGTCGTGGATATTCGCTTAAATAATGATTAATATTTGAAGAGTGTAAATTATAAAAATTAGGATTATTTTTGAACAACCAAAATTCTGGGGAATTTTTTTCAATTAAACTCGTAGATAATTTTGGTAATGTTCTTAAGTAATTAGTATTAGCCCACCAAAAATTACCATTATAATGAAGTGGAGGGTATGGATTAGTAAATTTAAAGCATTCTTTATCTAAATCATTACTATAATTACAACCAACCACATCATAATTATTATCTAATATTGAAATACACATTTTATGTTGCTCAACTAAAAAATATAACATATAATCTATCCAATTGTTTTCTTTATCATCTTCATTTGAATAACAAATATCTTTAGTAGATAAATATAAAACATAATTATTAGATTTCTTTTGAGTAAAAGTTTTAATTAAATTTATAGTAGGTATTTCAAATAATTCTGTGTTTTCTGAAAAATTTAATACTTCAAATTTTTCACCATATATATTATTAATTGGTATACCAATATTATTAATATAAATTTTTTCAAATATATTCACACAACCAGAATTATTTATTTTATTTATTAATTTTTCTAAACGATATGTGCCAATATTTTCTATATTATAGCTGTGAATAAAACAATATTTTTTAATTATATTACTATGAATTTTATCCCAAAAATCATCAGAATATTCAATATTTTTAAAATCATCGTAATTTATAAATTTTAAATTTGAATATTTTTTTATAAATTGATTACAATCAATAGAATCTTCTGATAATATTTTAAATCCAGCATCTAATAATCTGTTACATCTAATATTTTCAAAAGTTTTACTATGATATACTTCACCATTATTTTGTAGTATAGAATGAATATTTAAAATTACTTTACACTTAGCTAATTCTTTATCTCTTTCATTACCCCATCCAGAAATAATGTGTATCTTAAATCCATTTCTAATAAGATGTAAAACAACTTCTTTCTTTTTGTGAAATAAACTATTTTCAACTGTGTTAGTTTGAGTATTCCCATATGTAATTATTCCAAAATCATATAATTTTGCTGTATTATTGTTTAACTCTATTAAAATATTATTTTCATCTTTATCATAAGTGTATTCAATAACTTCAGCATACATATTATTATTAAAAATTATTTGTAAATTTGAAGAACTATAATCATATATTTTTAAGTAAGGATATTTATTGACAATTAATTTTACTAAATCCAAATTATGTTGGATAGTTAATGGTTCTGTATTTAAAAAACTAAGTTCAACACGAGTATTTTTAAATTTATCAAGTATTCTTGTATCTATTATATTCATCAAATAACTTATCTTTTTAGGATTAATGCCTAAAACATATTCGATATCTTGTGTATAAAAAATATTAAATCTTTTAGTTAGATTATTTATATAATCTTCGATAACTTTATAATTATGACCAGGAAATGCGTATATTATCCATAAATCATCAAGATTTGTATTTATTTTATCTATTTCACTTTTATTATTTTCGTTTGTATTTTTATTTTCAATAATAAATAATATATCGTCTAATGTTCCTTTTATATGTCTTCTATCATTATGATAAGAAAATTGTCTTAAACTACTAGGAACAGTTTCATATAATTTATCACACCATTCTATTTTTTCAACATCTTCAATAATCAATATACCATTTGAATTTAACAATTTTGTATATTTTTCAATAACATATATCATACTTTCAAGTGTATGTGGACCATCATCAATAATTATATCAAATTTAATATTATTCTTAATAAAATAATCTACTGATTCTGAACTATAAGCATCACATTTAATTGTTTTAATTCTTTTATAGCTTGATAAAAATAATGGTGCTTCATTAATATCTAAACCATAAATAGTTGCATTTACAAAATAATCGTTCCATAATTTTAATGACCCTCCTCTTTCAATTCCTATTTCAAGCACATTTTTTGTAGTAAGCTGGTTTTTTTTAAATAATTTTTCATATACATCTATATAGCTATGATATGAATTTTTATCTGTTAAATTATTATTAATAATAGTGTTTAATGGAAAATAATTAGAATTTTCTTTATAGTTATTAAATGATGTTTCATTATGTAAATTAGGCCAATTATGTTTTAATTTTAATTCTTCTAATTGTATATTTTTATTTTCAATGATTTCTAATAGTAAAAATAATCCAAATATTTCTTCTGTAACCTCAGACATACTTTCATTATAGATTCCATTAATGTAATTAATATGTAACCAATCAGATATTGAACAATACCAATTCATCATTTTCATATATGTTATAGTTGGAATGACAAATGTATGAAGACAAATAAAATACTTTGATTTTTCGTGATTCTTTATTGACTCATAAGTATGGTTAGTATTGAAGTGATTATTATATTTCTCTAGAATAGAATTATTATAGGGTTTTAATATAAAATTTCTTTCTAATTTATCATCAGCAATTAAACTATAAAAAAACACATTATTTTCTGTTGAATTAATTTTTTCTTCAATGTCATAAATAAAGTTACTTGCTAGTTCCATATCATATTGTATAAATCCTATATAATCATTGTCGTAAAAGAAATCAAAGTTTTCAATTTGTCGATTAATATATACATGATATAAACAAGATGTTTGGCAGTAATTAGTTGCTTGTAATATGTTATCATAAATTTGTAGTTCATATTCTTTTATAATCTTATATTTTTTATCTTTATTATATATTTTTTCATATGATGGATTAACATCAAACATATTAATTTTACTCAATGAATAATCATCAAGATCTTCATAACACTTATCAAATAATTTATTATGCCATATATTAAATATATTAATTGATTTTTTTATTTTAAATTCTTTTTTCTTATAATTTTCAACAAAAGAATCAAATAGATGATCACCATTTTTTATTATGTTATCAGCAATATTCTTATAAAAACATTTATTATTATCATTAAAAATATCTATCCATTGCTTGGAAAATACAGGCTCTTTAAAATAATTTAAATATATTTGATCATCATTATCCACTGTAATAATGTATTCAGTTAATTGATCAAAATTTGAAAAATCGTTAGAATTTATAAATGAATTTGGATTGAAATCTTTTACAACATCATTTGTTCCCCAATAAATAGGAATAGCATTAGACTTAAATATATCACAAATTTTTTCTGTTACATATCCTGGATATGATTTGCTTTCAAATGCCATAGCAAACTTATATTTTCTATTGTGTTCAATTTTACCTGAGCAATTTATACCAAGAGGAACATTATATCCAATATTATTTAAATATTGACCACCACAATCAACTACTTTATATTTTGTAAGATTATCAATAAATTCTTTTCTATTATTTTCAATACCTGGACCAGTTGCTATAAATGAACAAAAACCTGTTTTTTCTTTTAAATTATTTTCATCGAATTTTCTTGTATTTAAATAATGTATATCATTATTACTCATATAACATAACCATAATGGAACTCTTGTATTTTTTAAAGAATTTTTATCAAATGTTAAATTAAAATCTGCATTTTCTCTTTGTGGATAAGGTTCTCCAGAAAAAAATATTTTTCTTTTTGCGTATAATTGTTCGTGTGAATTTCCAAAAATACTATAAAACAATATATCTGGTTTTTGGTCAGGTTGAACATGACTAATTATACAATTATTACCATAATTTGTTAGTAAATTAGTAAAAAAATTATCGTTAACATCAAATATACCACCACAGTATTCACCATACCACCAATCACAAAAAGAAATAGTTAATTCTTTTCTATTATTAATAGGTGGTATAAAATACAAATAATTATCAGTATAATTAGATTGGATATCACTACCATTTTCATTAACTACTTCACAATTTACTAATTTATAATTTAAACCACTGTAATTTAATATATATCCAAATGCTTGTGGATTATCAAATGCACATTTAATAGAACAGTTATTAATATAATCGATTGCTTTTTTAGCAGCTGATTTGCTTATAATATACGCAAATGTGACATTCCACTCATTATATAAATTTTTTGTATATATTTCTAATATTGAATTATCTGTTGGAAATTCTTTATTTGAAAAATATTCACCTAGAGCTAAATGTTCTAAATTTTGTTCAATAAATAATTTACTAGTAATGTTTAAGTATAATTTAAAATTTTTACATAGTTCAATATCATCTTCAAGAATAACATAAAAATTATTATAATTATCATCTATTAATTGTTTCCACAAATATAAATGACTTAATGCACATCCGAGTACACCCTTTTTATATCCAAAATCATTTCTCTCGAATAAACTAATCATTTCATTTGTAGGATTTAGATTTTTACCATTTATTGCTTCAAAAAACTCATAGTTATATATATTTTCAGCATTTAATTTTTTTGTCATTTTATTACGTCTATCAGTTCTATGTTTAAGATTTATAATTTTAATAATATATTTTTCAGCACCTTCAGTGTTTTCAGTGATTATTTCTTGATGAAATTCGGTATTTATTTTTCCAGTGATTGTTTCTTTAGGACTTTGGATTTCTACTATATTATTTTGATTAAAAATAACATTACACCATTGATTACATCTATTTCCCCAACTACACGATAAAGCGTACTCTTTTCCACGTTTTCTAATATAAATTTTTTCTTTATTTGATAGATTAAGAATAGTATCTACTTCGTTTCCTCTTTCCACGGGTATACCATAATCACCTAATGTGTTAACTAATCCACCACGAGAATAATATATACATATAACTTCAGACATTAACATTTCCATCGATGTTATACATGATGTTTCATCAAAATTAGTTGGATATAACCAATATTCAGATGTTGACATTAATTTATATAAATCATCCTTATTAAGGCAGCCTAAATGGGTGATAGAATCATGTTTCTTAATAATTTCATCTAGGTTCTTTTCATAATCATTACTTGGAAATTTATTGTATGAAGAAATAAATAATTGAGCATCAGGTAAATTTTGAATAATTTGTGGCCATAATTCAAGTAATCTATCTAGACCTCTTTCTGAGCAAGATGTATATACAAATTTATTTGATATTTTATTTGTTTTAAATATAAACTTATCAACAGAAATACCATTGTTAATAGTAATAATTTTATTGTTTAATTCAGGATATAAATCTAAGAAACGATTTTTGTGCCATTCCGTTTGACATATACATTTATTTATTTTTTTATTCCATTTTTTTAGTATAGAATTCGCATCCAAAGGACAACCATAAGGAAATAATATTATATCATGACCCCAAATAAATGATTGATAAAATGATACTTCTGGAAATATTTCATAAAAACCAATATATCTGGATACAATTAATGTATGGAAAGGAATAGTTTTAGCCAAGGTCCTTAATGAATTTAAGTTACAAAATGTAATATTATCATCTACTTTTTCTTCGGCAACATCACCAGCTATATAAATTTTATAATTATTAGGTAAAGTTTTTGTAAGATTAATAACAGCAGATTCAGAACCACCTAAAGCATTTTTTAAACTATATGTATAATTCCAAGGATAATTTGAAAACCCAGTGTAGACTAAAATATTATTACTTTCAATACACTCTTCCTGAGAGAATTCATTTTTACTCTCCTCATTTACTTTAATACCATAATTTTCGAATAATTTCATAAATTCATGACTATAGACTGGATAGTTTATGCTTTTCAAAAAAACTATATAATCATTAAATAGATTTAAAAATTCTTGATCATTTTTAACAGATTCAATAAAAAATTGTAAATTATATAACAAATTTCCAACAAAAAATGTATTAGTTTCAATATATTTTTTTGTAAATACTATTTTGTACATTTTAATAATAGTATCATTATCTTTCATTTTATCTGCAACTAAAATCATATAGTATGGTAGGTAAAAATTAGGTTTGCTTAAGTCTAAAAATAATTTGTCGCCTACTCCTACAGATATGTATTTATTATTAAAAAAATCTTTTACAATTGTATAAAATCCATAGGCAACGTCATTTAAGTTTTTTAAACAATAATGAACAACCAATTCATAGAGACATTCTACTCGTTCTTTATCATATTCAAATGATTTTATTAAGTAGAAAATTCCAGTTTCAGTATTTTTTAAATTATTATAACATTGAAATAATCTCAAACAACACATATATTTTTCTTGCGACCAGTTGTCATTATTAAGAGTTGTTTTATACCATTTAATTGCATTTTCCCATTTTCCTGAATCAAAGTAACTATTTGCGCAATAAAAACCATATCTATGATACAAACTATCGTTTGACTTAATACATTCTTCATAGGCTTTTTCTAATATTAATGCGTCTTTTAAATATTTATTTTCATCTCTATTTCTACTACTTGTTCTTCCTGATATAGTATAATAATTACCAGTTATAGTTTCACTACTATTGGTGTATTCAATACATGTAATTATTTCATGAAGAACCCCAACATACTTCCATTTTTTTTTATTATTAACGATTTGTATCCTAACATAACTAGTTCCTTGTTCGCTTCCAAATTGAAAAAAATAAGAGTCCTTTATTAATTCAGGAAGAACAAAGTCGCCAATAATTTCATCATCAGCATCAAAAATTAAAACATATTTACTTTTATTATAAGCATGTTCTAATGCCTTTGAGCGATTATAACCAAAATCCTCCCATTTATCTTCAAATAATTCACCTTTTATATTATGTTTTTTAAAAAAATCAACGATTAATTCTTTTGTATTATCAGTTGAACCAGTATCTGAAATTACCCAATAATCAAATTTAATTTTATTTAATAATTTTTTTAAGGTATCAACAATTATATGTGATTCATCTTTGACAATCATATTTAAACACAAATTTGGTTCATCACATATATTTAATTCATTTAAAATTAATTCCATTATATTTAATCATTAATATTAGTTCTTTAATAAATTATTTAAAAAAATAATATAAAAATAATTATGAAATCTGCCGTTTTTCAAATAAATAAACAACCTAAAACTATAAATAATAATAATAATAATAATAGTAATAATAATAATAATAATAATAATAATACAATAAAAAATAATAATACTTATGATAATACTATAAAAAGTAATAATATTACTATGAATAATTTAAATAAACCAATAAAATTAGTCAATAATATATATTATTTACACTCTTGAAGGCGTATAAAATGGGACTAATATTTTTTCTAAAAGGTGCTATTCTACATCATACTTAAGAGTATCTAAATAATTCTCAAAATCAGTGATATAATTGTAATTATTTATTATATCTATTTCATTATCAGGTATACAAAATTTTTCATTTATTTTGAAAACTCCTACTCCTCTATAGTTAATATTACTAAAATAACTAAATGATACATATTTTTTATAATTTAATAAAATATGATAAACAAATTTCCATACATCTCCTGTCCAAGGCACATTTGTTTTTAATATTCCATTTTCATAAGAATTTTTGATTGGTATTTTTAGTTGTTCATCAAAATGTATTGGTAATATATCATCCAATAAAACTTTACCATCGCTATTAAGATTTTCTAAAGAATTATTAAAATCTCTTAAAACAAATTCTGTTTGATGCATGCCATCAATAAAAATAATGTCAAATTTATCATTTGAATTTGAAAAATAATCATCAGATGTCTTTATTATTAAATTTTCAGAAAAGAAATGAGGAGATGGGTCAATACCAGTTTTATTAAGAAAATGAACATTATTAAAAGTATAACCATTTTCTACACCAATCTCTAAATATTTTTCTTCAGGATTACTTACACTATTAATTACATCATGTCTTTGGTAAAACTTTGTATTATAATCTATTTTTTTTATATTATTATTTATAATTTCATAATTATTACAAGACTTATATTGTATTAAAAAATATTTAACTAATATGTCTTCACCCTTATCAATTAATGAATAACATTTAAATCTAGAAAAATCATATAAATCAAGTAAAATATGTAAATATTCAAGTGAACACTTATTATCTAATAGTATAAAATCATTCTTAGAATCAAGATATAGACCACGGATTTTATCTTTATTATATATTAAACTATCTATACCAATAATACAATATTGTTTAATGTAATCATTATTTATAATAATATTACAGTATTTATGTTGATAAGGTTCTTCTCTTTCCCAAATTTTACTATAATTGTGAATATAATTTTCATCTTCATAAGCATCTAATTCCTTCATACTATCATTAATTTTAAATTTATCAAAGAAGATAGGACTAATAAAATATGGACCAATTCTATTTATCTCTCCATTTCTAATAAGTGAAAAATTATTGTTATTATTGTTCATATATTGTATATATCCAAATTTATGTATTTTAGCTATCTTTGTATTTAATGCTGTTCGAATTATAATCTCATAATCATCACAAATTGGTAAAAATTCAGAATAGTTCCCAGCTTTAATTAACTCAGTTTTTCTCCAAATTCTTGGATGATTTGGACAACAAACCAAATGACTTAGTGTAATATTATTAACATTCGGGGTATTATAAACATAAACCCATTTATCATTATACTTCTGACAATAATAACTTCCATAACCTTTACATATAAAATCACCATATGAAAAATTGTCTCCATTTTCATATAAACAAATACAATCCATGTATATAAATCCTATATTAGGATTATTATCAAAACAATTTACTGAATCTTGTAGTACAAACGGTAATATTTCATCATCATGATCAAATTCTAGTAAATATTTACCTCTACATAATGAAACTGCTTCGTTTTTTAAATTTCCTATGTTGCCATTATTTTCACTTTTTCTAAAAAGTCTAACCCTTGAATCCTTTGAAAATAGGTTTCTTAAAAAATTAAAATGATTATCATCAGGAGAATCATCTATAACAATAAACTCCCAATCTTTAAATGTTTGATTTAGAAGGCTTTTATATGCTCTCTCAATCTTATGATATGAATTATATGCTGGTGTAAAAACTGAAAAAACAGGTCTAATATGTTCTCTATTAAATGTACAATTATGTATAAAACAATAATTCACGGCATAATTAAATTGTTCTATTGTTTTGATTTCATTAAAATGTATCCATCTATCTCTCATTCTTTCTGATATAATTGAAATTACATTATCTATGTAATATTCTTCTTTATCACCATATGTAACTAAAATTTGAAAATTAGAATCATATAATTTATTTAAGTCATTTTTATTATTTGTAAAATATAATGTACAATCAAGTTGTTCATTATTTTCAATGAAGAATTTATCAATATCTAAAAATTTATCTAGTCTATAAAACACAATAAATGGGTATTTCATATAGCTATTTATAAATTTATATTTTTAAATCTAAATTAAATATAAATTAAATATAAATTAAATATATATTACGCTAAGTTATACTGATTATTTAGGTTCGATAAGATGTTGTCAAATAAAAACAAGAACTAATGTGAAAAAAATTTCACCGACAGGAAAGCAGTAAGTAGTAAAATGACACAAAATGCATTTATGATTTGTATAATTTTATAAAAGTTTGTGTTATTTTACTACTTACTGCTTTCCTGTCGGTGTAATAATATTATGGATAGATTTTTGAAAAATACGAAGATATAATTTTTCGTTATATTAATTAATTTGATTTTATAAGTTATTATATGATTGATGAATATGTAAATAGATTAATACAAAATTTACCAGAAGAGAAAAAAAAGTTACAACATTTGGATTTAGTTTTAGATGGAGGAGCATTTAATGGAAGTTATCTTGTTGGCGCCCTTTATTTTTTAAAAGAAATGGAGAGAAGGAATTATATTAAAGTAGAAAGAATTTCAGGGTGTAGCATAGGTTCTGTAGTAGCATTATTATATTATATCGACTCACTCGATTTAATGCCTAAATTATATGAAATAGCAAATAACGAATTTAAGGCAAAACACACATTAAGCATTATAAAATCACTTAAAATACTTTTACAAGAAAGAATTCCACATGATATATGTTCAAAACTAAATAATAAATTATTTATTTGTTATCATGATATTAAAAAACGAAAAAAAATAGTAAAATATAATTATAAAAATATAGATGACATAATAAATACAATAATTAAATCATGTTATATTCCATTTTTAATCGATAATAATATGGTTTATAAAAAAAAATATATTGATGGAATAAATGCTTATATTTTTAAGCAACAGAATAACAGGAAAATTTTACATATGGAGTTGTTTGGTTATGATAAATTTATATATGCTTTAAATATTAAAAATGAAAAAACAAATTTTCATAGAATATTGTCTGGATTACTAGATGTTCATAGTTTTTTTATAAAAAAAAGCAATACGTCTATGTGTAGTTTTGTAAATGACTGGAATATTTTTAATAAATTTACTTATAATATAAAACTTTTATTAGAATATTTATTAGTAAATACATTTTATCTATTTATTTATTTAAAAAAATATATTCCAAAAGAATTTAAGGATAATTTAATTTTTAAAATAATTACAAAAATTACTTTTGAAATATTTAGTATAATTTTAGAAACTTATTGTTTATAAGTTTAAATTATTATTTATTTGTAAAATAATAATTTAATAAATGGATTCTATTGACATAACAGATTCGGTATTTTCTTTAGACGTTCCTGATTTAAACCAAGTTATAGGTAGCGTTGATGGTGTAGTAAGCAATGATTATACAATGTATATTTACATTGGAGTTGCCATATTAGTAATCATTATTGGCATGTTTATTTTTAAATTTTATCAAAATAAAAAAAGGGAGCAAAGTGGCGATGATTGTGAAGGTGGTTTCTGTACAATGAATCAAAAGTCACAGCAAATTTAGTAAATATTTTTTTTATTTTTTCGAGTTTTTGAACTATTGTTATATGGATTAAAAAATCCTGTTTTTTTACTTTTACTTTTAGTTTTTTTCTTTTTATTAGTAGTTTCATTTGTTTGTTTATGTATTTTAATATCATCTGGTTTATAATTAAAAAACCATTCTTCAAACATTTTTTTATTATTAGATTGTTTAAATTCTTTATATTTTTTTGCTTTTTCTGCTTTGATTTCTTCTACTGTTTCTTGATGTCCATAACATGTGATACTAAAACGCTTTAGTAATCCTTTTTGTGATAATCTATTTTTTTGTTGAACATCAAAAAGAAATTTTGACATACAAAGTATTCTATCAGTAAATTGTTTGTAATAATCTTTATTAGCATATAAAAATGCTAAATAAAAACTTAACATAGTATCTATCGTTGCTACTTTAACTTTTTTACCATTCATCATTAAAATATTATAACTATGACATCCAATGGGTTTATAAATAAAAAGAATGCTATCTTTGCCTATTTTAACTTCATAATGTTCAGGAACAATCTCTCCAACTGCATCTTGTTTTATTATTTTTACATTTTTTACACCATTATCATGTAATCGTTCTTTGATAATATCAGCAGTTTTTTCAGGATTGTTAGATAAAACATCAAAATCAGCAATATTTTCTAGTTTTTTTTTTAAATTTTTTGGCATATATTGAGAATAAAGAGTGTTAGCAAAACCACCAAAAAATACTACACCTTGATTTATTAAGGCGTTTTTAGTAGTGTCATAAATTTTATCTTCATTCTCTCTATTTTCCATTTCACGTTGAAAGTTAACCTCGTTACAATTAATATCTGTTATTGGATAATTCTTATTTAAAAGTGATAATCTTTTCAATACTTTTTCCCATCTGCTAATATCGCCTGCTGGTCTAGATAATTCAAGATACATAGACATTCTTAAAAAATTAGGAGGAGCATATAATAATCCATCAACACTTATAGCATCTCTTTTAAGAATATTATATATTTCTTTTGGCATATGAGTAATATCCGCGACAGCCATATAATTTACAAAAACTTTATATGTTCCATGATGTTGTCCAGATTTTGCTTCTACATCTAAAAACCCCTTTTTATAATAAATGTCTGCTAGTTCTTTTGCATCACTTAAAGCATTTTGAGAGAAGAAATCATAGTCAGGAACTTCAACTTCTTTGTTATAAAATCTATCTTCTTCAGGTAATATATTATTAATAGCAGTTCCACCATAACAAATCAATTTCTTATGTCTGATAAATTCTTCAACTATATCTATAATTTTTTGAACATCATCTGAATTAACTACACGCCTACCCATTTTATCTTCAGCTTCATCTACTGCCATACGTAATATTGCTAATTCACAATCAGAAAATGATAAATTTTTACATAGATTTTTATTTTTAGACATTCCTATATTATTCGATTAAAATAAAATTGAATAATATAATAAATTACAACGACCGAAAAGAAAAATGAGACAAAATTATCCTAAATTTGAGTGGTTGAAAGTATTACATTCTGTAAAATAAACAGATTGTTTGCTTTTCCATTTCTTTTTTATTTGAAATAGTGTAAAAGATAATATTTGATGTATCATGCTAATATTGTTGAATGGTTATGCTAAAAATTAAAACTATAGTAATCGGTTGATGAATTTCTAGTAGCATAAGAATAGTCTGGGTTTTGTGGTGTTGGAGCCGGAACTTTAACAGGTTGATATCTTAAATCAGCAGGCTTAAGTACAAAGGCATAACCTGCTCTATCAAAAAATAAAGCATTTTCCGTAAGATTATTATCAACAAATTGATATCTCATTGCTACCATTTGACAACCACTAGCTCTACAAACCAAACCGCTAGGATTAGCAGGATTTGTTTCATTATCAGGAGTGACTATAGTCATTCCACGTCTATTAAAATCAGTTAATTCATTAACATCAGGAGTATTTTTAACATTATAGTAATTATATTCTCTCATAAATACAGAATTACTTGCCAAATTAACATATTCTAATAAATTTTCATTTTCAATAAATGCAGGATTACTTCTATCCATTACTAAAATAACTTTATTTTGTAGTGACATTAAAGGAACATTTCCTAAATTTTTTCCTGCAATTTCGAAACTATACTTCATACCAAGCATAATATCATTATTGGATTTGAATATATCTGCTAATTTAGAATACATATTTTGATTATTACTTTTACATCTTAAATGAATAATAATGGGGTCAGTTGGATTAGGACATGTTGAACCAGAAAAAGCATAATTTCTTATTGTATCCATAACAGAACCAAAATTAACTGAATTAAATGTTTCCTTAACATAATAACTATCTGAAGTGCTTGTAGCAACAACAGGTTGATCATTAACCGAATAAACTTCAAAATCTAAACATCTAACGCCTTGTTTAATAACTGCTTTAAGGTTACATATATTAACAAAGTCGTTTTTATATGAACCACCACTACAAGCATTATAAGCAGTTTTAATATAATAATCAAACAAATTACCACTACAATCTGGGTCGTTAGAAGTAATTGGTCTTAAATTGCCATCAACACTTGGATATAACGAATTCATATAATCGCATGTAGAATTTTCAAGTCTTCTTAGATAAATCATATATCCTATAAAAATAATTAAAATTATACCGATAAATATGATTATTATATTACTCAATAAATCTGTATCCATATTTTTAATAGCGCTTAAATAACCGGTTGTTGTTTCGATGATTGACATTATTAATATATTATATTATTTTTAATTTTTCCTTTTGATTTAGAAATTTCACAATTTAATTCCTTAATGTGTTCTTCGTTATTCATTAAGGTAATATTAATAAATTATTTTTATATAATTTTTACTATATAAAATCGGTGTTCCAAAGGCACTACGTTTCGTGAAATGTTGTACAAAAGAATTGAAAATAAAGAAAATAAAGAAAATAAAGAAAATAAAGAATCATTAAATTATATTATGATGAAATAAAGAATTAAAAAAAAATACTATTATATACTAAATATGGCTGGAGGATTAATGCAATTAATATCGCAAGGAAATCAAAATGTAATTTTAAATTCAAACCCAGAAAAATCTTTTTTTAAATGTACTTATAAAAAGTATACAAATTATGGAAAACAAAATTTTAGACTTGATTATGAAGGTACTCCTACATTAAGTTTAACAACCGAAAGCACTTTTACATTTAAAGTAAAACGATATGCAGATTTACTTATGGATTGCTATATATGTATAACATTACCAAATATTTGGTCTCCAATTATGCCACCACAAGCGGTTACACAATCAGATGGAACAACTATATACACAGATTGGGCACCATATAATTTTGCTTGGATACAAAATTTAGGTGCTCAAATAATAAGTAAAATTACAATTAATTGTGGTAATCAACAATTACAGCAATATTCAGGACAATATATTCTTAATTCAGCTAGGAGGGATTTTAGTAAACAAAAATTAAATTTATTTAATGATATGATTGGTAATGTTTCCGAATTAAATGATCCGGCAAATTCCGGAGCTCGTGTAAATGCTTATCCAAACACGTTTTATACAACTAGTCCTGCTGGAGCTCAGCCCTCAATTATGGGCCGAACTTTATATATTCCACTAGGTTCATGGTTTAGTCTTCTCCCTACTCAAGCATTTCCATTGGTTGCTCTTCAATATAATGAATTATGGATAAATGTTTCATTTAGACCAATAAATGAATGGTTTACAATTCGTGATGTAAAGGATTATGTAAATAATTATCCGGTTGTTGCTCCAAATTTCAATCAATTCTATATGCAATTTTACAGATTTTTACAAACTCCGCCAGATGTAGAGTTAGGTCCTACATCATATGTAGATACCAGAACCAATTGGTTTGCTGATATACATTTAAATTGTACTTATGCTTTTCTCTCAGATGATGAATCTACAATTTTTGCGAAAAATGAACAAAAATACTTGATTAGACAAATTTATGAAAAACCTTACTATAATGTTACTGGGTCAAATAAGATTGATTTGGATTCATTGGGTATGGTTATAAGTTGGATGTTTTATTTCCAACGTAGTGATGTTAATTTAAGAAATCAATGGTCAAATTACACAAATTGGCCTTATGATTATATGCCACAAGATGTAACATTTGCCCCAACAGCAGGAAATTATCCAAATCCAAATACCGGGCCTCCACCTATTCAACCATTTTTAGGTCCTGGTTTAAATCCTGATGGTACATTATCAGGTTTATACACAACAGGAGTTTATAATCCACAAAATTTAAAAGAAATTTTAATAGCAATGGGTATTTTATTAGATGGTCAATATAGGGAGAATACTTTACCAGCTGGTGTATATAATTTTGTAGAAAAATATACAAGAACACATGGATTCGCACCACCAGGATTGTATTGTTATAATTTCTGTTTAGATACAGACCCATTAAAAGTCCAACCATCAGGCGCAATGAATATGAGTAGATTTACAAATGTTCAATTGGAATTTAATACAATAACACCACCAGCAGATCCATATGCTCAAGTGTTAACAATTTGTGATCCAAATACAGGTGATATTGTAGGAATAAACAAGCCAACATGGAGAATTTATGATTATAACTTCAATATGTATTTAATTGAAGAGAGAGTAAATATGGTGATATTTGTTGGTGGAAATGCTGGTTTATTATATGCAACTTAATAATATATTTTTTAAATAAGTTTTTTAATATATATTATTTTTACCACTTAAAGACGAGATACTACTCCCTCTAGAGCATGAAGGGAATTTCTTGTTTTTTGAAAAAAAAGGTTAAAAAAGTTTCCTACACATGTAGAGAAAAATACTGATTTCAAAAAATGAAAAGTGTTTTAGCTTTTTAAAAATGGACAAAAAAAATGTCCAATTTTCAAAAGCCTAGATATTTTATGAAAAATGCGTGAATTGTGACCATAATGAAAAATTATCATGTGGTTACAAAAAAAATAATTTTCATTTTGTGATGATAATTTTTTTTTTATATTTTAATATAAAAACTATTTAGGCGTTTTTTATTATCATTATAGATAAATGGATGGTAATAAAAAACGCCTAAAAAACGCCATATTTTTTATATGCGAATTTTGTAATTTTAAATGCTGTAAAAAAAGTGATTGGTCTAGACATATTTTGAGACCAAAACACAAAAAAAATGAAAATGATAACAAAAATGATACAAATGATAACACAAAAACGCCTTATGATTTATCGTCAATATATAAATGCGAATGTGGAAATATATATAAACATAAGTCAGGATTATCGCGTCATAAAAGAGCAGAAAACTGCCAAAAAAACGCCGTTTTTGAACACTACTACAAGAATGAAGGAGATTTAAAAGTATTAACTAACCTTGTTTTAGAGGTTGTAAAACAAAATCAAGAACTAATATCATTAAATAATGAAACACAAAAACAGAATCAAGAATTAACTAACAAGCTTGTAGAAATGAATAAGGTTACTAATAATAACACTATGATTAATTCTAATAATAATAATAATAAAACATTTAATCTAAATATGTTTTTAAACGAAACATGTAAAGATGCCATGAATATTACAGATTTTGTAGATTCCCTCCAGCTACAATTATCAGATTTAGAGGATGTCGGAAAACTTGGCTTTGTAGAAGGAATATCAAATATTATTGTCAAAAACCTAAAAGCATTAGATGTGCATAAACGACCTGTTCATTGCGCTGACAAAAAACGCGAAGTTATTTACATCAAAGATGAAGATAAATGGGAAAAAGATAATGATGAAAAACAACGACTGCGTAAAGCTATTAAAAATGTAGCATACAAAAATGAAAAGCTTTTACCAAAATACAAAGAGTTGCATCCAGGGTGTAATTATAGTGATTCGAAATATTCAGATCATTATAGTAAATTAGTAATAGAAGCTATGGGTGGTTCAGGAAATAATGATATAGAAAAACAAGACAAAATAATAAGAAATATAGCTAAAGAAGTAGCAATTCACAAGACTTAATAATTAGATGGTAAAGGACCATCACCTATAAATTCACCAGTTATACTATACATAGGAGGATAATTCGGCATAAATTGTAGTTGATTAGGCTTATAACGCTTATTATATAGTTCTTGTCCTTCATTAAATGATTCACCCCAAGTATTAGAACCAAAGTTCGGATGTGATGGTTTAGCATACAAATCTTTTGTAATTATACGCTCTTTAGTTCCATAACCACTTGTTAATGGGGAATAAGTAGGATTTACTCCTGATGTTAATTTTCCAGCATCATTATTACCAGGAATACAATCTTTTGTTTTAGGGAGTGGTGGTGAATATGGGTTACAACCTGGGCAATCAATATCAGTAAAACACTGTTGGCCAGTTATGGCACATCGAGAATTAGGACCACAAAAATTTTTACAACTATACGTTGTATTTAAGGGCAAATTAACAGTACGGCTAGTTTTGGAACTTTCTTGAATAGCTCCATCTGTAAAACATTCAACAATATAATTTTCTTTAACTAAATAATTAATCATATTGAAAATAATAAATAATAAAATTAACGCAATTAGTGGTAAAAACATATTAAATTTCATATAATAAATTGATATTAAATTTTTTATATCAATTAAATATAAGTAATGTCAGATTCTAATGATACAAGTATTATAGATGAAAAAAAAGAAAATTCATCTTCCAATTCAACAGAAAAATATAGTTCTAAAGTATTAAAATTTATTTTTGACTTGTTCATCGTGATTGTGATAATTTTTTTTTATTTTTCAGGTAGTTCCTTAATATTATTTATGTGTAAAATAGCACAATCTAATATTTTACCAACTGAACCGAATTGCGCTCCTTATACTGATGCTCAGCCAACAATTAATCCAAGTCCAATACAAACAAACATTTTTACAACATTTACTGATCCTGAAATGTCTATGAAAATAGAAATACCTTACGATATAAATTCTAAAAATACACTTATTGAAATATTTAAAAATTATAAAGAGAAACCTTCATCTAACTTTTTAGCAAATTATTTTATTTCAATTTTTGAATCCATAATACAATTTAATTATTCAGCAATTAACATTATTATGAATTTAATGAACAATACATTTATTGAACCAATTATAATTGGGATTGGACCAATTATTTGTGGGTTTTTATATATTTTTGGAATTTTTATAAATATTTTTTATTTAATATATTTATGGTTTGCTAATATGTCATGGTTCTTTAAAACAAATACAAATGATACAGGCGCTGGAAAACCAGAATGGAAAAATGTTACACTTTTTTTTAGCTTTAGCCCATCAAATTGGTATTTTGGAGTATTATTAACAATAATATTTAGTTTTATACTTATATTAGGTTTTCCTATTCTTTTTATTTTATCAATGATATTTTTTCATAATTCAATAATTTCAACATTATTAATGAAAGCTATAATGAATGGTAAACAAATATCATCTCTATCAATAATAAAAGAAACCTTAAAACATTATAAATTAACAATTGTATCTATAATTAGCATAGCTGTTGTATTATTAGCATTTTCAAATTTAGGAACTATTCCTGGAATATTTTCATTTCTAATTCTTGTATTAATATATTTTGGAATAATAGGAATAGATATTTTTAATCCTGTTAAAGAAACAAATTTATCAAAATCAGTAAGTTATGACCAAGCAATAAAAAAATGTCCTGCTGTTTATAAAGAAAAACATGGATTATTATATAATTTAATATTTGGTCAAAAAGGTGGCGGTGATATAACAAAACAATTAAAAAAAATAGGAAAATATATGTAAATTTGTAAATATTTATCTTACATTTTATATATGAGTAACTATACACCAAAAACTAAAATAATAGAGTTTATTAGACAAAATACATATCCTAAACCAAATGATATAAATGAAGTAACAACATTAAGACAACTTAAAAATATGTTACAAATAGTTATTAAAAATAGAGAACAAGATTTAGTTGAAGAGGGTGTTCATCATGATTATTGGATTGATGATGAAATTTTAGGAGAAGCACAAGACTATATGGATGAATTGGATGAAAATAGATTAGCAAATGAAGAAAAAAATATTAATTTTACAAGAGATGTTAGTTTAGCCACGCAAAATACAAAATTGCCGATTGAAATACATCAAAAAATAATGTCATATGGTTTAGAAGAACCAGGGAACCCAACAGATTTATATAAAACTATAAAGAAAACAGGGGGTAAATCAAAAAGTAAATCAAGAAGTAAATCAAGAAGTAAATCAAGAAGAAATAAAAAACATACAAAAAACACAAGAAAACATAGAAAATTAAATAGGAAAACGATTTAAATATATTTAAAAATATTTATTATAAACATGAATAGGGTAGAACAGATGAAAAAAATTCAAAATGATGCATTAGAATTATTTGCTAAAAAAAATATGGATTATGGTGACGCATTTTCCAAATATGGAGTTATAGGTGTCTTAATGAGAATAGAAGATAAATTACAGCGTTATATGTCTATAACAAAAAATGGTGTAAATTTAATAAATGATGAAGGAATTAGAGACACATTAATTGATTTACATAATTACTCAGCAATGGCATTAATGTTATTAGATGAGTAATCACCATGTTATAACTTTTTACATTTCTTAAGGAAATACGTTTTACAAACGCCCAAAGGCTCGACCAGCGAGATGGTCTTAACAATTTTTATATAATGAAAATTATATAAAAATAATATTGGTTTAATATTACTTAAATAATATTTATTTAAGTAATTTAAATGGGTAAAGATAAAAAATTGTCAAAACATCCTTTTGTAAGTGTATGCACTCCAACATTTAATAGACGTCCTTTTATTCCTATAATAATAAAATGTTTTGAAAATCAAACATATCCAAGAGATAAAATGGAATGGATTATTATAGATGATGGAACAGATAAAATTGAAGATCTAGTAGCTCATTTACCTTATGTAAAATATTTTAAGTATGATGAAAAAATGTCACTTGGTAAAAAAAGAAATTTATCAAATGAAAAGGCGACAGGTGATATTATTGTTTATATGGATGATGATGATTATTACCCTCCTGATAGAGTAAAACATGCTGTAGAAAAATTACGTGGAAGCAAAGCTTTGTGTGCAGGTTCAAGTGCTGTGTGTATTTATTTTAAACATATAAATAAAATATTACAATTTGGTCCGTATGGCCCAAATCACGCAACCGCAGCAACATTTGCTTTTAAAAAAGAGTTACTAAAAGAAACAAAATTTGATGAAGAATCTTCTGTAGCAGAAGAGAGAAAATTTTTAAAAGAATATACAGTTCCTTTTATTCAATTAGAATCAATAAAATCTATCTTGGTATTTTCTCATAATCATAACTCATTTGATAAAAAAGAATTATTAAAACAAAATCCTAATCCATATGTTCATGAAACATCATTATTTCCGAAGGATTTAGTTTTAGAGCCAGATATTTTAAAATTTTTTATGGAAGATATAGATGCTTTATTAGATAAATATGATCCAGGTAAGCCAGATCATAAACCTGATGTTAAAAAACAATTGGCCGAAATTAAAATAGACCGAGAGAATAAGATGCAAGAATTAATGAAACAGCAAGCAGATTATGAAAATTTAATCACTAAAATAACAATAATGAACAATCCAGAAATGATTGAAAAACAAATAAATGATCAAAAGATGTTAATACAACAATTAATGTTTGAGAATAATCACTTAAAAGATCAACTATCATATCTTAATAATAAAATTACACAATTAATTAAAGGGCACATAGAAAAACGTAAGGATGAAAAAAAATAGAACTAGGTAATAATTGTCAAACAATAAATATTACATAAAATGGTTTAAAGATATATATATAGTATATATTATAAAGATATAATGTATCAAGACGATTTTTGGGATTCAGTAGACCCTAATAATGATGATGATGTTCATGATGTAAATAAAATGTTTGAAAAAACAAAGCGTATGGATAAAGGATATAATGTTATTTACAGAGAAGCTTTTAAAAAGGATGGAAGAAGTTATAACAAAAAAATTGAGGTTTATACTTCCGGTATATCAGGTAATCGTATTAGGGATGCTGAGACAGGAGAATATCTAAATTATATAGTAGGTTCATGTGACGAAGATTTATTTTTTAAGGTCCTGTTAGCAACAGGAGAATGCACAAGTGCAAATGGATCAAATACTCTATTTTATACTTCTCCTCAACATTATGGTAACCATTTACAATGTAAAATTGACGATCAAACAATTTCTAATTGGGAAGAAAAGAGAAACGTAAGATTATTTGAAATGAAGCATTCAAATAATAAAAAGTTTGAGTCTGTTGAAGTAAGATAAAAAATATAAATTTAAACTATAAAATTTTCTATAGTTTAAATTCTAAAACTTATTTTATTGATGTTATTGCTTTAGCGGATTTTTACACAAAAACTTATTATTCCAATTCATCACAATCGCAATCATCATCATCAACTTCCTTATCAGCAGTTCCAGTAGCATTTTCTTTAATATATTTTTCGATATACCTATAAATACGATTAATATCTAACTTACTAATTTCAGAATTTTCAAGAATACTAATAATTTCAGAATTTTCATGATTATTGCTAAGTTCAATAAAAAATCCAAACAAATCCTTTTTATCCATTCCTAGTTTTTGACATAATTTTTGTATAAAAAGCGAATTATTATATTCGGTTGAATATTTTGTTAAAACTTTAGTAAATCTAATTTCAGATGAATTACATTTATTTTTGTTTTTAAAAGTATCGTGATATAGTTTATTATTTTTAAATGTTTTAATTAGCGAACTCATTTCATTAAACTGCCATATTTGTTTTTGAAATGTAATTCTGTCAATATAATCAGCAAAACATATATTGTCAAGCTGTGAAATATAAAAAGGTATTGATTGCTTTTTATCAAGGTTTTCAATAACATCAATAATATTTTCATGCCATAATAAACCAACACTTGTACGGTCAGTTTCATTCATAATATTATTATGTTCATTAATATGTAAATATTCATTTAATAGTTTATTTGTAATTTTTTTAGTATCATCATTATAAGATTTAATTTGAAAAATTTCTTCTAAGTTTTGACATGTAAAAAGCTGAGGTTTATTTTTATTTAAATTATACATATTATTAAGTTTTCTAAGGTCGCCTTGAATATAAGAAATAAGTTTGGTTTGAATTTGACTATCAATATAAGGCATTAATTTGTTGATAATATTAGAAACTTCAGATTGAGTAGGAGTTTTAAGCTCAATACTATTACAAACCTTCATTAATTCTTTAATTTTTTTATCAATACGATAATTGCCAATACATATAATAGGTGTCATTGTAACTTCTTCTAATTTTTGTTTTTTTGTTTTTTTCGGACGAATAAGTTTAATAAGAGAATTTATACCACCTTTATCACCATTATTCATTCCATCTATTTCATCCATTATAATCGCAATTTTTTTAACCTTTTTATTAAATAAACTCATAATATTTTTATCTGACATATTATGTTTTGTGATATCTTCAATTACTGCCGTATTTCTAATATCGCCAGCATCATATTTAATTATATCATAATTCAAATCTTTAAGAATATTAGTAACAAAGGTAGTTTTACCAGTTCCAGGATCTCCATAAACATAAATACCTTTTTTAAATAATAAGTTATTTTTATTAAATTCAAATTCTTTGAGAATATTTTTAATGTCTTTTTCTTGTTGCTCTCTATTTAGAATTTTATTAATATTTAATTCTTCCATTTTATATTCCATTTTATATATTTAAAAACATTCTTTTTATGTAGATTTCTACACAAATCACGTTTAGATAAAAATTGTAAAAAACTTCTCTTTTTCATTTTTCATATAATATTATGATGATGTAAATTGTAAAAAGTTTTATTTGTAAAATCAACCTTATTAACATGTAAAAATTATCTAATAAGTTTAATAATATCATTAGGTAAATATGATTTTTGTTTCATTTTGTATATAATAATTAAATTATATTTATAATGATTATTTACACGCTTGAAGATTTATCAGTGTAATTAAGACGACGATTGACAAGGATTATTAACACCATAAGTAATTCCATCCCATGATACTCCGCACTTCTTAGCCCACGTGTATTTAGCACATCTGCCATTAGATCCTGTAAACTCAGAGCCATTAAAATCCATTGTTAAATGTTTATTACCACTTTGAGGAGGACATGTTCCTAAATCTTTTATATTAACACAAGTTGTATTTTTTCCTGAAACATCCTGTTCCATTGTCCAATAATCAGGACAATCAGGTGTCATTGGTGGCCAATTAGTATTAGTAGACGATGAAAGAAAAATTCCTATAATAATAAGTGCAATTATTAATATAATTATTGCAGCGAAAAGAGTAAATTTTTGAAAACCTTCCATATAAAATAAATAGATATAATTTTTTCTATTTGCTTATTTTATAAAATGAATAAAGTAAATAATGGTCGTGTAAACATAAAATCGCCAAATACTTCAGCATTATTTAAAATGTATGATAAAATACCTGCTAACCAGTGTGTAACATTTAGGAATGCAACTGAAGGTCTATGGACCGAAACTTCTTTATCGCAAGTTTTTTTCTCTCAAGAGAATATTCAAATAATTCAAAATGGAATAAGAGCTGGTGTTTATAATAGATCAAATGGACAATATCTTATTAGTCCTCAAGATAGTGATTCTATTAAAATTGTAATGAGAAGCGTTTTCTTACAATATTCAGCAAATCAACCATCTAATATTCCACAACAAATTGAAGAGCTTAATAAGATTGTATTAAATTATTGTATACAACAAGTATATAGTGAGGCTCAAGGATATATGAAATATATGGACGATGTTAGTACATTAGTAATCCCAATTGCTCATCCTGTTCAATCATCAAATACTGACAGACAACTTGAATTTAAAGGTTGGTTTTAAATGTGAATTCCTTTATTATCTCTCTAGCTATAGAATCAAAAAGTTATTTAGCATAAGGAAAAGGATTTGTCAACAAAATAAGATCGAATGTTTTATAGCAATCCTGAAACCAAATGAGTGTTGGCTTTATATTAAGTATTTGAATATATATTACATAAAAAATATATATTTAAGTTCTAAATTTTATAATTTAATCATCTTCAACCGATAATGTTTGTTTCTTTACAACCTTCTTTACATTGGTTTTAGATACAACCTTTTTCTTTAGTTTAGAATCATCGCCATTCATTAGTCTAGTTCGCTCTTCTTTATATTCAATGTATTGCTCTTTTAAAGTTTCTAATTCATTCAACCACATCTTATTAATAGATGTAGACTTAACAATTTCTAATTCAGTTTCCTTATCATGATGTTCCTTATTTAGTTTATCAACATTTTCTTCAGTAACTGAATCCATAGGCATCTTAGTCAAATAGTGATAATTTGCCTCATTATCAATCATATCATATCCTTTAGTTTGTAACATTTCTATAACTTGATCCTTCTTCTTCTTACGCAAATCAATAGTTCCATCAAGATTTTCTTTAATATATTTAGCCTTATTGGTAAGCAACATCAATTCACGTTCCAAACTTTCAATCATATAATCTTTTCTACTCTGATACAATTTCAATCTCACATCGTAATAAGAATCAATAATATCAGATACTTTATCAAACTTTTGTAATCTATCATTAGCATCAAATAGATGCATGTTAGTTGTTCTATTTGTCGTATAAAGCTTCAACAATTTCTCAAGACCATTACATCCATGTTCACCCTTAGATTTTTCTAATTCTTCTAATTTACCCTTAACAAATGTAATAGTAAAATCAACATTTGTATCTTTACTCATATCTTCGTAATCTTTGATAATGGCTTGAATTTTATTTTTATCTTTATCTTCTCCTGGATTACACCAATATTCAATTAATTCTTTAAAGTCTTCAGTCCAAAATCCAACTGGCAATTCAATAACTCTAATTTTATCAACACCTAGTTTTTCATATGTTCCTCTAATCAAGAATTGATCATCAGATAATTTAGTAATCTGACCTTTAAACCCTTCATAATAAGGAATAAAGTCAATATTGTCTTCAATCACATTTACGTTAGGTTGAATATATCTTAACTTATTTTGTAAATAATCAATAATTTGTAATGGATTATAACACATGACATCAGTGCTGAAACCAGTTCCAATACCCTTAGATCCATTGACAAGAATCATTGGAATAATTGGAGCATAATACATTGGTTCAACAGACAATCCGTCATCATTTAAATATTTAAGAACATTATCATCTGTTTGTTGAAAGATATTTCTAGTAATTGTATTCAGTAAGGTAAAGATATATCTTTCAGATGCGCTGTCCTTTCCACCTTGTAATCTGGTGCCAAATTGTCCATTAGGAACAAACAAATTTACATTATTTGACCCAACAAAATTTTGAGCCATTCCTACGATAGCGGCATTTAAACTTGCTTCACCATGATGATAGCCAGAATGCTCAGAAACATAACCACTAAATTGTGCTACTTTAATTTCAGTCTTTAAATTGCGTTTAAAAGCAGCAAACACAATTTTCCTTTGAGAAATCTTAAGACCATCCATAAGATTAGGAATACTTCTATCACAATCATATTTAGAGAAGTGAATTAATTCACGATTGATAAATTCTTCATAAGATACATTTTTCTTGCTAGTATCAAGGTAAGCATCTCTGTTGTAAATTTTTAACCAATCTTTTCTATCATCAGCTCTTTTTTTGTTAAATACCATATCAATTGCGTCGTCAGATTCTTTACCGCTAAATTGAAATTCAACAATTTTTTTATTCTCAAAATATTCTCTGAATTCCTTACCAGTGCTTGTTCCTAAACCTTTGTAATATTTAATAGTCCAAGACTTAACATCATGTTGCTCTTTCCATTCTTCAAATTCTCCTTCATTGTAGAAATGTAATTCATTAGTTCCTTTCTTTGCTTTCAAGATTGGAGTATTCATAAATCCAATAAATCCTGGAATTTGCGAAAGTGTATGCCATTCACATGAAAATAAATTGATGCCAAGACCTTTAATATGACTACCATCTAAATCTTGATCAGTCATAAACAAAACCTTTCCATATCTTAAGTTCTTATTGATATCTTCTAAATTTAAATATTTCTTTCCGGTTACAAGACCAAGAATCTGCTTGATTTCAGAAATTTCTTTATTATCAGCAATCTTTTTTATTGGTTCACCGCGAACATTAAGTAACTTTCCTTTTAGAGGATATACTCCGACAATATTGCGATCTTCTGATGATAATCCAGAAAGAATACCTGCTTTAGCTGAATCTCCCTCACAAAGAATAAGCATACAATCCTTAGACTTTTCAGTTCCAGCCCAATTAGCATCAGTTAGCTTAGGAATACCTCTAACAGATTTAGTCTTAGTTCCATCACTCTTTTTAGCAACTTTAGTTTCTTTAACTTCAGTTAATTGTAAAGCAGCATCCATAACACCCATTTTTGCTACCTTTTCAATAAACTTATCACTGACTTCACATTTAGAGCCGAACTTAGATGAAGGTGTATTCATATAATCCTTCGTTTGACTATCAAATGCTGGATTTTCAATATCACATCTTAAGAATAAAATTAGTTGTTCCTTAATTGTGTTAGGATTGACTTTGGTCTTCTTTTTCTTTTCGATAAAATCAACTAATTTTCTAACAATTTGGTTCAAAATATATTCAACATGCTTTCCACCCTTAGATGTGTGAATACCATTAACAAATGAAATTTGGACAAATTCGTCTGATGGTGTAAGAGCAACAGCATATTCCCATCGTCCTTCAGGACTATTTTCATACACTCTAGGTGCTGTAGCTTTGTCACCAATATACATGTTGATATATTGCTCAAAATTCTTGATAGGAATTAATTCATTATTATATTTGACTTTAATATTTTTATCAGTAATAGCACCAATATCATAAACACGCTTCTTAAGCAATGATACCATATCCGGGTATAAGCCAGAAATACCAAGTCTTGCGAAATCAGGTTTAAAAGTAATTTTAGTATATGGTTTATTTTTACACTTGGTAATGGAAGGTTTACAAATTTCATCCAAGTTATTTTTATATTCTTGAATATACTTCAATCCGCGAATATGATCAATGGTTTCAATTCTACCATAACTAGACCAAATCAAAACAAGTTTAAAGCCAAACCCATTTTTGCCTCCAACAATTTTTTTTTCATCTTTATTATAATTAGTCGAAGTTCTTAAATGTCCAAATACGAGTTCAGGAATCCAAACACCATCTTTTTGAGCAACATCAATCCCATTGCCATCATTAATCATTGTAATAGAACCATCTGCTTCAATACTAATGTCAATATGAGAAACAGGCAATGCATTCTCAACATTAGAATCAACTTTAGTCTTCATTCTCACAACATGATCACGACAATTAACAATACCTTCATCAAATAACTTAAATAAACCAGGAATATAATTAATATTTTTTTCAACAATTTTCTCACCATCTTCACTCATAATCCACATATCAGAATCGATACTTTCGACAGAACCAATATATGTATCTGGATTATCCAAGATATGTTGCTTATCAGTTTTTTGTTGAACATCAAAGAATAAATCAGTATTAGACTCGTTAGTGCTCATTGTTAATATAATATGTACTTTTACTTTTAACCTATTTTTAAAATCAATTTTATTAAAAATAAATAATATATATATACTAATGAGAAGTTATGTTGCAGACATATTAAAAATAAATTGTAATTTAGCTCATTGTATTGAACTAAACCCAAAAAACTATAAATTAATTCATACATCAAATACAAATTTTTCAAATTTATCAAATAAAATGAGATTATCACAACTGTTAAAATTAGATGGTAATTCACAAAAAATAAATAGGATTAGTAGAATATCGGGGAAAACTCAATTCGGCAACTTTTATTTAGGTAAACCATTAAATGTAAATTATTTAGGTAAAATGGAAGGCATGCCTGGCGGAAGTGGAATACCGCCAGTAAATAGATTTTAAATTGCGTTATAAAAATATTTTCTCAATTAACTTTATAATGCAAACAACAGGAACTCGCGCTCAAGTATGGCATGGAACTGCTAAAAAAACCTCTGGCGGTTTAACAAAAAGTAATCTAATGAAAAATAAACATGGCCGTATTGTATCAAGAAAAAAGCATGCTTCTGGAAAAAAAACAATTAAACATCTTAAAAAATTAGGATATGTTGCTAAAAAAGGCGAATTTAAGTTATTTCATAAAGGTCGTAAAAGTAAAAAGATGAAAGGTGGTATGGCTCAAGGAGGTCCATTATCTCCTTCTTCATATCATGGTAACGGCGTAGGAACATCTGGCGATAATGTTCAATTTATTGCTGGTAACTCAGATTAAATAAAAATTTAGATAATTGCAAGATGTTTTGAAACACTCAACTCAAGCAATAGTTTGTGTATAAAATTAGTAGTAGTAGTAGTAGTAAAAATTAGTTTATATAATATTACAATTAAATATCAACCCATTCAACTTTAATAAATTTTTCATACACAATATACTCAGAAAATTTATAATATAAATATTTTTCAAAATATCGTTTACTAACAATAAACTTGATAGAGTTATTAGTACAATATTTATGGTAAAAACTATATAGATCATCAAAACTAATTAGTGAAAGTTTATGGTTAATTTTAATTTGTTCTTTAATATATAAAATTGAATTTTCAATATCATTTGATTTATTCCAAATAGATGATATAACATTTAATATAAATTTATCTTCAACAATTTCAGATGCAAAAAAATGTTTTAAAATTTTAATAATATTTTCTTCCGATAAAGCGCTTTTATTTTTACTCCATAATTTAAACAAAGAACAAATTTCTTCAACTTCAATTTCATTTTCAAAATCTGGTGAATGATTAATAGTAATAGTTTCGTTCCAAAATTGTATAAAATCTTTATATAAAGGTAAGTATTTACTAGTAATACCAATAAATGAGTCAGTTTCTTCATCAAATGTAATTTTATCTTTCAAAAAATTTTTTAAACTACTAGAAAAAATAACATTTGGTAAATTGTTACTAGAGAGAAATTGTTTCCAAACAAAATGTAAATTTTTCCACTCAACTCTAAAATCGTCAGAAGTTTTTTCAATAAATTGATCAATAAATTTATCAATTAATCCATTTTCAGTTGTGTATTTAAGCGTATAAGAATAATTAGTAAGTTCTTCATCAGATTTAGTGTTTAAAAAATTATCTGAGCTATTATGTCTATTAGAGTAATGAGCAGCAACACATAATAAATTTAAGCCAATTTTTTTGAGTAATTCTCTCCAATATTCATTAGAAAAATTTTCATTCATTCGGATCAATCTACAATTATTAAAAGTATGAGTCTCATGATATTTAGTTACAAACTTATAAGAAATATTACCATTACCAATTGAAGACATAGCAACTGATTCTAATTCATCTAAAAATTGTCGCATTTTAGTGCTAACCATAAATGTTAAATCAGAATTTTTTTTTAATATATTGTCACCAATAATGGTTAGAAAATATTTGGCAGAATTTTTAGATGAAAAGAAAGTAGGATAAAGTGCGTTTAAAATATTTTGAATAGTATCAGTTTCAGGAATAGATGAAAATAAATTTCTTTCTTTAATTTGTTTGATAATATTAGCTTTTGTTTTGTGTTTCCATTGTAAAAGTGTTCTATCTTTAGATATGGAGGAGAGAAGTTTATGAATAATATCATCTTCCTTAACTATAAAATAATCCTTACCATTATATTCATAATAAAAGTTATTGTTAGAAAGATAATAATAGTTATTTTTACTCAAAAAAACTTGCATAAATATTTGTTGTTCTTCAGACAGATATGAATTAAGATTTTGTCTTTTTTCACGATTTTTAGACTCATTTTCGAGTGTATTTGGTAGATAAACATGAACATGATTATATATTCTTTGTAACATATATTCATTATCTTTATACTTTTCATAAAGCTTCTCAACAGTCGAAAGACAATCAGTGCGTTTAGGTTCTGACATTATAATTAGTAATTAAATGTTTTTAAATATTTAATATTTTAAATAATATTTACGTGTTTTTTACATTTCTTAAGACAATTCGTTTCGCAAATGCAGATTATAAATTTTTAGTTAATGTAAAAACACTATTTAAAACGCAAAATTGAAATACTTTTTCTTTATTTTGATGAAATACACGTAAATAATAAGTTATTTGAGTATAAAAACTCTGAAAATGCAAAACCAGAAATGGAATAAAGATGATGATGTGTTAGTAACTACGGTCTGTAAAGCAAGTCGCGATAAAAAAGATAGAGTGCGAATTCTTCGTGCATATTTACCAGATTGTTCTATAGAAGACATAAGTTTTCGTATTACATGTTATCAAAATCAAAAAGATGATGATACAATAAGATATATATCTGAAAAAGGTAAATTTAGAGTATATAGAGCAAACGAAAGACTAACGTAGTTGAGGTTGAGGTATGGAATACGTAAATTAAGAAAAATTAGTAAAATTAAATAAAAAAATAAAAAATGAGGGAAACCTCTTTTTTTATTTGGTGGTTCAACAAAGCATAGTAATTGTAAAAAGTGTAAATATTCTGAAAGGTATGATATCTGTATCAGAGTTAAATGTTAGACAAATATCTAACATATAAATATAAATATAATATATGAAAATTAATTTACGATATTTACCAAAACGTCTAACACGTAAAGACAGAAAACGACAAGGCAAACAGCTTATGAAATCTCGTCGTCTTTATAAGAAAGGAATTTATCATTCTAGGCCTAAAGTCGCTTCTTTTAAGTCAAAAAAATCAAACCACATAATCAAGGCAGAGAAAATGTATCATGTAAATAAAATTGGCGCTACATATGAATTGGCCAAAGCAACTGGTTGTTCAAAATTAGCTTTAGAAAAAATTATCAATAAAGGTGCTGGAGCATATTATTCTTCTGGTTCAAGACCAAATCAAACTGCTCAATCTTGGGGAGTAGCTCGTTTAGCAAGTTCAATTACATCCGGTAAAGCTGCAGCTGTTGATTATAATATTTTAGAAGAAGGATGTAAACCTAAATCAAAAGCACTTACTTTAGCCAAAAGAGCAAGAGCAAAGCATGGTCGCGGAACTAGGCGAGTTCCAAAAGTTAAATTATAAATTAATTTATAAATAAATTATAATTTAAAAAATTGCGTTTAAATATTTAAATACATAAGTATTTAAAGATTTTAAATTACATTTAACTATAATGTCTGTATTTTCAAATAACAACCAACTTTTAACATCTACTGAAGTAAATGTCCTAACAATTAAGACTGTTCAAATTGCTCCATTTAGAACATTAATGACGGCTTTAAAAGATATTTTATTAGAAACGAATATCACATTCGAACCAGATGGAATGAGAATTATTAATATGGATAAATCCCATACTGTTTTAGTGCATTTATTTTTAGCAGCACAAAATTTTGAATTTTATGAGTGTAAAAAAGATAAAATAATTATTGGTGTTAATATGTTTCATCTTTTTAAGTTAATTAACACTATTGAAAATGAAGAAACATTAACTATCTATATTGAAAATTCTGATTATGTAGATGGTATTGTCTCTTATTTAACACTTAAATATGAGAATAATGAAATTAAACAATGTAAGACACAAAAATTACGATTAATTGAACCTGATCCCGAAGAATTACAATATCCTGCTGTTACTTTTTCATCTATTATTAATTTACCTTCTACTGATTTTCAAAAAATTATTCGTGATTTAACTTGTATTTCAGATAAACTTGAAATAAAATCTGTTGGAAATGAATTAATTTTTAAATGTTCTGGTCAATTTGCTTCTGCTGAAATTCATCGAGCTGAATCTGATGGCTCAATGTCTTTTACTTTGAAGCAAGATTCATCTAAAGTGATACAAGGGGAATTCTCTCTAAAAAATTTAGGATATTTTATTAAATGTACTAATCTATGTCAACAAATTGAAGTCTATCTTGAGAACGATTTGCCTTTGGTTGTTAAGTATAATGTTGCCAGTTTGGGTGAGATAAAGCTCTGCTTAGCACAACTCCCCTCCTCATAGTTTGATTTCCCCTAAATTTATTATATATTTACAAAACAATATAAATATATAATACAATATAAACTATGCCTGTAAGATATACATATCAACAAGTTCAAGATATATTTTCCCAAAAAAAATGTATCTTAATAAGTGAAGCATATTCTAATCAGTTGGTAAAATTAGATTATACTGCTACTTGTGGTCATAATAATACTATTTGTTTTACACCTTTGGACATTTAAAACGCCGACTTTGACGCTAAAAAAATACAAAAATGTAAAATCAATTTTGATGGTCTTACTTTTTCTTCTTCTCTTTGGTTGGCGAAGAAGTGAAAGACGAAATATGCAAAGCCTGTCTCGCAGGCGATCCTTGTGGATTTTGAAATTCTGTTGGTCTTGTTTGTTTCTCTATCCAACATTTCGTTAATTTCAAAATATTTATTGAGGAATTTGCGTCTCTTGTTCTAAATACGATTTTTTTGTTTTCGCAACTCACGCAGTTAGAACAAACCAATAGACGAAATACCTTTTTACCTTCTTTATCTTTGTAATACTCTAAATCTTTATGACAATCACAACATTTTTTACTTGTATTACATTCATTTATGGTTATTGTATCATATTTTTTATGTATTAGTTTCCTTAATCCCTTATTCATTGTAGGCATAAAAAATTTCATTTGAGTATCTCTACTCCAATTTCCATAACCGATTAATAGATTTTCTCCAAATGTTTCTTTTATTTTATTTAAGAATGTATCAATACTTTTCTTACCATAACTATATTGTCTAAATTTCATTTTTCTCCAAGTATCTTTTTTGTAGAATTCTATTGTTCCTTTGTTTAATTTATTCTTTTCAACAAGATATATTTTGAATTTTTCATAATCAACTGATTTACTATTTTGAAATGATAATTGTGTTTCTTTTTCAATAATTCCATTTTTCTTTCTTTCATATAACAAAATTCGTTGATTACATTTTGCTTTACTTTCCCTTTTTCTCTGTGGTGCGGTGTATTGTAGTTTATTTCCTGTATTATCCATCATATAAACTAAACTTCTTTTTCCAGGGTCGCAACCAATAATGGTTCTATCTTTTAGTGTATCTAATTGTTGTTTGGATAAATCTTCTATATTGTAAAAATCTTGTTCTTCCAATACAGGCACTTTTGCACCCCATTTTTTATCCTTCAAATCTTTACGAATAAATAATAAACAACACGAAATTCCGTCTGTTTGAATTTGATTATGAAACTGATAATGTTTATTCTTGAATATTCTATGGTTTAAATTCAACAAATTACTCCATACTTCATTTTGATTATCTTTTACATTACTTAATAATTCTCCTTTTTTAATTTTATTTCCTTCTTTATCTTTTTCAGGACAAAATAAATTGATAATACAAGCAGTATCTAAA
>Ga0255217_1000079_pt1 | contig 35246 bp, 36 predicted proteins | sample Miss_Atlam_RepB__FD_183046 | JGI IMG/M metagenome (GOLD analysis project Ga0255217, IMG submission 183046) | Freshwater microbial communities from Mississippi River, Louisiana, United States - Miss_Atlam_RepB_8d | ecosystem: Environmental > Aquatic > Freshwater > River | place: USA: Louisiana...
CGTGCGCCCGTGATCTCCAGCAGGCGTAGCATGATCTGCCGTCTTCGCCGTATGTAGTTGGACGGAGAATGCTCCGCAGCGGCATTTCGCAGTGCTGCGATGACTTCGCTACCAACTGGCAGGCGCCTGCGCTCGGGTGAGCGAGTCGGGAATGAATGGTGATGCCATTTCACAGCCGTTTGCCTCCGTCCACGAGACGGGACGATTTCGGCTCGGATTGCTGCTTCGGGTCCGACCAAGTGGACTTGATGCAGTTCACCGACGAACGAGAGGAAGGCCAGGCACGTACTGGCAGTCGAAATCACGGTTGAAGGCTCCAGTCGCGGCTCACGGGAGCCGGGCTTGAATCTAGCTGCCTTGAGTGAGTTCACGAACATCGAAAAATGAGCATCGGTCAATTCGACCAGATCTACATTGTTGTTTTCGCAATAGCGCAGCAGCGGTGTGATGTGCGCAGCATAGGTGGCCAAAGTGCCGCCACGATTGAACCGCGAGAGGCCGCGATCGATGAGTCGCAGCATGAACGCATTGGCGTCAAAACACCATCGCCCGTTTGGCCAAGTGATTAGCGGGAGGTTCGACGCATCTCGGCCAAAAGGCTGGTCACCCTCGACGTGACTGACGATGGCAAAGTCGTCGCCTGCAGGTACGAAGAGTACCTTGTCAGCTTCGGGGTTCGAGGTCGTCATCTGCTGTGTCATTGGGGGATAAGGTTCGTCGCAGGCCCAACGAAGTGAGGATTTCCGCTCTCTGACGCTTGAAGGTCATCTGCGTCGGGGTCTCCTCGTTTTCAGTGCAATAAGTGACGGTACGCAAAGCTAGCACTGGCGCGGGGGTGGTCTGGGTAGACCGTTGATTTCATTGACTTTCCTGTTCGCTTTGTAAACGGGTATGGTGGCCTCCCACTTTTGAGGTTCACGATGCAGGGTTGGCACACAACGTTTTTGGGGATGCGTGGGCTCCCCCGCGATATCAGCGACTTCGAGATGAAGGCATTTTTCACCTTCGATGGTGCCGAGCGCGACGCAATCAATGCACGCCGAGGTGATTCCCACAAGCTTGGTCTGGCGCTCCATATTGGTTTCCTGCGCATGAGTGGGCGTTTGCTCGGTGCCTTTCGGGTAATTCCAGTAGCCTTGTGGCGCCACCTTGGCAACGAGCTTGGCATTGCAGCACCAGAAGTCGCCTCGCTGAGAGCCATGTATGAACGCGGGCGCACGCTATTCGATCACCAACAAGTAGCCTGCACGGTCCTTGGATTCCAGTGGATGAGCGAGCACCAGCGCCGCTCACTGGTACGTGAACTGCGCGACGAAGTGGCGCGCTGCGCCGACCGCGATCAGCTACTCGTGCGGGCGCGTCAATGGCTGTACAAGAACAAGCTGGTGATCGTGCACGAGCGGGCAATTCGGACACTGATTGCGGCGGCACTTGCCCAGCTTGAAGTTGAAACAGGCACCGCCATCGCCGCCAGCGTTGATCCAGCAACACTTGATCGCTGGCGAGCCTCAGTTTCAGAGCTGCGCCCAGATGGACAAACCCAGCAGAGTTGGCTATGGGCTGCACCGGCGAAACACTCAACCCGCCAAATCAGCGAGGTACTGGAGCGCATCGACCTGCTTTACACGCTGGACGTTCATAAGCACCTGGCAGACATCCCCGATCTCATCTTGCGCCGCTACGCGCGCCGACTTGTCTCCAGGCCGCCCTCAGCCGGAGCCAAGATCAAAGAGCCAGCGCGCACCGTGGAGGTCGCATGCTTTCTTCGGTATTGCCTGTTCACCACCACAGACCAGTTGATCCTTATGGTGCAGCGCCGGATCGCCGATCTGTGGCGTCAGGCTGCCGCCGATGTCCCCGCTACCGTCAATTGGGCCGCAATGTACAAAACGCTGCTCGGCGAACTTGTTGCCTTGAGCGCGCAAGGTGCGGTGCCAGATGCTGAGTTGCGTGCCCGTCTTGAAGCCTTGATCACCGAAACCCAGAAACGCAAACCACCGAGCAGGGCCTCCCTGGTCCGCGAGGGATTGATTGATGGAATTCGCCCCGTGCGGTCGTTGCTCGTCGCCATTGCAAAGCTGCCCTGGCAGGCCACCGGCGAGCATCCTGCCATCGAGTACCTTGCCAAGCTGCAAGCTTTATATCTCAAAGGATCCAGAAAGCTGCCAGTTGAAGTGGTGGCACCAAGTCTGGGAATGATCTGGCAGGTTTCGATCTCCAGCCCAGACCGGGAACGGGCGTTTCAGGCGTTGGAGGTGGCCACCCTGTTTGCCCTGCGCCGCGCGGTGCGCAATGGCTCGGTCTGGATTGAGCACAGCCTGAGCTTTCGGGGTCGTGCGCGCTTGTTCTTCACGGACGAGCGTTGGCAGGCAGAGTCCAAGAAACACTATGCCCGTCTATCGTTACCCAGCAAGGCTGCCACTTTCTTGAAGCCTTTGCTGGCCAGAGTAACTGCCGGTGTCGATGCGGTGGCCGCTGCAGCCCGCAGTGGCGTACTGCGCGTGGATGATGAACTCCATTTGTCGCCATTGCCCGCAGAGGACGAAGACCCAGAAGTGACCAAGCTGCGCGCGGCTTTGGATCACCGCATCGGTGAGGTTCAATTGCCGGAAGTGATTCTGGCCGTTGACGCCCAGGTGCGCTTTAGCTGGATCATGCTCGGACGTGAGCCGCGCTCTACCGACGAGCTGCTGATGGTCTATGCCGGCATCATGGCCCACGGCACCAGTCTGACTGCGGTCGAATGCGCGCGCATGATTCCGCAATTGTCTGCCACCAGCATTCGCCAGGCCATGCGCTGGGCGCGGGACGAACGGCGTCTGAGCCAGGCCTGCCAGGCTGTGCTGGAATTCATGCAGCGACACCCGATTGCCGCCACCTGGGGGCGGTCCGATTTGGCATCTTCTGACATGATGAGCATGGAGACCACCAAACGGGTGTGGCAAGCCCGGCTTGATCCTCGGCGCAACACACCTTCCATTGGAATCTACTCCCATGTAAAAGACCGGTGGGGCATCTTCCATGCGCAGCCCTTTGTGCTCAATGAGCGCCAGGCGGGCGTGGCCATTGAAGGTGTCATCCGCCAAGAAAAGCTGGAGACCAGCCAGCTTGCTGTGGATACCCATGGCTACACCGACTTTGCCATGTCACATGCCCGTTTGCTTGGTTTTGATCTTTGCCCGCGGTTGAAGGAACTCAAACAGCGCCACCTCTTTGTGCCACGCGGCACCAAAGTGCCCGCAGAAATCGCTGCGGTGTGCGAAGCCAATGTCGACGTCGCTTTGATCGAAAAGCATTGGGATAGTCTGGTGCACCTGGCAGCCTCGGTCATGAGCGGACATGCCAGTGCGGTGGCAGCTCTTGCGCGGTTCGGTTCTGCCGCCCAGGGCGATCCAATCTATGAGGCTGGCGTGCAATTGGGGCGGTTGCTGCGTACGGCGTTTTTGGCTGACTACTTTGTCAAGGACGCTTTCAGGAACGAGTTGCGCCGGGTGCTCAATCGGGGCGAGGCTGTTAACGCCCTCAAGCGCGCCATTTATACCGGCCGGATCAGCCCGGCGCAGGCCAAACGTGTCGATGAAATGCAGGCTGTGGCCGATGCGTTGAGCCTGATGGCCGACCTGCAACCGGGCGAGGTGGTCATTGCCGAGAAGATCGACCGCATCAGCCGCCTACCCTTGCCCGAGGCCGAGCGCCTGGTGGCCTCGATCCGGGCCAAGGGTGCGCGCCTGGCCGTCCCTGGCGTGGTCGATCTATCCGACCTGGCGGCCGAGGCCCAGGGCGTCGCCAAGATCGTCCTGGAATCCGTCCAGGACATGCTTTTGAAGCTGGCCCTACAGATGGCCCGCGACGACTACGAGGACAGGCGCGAGCGGCAGCGCCAGGGCATCGAGCTGGCGAAGCGGGACGGCCGCTACAAGGGAAGGCGGGCCGATCCGAAGCTACGCGCCCAGGTGATCGCGTTGCGCAGCATCGGCCAGAGCATCGCGGAGACTGCCAAGCTGGCCGGGTGCAGCGTGGCCCAGGTCAAACGGATTTGGGCCAGCCGTGACATGAGCCGGGCCGAGGCGGCCAGGCATGGCGCTTTCGTGGAGGACGCATTGACCGAGGCCGACGCCGGCGCGGCTGCCGACGTGGAGCAGGGCGCGGCCGAGCTGCCCGAGCCGGCTTTCCTGGACGACGAAGGCCCGAGCGCCGACCTTCCGGCTTTCATTGATACGGCCAACATCCGCAGCCTGTACGGTTGGGAGCCTGGCGAAACGGTGGAAGAAGCTATCGCCAGGCACCGGGCCAAAGAAGGGAAAACGTCCTAGCCGCCGTGCCCGCCTGACGGCGCAAGTTTTAGCAGCTAAAATATAGCTAGCTTCTAGATGACCAGAAAAGAAAAAACCCGCCAAGGCTGGCGGGTTTTTCGTACTATCGTATGTCCTCGGGGGGAGGCTTGCGCCCGCTAGTCCCGTGGCTAGTGACTCAAATATAAGGTTTCCGGGCGGGTATGTCAAACAACAACCAGAAAACAACCATTGATGCAGTACGGGCCGCGTTGTCAGCGGCTCGCATGGGAACCTTCGAGGTCGCAGCCGGGGTGCAATCGGATGATGACCCTGCGGCCCTGTTGCTCTACGCATGGAACGCTGAGGTGTCGGGCGCGTTCCTGGCCCCGCTGCATGTGTGTGAGGTCGTCGTCCGAAACGCGGTGTCCGATGCGCTGGAAGCCCTCTATGGGCCGCGCTGGCCGTGGTCGGCAACATTCGAGCGCAGCTTGCCCGATCCCATGCAAGGCTACAGCCCGCGCCGTGATCTGCAAAGCGCCAGACGGTCAGCGCAGACCACGGGCAAGGTGATCCCGGAACTGAAGTTCGTTTTCTGGCAGAAGATGTTCACGGGCCGTTACGACACCCGCATTTGGGATCAGAATCTGCGGCGCGTCATGCCGAACCTTGATCCGGCCAAGCCTGTTGCCACTCTGCGGCACGCGATCTATGGCGATTTGGAGCGCGTGCGTCTGCTGCGGAACCGCATCGCGCACCACGAACCGATCTTTGCCCGAGCGTTGGCAGATGACTACCAGACGATAGTGGCACTGGTGACGTACCGCTGCGCGGTTACAGCCGCGTGGCTGGATAGCAACCAGACTGCCACAGCCATCATTGCTGCCAAGCCCTAAAAAGCGCGAGCGGCGGCGAAAACTTTAGCGGCTAAAATCTATCTAGCTACTATCTTGTATCTAGCTTCTATCTTATAATCGCTGCTACCTAGCAGCTAGATAGGGGCTAAATTATGGCGGCGATTGTCGCATTCGTCTCACAGAAGGGCGGCGTAGGGAAATCCACCCTGGCGCGTGCCCTTGCGCGCGAAGCGGCCGCCGGCGGCTTGCGCGTGAAGGTAGCAGACCTGGATACACAGCAGGGAACGGCTGTCGATTGGCACCGCCTGCGGCTTTCCCAGGGCATTGAACCCGTGGTGTCCGTCGAGGCGTTCGCCACGGCTGCGCAGGCCCTGGAAGCGGCCAAGGGTTACGACCTTCTCATCATCGACGGGCCGGCCCGCACCAGCTCGGCGACGCTCGACATAGCCCGCGCTGCCGATTTGATCGTGCAGCCGTCCGGCGCATCGAGGGATGACCTCATTCCGGCCGTGCGCGAGTTCCACGCGCTGACGAAGGCCGGTGTCCCGAACGACCGCCTGGCGTTCGCCCTCAACCGCATCGGCACGCCGGCGGAAGAGGTCGCGGCGCGGGTCTATTTGCAGCAGGCCGGCTACACCGTCCTGGATGGGAGCTTGCGCGACCGGCCAGCCTACCGCCAGGCGCAAAACACCGGCCACAGCATCACGGAAACCCGCTTTGCGGGCCTGAACGAGCGGGCCGACACACTCATTCAATCGCTCATCGACCGGGTGACAAATGGCTGACGTATCCAAGCTCAAGAAACTGAAAGGCCGGCGCGACGAGCTGGGCGCACCGCCGACGCTGGACGAGGCCAGCACGAACCTGACCGCGCCGGAGGTTGCGCCGGTAGCCAGGCCGGCCGCCGCCAACCCACCACCGCAAGCGCCGGCGGCCAAGAAGATCGACGGCCGGAGCGCCCGCAAGACGAACCGTACGGTGCAGTTCGCCACGCGGGTGACGCCGGAATGGGATGCCCGCATTCGCGCCCTGGCGCAGCGTGAAGGTGTGCTGCTGGTCGAGATACTGGAAAAGGCCCTTGACCATTACGAACAATCTAGCAGCTAGTTTGCTGCTAGGTAGCAGCTACATAATCGAAAACCGACACCTGCATTTTTCGTTAATGCTGGACACTGCTGCGAAGGTGGGGCATGATTACGTTTGATTCAAAGGCTGTCATCAATCCGACCGCATTTAAGGAGGTCGTTTTGGTGGGCGGCGTACAGGGTGCGACTGTTACCGTTGCAGAGAAGGGCCTGGTTCTGGCGCTTCGGATCGGCGGAGAAAATCGCATCCTTGGGCAGTATCGGGGCGGCCCCCGCTACTTCCGCACGATTGACGCGGCGGCGTCGTTGCTGATCCAGCACGGCATCTACCGCTTCGAGGCGGACGTGGCCGGGTGGAAGCCCAAGACGCTGACCCGCAAAGGTGGCGAGTTGCTGGGTGGCACCGGCATCGAGCCGTAAAAATGCAAAAGCCCCGTTTGGCGACGGGGCTTTGGCGGGGGTTCCGGGCCTACCAGCTTTGGCGAGCTGATAGACACGACAGCCGATGAATGAGGTTATGGGTTCAACCGCACCCACGACTGTTTAGCTAAACCTCATTCTACGGCCTGACCCCTTCAATGGCAAGAGTCACGCGCGGATTCCGTGCGGGAAGGGGTTATGGCAGGACAGGCACAACTTGCCTTGTTCGAGCCGGCCGACGAGGCCGGCACCTACCATGACACGGCCAGGACGGGCTTTTTCTCGCTCCTGGTCGCGGTAGGGAAGGACAAGCGGCAGGACTCATACAGGCTCACAGACATGCCCACGATCTTGGGCATGGTCGATCAGACCCGCGACACCTGGCTGACGCAGGCCGAATTCATGCGCCCTAACCGGCGCGTGGTGAATCTGGCGCGTGTCGGGCTGCTGTTCGCCGACCTGGACACCTACCGGCAGCCGTGGGCCACCGGCAGAACGCCGGAGCAACTGGCGGCCACCGTGCTGTACCACTGCGCCCAGGAAGGCATCCCCACGCCCTCGCTGCTGGTCTATAGCGGCCGCGGCATACAAGCCAAGTGGCTGCTGGACGGCACCTTGCCGCGCCAGGCGCTGCCGCGCTGGAACGCCTGCCAGCGGTATCTTGTCGATCGTCTGGCCGGCCTCGGCGCCGACCCCCAGGCCAAGGACGCAAGCCGCGTGCTGCGCCTGGTCAGCACCGTGAATACCAAGAGCGGCGACGTGTGCCGCGTTGTGCATGTCGAGCACGGCCAGGACGGCCAGCCCGTCCGCTACGGTTTCGAGTACCTGGCTGAAATGCTGCTGCCGGTGGCCCGCTGGGACATCGAGCAGCAACGCCGCGACCGTGCCGAACGCCGGCAGCTCAAGCTATTGCCAGGCGGCAAGGCCGACAATCTGCGCGGCTTCTCCGGCCGGCAGCTCGCATGGGATCGCCTGGAGGACTTGCGCAAGCTGGGCGAGCTGCGCGGCGGCGTCAGGGAAGGCGAGCGGATGCAGCATCTTTTCTGGCGTCTCAATTTCCTGCTGCTGTCCGGTGCCACGCACAGCGGGCAGATGTACCACGAGGCGGCCGCGCTGGCCGGCGAGCTTGATCCGGCCTGGTCGTATCGCTCCAAGGAGCTGATGACGTTGTACGCCAAGGCGAAAGCCTACGAGGCCGGCGAGAAGGTGACGCTTGGCGGCCGCGAGTTCGCACCGCTCTACACGCCCAAGAACGACACCCTCATCAGCCTGTTCCAGATCACCGACGACGAGCAGCGCAAGCTACGCACGCTCATCAGCTCGGACATGGCGAAGGAGCGCGATAGGGAACGCCATACGGCCCGCCGGCGGGCTGCTGGGGCGGTAGATCGGGAAACCTACCTGGACGCGGCCGAGGCGAAGCGTGCGCAGGCCCAGGCGCTCAAAGCCGAGGGGCTTTCCGTGCGTGCCATCGCGCAGCGCATGGGCATCAGCAAGTCCTTGGCGGCCATGTACGCCAAGGAGGCGGCCGAGTGTCCAAAGTCCGTGCGTATTACAGCCGACCAGGCCATGCCGGTGGCCAGCATCGCCGGAAGTGACGAGGGCGGCCGCGAAGGTGTCCAAAGTCCGTCCGTATTACTAATGGCGGAGCCTACCGGCCGGGGGGCGGTGTGATGTTCCTTGTTGTTCTCTGTTATTCCCCGGCCGGCTCGGCCGTAGGCCGGAGTAGCCCCCTGCGTTCATATAACGCGAGTAGCCGGCAAGGGCGGTGGGTAACTTGCTTGCAAGTTATCCACCGGCCGCGCAGCGCCGGAACGGCGCGGAGGGGCCGAAGGCCCGGAGTAGCCCGCCGCCCGCAGGGCGGCCCCCTCGTCCAGCTCGCGGGGGTGTTGTCATGAGCCGCGCCCGGCGAACTTTCCCGCCGGAGTTGTTGGCACGCCTGCACGCGATGCAGGTAACGGCCGCGCTCGATCTCTTGGGCCTCTACTGGAAGCACGACCCGGATTTCAAACCGATCAAGGACAAGGCCACGGTGCGGGTGAATGTCGCGCTGGGTGGTGGTGGCGTGGAGCTGCTGGCGACCGGGCCGAAGTGGTACGACACCCGCGCAGAGAAGGGCGGCGGTGGTGCCATCGACCTTGCCATGCACCTGCTGCGCCTGGACTTCGTTTCAGCCGTGAAGCGCCTACAGGCTGCGACCTGATTTTTAGCCGCTAAATCTGACGCCAAGGGGAAGCCAGGCCGGCCGTGGTCTGGCTTTTTTCGTTTGCGCCGGAGATCGGCCGCGTAGAAAGGGGTCGTCTCAGAAAACGGAAAATAAAGCACGTTAAGCTCCAATTTCGCGCAGGTACTGGTACAACGTTTCGCGGCTGATGCCAAATTCACGGGCCAGCTTTGCCTTTTGCTCGCCGGCCTTGACGCGTTGCAGAAGTTCAGCGGCGCGTTCGGGCGAAAGCGCTTTCTTGCGGCCCCTGTATGCTCCGCGCTGTTTGGCGAGCGCGATGCCTTCCCTCTGTCGCTCGCGGATCAATGCTCGCTCGAACTCGGCGAACGCGCCCATGACCGACAACATCAAGTTCGCCATCGGCGAATCCTCACCGGTGAAGGTCAGGCATTCTTTGACGAACTCGATGCGCACACCGCGCCTGGTCAGCTTTTGCACAAGGCGGCGCAGGTCATCGAGGTTGCGGGCCAAGCGATCCATGCTGTGCACCACCACCGTATCTCCTTCGCGCACGAAGGCCAGCAGCGAGTCAAGTTCCGGGCGCTGGGTGTCCTTGCCCGATGCCTTGTCGGTGAATACCTTTCCGACTTCGACCTGTTCCAGTTGCCGCTCCGGGTTTTGGTCGAAGCTGCTGACCCGGACGTAGCCGATACGTTGACCTTGCAAGATGCCCCCAAACAGAAAAGTGTCAGGAATAAATCTATGACCTTGCGCAGCTTGTGTCAATAAATTAAGCGATGGAGTCTATCCGGACGTTTCTGGGTAGGCTGTCCTGACGTCCGGTTAGGGCATGCCTCAATCTGACGGTAGCGAGTCGCAGGCGTTCGGATCGGCATCGGTTTCGTTCCCTGTCTTGGCACGCGCTTCGAAGCGTTGATAACACTCCAACCCGCAGAAGTGCTCGACGTATTCCGCGCCTTCCGGGGTGAAGGCGGCATCGAGCGGGATTTCCTTGCAGCACACGCAGCAACTGGTGGTGGTCGAGTCACTTGCATTCATGGTGGCACCCCTCCATTGACTGACGAAGACGGCGAATGCCGCCGCCGGCATTGGCTTCGCGAACAGGAAGCCTTGTCCTGTGTCGCAGTCCGCTTGTCGCAATAGATCAAGACTCGCCGATGTTTCCACGCCTTCAGCCACCACATCCATGCCCAGCCCGTGCGCAAGCTGAATCACGGTGTGCACGATGGTTTGGTCGCGGCGGTCGTTGGCGAGCCCGGCGACAAACGATTGGTCGATCTTGAGCGTGCTGATTGGGCAGCACTTCAGATGTTGCAGACAGGAATACCCCGTCCCGAAGTCATCGGCGGCGAAGCGCACACCGATCTGCCGCAAGGCGTCCAGGGCGGGGAAGATCGCCGGATCACCAAACGCGACCGATTCGGTCAGCTCGATTTCGAGATACTCGGCGGGCAACTCGGCATCAGCCAGCACGCCCTTTAGGGGAACAACTGGTCGGCCAGTTCCTGCACCGTCATGCGGTTGCGAATGGCCAGAGCCGCCGTCTGGATCAGTTCACCCGCTTCCGGCGCGACCGCCTGTACGCCGATCAGCCGATGGCTGCCTTCCTCGATAACCAACTTGATGAAGCCGCGTGTGTCGAAGTTGGCGAGCGCACGCGGCACGTTGTCCAAGGTCAAGGTGCGGCTGTCGGTCTCGATCCCGTCGTGGTGGGCTTCCGCCTCGCTGTAGCCCACGGTCGCCACTTGCGGATCGGTGAACACCACGGCCGGCATTGCGGTCAGGTCGAGCGCCGCATCGCCGCCGGTCATGTTGATCGCGGCACGGGTGCCGGCCGCTGCCGCCACATAGACGAACTGCGGCTGGTCGGTGCAGTCGCCGGCCGCGTAGATGTTCGGGTTGCTCGTGCGCATGCCTTGGTCGATGGCGATGGCACCTTGCGCATTGACAGTGACCTCCTTCGCGCCAAACTGTTGACCGCGCGCTTTTACGCCGATCACGTCCTCGCGCAGGCGCCTGGCCTGGCGGAGACGGTGGTAAACGGCGCAGCAGCGGTGCTCGCCTATACGGATGATCAGTTCTGAACGACTGACACCGACGCGGGCGACTACAAGCTTGGCGGACGCATGGGATCAGTTTGATTGATATTACAAGAAGATTGTCGTACCATTGCGAATCTGATACTGGAGCAACGCATGTCCGAAGCGGTCTACATCCTCGGAACCTTCTCCACGCCTTTCCGGCGTTGGCCCGACAAGGGTTTCAAGGAGCTCACGCGCGACGCCTACCTCTGCGCGGTGCAGGATGCTGGGCTGGCCGATCCGCAGGTGATCGAGGCCGCGTGGTTCGGCAATTGCGTGATGCACTACTGGGGCCAGCCTCTGGTGCGCGGCAACGTCGCGTTCATCCCGCTGGTGCGCGATGGTGTGTTCCGGGACCGTGCTCCGGTGGTGAACGTCGAGGGTGCATGCGCGACTGGCAGCCTTGCGCTGAACGGCGCGTACAAGGAGATCCGTGCCGGTGACGCCGACGTGACCATCGCGGTCGGCGTGGAGAAGCTCTACGACGCGAAGAATCCCGCTGCGATCCTGCAGGAGTTCGGCAAGGGCGCCGACCAGCTGAACCCGGAGGAGTGGATCGCGCACTACACGCGCATCGGCGAGCAACTGGGCCAACCTTTTGAGATGGGTGCCGATCGATCCGCGGCCATGGACACGTACTCCATGCAGGCGCGCCTCCACATGAATCTCTACGGAACCACGCGCGAACAGATTGCAGCCGCCTGCGCAAAGAGCCACACCAACGGCAGTCTCAACCCGTTGGCGCAATACCGCTTCGCGATGACGCCCGAACAGGTCCTCGCCGATCGGATGGTGTCCGATCCGCTGACGCGCGCGATGTGCGCACCAGTCGGCGACGGTGCCGCGGCCGTCATCCTCTGTTCCGAGCGGTTCCTGAAGCAACAGCCCGCGCGCGTGCGCGAGCGGGCTGTGAAAATCCGGGCGCTGACGTTGTCCGGCGGCAAGTACCGCGGAGAGCGTGAGCCGGGCCTGTCCCGGGCCGCTGCCGATCGCGCGTACGAACTTGCAGGCTTGCGACCCGAGGATATCGATCTCGCAGAGGTTCACGATGCGACCTCGTTTTGCGAGGTCTATCAAACTGAGATGTTGCGCTTCTGCCCCGAAGGACAGGGTGGTCCTTTCGCCGCTTCGGGCGCGAGCGCGATCGACGGGAAGATCGCGATCAATCCGTCAGGTGGTCTTGTGTCGAAGGGGCATCCCATTGGCGCGACGGGGCTGTCGATGTGCCACGAAGTGATCAGCCAACTACGTGGTGAAAGCGGCGAGCGGCAAGTACGCGATGCGCGGATCGGCCTGCAGCAGAATGGCGGCGGCATCATCGGCCTGGAAGAGGCGGTGTGCGCGGTCGCGATCTACGAGCGCTAGACGGACTCCGTAGGATCGTCGAGTTCGGTGAGGCGCCGCACCCAGTCGCGGCGGTGTCGGTCCAGCATGGACGTCATAACCTTGAAGTAGCTGTCGATGTCCTGCTGCGTCACGCTGTCATAAGCGGCTTGGAAACGATTCCTCTGCCCGCCCGAGACGAACTCCAGCAGCTTGTCTCCTTTGCGTGAGCAGTAGAGCTGCTTCACGCGGCCGTCCGTCGGGGATGCGCGCGTGAGGAGGTAGCCCGCTTTTGCCAGCTGCCGCATTGGTGCCTGGATGTTCTGGTGCCTCACGCCCAGAACGGCGAGCAATTCGCTGACCGTGAGGCCAGGAGCGAAGTGTGCGAAGTAGAGGATTCGGTGGTGCACGCGACCCATCGACTTCTGGGCAAGGCGCGCATCTGCGTCTTCGCTAATGCTCAGCTGCACCATGAAATGCAGCACCAACCCCGTATGAACCAGGCGCTTCTTTTCCGCGGCGACTCCGGCCGCATCCCCGCCAGTGTGTCCCCTGCCGATGCATGCGCCTTGACTGCGATCCATGGCGTTGAGTCTAGACCACCCTCTCAGCGCTTGCTAAAAGCGGCTGCGCGCATGCTCTTGCCTTGGGACTTACCCCTAGCAGCCGGCACGCGCGTTTACTGCAACCATCTTTGATGGTACAACCTTATTGACAGAAATAATTCGGGTCACTAACCTCGATTCGCCTTTGCCCAGGTCCGGTCTGGGCGACACAACACAGGAGACAACATGAGACACGCATTTCGCTTGGCACTTGCAGCGGCCGCGTTCGCGTGCTCGCTCGCCGCGACGGCGCAGCAGCAGCAGCCTTTCAGGATCGGGGCAGTCCTCCCGCTCAGTGGCGCCTTCGGTGTGTTCGGCCAGAACATGAAGCGCGGGGTCGAGTTCGCCATCCAGGAGCGCGGCGGCAAAGTCCTGGGCCGGCCCATCGAGGTGGTCTGGGAGGACTCGGAGACCAAGCCGCAGGTGGCCGTGCAGAAGACATCGCGGCTTATCGCGTCCGGAGTTGACGTGCTCTTCGGAGCCGCCAGCTCGGGCGAAACAATCGCCATGATGCCCTTGGCTGCCCAGGCTAAGGTCCCGCACCTGGTGACGATGTCGGCCGACGATCGCATCACGGGGACGAACAAGACGCGCTACACGTTCCGCACGTCGAACAACTTGGCGATGGAGAACGTCATGGTCGCCGAGCAGGTCAAGGCCTTGGGGCTGAAGAAGGTTTATGGCGTTGCTGCCGACGTCGGCACCACGCGCGAAGGATGGAATGACATTCGGGCGCTGCTCACCAAGGAAGGGGTGCAGATCGCCGGAGAGGATTTCCCCCCACTGGGCAGCAAGGACTACTCGGTAATCATCGACAAGGTACTGAAGTCGGGTGCCGACACGGTCGTGGTCGTCGCCGCAGGAAACGATGCGATCGGCTTCGTCAAGCAGAGTCACGAAGTCGGGCTTGGCAAGAAGGTCAAGATCATGGGGCCGGTGCTTCTCGACGACACGCTTGCTCGAGCCGTGGGCCCTGGCGCCGAGGGTGTCATGTCGGCCCAGCGCTACCACGCAAGTCTGCAGAACCCCTCAAACCAGAAGTTTGTCGAGGCTTACAGGAAGAAGTACGGCGAGCCGCCGGATTGGGTGGCTGGAGAGGCCTACGACGGCCTGTCGTGGTTCCTGAGCGTCGTCGAGCAAACCAGAAGCAATGACCGGGAGAAGTGGGTCGATGCTTTCGCGCAGTCGAGCTGGCCGAGCTCCATTGAAGGCGGTAAGGCCATGCGAGTGTGCGACCACCAAGCGGCGCAGGGCGGTATCTGGGGCGAGGGTACCAAGCCGGGCAGCGATTACCCCGTGCGGGTTGTTCGCCAGGTTCCCAGCAGCACTGTCTTCACCGCATGCAAGTAACGGAAGCCGGCCGGCTTCCGGTCTGACGAGCACCCATGGCTCTTACGCTCATCGGTCTGAGCATTGGACTGCTGCTGTTCCTGGTGGCTGCTGGACTGACACTGATATTCGGTCTGCTCGGGGTCATCAACTTCGCCCACGGTGCTTTCTACATGCTTGGTGCGTACATCGGGTACCAAGCCGTGGCGAGCACCGGCAGCTTCTGGCTGGCGTTGGCTTTGACCCCGCTCATCGTCCTGCCGGCAGGCGCTCTGCTGGAGCGGGTGCTGCTCCGCCCGCTCTATGCCAAGCCGCATGCCCAGCAATTGGTGATGACGTTCGGGCTCATTCTTGTCATGGAAGAGGCCGCGCGCATGGTTTGGGGGCTTGGCTACCTTCGCGTTTCGCCCCCGGCTGCTCTGGCAGGTACGACGGAAATCTTCGGCAGCTACATCGGCGACTACCGGATCTTCGCGTGTGTCGTGGCGGCCGTCGTCGCAGCCGGGCTATTGCTGGGCCTCGAGCGTACGTCGCTGGGCGCGACCATCCGCGCCGCGGCGGCGAACCCGCGCATGCTTTCTTGCCTGGGGGCCGACGTGAACCGTCTCCGCATGTGGACGTTCGGCGGTGGAACCGCTCTGGCGGCGTTCGCCGGCGTACTTGTATCGCCCCTGGTTCCCATTGATTCCGGGATGGCAATTACCGTGATCACGGACTGCTTCGTCGTGATCGTTGTCGGAGGTTTGGGAAATGCGCGGGGAGCTATCGCGGCGTCGCTGCTCGTCGGCTTGCTTCGCGCTTTCGGCCAGCAGTTCGCGGCGGAGTGGGTTGATGTGGCCACCTATGGGCTGCTGATATTCACGCTGCTTATCCGGCCGGCGGGGCTTTTCAACCAAAGGACGCGAACAGCATGAAGCCGGCCAGTCCGTCTGTCGGCAACTGCTCAGCCGAACCTCAAGCCCCGAGTTCTCTCGGGCATTCGTTCGGAAAAAGGGCCACGCTCACCGCGGCCGCTCTCCTCGCGATGGCAGCTCTTTCCGCGGCCATCGCGCCGCCGGCAGTCCACTACTTCCTTACCTCCGCGGCGATCTGGGCGATTTTTGCGCTCGGGTTCGACCTTGCTTTCGGAGTGGCCGGACTGTTGTCCTTCGGGCATTCGGTCTTCTTCGCTGCGGGCGGCTATCTGGCTGCGCTGCTGACGATGCTTGCCGGGATTCCGATGTCGGGGGCCATCCCTTTGGCCGGCCTGTCCGCCGGAATATTGGCTGCGCTTGTCGGCATGCTCGCCCTGCGGATGTCGGGCGTCTATCTGGGCCTGACTACGTTGGCGGTCTCGCAACTTTTCGAGACGCTGGTCGCCGTGCGACTCCGCGCGTACACCGGTGGAATGGAGGGGCTGGTCGGCGTCGCACGGCCGGCGATCTTCGGGCACGTACTCGACGACGACCGGTCCTATTTTCTGTTTGTCTTCGCCATCTTCATGATGGTGCTGGGCGCCAGCGCCTTGCTGCGCCAGTCACACTGGGGGCGCGGGCTGGTCGCGATGCGAATCAACGAAGTTCGAGCGCAGCAACTGGGCTTCAACACCCTGCGATTGAAGATCAGTGCCTTCGCGGCGTCTGGGGCGATCAGTGGCGTAGCCGGCGCGCTGCTGGCGTCACTGATGAGATTCGTCAATCCCGAGATCCTCAGCTGGACGATCTCGGGCGATGTCCTGATCGCCACTCTGATCGGTGGCGCGGGAACGCTCCTTGGCCCCGCCTTGGGAGCCTTGCTGATGTCGTGCTTGCGCGAAGTGCTGGGTGGGATGACAACACACTGGCACGGATTGCTCGGCGTGGTCCTCATCGTCTTTACTTTGTGGGTGCCGAATGGACTCGCGCCTGCGGTCCAGGGTCTGGTGCGCAAGCTGCGTAACGGATGATGAGCGCATCACTCCCCATCCTGAGCGCCAGCCGTCTCCGCGTTGCATTCGGAACTTTCCTTGCGGTGAACGATTTCAGTGCCGACTTTGAACACGGCCGGCGCTACGCCCTCATCGGACCGAACGGGGCCGGGAAGACAACGCTGCTCAACGCGCTCTCGGGACGCCAGCGGGTAACATCAGGCTGCGTGCAGTTGTCCGGCGAGGACATCACGCACTTGCCTGCTCACCGTCGCTTGACCGCTGGAATAGGCCGCAGTTTCCAGATCGTGAACATATTCTTCGGCTTGACGGTATTCGAGAACCTGTGTCTTGCGGTGCAGGGAGCGCGCTATGGTGGGCGGCAACCCTGGACACGTCTCGCAGCGGGCGACCGGGAGGTCCAGCAAGCGGCCCAAGAGCTGGCGGAGCAGGTCGGGCTTCAATCGATGTGCAACGCGCTTGCTTCCACGCTGTCGCACGGCGATCAGCGCGCACTCGAGCTGGCGCTCGCATTGGCTTCCAATCCGCGCGTGCTCCTGCTGGACGAGCCCCTGGCCGGCGTCGGACACGGACGCATCGCGGAGACTCTGCGCCTCATCGAGGGAGCCTCGCACGGGCGCACCGTGTTGATGGTGGAGCACAACATCGAGGCGGTGATGAATTTCGCCGAAGAGATTCTGGTGCTGGAGGCCGGCGCCCTGTTGGCGCGGGGCACCCCGGATCAGATCCGATCCGATTCGAAAGTGCGCCGCGCTTATCTGGGGGACTGATGGACACTGTGCTTGACGTCAGGAACCTGAACGTTTTCTATGGCAAGGCCTGTGCACTCGAGGGAGTTTCGTTGTCGATCCCGCGCGGCGAGATTTGCGGACTTCTCGGACGCAATGGCGCAGGCAAGACAACCTTGTTGAATGCCCTGATGGGTTTGCTTTCCATTTCAGGCGGTGACTACCGGCTGAACGGCCAAACGGCCCGCGGCGTACCCACACATCTACTCGCCCGAAGTGGCCTCGCTCTCGTACCGGCAGATCGGCAAATTTACGGTGAGCTCACCGTACGTGAGAACCTGGCGCTGGCAGCGCACAGCCGCCGGTCCGGACCTTGGACACCGGACCGGATCTTCCGCTTGTTCCCGCGGCTGCTCGAACGCTCTGAAGGGCTGGGCGAAAACCTTTCCGGTGGCGAAAAGCAGATGCTCGCGATCGCGCGTTCACTGCTGATCCAGCCTTCGGTCCTCCTGCTCGACGAGCCCACTGAGGGGCTCGCGCCGATCATTGTGCAGGAGGTCATCGCAGCCGTCGCGGAGGTGCGCCGCGAAGAAGGCGTGTCCGTGCTCATCGTCGAGCAGAACCTGAAGGCGGTCGCTCCGATCCTGCAGACCGCCCACGTGCTTGAAACCGGGCGTGTCGCGTGGAGCGGGCCGGCGGAGACACTGATCGAAGACGAATCACTGTCCCGAAGCCTATTGGGACTGTAGGCGCCAAGCACCGCTGAAGATGATCGGGCGATCGACTTCTTCAGAGTCAATTGACATCTTAGTGAGGGACTGACACATGCAAGCAACTTTCAGCGTGGGACATGTACCGCGCAATCTGGACGGCAAGGTGGCTATCGTCGTCGGCGCCGGATCATCGGGTCCCGGCTGGGGAACGGGCAAGGCAACAGCGGTCCACCTTGCGAGGTTGGGCGCAGGAGTCCTGGGTATCGATGTCAACGCCGACGCGACGGCAGCGACAGGTGACTGGGTGCGCCAAGAGGGCGGCAAGTACGAAGCGTTCGTTGGAGATGCCACCACACCCGAGGGTGCTGCCGCTGCAGTGAACGCCTGCATCGACCGCTTCGGCCGCGTGGATATCCTGGTGAACAACATTGGTGCCGGACCGGTTGAGGGCGTCGTCGAGACCTCCCTCGAGGATTGGGAGCGAGTGTTCCGCTTCAACGTCACTTCCGCGTTCCTGATGGCCAAGCACGCGATCCAGCCGATGATCTCGGTGGGCGGCGGATCCATCGTCAATGTCTCTTCGATCGCCAGCAATCGATGGACCGGGGTGCCTCTGTCGGCCTATTCCGCTTCCAAAGCGGCGATGAACCAATTGACCCAGAACATCGCGATGCAGTACGCCGCCAAGGGAATCCGCTGCAATGCCGTACTCCCTGGACTGCTGATGACACCGATGATGCTCGGGACCCTTTCGCGACACTATGGGAACGACGTCGACGCGCTGATCCGCAAGCGGGACGCCGTTTCACCGACTGGAAAAATGGGAACCGGATGGGACATTGCCTACGCCGTGGGCTTTCTCGCGTCGGACGAAAGCCGCTATATCAACGGCGTCCTCCTGCCGGTGGACGGTGGGTTGAGTTGTCAGGTCATCGGCTCGACTGGGTAGCGCGCCGGAGTCATGGGAGTGGGATGAAGGCGGGAAGCTGTGAACCGCAGCACTAGCCTATCTTGCTGACCAGCGCCCCCAACTTGTCGATCCGCATCTCGACAACGTCCCCAGTCTGGATCTTCAAGTTGGCGTCCAGTCCGCAGCCCCCCGGAAAGGCGCCGCTGGTCACGACATGTCCTGGCATGAGCGTCTGCGCTCGTGAGAGGTAAGACACCAGATCGGCGAAGCTCCATGCCATTTCAGACGTCCGATAGCTGTTCACGGTCTTGCCATTCACGACGAAGGACATCTCGAGATCCTGCGGGTCACCAACCTCGTCGGCCGTCACCAGCCAAGGTCCGAGGACGTTGCTGTGGTCGGCGTCCTTGCCCTTCGTTGGGCCAAGGCCAAACGCCATCTCCTTGCGCTGGATTTCGCGAAAGCTCACGTCGTTGAAGATGGTGTAGCCAACAATCGCGCGCCGTGCGTCGTCGATCGACAGGTCGCGCCCGCCCGTGCCGATGACCGCCGCCATCTCGCACTCCACGTCGGTTTCGCTCGCATAAGCAGGCCTTGGGATCACCGTGCCGGGGCCTTCGACTGCGTCGGGATTGGCCTTGTAGTAGGCCCGCATGTCGCTGTTGCGATCGGGGAAATTGAGCATCGCGAAGCCCTTGTCCCTGCTGTCATCGACGTGAGCGGACCAGGTGATGAAGCAAGCGATGCCGGGGGGACGCGGAATCGGCGATAGCAACCGCACGGCCCCGATCTCGTACGCGACGCGCGCACCTGCCCGCGTGGCTTCACGCCCGGAAGTCACCGCGTAGTCCAGCGCTTCCTCTGCCCACTGCAGTCCGAGAGGCCCGGAACCAATCAGCGCGAGCATGTCGCTCGGCACCTGAGCGTCGCCAACACGCGCGGCAGCAGAAGCGCTCAGATGTTGCTCCAGGTACGCGACTCGCGCCGCAGTCGCATCGATGATCGTTCGATCGCGAACGATACCGACACGGCGGATTTCCCCCAAAGGTCCGGAGACGGCAAAGGTGCAGAGTTTCATAGCTTTGGCTCAGCAGACAGTTGAGGACTCACGATTGCTGAGGCCAACGCTGGTCGGCTTCACATCGTGGAGATGTTCGACGCACCCTGCGGGCGGCACGTTTCAAGGAGCAGAAAACTTCTCGTCGAGAGGGAGCATCGTCTCAAAGCCGGGCTCGATCGGAACGTCCAGCGAATTGACGACGCGGCCGACGCAAGCATAGAAGCCCGCAATCACAACGAGCTCGACAAGCTGCTCATTCGGTAACACGGCCTTGAGGGCATTGATCGTGGCCTCGGTTGCACCGCATTTGATGGCGGTGTCTTCAGCCAGTGCCAGCACAGCGCGCTCGGCTTCGGAGTAGATGTCGCTGGTCTGCCAATGCTCCAGAGCATGCAACTTTTGTTCTGGAACGCCTTCATCGAGCGCGGCCACCCAGTGATGCTTCCACTCGTATTCGGCCTGCTGCAGCTGTCCGGAGCGAACGATCATCAGTTCCCGCAGCGCCGCTGGCGAGCTGGTCTTGAACCGCAAAGCATGCCCGAACTCCATCCAAGCCGGCAGCAGGCCGGGCGCCCATCCGAGCAGCCGATAAAGGTGCAACACCGGTGCACCCTGCCAACGTTTTCGCAACCGCTGGAACACATCGGCGACTTGCGGGTCCTCCGGCTGCTCGGGGACGAAGGGGAGGCGGCTCATACGGACTCGGTCGGGTCATCCAGCTCGGTGAGTCGCCGCACCCATTCACGACGCTCGGGACCCAGCATGGCCGTCACCACCTTGAAATAACTTTCCACATCCGCCTCGCTCACGCTGTCGTAACCGCGCTGGATACGCTCGCGCTGGCCCGCCGAGACGAACTCCAGGAGCTTGTCCCCCTTGCGGGAGCAATACAGCTGCTTGACTCGTCCGTCCTGCTCGGACGCCCGGCTCAGGATGAACCCGTCCGCGATCAGTTGCCGCAGTGGTGCTTGGATGTTTTGGTGTTTCACACCGAGCACGGCGAGCAGTTCGCTGACGGTGATGCCGGGGGTAAAGTGCGCGAAGTAGAGGATGCGGTGATGGACGCGCCCGAGCGTCTTCGTGAGCAACCTTGCATCGGCATCATCGCCGAGGCTCAGCTGCAGCATGAAATGCAGCACGAGCCCCTTGTGGACGAGCCGCTTGAGTTCGGATGCGGACAGCCGCGCGGCGTGCGGCTTCGCGGCGGACGTTGAAGCACTTGGCATGCCTTGAGTCTAAGGCGTGCTCACTCCAGTGAGAGCCCGAGCGATTTCGCGATCGGACCCCATGCGGCACGGTCGCGCGCCACCCGCTCGGAAAACGCCTTGGGCGTCTCGTTCAATGGCGCGAACCCGGCAGCGCTCATCGTCTTCAGGACCGCGGGGTCGGCCGCCGCGGTCGTCAGCAACTGGCCCATGCGGCTGACTATGGCCGGCGGCGTGCCGGCGGGCGCATACACGCCGTAGTAGACGGTGGGCGTGAAGTTGAAGCCAGCTTCACTTACGGTGGGGACGTTGGGCAGGGCGGGATACCGCTCGCCTGCCAGCACTGCGAGCGGGCGCATCTTGCCTTCGTTGATGAACTGCGCGATGGGACCATAGAACAGCAGCGTCGCCGAGGCATCGCCGCCGAGCGTTGCCTGCAGCATCTGTGGCACGCCGGGGTAGGGGACATTCGTGAAGCTGCCGCCCATCGACTTGTTGAACTGCGCCATCATCAGGTGGGCCGCACTGCCGACACCCCACGTGGCGAAGTTCGCCTTCTGCTTATTCGCCTGTGACCAGGCGGCGAGTTCCTTCAGGTCCTTGGCAGGAACGCTGCTGTTGGCGACGATCGCGAGCACGACCGTCGCGATCGGGGCGACGACGGTGAAGTCGTGTTCGACGTCATAGGGCACCTTCTTGTAAATGTGCGTGTTGATGGCCATGACGTCGGACACGGGCAGGCAGTACGTGTACCCGTCGGCGGCGGCGCCCTTGCACGCCGCGGCGCCGATCATGCCGTTCGCGCCCGCGCGGTTGTCGATGACCATCGGCTGGCCCGTCTGCTTCTGGAAGACGTCCGCGATGGCGCGCGCCAGGATATCCCCTCCGCCGCCGGCCGGATAGGGAACGATCATCTTCACGGGGCGGGAAGGGAAGGCGTCCTGTGCCGTCGCGATGGAGCCGAAGGCAAGGCACGTGATCGCGATCAGGGCGGGAAGCAATTTCTTCATTGCAGGTCTCCTGGGGTGGGCAAAAGGTCTGGAGGGTGCGCGGCAATGACCGTGCCGCGCGAGGACGGCGCCAGCCGGAACTTCGGTGGCACGTAGTGATGGGCTGCGTCGTGAGGAAAGTGGACGACGGCCAGCTCGCCGCCGGGGCCGGCAGCAAGGAAAGATGGATCCTCATCGCCTGCAGTGTTGGACATGCCGAGTTGCGTCTACTGCTTCTGGGAGTGAGCGGCACCGGTCGATTCGACGAGGCGCTTCCACTTCGGCACTTCTGCTTCGATCTGCTTGGCGAAAGCGCCCGTGCCCAGCGGGTCGGGCTCGATGCCGGCCGCAACCAGCTTGGCCTGAAACTCCGACCGCTGAGCTACCTTCAGGAACGCCGCATTCAGTTTCTCGATGAGGGCGTCGGGCACGTTGTTGCGTGCCAGCGCGCCGCCCCAGGACGTGAGCTCGAAGCCCGGCAACGCGGCCTCCGAAATCGTCGGGACTTCCGGCATGGCGCTGGACCGCTTGAGGCCGCTCACGCCGAGCAGCTTCAAGTTGCCTGCCTTCGCTTGAGGCAGTGCAGTCGCGATGGCGGTGAAGGTGATGTCCAGGTGGCCGGCGATAACGTCGGTGAGCGCCTGGCTGCCGCTGGTGTAGGGGACGTGTTCGATCGTCGTTCCTGCCATCTGGTTGAACAGGGAGAAGGCGAGGTGAATCGTCCCGCCCAGCCCGCTGGACGAGTACCTCAGCTTGCCCGGGTTTGCCTTCGCGAACTCGATGACCTGCTTCGCGGTGGTGAACGGCGAGGACTTTCCGGCCACCATGACGAGCTGCGCATTGCTAACCTTGGTGACGGGACGGAAATCCTTCACCGCATCGAATGGCAGCGAAGCGAAAACGAATTGGTTGATGTAGTGTGCCGGCGCCGTGAAGAGCAGTGTGTAGCCGTCGGGCGCGGCCTTCGCCACCACTTCGGTGCCGATGACGCCCGACGCTCCAAGCTTGTTGTCGACGACGATCGGCACCTTGAGCTCTTCCGAAGCCCCGGCCGCGGCCAGCCGACCCACGATATCGAGCGCCGTGCCGGGCGCGAACGGGACGATGAGCTTGATGGGTTTGTCGGGGTAAGCGCCTTCCGCCAGTGCCAACATCGGGATGCCGGTGGCCAGCAGGGGCAGCGCGAGTATGCTGCGTCGCTTCATCGTGAGAGCTCCTTGCGGAATTCGAGCACATATAACAAGCCGCTTGTGCGAGTATTAACCCGTAGTCGGATCGGACCTCCGGGCCGATAAACTACAACCTACCTGTAACATCTCGCGGGAACCCTCATGAGGCTGATCGACTATTTCAGGCGCGGCATGCTGAGCGCTCCGGAGCGCACGGCGTTTGTTGACGCCGATGGCCAAGGCGCGTACACGTACGCGCAGGTGAACGAGCTTGCCGAGCGCGTAGCGGCTGGATTGCACGCTGCCGGGAACGCGGCCGCAAACGTCGCCGTGTACAGCCCCAACGATCCGAAGGCGTTCTGCGCCATGATCGGCATCTTCCGCGCTGGAGGCCGGTGGGTGCCGATCAACATGCGCAACCCCGTGCACGTCAATGCGGCCTTCCTGCGTACGACGAAGTGCTCCCTGCTCTTCTTCCATCCGTCACTGAATGAGCAGGTGAAGGAGCTGCGCGAGGCGGTGCCGACACTTCAGCACCTCGTTTGCATCGGGGAGCCGATGGAGCAGGGTGTCGGAATCGGGTTAGACGAATTCATGGAGCGTGCCGCGGACCCGGCACCCGAGCCGGAGGATGACCCGAATCGCGTGGAGACGATCTTCCCGACCGGAGGCACAACCGGGCTTTCGAAGGCCGCGATGTGGACGCAGCGGACATGGGGCTCCGCGATCAAGGCATTCTGGACCTGCCTTCCGACCGACCGCCCGGCGGTGCACTTGGTTGCCGCTCCCATGACGCATGGCGCCGGTGTCGTCGGCCTCATGATGATGGCCGAGGGCGCAACGAACGTGGTGCTGCCCTCTGCCAACGCGCTTGGCATCCTGGAGGCGATTCAGCGCCACAAGGCGACGCACTTCTACATTCCGCCCACTGTTCTCTACAGCATGCTGGCGCACCCGCGCGTCCGGGAGTTCGACTACTCATCGCTGCGTGCGATCGTGCTCGCTGCATCTCCGGTTGCACCTGCCAAGTTCAAGGAAGCGATGGACGTGTTCGGGCCGGTGATGTGCCAGTCGTTCGGCCAGGCGGAGGCGCCGATGTTCCTGACATTCCTGTCGACGCGAGACCTGTTGAATGCGCCGGAAGGGAGCGATCGCTGGTCAAGCTGCGGGCGTCCGACGCTCGGACAGCGCGTCGAAATCATGGATGACGATGGCAATCTGCTTGCGCCTGGTGGCCGCGGCGAGATCGTCGCGCGGGGGGACTTGGTGTTCCGCGGCTACTACGAGAATCCGGAAGCGACCGCTGAAGTGTCGAGGTTCGGCTGGCATCACACGGGCGATATCGGCTACAAGGACGACCGCGGCTTCACGTACATCGTCGATCGCAAGAAGGACATGATCGTTACCGGAGGCTTCAACGTCTTCAGTGCCGAGGTCGAGCATGTGATCGCCGGCCACCCGTGCGTGGAGGACTGTGCGGTCGTCGGCGTGCCGGACCAGAAGTGGGGCGAGGCAGTCAAGGCGGTGATCCAACTGAAGCCCTCGATGCAGGCCACCGAAGAGGAAATCATCCAGTTGGTGAAGTCGACGCTTGGCTCCGTCCATGCACCCAAATCGGTGGATTTCGTCGCCAGCTTACCCCGCAGCCCCAATGGCAAGGTGCTCAAGCGCGAGATTCGTGACAAGTTCTGGGAAGGCGTGGAGCGCCGCGTCGGGTAAGCGGCATGGGAAGTCGCCTCGAAGGCAAGGTGGCCATCGTGACTGGCGCCGGGACGCGCGGTGACGGCATCGGCAACGGAAAGGCATGCGCCTTCGTTTACGCGCGAGAAGGCGCACGCGTGCTGGCTGCGGACGTCGACATGGGACTTGCAGAAGCGACGGCCGAAATGATCCGTGCAGAAGGTGGCACGTGCATTCCATTTCGCGCTGATGTCTCCAGGTCCGAGGATTGCCGCGCCCTGACCGAAGCGTGCATCAAGAGTTTCGGCCGAATCGACGTGCTGCACAACAATGTCGGAATCACCAATTCAGGCGGGCCCGTCGAGTATGCCGAGGAGCAGTGGGATCGCATGATGAATGTCAATGCGAAGAGCATGTTCCTCACAGCGAAGCACGCGCTGCCGCACATGGAGCTGCAGGGCAGCGGATCCATTGTCAACATCGGCTCCATCAACGGTGAACGGGCGATCCCATTCCCGAAGTTCGCTTACGCGGCGTCCAAGGCGGCAATGATCGCCATGTCACGCGAGATCGCGATCCAGTACGCACCGAAAGGCATACGCAGCAATGTGGTGCTGGTTGGCCTGATCAGGTCGCCGATCGTCGAGCAGAACAACACTAGGCTGTATGGCGGCGACCCGGACGAGATGTGGCGCAAGCGTGATGCCATGTCCCCGACGGGCAAGCAAGGTGAAGTCTGGGACGTCGCGAACGCGAGTCTTTTCTTCGCATCGGATGAATCGCGGTACGTGAACGGCACCGTCTTGCCCGTAGACGGAGGCCTGATCAACATGGTGAAGCTGTAGCGTCCCCCCGGGGCCGTTCGAGTGAACGCACGCTCTATAATGAGCACATGTTCGATAAGGAATCCGGGGTGCCGGGGCGACTCACCGGTAAGCGGGCCGCAATCACCGGGGGCGCGGCCGGCATCGGGCTAGCGATCGCGCAGCGATTCGCCGGGGAAGGCGCTTCGATCGCCGTGTGCGATCCAGACCGGGCGAGGCTTGCCGCCCTCCAGCAGGAGCGCCCCGATTGGCTGTACGTTGCCGCGGACGTCTCCATCGAGTCGCAGGTCGCCGAGTTCTTCGAAGCGTGCCGGGCCCGCTTCGGAGCTTTGGACTGCCTCGTCAACAACGCGGGGATCTCGGGGCCGACGGCAGGCATCGAATCGATCGCGCTCGCCGACTGGGAGGCGGTCTACGCGTGCAACGTGCGCGGCGCATATCTTTGCACCCGCGCAGCAGTGGGCCTGCTCAAGAGCGCAGGCGGATCCATCATCATGATGTCATCGCTGGCCGGCCGTGTGGGCGTTCCCTTTCGAACGCCCTACGCGTCGGCGAAATGGGCGCTCATCGGGCTCACCAAGAGCCTCGCTGTTGAACTGGGCGAGCACAAGATCAGGGTGAACGCCATCCTGCCGGGCCTCACGCGGGGGCCGCGGCTGGAGCGGGTGATCGAGGCCCGAGCGGCAAGCTCCGGGCGCACGTTCGAGGAGCAGGTTGCCGTCGAGGTCTCCGCCGGCGCCCTCGGCGAACTCGTCGAGCCGGAGGACATCGCAAGTGCGGCTCTCTACCTCGCCAGCGACGAAGGCCGGCGGGTCACCGGTGTCTCACTGCCCGTAGACGCCGGGCTCGAATCCGCGACCTTCCGGTGAGCGCTCCAAGGCCGCATCGCCGCACCCGTGATGCTAAGCTTCCTGACGAACGCGGACCGGGTGCAGCACCGCACGGAGCTGAAGGCGCTGCTGGAAGCTCCTCTCGGACGGCAGGACCGTGCCACATGGACGGCGCGGATGGTCGAACAAGGTATCCCTGCCGGACCGATCAACGACATCGCCGACGCATTCGCGGAGCCGCAGGTGCAAGCGCTGGGGCTGGTCGAGACCTTCGAGCACCCTACCCTTGGGACGATGCGCCAGGTGGGCAATCCGGTGACCATGGACGGACTGCGCGATGGCACGGTGCGGCTGCCCCCGCCGCTGCTGGGGCAGCATACGTCCGAAGTCCTCGCCGAGTTCGGCTACGCGCCGGCGCGCGACCCAGTTAGCGACGTCTCTGCTGAGCGACTTCGGCGGGGGTGTGAGTCACACGTTGGCGTACGAACTCCAAGACGAGCGGGTAGACCGGCCGTACTGGGGCACTCCGCTGCTCAATCCAGTGACCGGCAAGCTCGCCATCGACCCGGCCACCAGGTTCAAGAACTACAACAGCTCGGACGGCCTCTACGCACAACGAGTCCACTGGCTGCGCTCCATCAGCAGCTGGAAGTTGACTGACGCAGCCAGCGTGCTTAGCACCTTCTACGTCTACGACGCTCTGCGGGACTACCGCAATGTCGAGACCTATACGTTTAACGCTGCGAACACTGCCGTGAGCCGGTCGGCTGCGTTCCTGCAGCGTCACGACCAGCGCCTGGTCGGGGACAAGGTCGAGGCCACATACAAGAGCTTCTTGGGGCAGCGACGAAGTGACTGGGCGTTCGGCCTAGACGTAAGCGTCAACAAGCAAACCCGGTTTCCGAACAGCCTGCCAGGCGTAGTGAGTACGGTAAACCCGTACACCTTCGCGACGGAGCGCTTCTTCGACATACCGAGCATGACGCCTGGATTCAACGCGGACCGGGACAACCGCGTCACCATCATTGCGGCATACGCGGAGAACCGTACGGAGCTCACCAAGTCGGTGGCGTTGGTGACCGCCTTGCGGCATGAGCAAATCGAACTCGAGCTCACGAATCGCCGTGCAGTCACGGCCGCATTGCCGGCAAGCTTCGAGCGCACCTACAGGCCTACTACTGGACGCGTGGGCGTCGTTTGGCAGTTGACGCCCGAGACGAACCTCTACGCGCAGTATGCAACCGCGGCGGACCCGCCCTCGGGCATTCTTTCGACCGCCTCATTCGCGGATGTCCGCACCAACAGCGAACTCACCACGGGACGGCAACTTGAGGTTGGAGCCAAGACCGACTTCTGGGACCGCAAGGGCAATGCCAGCGCCGCTGTGTTCCACATCGTCCGCAGGAACATCTCCACCCAAGACCCCGCCAACCCAGCGCTGATGCTCCTGGTGGGGCAGCAGTCGTCCAGAGGAGTCGAGCTGTCCGCCGGGGTGCGCGCCACATCGCGCTGGACCGTACAGGCGAACTTCACCTATGCGGACGCCGAGCTGGACACCTTTAACCAAGGCGGAGTCTCACTCGCGGGCAATCGCCCCGCCAACACGCCCGCGGCCGTTGCGAACGTCTGGACTTCGTACACGCTGGCTCCGGGATGGCAGGCCACCGTGCCTACCTGTGGACCTACTGCACCACGGCGCTGCAGCCGGCCAAGCTGGTCGTGTTCGACTTTGCTGAAAGCCGGGCGAGCCGTCACCCTGCGCAGTTCCTTGGCCACCCGGGTGAGAGTGGCTGGCGCGGCACGCTCGTGTGCGATGACTACTCCGGCTACAAGGCGCTGTTCGCCTGCGGCGTCACGGAGGCGGGCTGCCTGGCACACGCGCGGCGCAAGTTCCATGAACTGTGGGCCAACCACCAGAGCGCTGTTGGGGAGCAGGCGCTGGCGATGTTCGGCAAGCTCTATGAAGTCGAACGAGAGCTCGCCCACCTGGATGCACAGCGACGACGACAGATCCGGCAAGACAAGGCCAGACCTATCGCTGACGCGATGCACGCGTGGCTGACTGCCCAGCGTCGGAGGGTGCCGCCCGGATCAGCGACGGCCAAGGCGATCGACTACAGCCTCGGGCGGTGGCAGGCACTTACCCGTTACATCGACGATGGCGAGCTGCCGGCAGACAACAACTGGGTCGAGAACCGGATCCGGCCGGTCGCCATCGGCAGATCCAACTGGCTGTTCGCTGGGAGCCTTCGAGCGGGCAAGCGCGCCGCTGCCGTCATGAGCCTCATCGAGTCGGCTCGCATGAACAGCATCGATCCGCATACATACCTTCGCGACGTGCTGGAGCGGTTGCCGACGCACGCAGCGAACCGTATCGACGAGTTACTGCCGCATCGCTGGTCGCCAGTTCAACCGAGTGCCTGAACCCGTCTGGCGTCAAGATGGGATCGCCGGACGCTTACGCAGCGCCTTCGCTTCGCGCCACGTCATTTGACGCGCCCTGCGCGGGCGCCAGGTTCTTTCGTGCCATTTGGTGAGTCTAAGCCACTGTCTCTTCGCTGGGCTGCCCGTGTCCGCAGCCGTCTGAGCCCTTGCCTGCGCGCGGAGCTCCCGGGCTATTGCTTTTACTACAAGGGTCCTGTACTATTCCTTCCGCGACCCCACTTAACAGGAGACACTGGCAATGAAGACGCTACTTCCGCTACTGATGGTCCTCGCGGTGGGCGTAGCCCACGCACAAGCTGACTTTTCACCTAAGCCAGTCAGAATCATCTCGCCATACCCGCCCGGAGGAGCCGCCGATGCCCTAGCAAGACAGATTGCCGCACCTCTCGGTAAACGTCTCAACCAATCAGTCGTAGTCGAAAACAGACCAGGTGCCGGAGGAACAATTGGTGCAAACGCATGCAAATCCTCTCCGCCAGACGGGTTCACATACTGCATGTTCCTCACCGACATCGTGGCTCTGAATCCGTACACTTTCAAGCGCTTGGCGTACGATGCCGACCGCGACTTCATCCCAGTGGCGGCGGTTGCAAGTCTTGAGTTGGTCATTGTCGGACCAGCGACAGGGCCGGGAACTCTGAAGGAGGCGCTCGCCTTCGCTAAGGCGAACCCAGGCAAGGTGAACTGGGCAAGCTTCGGCATTGGTACTTCAGCACACCTGCTATTGGAGAGAATCAAGAAGAGTGCTGGCGTCGACATCCAGCACATTCCGTATCAGGGCGGAGGACCCGCTGTCAACGCCCTGCTGTCAAACGAGGTTCAGTTAACAATGCTCGCCGCGGCCCAGGCATTGCCGCACATCCAGTCGGGAAAGATGAAGGCTTTGGCGGCACTGGGAAACAAGCGCCTCGCTACTTTCCCGGAGGTTGCAACTCTATCTGAGCAGGGTATCGACTTCACTTCAACACTCTGGCTGGGGCTGTTCGCACCTGTGGGCTCGTCACCAGGTCACCTAGCAACTGTCAATCGCAACGTCAACGAAATTCTCACTGATTCGGCGTTCGTACAGCAAGTATTGGCTCCTGCCGGCTACCTGCCCATCCCCGGAACTCCTCAATCATTTGCCGAACGCATTAGGCGGGACCAGTCTGAGTGGGGGGGCATCGCGCGCGGCCTGAATCTGGCTCTCGAGTGACGATGTGACATTCATATCAAACAGCCAATGAGTAAGTTCTCCGGAATCCACGAGCCTGAGAAGTGGCTTCTTCCCGCGATGCTTCGGGAACAGGCTGAACAGCAGGCCGACGCCCCATGGCTAGCGGTTGCGGGTGGCCCCACGCTCAGTTTCGGACAGGCCTGGACCGAAGTGCAGCGTGCCGCGACTTGGTTCGAACGTAGCGGGGTCACACCCGGCGAGCATGTCGCGCTCATGCTCCCGAACTCGATGGACTTCGTGCGGGCATGGCTCGCCCTGGGAACCCTTGGTGCTGTCGCAGTCCTCATCAACACTGAGCTGAAGCGAGACTTTCTACAGCACCAGTTGAAAAACAGTGGGGCGCGTCTTCTTCTATGCCATAGCAGTCTAGTTCAAACTATCGAAGAAGCACTTCCTGGCGCCCCAAATATTGAGATGGTTGTCCTGTGCGACGCGTACTCACCAAGCCATCACCTCTCGAGCTACGTGCAACCCTTCGCACCTTGGTTCGGAGCCTCAGGATGGCAGTGCTGTCCAGCCGTCGACCGTGACCTCCCTGACTCCCGACAAATCTCTTCTGTCATCTACACATCGGGAACGAGTGGCCCTGCCAAAGGGGTACTCATGCCCCATCGTCACTGCGCGGCGTTCGCAATCAACACCTCTGAGAGCATGGCTTTGACGGGCGAAGACCGGTGCTACATCGTACTGCCGCTCTTCCACGCCCACGGTCTACTGATGCAACTTGGCGCATCACTCGTTCAAGGAATGGCCGCAGTCATGCGCGAACGGTTCTCAGCCTCGGCATGGCTGGAGGACATTCGCCGTTATCGCATCACCGCAACGTCAGTACTCGGTGCGCTTGGCGCCTTCATCGAGGCGCAACCGCAAACACCAAACGATAAAAACCACTCGCTGCGGGTTCTCTTTAATGCCCCCAATGTCTCAGCGATAGACCGCTTGTTCAGAGAACGCTTTGGCGTCCGTGACATAGTCTCTGGCTACGGGATGACGGAGGTGAACATGTGCGCATTGGGGCGTTGTGGCTCACCGCGCCCGGGGGCAGCAGGCTGGATACTGCATGATATGTTCGATGTCGCAGTTGTAGACCCCCTGACGGATTGCGAACTGCCGCATGGGCAGGTGGGTGAGATTGTTGTGCGCCCGAAGATTCCGTTCGTGTTCATGCAAGGCTACCAAGGGATGCCTGAGAGGACGGCCGAAGCAACAAGGAATCTTTGGTTTCATACAGGAGACTCGGGCGTTGCAGACGCGGACGGTCTTCTTACCTTCATTGACCGAATCAAGGACACCATTCGACGCCGAGGAGAGAACATCTCTGCGACCGAAATCGAGCAGGTACTCGCGAAGCTGCCAGGAGTGGCAGAAGTTGCGGCATATGCCGTGCCTAGCCCGATTCCGGGTGGGGAAGATGAGGTGGTGCTCGCGCTCGTTCGCGCTAATGGTCCAGAAGGAGAGACACTGGACAGCAAGAGCGTCTACGATTTCGCAGATAAAAACCTGCCTCGATTCGCAAGACCTCGTTACCTGCGGTTCATTTCGGAACTGCCGAAGACAGCGAACGGAAAGGTTCAGCGCGCAGTCTTGAGAAAGGATGGAACTCGGAGTGCCAATGACCGCGGCGAATTGTCACGAGTCTCTTCAGACTAGAGTTGTTCAATGACTAGCGAGTTCGGCAATCTAGCGGGACGTACGGCTCTAATCACTGGCGGTGGGCGTGGAATCGGAGAGGCGATTGCACTCAAGCTAGGTAGGGCAGGAGCCAAAGTGCTTGTCAACGATTTCGACGCGGAGCCTGCCAAAGCAACAGTCGAAATCATTCGGGAGAGCGGCGGCGAGGCTGACGTCTTCATCGGCGACGTTCGTGAGGACAACTTCGGCGACCGATTCATTCAGCATGCCGTTGCGACGTGTCGCTCTGTTGACATCATCATCAACAACGCGGGATACACGCGAGACGCCGTCATTCAAAAAATGTCAGATGCCGAGTGGCGGGAAATCCTTGATGTTCACCTGACAGCACCTTTCCGCATCTTGCGTGCTGCTCAACCTGTTTTCAAGCAGCAAGCCGCTGCGGATGCGGGCGCGGGACGACGCTTAGTGCGAAAGGTCGTAAATGTTTCCTCGATTTCGGGTTTGTTCGGTATCGCGGGTCAATCGAACTACTCCTCGGCCAAGGCTGGTCTGATTGGGTTGACGCAGGTGCTCGCAAAGGAGTGGGGGCGCTACGGTGTGACGGTCAACTGTGTAGCCTTCGGGTTAATTGGCACTCGGCTGGGGACAATCAAGTCGTCCACTACGAGGGTGCGTATTGGCGGAGAAGACGTGAGCGTCGGGATGAACTCTGACCTGCACAAAGACCTGCAGTCACGGATTCCACTTGGCAGAGTGGGTACCGTTGAGGAAGCAGCAGGAGCAGTCTATCTTTTCTGCACTCCAGAATCGGACTATATTAGTGGGCAGACAGTACTGTGCAGTGGCGGTCTTACGTCGATTTAGCATCGGTCTTAGAAGTATCGCTATCTCTGAGGCGGTTGCCGTAGTCGCGCGCTCACTGCGCGCTGCCACCACAGAAGCGCGAAGGTCCCAAAGGGCACCAGTGCGCAGAATACAGCCAGCAATGGCCACCAGTTTTCTCGGTGGTTCACCAACAAGTCGTCGGTGACCGCCCAGACATAGGCCAAGAAGCAGACACCGTGAATGAGGTTGCCCCTGAAAAGTGGAGTTCTTAGCCCTTGTTGAAAATGTCGACAAGGAGTCAAGGAATGACAGCAGCAAAGCAGGTGCGTGCGCAGTACACGCAGGAATTCAAACTGGAGGCGGTTCGCCAAGTGAAGGCAGGACAGGCCATTGCGGTTGTGGCCAAGGTTCTGGGTATCCCCAAGGCCAGCCTGAGCAACTGGGTGAGGCTGGCCGCCAAGGGCAAGCTCGACGGTGGGGACGTCACTGGCAAGGCTGTGAAGGTCACCCCCGAGCAGATGGAGATAGCTCGTCTGCGCGCCGAGGTGGCACGTCTTCGTATGGAGCGTGACATCGCAAAAAAAGCCGCGGCGTACTTCGCGCAGGACACGCTGCGAGGTACGCCTGGATACACCAAATGAGACGGCAGTACCCGGTGAGCGTGTCATGCGAGGTGCTGGAGGTCGGTGCCAGCGGTTACTTCAACTGGCTGCACCGGCGTGAGTCTGGCCAAGGTGGGCCGGCACACCGTCTCAGCGACGAAGCCCTGCTGGCACACATCCGTGCCATCCATGCCGAGGTCAAGGGGGAATATGGCTGGCCGCGGATGCACAAAGAATTGTTGGCCCGTGGAATCCGGGTGGGCAAAGACCGGGTGCGAAAGCTCATGCAGCAGCACGGAATTCGTGCCAAGACCAAACGCAAGTTTGTGGTGACGACCGACAGCAAGCACAGCCTGCCGGTGGCGCCCGACCTGGTGCAGCGGCGATTCAATCCGCAGGAGCCCAATCAACTCTGGTGTGGTGACATCACCTACATCCAGACCGGCGAGGGCTGGCTGTACCTGGCTGCGGTCATTGACCTGTTCAGCCGTCAGGTGGTGGGCTGGAGCCTGCAGCCGCATATGCAGACGGGCCTGGTCAAGGACGCACTGGCCATGGCGAAGTGGCGCCGACGCCCGCCACTTGGTTTGATATTCCACAGCGACAGGGGCAGCCAGTATTGCAGTCATGAGTTCCAGCAGGCCTTGAAGGACTGGGGCATGCGCTCATCGATGAGCAGGAAGGGCAACTGCTGGGACAACGCGCCGACCGAGAGTTTCTGGGGCCGGCTGAAAACGGCCAGTGTGCACGGGCACAAATTCGCGACCCGAGAGCAGGCCAGGCAGGCGGTGATGGACTGGATGGCCTTCTACAATCACCGCAGGCTGCATTCATCGCTGGGCTACCTCAGCCCGATGCAGTACGAAAAACGCTGGTACGAGGCACAGCGCAAAAAGGCCGCGTGAACCGTGGGTTATGAACTCCACAAAACAGGGGCAAGGTCAGAACGAGGCCGGCTGTGCTGGACACGCTTGCCATTCCCATCAAGTGTTTTAGGGGCACGGCCACCAGCATCAAGAACAACAGGGACGAGCCCTCCAGCAGCGCTGCGAACCTGAAAGAACGAGTGAACGGCATCATCTCAAGCGCCCGAGGTCAAAAACTCGGTTTGAAGACCGCCAAGCCGATGACCACGGCAGGCAAAAGCAAGGCAAAGACCAGGTAGTTCGCACTTTGCGCAGGCGCCACGTTAGCACCGCGGCGACCTTTCTCTACCCCCTTCTCAAAAGCGGCCACATCCTGGCAATGGCAGCCTGGGTGGGCGGAACAATCGCAGTCGTGATGCTGGTGGCGCCCGGCGGGCGGCTCCCCACCATGGAGGCGCAATCCGCCGCTCTGCGGGTCATGCGCTTCGTAGTGAATCCGGCCCTGTTTATCACCCTTGCGCTGGGAACTGCGGTGGACGAGGTGGCGCGCGGCATCCTGGCGGCCATGCTGGGCGCGGGGCCGGCCAGTGGCGATGCGCTTGCGAGAGCGCTTCTTGGGCAGTAGCAGCCCGGCTTGGCGCCAGATGCGATGCGTGCGTGCCCGTTTGCTTGGTTTTGATCTTTGCCCGCGGTTGAAGGAACTCAAACAGCGCCACCTCTTTGTGCCACGCGGCACCAAAGTGCCCGCAGAAATCGCTGCGGTGTGCGAAGCCAATGTCGACGTCGCTTTGATCGAAAAGCATTGGGATAGTCTGGTGCACCTGGCAGCCTCGGTCATGAGCGGACATGCCAGTGCGGTGGCAGCTCTTGCGCGGTTCGGTTCTGCCGCCCAGGGCGATCCAATCTATGAGGCTGGCGTGCAATTGGGGCGGTTGCTGCGTACGGCGTTTTTGGCTGACTACTTTGTCAAGGACGCTTTCAGGAACGAGTTGCGCCGGGTGCTCAATCGGGGCGAGGCTGTTAACGCCCTCAAGCGCGCCATTTATACCGGCCGGATCAGCCCGGCGCAGGCCAAACGTGTCGATGAAATGCAGGCTGTGGCCGATGCGTTGAGCCTGATGGCCAACATCGTGATGGCGTGGAATACCTCACAGATGCAGGCGGTCCTGGATCGCTGGTCGAACCGCCGCCAGGTCATTCCACCGGAACTGATCGGGAAGATTGCGCCCACCAGGCTGGAGAGCATCAACTTGCGGGGTGTGTTTCGCTTCCCGGTTGACCGCTATGCTGACCAAATCCTGCCTTCGCGGCCAAATGCATCGATAACTGGCACCAATGGATGAAACCGACCACGGTTTGACGCCACGAATCGCAGATTTGAAAGTGAACAGGAAAGTCAATGAAATCAACGATCTACCAACACCACCTCCGCGCCAGTGCTAGCTTTTCGTACCGTCACTTATTGCACTGAAAACGAGGAGACCCCG
>Ga0255217_1000083_pt1 | contig 34354 bp, 36 predicted proteins | sample Miss_Atlam_RepB__FD_183046 | JGI IMG/M metagenome (GOLD analysis project Ga0255217, IMG submission 183046) | Freshwater microbial communities from Mississippi River, Louisiana, United States - Miss_Atlam_RepB_8d | ecosystem: Environmental > Aquatic > Freshwater > River | place: USA: Louisiana...
AATCTTGACTTTCCCTAATGATCCTGGTTGATCAATGCCCATTTTCTGAATACCTTTTTCGATTTCTTCTTGTTTTCTCTTTTTTACTTGCGTTGCAATATCTGGCCTACCGACAGCAAAGGTTCCAGATTCCCCACAGCAGCGATCATTTAAAGGTACACTTGTATTCATCAATACATTAGTAACTTTAGTAGGTGCATATGTTTTCATCGGGCTATGACAAGGATCATGGTACATATATCTTGTACCTGATACACCTTCCATTTTTACACCTTTTTCCATGAGATATTCATGGATATCTAATAATCTGCAACCAGGAAATATTTTTTCAAATTCATATTTTTGTAATTGGTCCATGCAAGTACCGCAAGACACAATGACTGTTTTAATATCTAAATAGTTAAGTGTGTTTGCTACTCTATGAAACTGAACGCGATTATCTGAAGTTATTTTTTGGCCTTTATCATGATTGCCAGATGATGTTTGTGGGTAGCCGCAGCATAAATAACCTGGAGGAAGAACAGTAATAGCACCAACTTCATATAACATTGCTTGAGTAGCTAATCCTACCTGAGAAAAAAGTCTTTCAGATCCACATCCAGGGAAATAAAATACTGCGTCAGAATCTTCATTTATTTTTTGTAAGTTTCGAATCACAGGCACAACTTTATCATCTTCAATGCCAAGGAGGGCCCTTGAAGTTTTAGTAGGCATATTTTTAGGCATAGGCCTATTTAAGAAATGAATAATCTGAGACTTGATTGGAGCTTTACCAATTGTTGAAGGTGGATTATTTTTAAATAAATTAATTCCGCCCAGTTTTTTCAATAAATTATGTCCAGCCTGTTGGGCTTTATAGCCAAAATCAACCATCAAAGTTCTCATAATTTTAATGGTGACAGGATCTTTCATATTCAGGTAACTCATAGCCAATGCAGTCCCTGGACTAAAATGACGCTTACCTTGCTCTCTTAAAAAGTTTCTCATTGCAATTGAAACATCACCGAAATCAATATCTACAGGACAGGGATTTAAGCATTTATGACAGACCGTGCAATGATCAGCAACATCATTGAACTCATCAAAATGTTTAATAGAAATGCCCCGCCTTGTTTGCTCCTCATAAAGAAATGCTTCGATAAGAAGTGAGGTTGCTAAAATTTTATTTCTTGGACTATAAAGCAAATTGGAACGAGGGACATGTGTTGTGCATACAGGCTTGCACTTTCCACAACGCAAACAATCACTAATAGAATCTGCTATTTCTCCAATAGCAGACTGTTCCATAATGATCGATTCTTGTTCTAGTAGTCCAAAACTTGGCGTATAAGCATTTTCCAGTCCAGATCCTGGTAATAGTTTCCCTTTATTAAAATGTCCAAAAGGATCTACTTTATTTTTATATTTCTCAAATGCTTCAATTGTGCTTTCGTCTAAAAATTCCATTTTGGTAATACCAATGCCATGCTCACCAGAAATAACGCCATTAAGACTTCTAGCTAAAGCCATTACTCTTGCTACCGCTTCATGTGCCTCTTGCATCATTTGGTAGTCGTCTGAGTTCACTGGGATATTAGTATGAACATTACCGTCTCCGGCATGCATATGAAGCGCTATAAATACTCTACCCTTCAAAGTGTTTTTATGTATTTGATCCAACTTAAGCAAGAAGCTTTGATATTCTCTTCCACTAAAAATTTCATGGAGCGGCTCTTTGAGTTCTTTCTTCCATGAAATTCGTAAATCATAAGACTGAATTGCTCTAAAAATATTTTCATACTTGTATTCAATATCATCATGTCTTTCAAGAAGTGTTGAAAGTGGGCTATCCAAATTATCAAGCATTTGGCCCCATTTTTCTCTCAATCCATGAATTAAATCTATACTCATTTTTTGCTTAACTTGATTAAGCTCTGGGTCTGAGTTCAAACCTTCTTCTTCATAGATAAACTTATCTTGCTCAATAAAAGTTTCTAAATCATCTAAAAGTTTTAATTTGTTTTTAATTGAAAGTTCAATATTAATTCTTTCAATACCATCAGAATATTCGCCGAGCTTTGGAAGGGGAATAACAACATCTTCATTAATCTTGAATGCATTAGTATGTTTTGCAATAGCTGCTGTTCTTGCACGATCAAGCCAGAAACGTTTTCGTGCATCTGGAGATACCGCTATAAAACCTTCACCATCTCTCGAATTGGCAATCTGCACAATTTGAGAAGCAGATAACCCTACAGCGTCTTCATCATCACTTGCAATATCAGCAATTAAGACCATGCGAGGACGTTCTTGTCTTGCAGCTTTAGTGCTATACCCAACTGCTTTAATATAACGCTCATCCATATGCTCTAGACCAGCTAAGAGCGTGCTATCGGATTGATCTAAATAATCTTTGATTTCAACAATTGCAGGAACCGCATGGGACACATTTCCAAAAAATTCTAAGCATACAGTTCTTATGTATTTAGGCATTTTATGAAGGATAAAAGTACCAGATGTGATAAGTCCGTCACATCCTTCTTTTTGAACGCCTGGAAGACCACTCAAAAATTTATCAGTAACATCTTTACCTAATCCAATCTTTCTAAAACTGCTTCCCGGAATTTCTAATATCTCTGGTTCATCAATCAAATCTTTGCCATTAGGTTTGTAGCGGCTAATTTTAAAGCGCACTAAATCTACATCGTGAATTTTGCCAAGATTGTGATTCAGCCTCTCAATCTCAACCCAATTACCATCAGGGTCAACCATCTTCCAAGAGGCAAGATTATCTAAAGCCGTTCCCCAAAGCACCGCTTTCTTGCCACCGGCATTCATCGCAATATTTCCGCCAATACAACATGCATCCGCAGATGTTGGATCACAAGCAAATTCAAGGCCGTTATTTGTTGCCATTTCCATAGCACGTCTTGTAACAACACCAGCACCACATTTCACTACAGGCACTCGTTCGCTGACGCCAGGTAAATTTTGATATTCGACGTTACTTATATCATCCAGTTTTTCAGTATTAATTACTGCCGAAAATGGAGTAAGTGGAATAGCGCCTCCAGTATAGCCGGTACCGCCCCCTCTAGGGATAATGGTTAATTCAAGATCAATACATGCTTTTACAATATGAGCTATTTCTTCTTCATGGTCTGGGTTTATCACAACAAATGGATATTCAACTCTCCAATCTGTTGCATCAGTCACATGAGATACTCTTGCTAAACCATCAAATTGAATATTATCTTTTTTGGTGAGTTTTTTTAATTTAGAAAAAATTTTTCTTCTAAGCTTTTTAACTAACTTAAAATCGCTTTCGAAAGTCTTAACTGCCTTATTAGCCGCCTCAGCGAGTTCCATAACTTTCGCATTTCCAGAGCTCCGCTCTTCAATGGAATGAATACGGTGATACATAGCATCTACTAATGCTTTAAGTCGCTTTGGATTCTCTAGGAGATCGTCTTGAAGATAAGGATTTCTATTAACCACCCACAAATCACCTAGCACTTCGAAAAGCATTCGCGCGGATCGGCCTGTTTTTCTCTCGTCTCGTAATTCATTTAAGATGTTCCAGATATTTTCACCTAAGAATCGAATGACGATTTCTCGGTCTGAAAACGAAGTATAGTTATACGGTATTTCACGCAATCGATTGATTGGAAATGGTTGCGTTTTAAAAATAGATTTGAGTGTTGGGGCGTTCATTTAAATATATTTAATATAATCATGAGCATAACATGTAGCAGAATTGCTAACAACGTTATAACCCATAGGGTTATTGAACTTTAGGTAAAAAATTCAGTTAAAATAAGATCTCGATTTACTCGGTTTAAAGAACCTTTTTCTTATACATTTTATGAACCTAATGACGTTAATAAAGTTCAGATTAATTCCTCAAAATTAGCCAAATGCTCTGGATAAAAACCTTACATATTGTATTTATGGTGACCTGGTTTGCTGGCCTTTTTTATTTACCAAGACTCTTTGTTTATCACGCCATGAGTAAAGATAAAATTAGTCATGAAAGATTCATCATTATGGAAAGAAAGCTTTTTTTTGGCATCATGACACCAGGAGCTTTCTTAACCATATTTTTTGGGGGGTGGCTCTGGAATCTCTACGGTATTACTGAGCGATGGCTTGAATTTAAAGTAGGTCTCGTCATTTTGTTGCTCATTTATCATTATCTATGCTTTAAACATCTTGTTGATTTTAAAAATAATAAAAACAAGTATACTCATATCTATTTTCGATGGTTTAATGAAGTGCCTGTATTAGGCCTTATTGCGATAATTTACCTAGTCGAATTTAAACCAGTATGAGCATATTAGTTTGTGGCTCATTGGCTTTTGATACCATCATGGTATTCAAAGACCAATTTAAAAATCATATCCTGCCTGAAAGCATTCATAAATTAAGTGTGGCTTTTTATGTACCAGAACTTAGAAAAGAGTTTGGTGGAACTGCAGGAAATATAGCGTATAACCTTAAACTTCTTGATGAGAATCCTCTTGTCATGGCAACAGTAGGTAGCGATTTTTCAATTTATTTTGACTGGCTCAATCAAAATAAAATTAATACTAAGCATATCAAGGAAATCAAAACTCTCTATACAGCTCAGGCATACATCACAACGGATCTCAGTGACAATCAAATCACTGCCTTTCATCCGGGCGCTATGGTGGAATCTCATCAGAATAAAATTAAAGAAACTAAAGGTGTGTGCTTGGCAATTATTGCTCCAGATGGCAAAGATGGCATGATGAATCATGCTAAAGAATGTAAGTCACTTAACATTCCTTTTATGTTTGATCCTGGACAAGGCCTGCCTATGTTTAATCGCGAAGAACTTTTAGAATTTATTGATGATGCTACTTATATTGCGATGAATGATTACGAAGCTACTCTTTTGTCTGAGAAAACCTCTCTTTCTATAGAAGAAATTTCTAAAAAAGTAGAGGCATTAATTGTCACCATGGGTGCTGACGGTTCTGTCATTTATGCTGATAACAAAATATATAAGATCGACTCTATTAAAGTTGAAGTGCCTGTTGATCCTACCGGATGTGGTGATGCTTATCGCGCAGGCTTACTTTATGGAATTTCTAAAAAATGGGATTGGCAATCTATAGGTCGATTAGCCTCTGTGATGGGATCTATTAAAATTCAATATCAAGGCGGACAAAATCATCGTCCAACTCGAAATGATATTGAAACACTTTATAAAAAAAAGTTAATTGAAGAGAATGGCTAACTAAATATCTTTTGAATTGGTTTTTACAGAAAATACTGATTTGTCATCAAGCCTTAAGGCTGTTAAAGTTCTCCCCCAAACACAGCCTGTATCAATTGCAAAAACATCTCCTCTTGTCACAAGACCAAGAGCCGACCAATGGCCGAAAATAATCGTACTGTCCTTAGTTTTTCTCTTAGGGAAGTCAAACCAAGCTTTTAATTTTTTGGGCATATTTTTTAGTTCGCCCTTGTAAGTAAAATCAATAGCTCCGGTTGAAGTTAAAGCCCTTAATCTAGTGGTGGCATTAATGACGATTCTGGCTTTACCATTTTTATTTAAAGTGTTCGACCATTTATCTGGCTTATTACCATACATGGAAGCTAAAAATTCTATATATTTTTTACTGCGAAGTTGAGCGCTGACTTCTTTTGATAATTTGATGGCATCTTTGACAGTCCATTGAGGCAAGAGTCCCGCATGCACCATTAAATGCTTTTTTTCGTAATGAACTAATGGGAGTGACCTTAACCATTTAAAAAGAATATCTGAATCTTTTGCTTTAAGAAGGCGTGATAAAGTATCTTCATCGTCTGGCTCGATAACCTTATATTTAATAGCTAAGGCATGAAGATCATGATTGCCTAAAACAGCTGTCACTGAAGATTTATTTTTATAGCACCATCTTAAAACTTGTAATGAACCATTACCACGATTAATTAAGTCACCAACAAGCCAAAGTTGATCTCTACCTCGCTTAAACTTTATTTTTTTTAATAGGGTTAAAAAAGAATAATAGCAACCTTGAATATCACCAATTGCATAAATTGCCATGAATGACTATTTTTTAAAACTAGCACCTGACGAATTTGTCATGTATAAAACTGCTCCTGCAACTTCAGCATCAGATAAGGATGCATTACCACCTTTTGCAGGCATAGAGCGAATGCCCTTGATAGCATGTTGCACAAGCGTTTCATAGCCTTGAGAAATTCTTGATGCCCAAGCTTGAGTATCGCCAAGTTTTGGGGCATTTAATATACCTGCTTGATGGCACATTGAACAAACCGCTTTATATACTTCTTCGCCTGATTTCCCAGCTGACGCAGAACCTTCTGCAACTGCTTGAGCCAATTCTACTTTTGCAACGGGCTGAATATTTTCTTTAATTTTACTCTCTACCATAACATTAGAACTAGCATCACTCTTAAAATCATAAGTTAAGAATGAAATGAATAAAATTCCCCCTACAATTGCCCCAATAATAATTGCTATTAATTCAAATAAAACATTTTGTTCTTTTTCTAAATTCATTTAATTATCCTTTTGTAATCTTAATAAAGAGTAAATTTATAATAATGATCAATTAACATTGCAGAAAAAATTAGGCTTAAATAAATTATAGAGTACCTAAATGTTTTCATAGATAGCCTATCTGAGTAATTTTTATATAACATAATTACATAGTACAAGAAGAAAGCATTAAGAATTGTGGCACAAATTAAATAAATAAGTCCGCTCATACCAAGGCTAAATGGAGACATAGTTACGATAATCAAAATGATTGTATAGAGCACTATTTGAAGTAGTGTAAAAGACTCGCCATGTGTGACAGGCAACATTGGTATACCAACCTTAGCATAATCATTTCTGCGATAAAGTGCTAACGCCCAAAAGTGAGGTGGTGTCCAGCAGAAAATAATTAAAAACAATACAAACGCCTCCGGTCCAACAGTATTATTGACAGCTGCCCATCCTAAAATTGGAGGCATAGCGCCAGAAGCTCCGCCAATTACAATATTCATTGGCGTAGCAGGTTTAAGAAAAATTGTGTAAATAACAGAATAAGAAAAGAAAGTTGCAAGAGTTAGCCACATCGTTAACACATTTACGTAATAATAGAGAATAACTAATCCAATACCACCCAAAATAGTTGCATAAACTACAGTTTGTTTAGATGACAATAGCCCAGCACCTATGGGCCTTCCTTTTGTTCTTGCCATTATGGCATCTATTTTTTGCTCAATTAAACAATTAAAAGCTGCTGCTGCGCAGGAAACAAAACCGATCCCAAGAATAGAACTTAATAGGAGATTAGATGGAACCATTCCTGGAGTGGATAAAAACATTCCAATCACGGCAGTAAAAACAATAAGAGAATTAACTCGTAACTTGCAGAGAACTAAAAAATTCTTTAAGTTAGTTTTAAGATTAAAAATATTTCCTTTAGAAATGCCTCTAAGCATATTGTTTTTTAATTTTTGTATTTATTATTGTCATTATCATGACTAATAGAGCTGCTATTAGATTATGACTAACAGCTAAGATCATTGGGAGATGAAGCATCAAGTTAGCAATTCCTATGATAAATTGAGCTACTAGTAAAGCTAATAATAGTATTGATTCAAATCTCAATTGTTTGTACTTCATTAATGCAAATGACAAATAGCAGAAATAAATAATCACAGTTACAGCCCCTATTCTATGTATCCACTGGATTGCCTGAAGAGCATCAAGGCTAATTGGCGCCCCCTCAAAAGTTTGACCTAAATTTCTAAATATATTAAACCCATTCTCAAAGTCCATATTAGGGATCCATTCACCATGGCAAGTTGGAAAATCTGTACAAGCTAAACCAGCATAATTAGAACTAGTCCAGCCCCCTAAAAAGATTTGCATAAAAATTAATACAAGACTAAATCTTGTCATATAAAAAACTATATCTTTTTTTAGAACTAATTTTGAATTGTCGTTGAAATGTTCATAACTCATATAAGTGAGTATAGCTAAAGTTATCATACCCCCTATTAAATGAGCACTTACAATAATAGGTTTTAGTAAAAGCGTAACTGTAAGCATTCCTAACATAGCTTGAAAAAATACAATAGCCAGCAGGCTATATGGGACGAGGATATTTACTTTTAAAGATTTTTTATTGTTATGGGCTAAAACCCCAATTATTAGAATTAGAAGCCCTAATATCCCTGCTACATATCTATGAGCCATTTCCTTCCAAGCTTTGCCATTTTCTATAATTTGATCGGGAAAAGTGTGCTGAGCTTTTTCAATAGCCATTTGGCTTTCTGGAACAGTTAGCGTTCCAAAACATCCTGGCCAATCTGGGCAACCTAAACCAGCATCTGATAGCCTTACATAAGCGCCCAAAACAATTAAACAAAAAGCCATAATTGTCGTAAATAAAGTAATTTTTTTAAAAAGTTGCATAATTAAAATTCTATAAATTTATATTAATATCGATTAGACTCATATGAAATAATTCAATTACTATATGAGAATTATAACATTCACCTTATTATGACAAAAAAATCTCTCTGGCTATTACTAGTTTTATTAACTCTTTTAGTTTTAATTTTTTTGTCATTAGCCACAAATAAAAAAGTTCCTGAAATTCCGGTTACTTCAATAACTGGCAAAGCAATAAAGCTTTATGAAGAGAAAAACAATTTCACAATCATCAATTTTTGGGCAACTGACTGTCCAGGCTGTATCAAAGAAATGCCAGGTCTTGTTGCTATATACAATCAATTCAGGGAACAAGGCTTAGAGATTATTGCTGTATCTATGAGTTATGACCCGCCCAATCAGGTCTTAAATTTTACTCAAAAGAATAAAATCCCTTTTCCTGTTGTATTAGATGTTGATGGCCAAATTGCACGATCATTTGAGCAGATTCGCCTTACTCCAACTTCAATACTTATTGATAAAAATGGAAAAATCATTGATAAAGTTATAGGGGAGCTAGATTTTAATAAATTGAATGCTCTTTTAAAAAAGCATCTTGATTCCTGATTACTTCGAAATTCTTATTAAGCGCTCTAAATCTTTAATTATTCCAGATGGATTTGTTCCTTTTTTATATTGCATCATCAAATTACCATAAGGATCTATCAAATAGATAGACTCATTATTGAAGTCTGGGTAGGATTTAAACAGATTATTTAGCCTGTTTAAATCGCTATGATCTTTTAATAAAAGCTGACCTTGGCTCAATTTAATTTGTTCAGATGAAATTAAGTCATTATCTTTAGCTATAGCCAGCCTTTGAATTTTGTTGGCATCTTTACCTAATGCAAACCAAATTTGTCTTAACTCATATAATTGGAATTCACATGCCTTATCACATTTATTTTCGACAAAAGAAACTAATGTCCATTTGCCGGTTAATTGGTAAATTTGCCTACTTACCGGCTCCAGTAATTCAGAATTACCAATCTGAATAATTGGGCGAATTAAAAACCCATGCTCCACTCCCTTTGAGTTCATTTTAAAATCTGTAAAAAAAACTAAATACCATGCATAAATCACAGGTACTAAGAATAACAAGATAATACTGATTAGTTTTAATCGTGACTTATGAATATTGCTTAATATCATTTCTTTTGTGCGCCCAATCTTATAAAAATAATCAAAAGTGTAAATGCCATCGCAAACCACTGAAATGCATATCCATAATTTTTATCGCTATCGGGAACCGGAATACCAGAATCTAAAATATAAGTCTTATCAAAAATTGGTTTTTTGAGTTTAACTTCATAATTCATTAAATCTTTGCTTATTAGGGATTTTAAAATATCATAATCCATCTTCTGAATCCTGAAGGATGATTCGTCTAATTTCTCAGTTACAACGTTTCCTAGTGAAATACCAGAAGATGGCATTTGACTAATCTCGCCTTCAATAGTTTGCATCTCTCTTATAGGAGTTATATCAGGAATATCTGTTCTTGAATTAGTTAGAGGATGCCAGCCTCTATTAATTAAGATAACGCTATTTGAATCTAATATTCTAAAAGGGGTATAAATGAGAAAGCCTGCTTTTTCCTCACGAATTTGATTGTCTAGGATAATATTCTTATCATTTAAAAACTCCCCACTCAAAGTAACGTGATGCCAAATAATATCCTTTATTGGTATTTGGATAGTTTCTTTATTTAACTGTATTGGTGGCTGATTTTGTCTTTCGACAAATGCCATATTAATTATCTTTTTTTGATAGGCACGATCCATCTGCCAAAAACCCAATTTAATAAAAAGAGTAAAAAATATAATAAATACCAGAGTAGGTAATAACTTATAATTAAAACTTATGTTATGTATTGAAAATTTCAACATTATATTGAAGGTACGGTTATTTTATGAGTGGTGAATTATTATTTAAGATTCTTGTAATAGCAATTCTATTATTTATACTTTTATCTCTTTCGGGTGGACTTTTCTTTCTAATCAAAGATAAAAAAAAGAATTCAAACAGAATGGTTACATCACTTTCTTTTAGAGTTGGGCTTTCTCTTCTTTTATTCTTCTTGCTTTTTTATGGGTTTTATTCTGGCCTGATTCACCCACATAACATGTGAAATAAAAAAGCGCTATAAATATAGCGCTTTTTAAGGTGAGTTAGATTAAAGCCAATATACAAAGATAAAGAGACCTAGCCAAACCACGTCCACAAAGTGCCAATACCATGCAACAGCTTCAAAAGCAAAGTGATCATTTTTTGTAAAATGTCCTTTAAGTGATCTCAATAAAATCACTGCTAACATAACAGCCCCCATAGTCACATGGAAACCATGAAATCCTGTAAGTAAGAAAAATGTAGACCCATATATTCCAGAGCTAAGCTTTAAATTTAACTCAGTATAGGCATGGTGATACTCACCAGCTTGAAAATAAACAAATATTGCCCCTAACGCAACTGTGGCAGCAAGCCAAGCACATAAATATTTTCTTTGTCCCTTTTTCAAGGCCCAATGGGCAAATGTAACCGTCAATCCACTTGTTAAAAGAATTAATGTATTTAATGCAGGAACTCCAAACGCTGGGATAGTATCTTTAAAAGCCGTAAAGTTAGTTGGATTTGGCATTACTGACATTGGCCATGAAGCTTTAAATTCCGGCCATAAAAATTGATGCGTTATTACTCCATGACCTTCACCACTTAGCCAAGGCACAGATAAAACACGAGCATAAAATAGCGCGCCAAAAAAAGCTGCAAAAAACATAACTTCTGAAAGAATAAACCAACCCATACCCATTCTGAAGCTAGTATCTACTTGTTTATTATATTTTCCTTCAAGGCTCTCAGTTATTACATTTGAAAACCATCCAGCAAACATGTAAATTACCGCTGCTAATCCGATAATAAACACATATTTTGCGTTGGGCGACTGATTAAATAACATTGCTGCCCCTACAAATGAAGTAAATAGAGCGAGGCTGCCGACAATCGGCCACTTGCTTGACTCAGGAACAAAATAGATATCTTTACTTGCCATATATTTCCTTAATTATCTGTTAATAATATATAAATTGTATTTAACTTACTTTTTTATCTTCTCTTAAAGCTCTAAAGAAGGTGTATGAAAGTGTGAGTGATTCTACGTTTTTTGGAATATCTTTATCAACTTCAAAACGCACCGTAAGATTTTTTTTCTCACCTGGCTTTAATACTTGGTTTCTAAAACAAAAGCATTCAGACTTTTTTAAATAAAGTGATGCGATTTGTGGAGTAACACTTGGTATTGCTTGACCAATAATCTCCTCATTAATCATATTTTCAACGGTATAAGTTACTTCATAAAATTTACCTGGATTAACCTTTAAAAACTTTTGATCAGCTTTTAATTTCCAAGCTAAATTACCATTTATGTTTGAATCAAAATGAATAGTAACAAATCGGTCAGCATCTACAACTAGTTTTGAGGCTTCGGCATTATAAATACGACCAGTCTTTCCATTCAATCCAGTGACTTCACAGAAAACATCATAAAGCGGCACTAGTGCATATCCAAAACCAAACATTAGCACTGTAAGCAGCGTTAAATAAACAGTTGTACGCTTAATGCCGCTTAAGTTAATCATTTCATATTACTTATAAGAAACCCTAGGTAAAAGGAAAGAGCAACTAACCCTAGAATCAATGCTAATCGTTTATTTCTTTTTTCAACTAATTCATTATTAGTTCTGAACGCTTTTTTAACCATCAATAGTCCATTAGAGCTTTTGTGACTTTTGGTGGCTTAGTAAATGAATGGTATGGCGGCGGTGAACTTAATGTCCATTCCAAACCACGTGCGCCTTCCCAAACTTGAGCTGTAGCTTTTTTGCCGCCCAAGACACATTTAATAACTATATAAATGAATAATAATTGCGAAATACCGTATGCAAAACCGCCAAGACTCGAAACCATATTAAAATCTGCAAATTGAATACTGTAATCTGGAATTCTTCTTGGCATGCCGGCTAAACCTAAAAAATGTTGCGGAAAGAAAAGGACATTTGCAAAAATAGTCGAAAGCCAGAAATGTATCTTAGCTAATTTCTCGTCATACATATTACCAGTCCATTTAGGAAGCCAATAATAAACTGATGCCATCAGTGCAAAAACTGCGCCAGTCAATAGAACGTAGTGGAAGTGAGCCACAACAAAGTAAGTGTCATGATATTGGAAGTCAACTGGCGTAATACCTAACATAAGTCCAGAAAAACCCCCAATTGTAAATAAAATTACAAATGCCAATGCAAACAGCATCGGAGCCTCAAAGGTCATAGCGCCTTTCCACATGGTAGCTACCCAATTAAATACTTTAACACCTGTCGGAACAGCAATTAACATCGTTGCATACATGAAAAATAATTCGCCATTAATAGGAAGGCCAACTGTAAACATGTGATGTGCCCATACAAAGAAAGAAAGAATTGCAATTGAGGCTGTTGCGTAAACCATGGATGCATAACCAAAAAGCGGCTTACGAGCAAATGTAGGAATAATTTGAGATATGATTCCGAAAGCTGGAAGAGCTAAAATATAAACTTCTGGATGTCCGAAGAACCAGAAAATATGCTGGAACAATACCGGGTCACCACCCCCGGCAGCATTAAAAAAGCTTGTACCAAAATATTTATCTGTTAAGAGCATTGTCACGGCGCCAGCTAAAACTGGCATAGAGGCAATAAGTAAAAACGCTGTAATCACCCAAGTCCAGACAAATAAAGGCAATCTCATTAACGTCATGCCCGGAGCTCTCATATTAAAGACTGTTGCAATGATATTAATTGCTCCCATAATAGATGAGATACCAAGGAAATGAACCGCAAATATTAAAAATGGGAATGCTTTTCCTGTTTGTAATACAAGTGGTGGGTACATCGTCCAACCGCCTGCAGGGCCTCCGCCCTCTATAAATAAAGTACCTAAAAGAAGTGCAAAAGCAAAAGGCATAATCCAAAAACTCATATTATTCATACGAGGAAGAGCCATATCTGGAGCACCTATCATAATAGGTATCATCCAGTTAGCAAGTCCAACCCCAGCTGGCATAACAGCTCCAAAAATCATTACAAGCGCATGCACAGTTACCATTGAATTATAAAATTGTGGGTCTACAAACTGTAATCCTGGTTGAAATAACTCTGCACGAATAATCATCGCCATGGAGCCACCAATAAAGAACATGATCAATGAAAATACTAAATACATTGTACCTATATCTTTATGGTTCGTTGAAAACAACCAACGTTTAATACCTGTGGGCTTATGATCGTGATGATCGTGATTGGCGTGTGCTATTGTGCTCATTCTTAAAATCTTCCTAAATTAAAAAATTTAAAATTATTTCTTTCTACTAGCTGCAACATCTTTAGGCTGAATAATATCGCCTGTTTTATTACCCCAAACATTTCTTTCATAAGTAACGACTGCAGCAATATCTGTATCCGACAACTGCTCTCCAAAAGCAGGCATATTATTTTTACCATAAATAACCTGATGAATATGCTCAGTAATGCGAGTTTTAACTGTTGCAATTGGACTTCCATCGAGCGCCGGGAAAACCCCTTTAATACCTTGCCCATTTGCTTGATGACATGCCAAACAATTGGCCTTGTAGACTGCTTCGCCTTTAGACTTTAACTCATCCATCGAAAGTTCTTTGTCGCCACTATCTTTTTTAGATTTTAATGCAAGTTTTGTTTCTTGAACCCAAGCTAAGTATTCTTTTTCAGGAACGGCTTTCACTACAATCGGCATATATCCATGCCCCTTACCACAAATTTCAGCACATTGCCCGCGATAAATACCTTCTTTGTTGATTACTGTCCAGTTATCATTAATAAATCCAGGAATAGCATCTCTTTTCCAACCTAAATCTGGCACCCACCATGCATGAATCACATCACTCGCCGTTGTCATAATTCTAATTTTTTTGCCAACAGGAAGGACAAGAGCTGTATCGGTATTTCGTAAATAATTATCAGCAGTCTTTGGATCAATGCCTGAGTTCTTCTGGCTAGCATCAACACTATCAGCGGCCAAATTGCTGTATAAAGTTATATCCTCATCTATATAATCGTATTTCCATTTCCATTGATAACCTGTTGCTTTGACAGTGATTTCAGATTTTGAAGTGTCATCCATCCTTGCAAGAAGTTTAGTTGCTGGAATTGCCAAAGCAACAATAATTGCAAAAGGTATGAGAGTCCAAATTACTTCAACGGTTGTACTATGCGAAAATTTTGCTGGTTTGACGCCTTTTGACTTTCGATGATGAAATATAGACCAAAACATCACACTAAAAACTAAAATACCAATAATAGTAACTACATATAAAGAAGTCATATGCATGTTATAGACGTCCTGACTTATGGGGGTAACGCCTTGAGTCATATTTAAACCCCATGCAGCATGCAATAAATTCGGGTTTAAAAAAAATAATAACGAGAAGATAACTGAGAAGTTAGACAAAAATCTAGCCATACTTTTATTCAAATGCATTTAATATCCTTCTAGCGTTTAAAGTCGAATGTTCTTTGTTTATTTACTGAAATTAATTTACTGAATTTAGATTTACTAAAATTGTATGGGGTTCATGTTATCAGTAGGATTTTTTAAAATCAATACGAAAAATTGTATTTATGAAATTTTTTTAAATAACTCTAAACGTTCACTTTCGCATAAAAAATCTCCAATACGAGTATTTTTTCCCTGGGAACTTATTACAATATAACTAGGCCGATTAAAATATGTTGTAACAAGTCTAAATTTACTCCAGTCTCGATTAAACTCTTCCTTAATAATTTTTTTCCCTTGAACAGTTTTAACTTCAATTAAGCGGGAACTTATTCTTATAATTTGATAAAAAGTACTTTTGAGGCAAGTGAAATACAAAGCATATCCGAGCAAAAGAACCTCAATACCATAAAAAGGAATCGCTAAATATAATCCAAAATAACAAAGTACTAAGGAAATTATGAGGATAAAAATAGAGAAAAAAAAGTATATTTTTTTAATCACCCTCCATGGCATAGAGGGATTTGGGCGAATAATAAATTCACTTAATGTACCTTTTTTTGACTTTTTGATTTGAATCATATTTACACTTGACGTACTCAAAAGAAAAAAATTCCAATAATTATCTAATTTATGGTGCCGGGAGCGAGAATCGAACTCGCACGCTATTTCTAGCGCGGGATTTTGAGTCCCGTGCGTCTACCAATTCCGCCATCCCGGCTTTTTGAAGGCTGTAAACTTAACATTATAGTTAAATCGGCTTATAACTAATTAAGTATATTAAAATTGAAGCAATTAAGACTTAAAAAAAGACTATGTTAAATATCATTAAAAGTATCATATCCGCTTTTTTCGGCATACAAAATAATAGAAAATTTTCTCAGGATGAAGCTTTTGTTGAAAAACATGGAATAAAATATTTTCTAATTATTGGTTTTGTAGTGGCTATTCTTTTGCTGTTAACCCTTGGAATTTTAGTTAATGTTATTCTAAATCATATTAAATAACTAAAATATTCAGGTCAATTAAAGATTTCGTTTAAATGTTAAGCTCAAAAAAGTAATATGCTTCTTGAAGAATTTGATTTTGATCTACCTCAGGATCTTATTGCCCAAGCACCACTTGAAAAAAGAGATGCGAGTCGTCTTCTTGTATTGAATAAAAATACAAAATCATTAGAGGATAAAAAATTTACAGATTTTGTTGATTTATTAAATCCAAATGATCTTCTAATTTTTAATGACACACGTGTCATTAAAGCAAGATTGTTTGGAACAAAAGTCACTGGTGGTAAAGCTGAAATCATGATTGAGCGAATCCTTGATAAACATAGCGCACTCGCGCATTTAAAAACATCAAAAAAAATATTGGATGGCACTATCTTCGAGATTAATAAATATGTATCAATTAAAGTCATCAAAAAAGAAGATGATCTTTTTTATATTGAATTTAATTCAGATTTATATAGTTACGACATACTCGAAAAATATGGACATATTCCTTTGCCTCCCTACATCCAGAGAAGCGCTAATACAAGTGATGAAAAAAGATACCAAACCATTTATGCAAAAGAATCAGGGGCCGTTGCAGCGCCAACAGCTGGACTTCATTTCACTGATGAAATCTTTAAAGCCTTAGATAACAAAAAAATTAAATACACTTTTCTAACTTTACATGTAGGTGCAGGTACTTTTCAACCTGTTAGAGATGATGATCTTGATCATCATCAGATGCATAGTGAATCTTTTAATGTACCTGAGAAAACAATTAAGATGATTCATGATGCTAAATCAAAGAATGGCAGAATTATTGCTATCGGCACTACCGTCTTAAGAGCGCTTGAAAGTAAATTTTCTGAAGAAATTATTCAACTTGGATTTAAAGAAACCTCTATATTTATTAAACCGGGCTATAAATTTAAAATTGTGGATGCATTGCTCACTAATTTCCATTTACCTAAAAGTACTCTATTTATTTTAGTCTCAGCTTTTAGTGGAAGTGATACCATTAAGAAACTTTATCAACATGCTATTAAAAATAAATACCGCTTCTTTAGTTATGGTGACGCCTCTTTTATTGAGCGATCTTAATTAACAGCTAACCTTAAAAAGTAATCTATGAAAATTATTATTGCGTTAAGTTTTTTAATATTTAATTATTCCATTTTTGCGGACGTGCTTCCTGAAGCGCAATCCGTAATCAAAATTACGCTTGCTAAAAAACCTACGACACGCCCCATGACAGTAGCTTTCATTCCGGGACAAAAAAAATATTACATCGCCGATGGCGGTTTAGCGCCCTTGGGCTCAGAAACTGAGGCGCCTATCTCCAAATCACTTATTCATACCTATGACCAATCTGGAAAATACCTGTCCTCAACACAAGCAGGATTTGATAATCGCTCCATTTTTTACAATGAATTAACTTATCAACTAACAACCATCACTTACAATATTTCCAGTGAAGCTGGTTTTGCCCCTAATACAGGCATATTTTCTCTAGACCTTGATGATCAAGGCAATTTAAAGGGCACATCAAAAGAAGTTTCTAACTTTAACCCCGCCTTTGGTGACTCAGCTACAATGCCTTCATTTGATTCCAAAACGAATCGTTACTTTGCTAAACAAAAAAGGAGTGACAAGGTCATCATTATTGACGCGAGTGAGGGCAATAAATTAGACGAAATTCATCTAGATCTCAAGTCAGCGAGCGTCGCATTTGATGATTTAAGCGATAATTTTATTGCCTCAACAGGTATTGACGGAGAAGAGTTAGCCATTCTTGATGTCGATCATAAAGCGATATTAATCTTTAATGCCAAGGGTGGTTATGTTGGCAAATCTGCCTTACCAAAAGATATAAAATTAAGAGCGCAAAATCATTACAACGGTCTTGGGTATACAAATAACTTATTCTTTATATATAACGAATCTGAAGGTGAATTCGGAACTTATTACGGATTTAAAATTTCTAGTAAGTCCAAATAAAAAACGCACCCCTTGAGGTGCGTTTTTTAAAGAGCCTGTTTAAAGCAATTATTTAATTGCAGCCGCAAGTTTTTCAGCTAAATTACCTGCAACTACGCCCAAGATACTTGAAATTAAAACAATAGCTACTGGATTGGTTAAATCCATTGCAGCGATACTAGTTGCATTTGGTGATAGCGTAAAAGCTGAGGCAAAACCTAAAACATTTATTCCAACGTTTGAGACTTGACTTACTCTTCCTGAGACTAATACAAGAATGAGAGCAGCTAAACCAACACCAACTTCATCACTTGCACCAATCACTGGCAAATCAACTCCTCCAATCACAATTGCCACGGAAGCAATGATTGCACCAAAAGTCATACCAATAACTGTTTTTTGCATTGCATCTGATTTACCAGCAAGGCCTGAACAAGCCCAAGCTATAAATCCCACTGGAATACTAGTTGCAACAATACTACCAAGATAGTCGCCACTGAGAGCATTCCATACGGCTGCTAAAATACCAACACTAATTGCTACTGCTAATGATTTCGACATAATATCTCCTAAGTTAGTTGACTTTATATACACATCAAAGAGCTTTAGTACTTGAGCACTTAGTTATCAATTGCCCCTAGTCTTCCAGGTCATCGATCGCTAACTACTTGCCGAATATTAAACCTTTTTTTTAATAAATACACGCCTTAATTGTAATTATTTTTGTAATAAATGCCTGACAAAAATAATTCAATTAAATCATGTACTTAAAATAAAAAGAGATAAAAAATTAGGGAAATAATAAAGATTTAATTTCTTTAACTATTTGATTTTCATCAATTAATTTAGATTCTTGATCCAATCGACCTTCGAACTCAACTTTACCTTCTTTTAAATTGCGGTCTCCAATGACCACTCTGTAAGGTATTCCTATTAATTCCATCTCGGCAAACATAATGCCTGGGCGCTCGCCTCGATCATCAAGCAAGACGTCGACACCCATTGCTTTAAGCGCATCATAAATTTTATGTGCAGAAGCTTTAACCTCAGCACTTTTGTCATACCCTATGGGCGCAATCGCTACTTCAAAAGGGGCAATGTTAATCGGAAAAATAATGCCTTTATCATCGTGCGACTGCTCAATAGCGGCGGCTACAATGCGCGACACCCCGATGCCATAACACCCCATTTCTAGAATTTGACTTTGGCCATTTTCATCTAAGTATTCTGCTTTCATTGCTTTAGAGTACCTATTGCCCAATTGGAAAATATGACCCACTTCAATACCCCTGCATATCTTAAGAGTCCCTTGCTTGTCTGGACTCATATCGCCCTCGACCACTTTTCTTAAGTCTGCAAAAAGTGCGGGTTCTGGGAGATCTCGCACAAAATTCACACCCTTTAAATGAAGTTTGGGTTCATTTGCACCACAAATAAAATCAGACAGAACACTGACAGACTTATCCGCTAAAATTTTTATGGAAGATTTAACGCCCACAGGGCCAATAAATCCTGAGGGGCATTTTAGATGCTCTTTTACTTCCTCGTCCGTTGCAAAACGAAAATTCTCAAAGTCTTTTATCTTGGATAATTTCACTTCGTTAAGCTCATGGTCCCCTCGAAGAAGGACTAAGAAAAATTCATTAGCTTCATTCGTTTGATTTATAAGTGCTATAGTTTTCACTGTCTTTTGAATGTGGGCACCAATCAAATTAGCTACATCTGCACAAGTCGTCTGTTTTGGTGTGTCAAATTTAACTATTGGCTCTTTTGCATCTGGTCTTTTGTCGTCCTGAAGAATCGCTTCTGCTAATTCAATATTAGCCGCGTAATCAGATACTGAGCTATACGCAATCGCATCCTCGCCAGAATCGGCTAAGACATGAAACTCATGCGAACCATCACCTCCGATAGCACCAGTATCTGCTTTCACAGCCCTAAACTGAAGACCTATCTTATTAAAAATATTGGTATAGGCTTGATACATTGTTTCATATGTTTCTTGTAATGAACCTCTTGAAGTATGGAAAGAATAAGCATCCTTCATTAAAAACTCGCGAGCACGCATCACACCAAAACGAGGTCTAATCTCATCCCTAAATTTCATCTGTATCTGATAAAAGTTAATAGGTAACTGCTTGTAACTATTAATTTCTTTCCTTGCAATATCCGTGATGACTTCTTCGTGCGTCGGACCAAAACAGAAATTTCGATCATGTCGATCTTTGATCTTTAACATCTGTGGTCCGAAGAGAGCCCATCGACCTGTCTCTTCCCATAGCTCAGCTGGTTGTATAGCTGGCATTAATAGTTCTACCGCGCCAGCTTGATTCATTTCATTTCTCACAATCGCTTCAATTTTTCTTAAAACTTTTAAGCCAAGCGGCATCCATGAATAAAGGCCTGAGCCTAGACGCTTAATAAAGCCTGCGCGAATCATAAGCTTATGACTTATAAGTTCTGCTTCTGAAGGCGCTTCCTTCAATGTTGAAATGTAAAATTTTGATGCGAGCATTTATATTCTTTCTTAATTTAAAAAGCTTTGATTAAATCTAAAATATTTTCCCAAACTAATTTCTTGTCTTTTGGGTTTTTAAGTAAATGATTTATATCAAGTGTATGCTTAATATTCATAGTGACATTATTCATCAAATCATTTGTTTTGTATTCTTCAAAAAACTGATCATTTAGTCCAAAAGTTAATAAATGCTTTGGGGGAGTATTAAGAAATAGATCGCTTATCTGATCTTTAGTAAGTCTCAATAAATGGCTCTTCTGGAATGCATCCAAAGCTATCGATGTTGCAATAAACTTTGCAATATTTAAAAATAAGTCTTGGGCGTCCTCTTCAGTACCTAACAAAAATTTTTGGCTCAAAAGTAATAAAGATCCTTCTGCCAAATCTATTTTGAATCCAAAAAATAAATCAGCTTCTATAAGATTTTTATTTTGCTTCAGCAAAAGCTCATCATTAGGCTTGTCTTTTAATTTCCAAAGAGGAAATAATTCAAGCTCTTTTAAGATTCTTTTTTTGTAATCGGTGTCCATCAAATCACAAGTCCCATTAATACGGCGTCTTCGCGCCCTTCTCTGGCACGATAATAATCCTTTCTGATGCTCATTTCATTAAATCCATGTTTGTCATACAAATTAATAGCAGCTTGATTAGAAACTCTTACTTCTAGATAAATTGTTTTTGCGTGAGTTAAATTTGCCCGACGTATAACTTCATTAAGTAAATGTGATCCATAGCCTTTTTTTTGCATATTTTTTTTTATACTTATATTAAGAAGATGGCATTCATCTAATACAAACATCATGACGGCATACCCTATAATTTCTTCATTAAGCTTCATCATCAAACATGCGTGATTTGATTTTATCGAATCTAAAAAATTACCTTGCGTCCATGGATAAGCATGAACTTCATTTTCAATCAAGCCGATCGCACTTAAATCATTTTCTTTAAAGTCACTAAATTGCATTCAATGCTTTTCGCTCTTCGGTAGTAAACGCCACTTTATTTCTTAAGTAAACAGGCTCAGCATGAATCAACTCAAATATTTCATTTTTAATAAAAGGTATGGCCAATTTTGAAATAGATTCGACTACTTGATAAGGCCCATCTACGAAGTTATCTATTTGTTGGTCAAAATGGTCTTTTATTTCTTGCTTATATATTTCGATTGCATTGCCAATCACAGTCCAGCCGGATTCTTTAAGTTGAGGTAATTCATTTGGCCTATAAACCCCTTCAACGATCGGCTTTGAAAATATTTTGCTCTCTTTTGTATAAGCACTTAAATATATTTCACCCATTCTGGCATCAATAACACTTATCACTTTATTTTTACCAGAACTCTCAGCGAGCGCTAAAAGATTGTTCACGCCAATAACTGGAATTGATGCACCATAACCAAGTCCGTATGCAATACCACACGCGATTCTTATGCCTGTAAATGACCCTGGCCCTCTACCAAATGCAACAGCATTAAGATCTTTTGTCGTTAATTGATATTCTTCTAATAATTTTCTTATTTCTGGCAAGACTATTTCTGAATGCGTCTGTCCAGCATTGATATTAATCGAATAAAAATCTTCATCTATCTTTAAACCTAAAGACATGTATTCAGAAGATGTGTCTAAGGACAAGATTTTCATAAATTAAATTTTTTCTAGGAATTGGACAACTTCTAAATCATCTCGCGTTCGAGCAAAAGGGGGCAAACTCTGCCACATTCTTTTTCCATAAGCTTTATCAATAATTCTTGTATCACATATCACAAGAACTCCTTTATCAAACTCATCACGTATTAATCGACCTGCGCCCTGTTTTAAAGTAATAACTGCGTTAGGTAATTGATATTCCATGAAAGCATTTTTGCCACTTTGGTTAATTTTATCAATTCTTGCAGCAAGCACCGGGTCCTCTGGTGAAAAAAATGGTAATTTATCTATTACCACCAATGATAAAGCGTCACCCTTCACGTCTACACCCTCCCAAAAACTTAAGGAGCCTATAAGAATAGCGTGGCCGTGTTCTCTAAATTTATTTAAAAGATGATTTCTTGATCCATCACCTTGAAGATAGATTGGATAATCTAATTGATCTGTTTCAATCTTATCTTGAAGGAGTGTAAATATTTCTCGCATAGATTTTAATGTCGTACATAAAATAAATGCTCTGCCTTTGCTTGCTTTAATAAAAGGATAGATCTGATTCACAACCGCAAAGTTGAAATTCTCATGATTGGAATCCGGCATTATTTTTGGAACGAAGAGTAAAGCCTTTTCAGCGTAATTAAATGGACTCTCTTTAGAGATTGAATCTGCATCCATTAGGCCTAGTTGGTTTTTGAAATGATCAAAATTAGTTTTTAGAGCGAGTGTTGCTGATGTAAAAATCCATGAAGTTGATTCGTTATTAATATGTCTTGCAAACATATCAGCAATAGATAAGGGCGTATTATTAAGTTGCACGGACTGCGAATAAACTTCGATCCATTTAATTGAATTGTTATCTTTATCCTCAAGCCAAGTATCAAAACTCGCAAGTATTTCATTCACGCTATCGAAATACTTTTCGATCTCCGAATCTCGGTCTTTGTGAAGAGTTAATAATTCAATCATTTTTTTAAGTTTTTCAATCAGTTCTAGATAGCTAGATTCGAATCGATTAAAAGAGGAAATCTTTTGATAGGGGTATCGATTAGATTCTCTTGGAAATACAAGTCTAAAATCTTTATTTGCTTTATCTAAGTCATTTAAAAAAGGTTCAAAATCTGAAACATCTTTCATATGTTTTAAATAGATCTGAAAACCATCTTGAACTATCTCGCTGATCTGGCTGGTTGAAATATTTTTTCCAAAAAAAATAGAAGCTATATCAGGTATCTGATGTGCTTCATCAAAAATAACTGTTTTAGCTTTTGGAAGAAGCTCAGATATGCCTTCCTCCTTCATATTAAGATCCGCGAAAAATAAATGATGATTAACGATAGTGATATCTGCAGCTAATGCTTTTTTTCGGGCGTTCATGACAAAACACTCTTTATAAAAACTACAATCTTGACCCAAACAATTTTCTTTAGTAGATGTGACTTGCGGCCATATAGAAGAGCTTTCTGGAATAGTATCTAATTCAGCTCTATCTCCATCAGCACTGAGCTTTGCATGTTGATTTACGAGATGTAAATAGGTGACATCTTCTTTAGCCATAAAAGCACCTTCAATCATGGCGTTTTCTAATCGCAAATGACATAAATAATTTGATCTGCCTTTGAGCATGGCTAAACTCACAGGGACTTTTAGTGCGTCCCTAATCATAGGAATATCTTTAGTGAATAATTGATCTTGTAGATTTTTAGTCGCGGTAGAAATAATAATTTTGCCGCCTGAGAGAAACGCAGGAACAAGATATGCAAAAGTTTTGCCAATACCCGTTCCCGCTTCAACAATTAATTTTTTTTTATGTGTAATCGCTTCGTCAATTGAGAGCGAAATATCGATCTGCTCTTGTCTTACTCGATAGCCATCTATATTATTAGATAGATCGCCTTTTTCGCTAAAAAATTGTTTAATAAATATTTCATTCATTATTGTGTGATTATCTCATGCAGATGAATCTCCGATTTCATAAACCCTCTATAAATGGTAAAATCTTTGAAATTACTTAATTCTATATTTATGAATTTCAAAACTTTACTCATTTTTTTGGTGTTTGTATTTTCTAACCCATCTTGGGCGGAAACTGATTTATCAAATTTAAATGCTTTAGAGACAGCACCGCTTTCTGAAATAAACCCGGAAGATAATCAGCAATGGAAAAGTGATATTGCCCTTATTATCGATAAAGCATATGAGCTCACAGGTATTAAATATAAATTAGGTGGGTCAAAGCCAGAGACCGGTTTTGATTGCAGTCAGTTTGTAAAATACGTCTTTGAACAAGCTTTAAATCTTAGTCTCCCGCCAAGCGCCAGGTCTCTCAGTAAGATGGGTAAAACAATTAAATTTGAAGACTTGCGACCAGGTGATCTTGTATTCTTTAATACGCGAAAATCTAAGTTCTCTCATGTCGGTATCTACGTTGGAAATAATGAGTTTATTCATGCACCACGGACAGGCAAAACTATTCGCGTTGAAAGTCTTACAAAAAACTACTGGCTTAAAAAATTTAATGGTGCAACGAGAGTTGAGCCAGAAGAAATGCTTTAAAGTTCGGTATGTCCCAGATTTTTTCCAGGGCTAATTTTATCCCTGATCAACTTTTTGATATCCTTGATATCGAGAAATCCTCCGAAGTCTGATCTAGAATAGATCTTTTGATTATCCAAGAAGATTTCAAAAATACCGCCCGATTTAGGGGTTAAGGTAACGGATAAAATTTCATCCTTAAAAGTTGTCAGTATTTCCTGCATCATCCATGAAGCTCGAGGAAGCCAAGCACATTGTGTACAAAATTGAATTTCAATTTGATGCATTTTAGATTTAGTTCCCATAATTCAAAGTTATTCTTAAAATATATTTATTAAAGGCTATTGATATAAGGTAAACAAAAAGACAGAATGCTTAAATATTATTTAATTAATGCTTAATAGCTTATTACGAAAGTCATTCATGCGCTCAAAATTCGAAAAATTTACCCTCATAGCCTGTGGCGCTATTATTGGTGTTCTGATCAGTTTAAATTTACCCGTCTTCGCAGATAAGGCCGAAAAAAATAATCTTCCCATTGATGAACTTAGAACTTTTGCTGAAGTTTTTGGCAAGATTAAATCTGATTACGTAGAGCCGGTAGAAGACAAAAAGCTTATTAACGAAGCACTCAATGGCATGCTTACTGGTCTTGATCCTCATTCTTCTTTTCTAAATATCGAAGACTTTAAAGATTTAAATCAAGCAACCCAAGGTGAGTTTGGTGGACTTGGAATTGAAGTCGGTATGGAAGATGGTTTTGTAAAAGTTATCTCTCCCATTGAGGATAGTCCAGCTTACAAAGCAGGATTAAAAAGTGGAGATCTCATTATGAAATTAGATGAAACATCTACAAAAGGCTTAACACTTAATGACTCCGTTAAAAAAATGCGTGGTAAGCCAGGCACCAGTATTGTTCTTACCGTATTAAGAAAAGGCGAAATCAAACCCTTAATTTTTACTTTAGTTCGCGCTATTATCAAATCACAAAGTGTTAAAGGAAAGCTTACTGAAGCTAATTATGCCTATGTTCGTGTTGCACAATTCCAAGAACATACAGGTGAAGACTTAGCCAAACTCTTAAAAAATCTTCGTCAACAAAATAAAGCTCCTTTTAAAGGCATATTGCTTGATCTTAGAAATAATCCAGGTGGTTTGTTAAATGCTGCAGTTGGTGTCTCTGCCGCTTTCTTGCCTAAGGGTGATTTGGTTGTTTACACAGAAGGCCGTGCACAAGATTCAAAAATGCATCTTACTGCAACCCCTGAAAATTATCTTAAAGGTGGTAGCAAAGATGATTACCTTAAAGACTTTCCGGAAGATATTAGATCAACGCCTATGGCCGTTTTAGTGAATAACGGATCTGCATCGGCATCTGAAATTGTGGCAGGCGCTCTCCAAGATCACAAGCGAGCCTTGATTGTTGGCATGCAAAGTTTTGGTAAAGGCTCTGTACAAAGTATTCTGCCTATGAATAACGGCACTGCAATTAAGATGACAACAGCAAGATACTTCACCCCTAAAGGAAGATCAATTCAGGCTAAAGGTATAGTGCCTGACATCATCGTTGATGATGGAAGCGATCCTTCATTTATGACTAAAGAAGCGGATCTCACAAATCATCTTTCAAATCCAAAAGATGCTGATGCGAATATCACTCCCAAAGATAAAGAGAGTAAGCCAGTAACTTCCCCAGCCAAAAAACCTGAAGAGGATAAAAAGAAGGCTTCTGATGCTCCATCAGGCCCAATTGAGCCTGGAAGTAAAGCGGATAAGCAATTCCAAGAAGCAATGAATATACTCAAAGGTCTTCAGATTATTCAAAATAAATGATAGATCAACTTATCATTGAGTTTGATAAGGGCTTGAAGGTTTTGTTTGCCAAGCCTAAAAGCTCAAGACCAAGACCTGACCTTAAAGTTAAAGAAACCGAATTAACTCTGGAAGAAAAAAAACGCACAATCGAGTTGATGCGAGTTAATCACACAGGCGAAGTTTGCGCCCAAGCTTTGTATAGCGGACAACTTCTTTTTAATTCACACGGTGAGGGTGCCGAATCTTTGAAAAAAGCTGCCAAGGAAGAAATCGATCACCTTGATTGGTGTAATTCGAGAATCCATGAATTAGGTGGCAAAACAAGTCTCCTCAATCCTATATGGTACACAGGTTCTTTTTTAATTGGCTCTTTTGCAAGCGCCTTGGGTGAAAAATATAACCTAGGTTTCTTAGCTGAAACAGAACGACAAGTAACAAAACATTTAACAGGTCATTTAACTAAAATTTCAAAAAAAGATCTAAAAACAAACAAAATATTAGAAGTTATGGCAGATGACGAAGAACAACATGCAATCAAAGCAAAAGAACTGGGTGGTGTTGATTTGCCCCCTCAAGTCATAAAAGCCATGTCATTAACATCAAAAGTTATGACAACACTCTCGGCAAAAATTTAACCGATGCAAAAATTTAATGACATTTTATTATCGCTCGACAATTCAGATCATATTAATCGTATAGAAATTTATAAAAATAATATTTTAATAGGTACCATCGAAAATAAACCAGGAAGCCAAGGCTCTGTTAAAGTCTATCAACATCTCTGGAAACTCTTTGGCGCAATTACCCTTGATGCTGCAATTGAAGGTCTTGATTTATATTCAGAACATACTGAAGACGCGCAAAAAAATCCTGGTAAACATCCAAATATTGATCGCCTTCTTTCTGTTATGGAAAATGAAGAGCCGCTTGATTTAAAAATCATTAAAAATTAATTGAGTGTTTAGATGTCTTCTTTAATTTCGAAATCGTGCGTAATTTCAACTGACTTAGATAACATAATGGAAGCTGAACAATATTTTTCAGCTGATAATTTAATTGCGCGCTCTACTTGATCTTTATCCAAGTCCTTACCTTTTAGAACAAAATGAATGTGAATCTTGGTAAAAACTTTAGGTATTGTCTCAGCCCTTTCAGCTTCAATTTCAGCATAACAATCACTAATAGCTTGTCTTGATTTCTCAAGGATCGTAACCACATCAAATGATGTACATCCCCCCATGCCGATAAGTAACATCTCCATAGGGCGCATACCTAATTTTCTACCACCCAATTCTTCAGGGCCATCAAGAATCACTGAATGATTAGACTCAGACTCGCCTATGAAACATACATTTTCAATCCATTTAACTCTGGCTTTCATTATTTAACTCCGAGCAACTCAACATCAAAAATTAAAGTGGCATTCGGAGGAATTACACCGCCAGCGCCACGAGAACCATAACCCATATCCGGAGGAATGATGAGCGTTCTTTTACCATGAATTTTCATGCCATCCACCCCGTCATCCCAGCCTCGAATTACTTGACCACCCCCTAAATTAAATACAAAAGGATCATTCCGATCGAGTGAGCTATCAAATTTTTTACCTTTGCCATCTTTTTGATTCGGATCATATAACCAACCTGTGTAATGAACTGTCACAGCCAGGCCTTTTTCGGCTTGCCGCCCACTTCCTAGAACGGTATCTTTAATAATTAATGAAGTAATATTTTTTTCCAATTTCATTTCCTTTTGTGAGATTTGTAATTCAGCAGACACCAAATCAATATTAAATAAAATAATACTAAAAGCTAAGATTGATTTAATCACGTTTGTATATCGCATATTAACACTTCCTCAAGTTCAATTAAGATAAGCCCAATCAATTAGATCATCTTGTATTTTAGATGATTCATTTGCCTTGGGGTCATTCGCCATAAATACAAAAACTTTTATATCGTTATTTTTATCAAAAATATATCCGGCAATAGCGCTAACATTTTGGATGCTGCCTGTTTTTAAATAAGCATGCTTAGCGACTGATAATTTTTTTCCTCTGTTTTTCAAAGTGCCATCAATACCTATATTTGGAAGCGATGCAATAAATTCAGGCATATAAAGACCGCTATATGCTTTTTCTAATAAAAAAGATAAATCTTCTGCACTTATTTTCGCATTTCTTGAAAGTCCTGCACCATTATCCATCTCAAGAGAATCAAGCTTCAATTTTTGCTTTATCAAAAACTCTTTAGCAAACCTTCCCGCCTCATTTTCATTGATTGGAGAACCGTTATTTTCTGCGAGTACCGTGAGCAATAAATTTCTAGCAATTAGATTTTGGCTATATTTATTTACATCTCTCACGACAAGACTTAAAGGTCTTGATTGATGCTCATATAGCTTATGTGTATCAGTAACCTTTTGATATGTATTTTTAAAATTGCCCTCAATAATCCCCCCGTGCATTTTCCAAAGTTTTTCAAATAGCTCTTTAGATAAGCGATTGTGACTTAATATTGATAAATCGATATCTTTACTATCACATGCTTTATCAAAGGCACCATTAAATACAATCTCCGTTATATTAGATTTTGTTTCCACCTCGTAACCAAGAGCATCCTTCCATTCGTTGCAACCTTGGTCCAAAAGTTTTAAATGATTAATGACTTTTAATGTTTGGATTTCAGGATAAGTTTGTATATTAATTTTTTCATTGTTTATTGAAAAATTAAAATTGATTGTATTTTCATTCACAACGAAAGATTTTGGATTCACGTTATAAGCACGATATTTTTTATCGTCAATAAGATCTTGATTTTGTAGTTCGCCAAAAAAACTTTCATCAAAAATAATATTGCCATGAATGTATTGAATGTCCTGCTGTTGAACTCTCTCAATAATTTCTGAAAGATCTGCATAGGTGAGAGTGGGATCGCCATACCCTCTAATAATGAGGTCACCGTAAAGATGTTTATTTTTTACATTGCCCTTATAAAGCACTTCCGTTTTCCATTGATACTGCGGACCTAAGAGCTGGAGCGCGGCGTATGTAGTAACTAATTTCATAACTGAAGCCGGATTGAAACCTTTTTGTTCGTTATAACTAAAAACTTTAGTTCGTTTAGAAATATTTTTAATATAAAGAGAGTAATTACCTTTTGAAAGTTCTGAGCGATTAAGTATTTTATTGATTGCATCAATATCCGAATCTGCAAATACGGCATCTAACCATAATAGAGAAATAAGAAGCAGTATTCGCATATTTATATGGATGAATGAATAACTTCAAAAGCAGTATCAATCATGAAATCTACTTCATCATGATTGATAATATAAGGCGGCATGAAATAAATGGTATGGCCTATCGGCCTTATTAAAAGTCCACGATCAATGGCTTTCGTACTTATTTTTTTAAGTGTCTTTTTTGTAACCCCCTCAAGGTCAAATGCCCATATCATTCCTATATTTCTTAAATTAGAAATAGGTAATATTGAGAACGTCTTCATGCGCTCTGAAATATAAGCTGAGGTTTTATGGTTTTGATTAATCACATCATGATTTTCAAAATAATTTAATGTGCCTAATGCAGCGCTACAAGCGAGTGGGTTTCCGGTATAACTATGTGAATGAAGAAAGCCTTTCTCTATCTTGTCTTCATAAAAGGCCGAATAAACGTTATCTGTTGTTAACACAGCTGATAAGGGAAGATAGCCGCCGGTTAATCCTTTTGAAAGGCAAATAAAATCAGGTTTTATATTTGCATGTTCAAATGCAAACATCTTTCCTGTTCTTCCGAAACCTACTGCAATCTCATCATCAATAAGATGAATATGATATTGGGTGCAAAGCTCTCTTGCTTTTGCTAAATAAATTGAGTGATACATTCCCATCCCGGTTGCACATTGCACAAGGGGTTCTAAAATAAAAGCTGCTATATATTGATGATGATCTTCAAGATATCTTTCTAAATCTTGAATACATCTTAATGCGTAAGATTCTGCTGTTTCACCTTTATCTGCATATCGCCAATCGGGCGTTTTGATAGGATTATTTTTTTTTATTAATGAAGCATAATTTTTACGAAAGAGTTTAATGTCTGTCACAGATAAAGCCCCAAGCGTTTCACCATGGTAACTATTTTCCAAATAAATTATTTTATTTTTTGTGGGTTGGCCTTTATTCTTCCAGTAATGCACGCTCATCTTAATAGCAATTTCAATCGCATTAGATCCATCGCTGCCATAGAAAGCGTGGCTTAGACTTGTGAGGTTACTTAATTTTTCAGAAAGCTGTATAGCTGGCTCATGCGTTAAACCTGCGAGCATGACGTGCTCAACGAGATCAAGTTGATCTGTGATGTATTTTTTAATTTCGCTTTGATTGTGGCCGAATAAATTGACCCACCACGAACTAATTGCATCTAAATATTTTTTGTCATCATAGTCAAATAGCCAAACACCATCGCCGCGCCTAATAGGAATGATAGATTGCGCCTGTTGAATTTTCATTTGCGTACATGGATTCCACAAACTTTTTAAGCTTCTATCGATGTAATACTGATTCTTCATATATTAAGGTGCTGGGTTCATATGTGTGAGATGAATGATTTCAATTTCATCTAACAACTCTTTAGAGAGAGTGATGCTGTAGGCCTCAATATTTTCTTTTAGCTGATCAAGCGATGTGGCTCCTATGATAGTTGATGTAACAAACCACTGGTGATAGGTAAATGCCAAAGCCATCTCTGTTAAAGTCATGCCATATTTCGTTGCTAGGATTTCGTATGCTTTTACAGCAGGAAAAACGTTAGGCTTATCATATCTTTGCGCAAAGCCTTTGAAGAGTGTCACACGTCCTTTTGCGTCGATATCTTTTAAATACTTTCCGGTAAGATGGCCAAAAGCCAATGGTGAGTATGCTAAGAATCCAATTTTTTCTCGATATAAAATTTCCGTCATACCAAACTCCAATCCTCTATTGATGAGGTTGTAACAATTTTGAATCGAAGCTATGAGAGGTAATTTTTTTTCTCTTGCAATGCGAATAAATTCCATCACACCCCAAGATTGTTCATTTGAGATACCGATATATTTAATCTTGCCTTCTTGCACAAGTTTGCTCAATGCTTCTAGTTGTTCATGAATTGATACCCACTCTTTTAATTTTGAGCCTTCCATTTCAGCATTAGGATCAAATTTATATTGACCAAACATAGGCACATTTCTCTCGGGCCAATGGAGTTGATATAGATCGATATAATCTGTTTGAAGTCTTTTTAAAGAACCTTCTACTGCCTCACGTAAATTTTTCTCATCGAAGGCTTTAGGGCCATTACGAATCCAATTAAGCGCCCTTCTTGGCCCTGCAGCTTTAGTTGCCAAGACAATGTCTTCCCTTTTTTGTTTTTTTAACCAATGACCTACAATTGTTTCGGTTTTCGTAAAAGTATTCTCTTTTGGGGGAACAGGATACATTTCGGCCGTATCAATAAAATTAATGCCACGTGATATAGCCCAATCAAGCTGTAAAAATGCATCGGATTCTGTGTTTTGTTCACCAAAGGTCATGGTGCCCATGGTAATGGGTGAAATAAGCAAATCCGACTGCCCTAGCCTTCGATAATCTTGCTTTTCTATGTAATAGCTCATATAAAAATAATGTTTTAATTCATGTATTTAACGAAATAACACTTGAAATTTTAGGCTTTCGTCCCTATTATTAGCACTCTATGACATTGAGTGCTAATCACTCATGTTTTCGATTTTGATTAATTTTCAAAGAATACACTATTAGGAGAATATGAAATGAAAATTCGCCCTTTACATGACCGCGTAATTGTAAAGCGTCTTGAAGAAGAACGTACAACAGCATCAGGCATTGTTATCCCTGACAGCGCAACAGAAAAACCAGACCAAGGCACAGTTCAAGCTGTAGGTAATGGAAAAATTCTCGAAGATGGCAGTGTTAAAAAACTAGACGTCAAAGTAGGCGACAAAGTTTTATTTGGAAAGTACGCTGGCCAAGCCGTTAAGGTTGATGGCGAAGAGTTACTTGTGATGCGCGAAGAAGACATCATGGGCATTGTTGAATAAAGCCTTAAACATTCATTCATAAATATTTTGGAGAAATAAAAATGGCAGCAAAAGACGTAAGATTTGGTGACGACGTTCGCCAAAAGATGATTACTGGTGTAAATATTTTAGCGAACGCAGTGAAAGTTACACTTGGTCCTAAAGGAAGAAATGTTGTTTTAGAGCGTTCATTCGGCGCACCTACAATCACTAAAGATGGTGTATCAGTTGCAAAAGAAATCGAACTTAAAGATAAGTTTGAAAATATGGGTGCACAAATGGTTAAAGAAGTTGCATCCAAAACATCTGATATCGCAGGTGACGGTACAACTACTGCAACTGTATTAGCACAAGCTATTATTCGCGAAGGCATGAAATCAGTCGCAGCGGGTATGAACCCTATGGATCTCAAAAGAGGTATCGACAAAGCTGTTGAAGGCGGAGTTGCTGAGCTTAAAAAATTAAGTAAGCCATGTACAACAAGCAAGGAAATTGCTCAAGTTGGCTCTATCTCTGCCAACTCTGATCACTCTATTGGACAAATCATTGCAGATGCAATGGATAAAGTAGGCAAAGAAGGCGTAATCACAGTAGAAGATGGATCAGGCTTAACAAACGAGCTTGACGTTGTAGAAGGTATGCAATTTGATCGCGGATACCTTTCACCTTACTTTATTAATAATGCAGATCGTCAAATTGCATTATTAGAAAATCCATACGTTTTATTGCATGACAAAAAAATCTCTAACATCAGAGATCTACTTCCAGCACTTGAACAAGTTGCTAAATCAAGCCGTCCTCTCCTTATTATCGCTGAAGATATTGAAGGTGAAGCTCTTGCGACTTTAGTAGTCAATAACATTCGTGGCATCTTAAAAACTGTTGCAGTCAAAGCCCCTGGTTTTGGTGACAGAAGAAAAGCAATGCTTGAAGATATTGCAATTCTTACTGGTGGCACAGTAATTTCAGATGAAGTAGGTTTGAAATTAGAAACAATTAAAATTGAAGATTTAGGTCAAGCAAAAAGAATTGAAGTGGGTAAAGAAAATACCATCATCATCGATGGCACAGGTGACGAAAAAAATATTAAGTCGCGCATTGCTCAAATTAAAACACAAATCGAAGAAGCGACAAGCGATTACGATAAAGAAAAACTTCAAGAACGTGTTGCAAAACTCGCAGGTGGTGTTGCTGTGATTAAAGTAGGTGCAACGACTGAAATTGAAATGAAAGAAAAGAAAGCGCGTGTTGAAGATGCACTTCATGCAACAAGAGCTGCTGTTGAGGAAGGTATCGTAGCTGGTGGTGGCGTTGCTTTAATTAGAGCTCGTGATGCAATTGCTAAAGTTAAAGGTGAAAATGCAGACCAAGAAGCAGGTATTAGAATCGTACTTCGCGCTGTTGAAGAGCCCTTAAGACAAATTGTGGCAAATGCTGGTGTAGAACCATCAGTCGTCGTTAATAACGTAGTGGCTGGTAAAGGCAACTATGGCTTTAACGCTGCAAATGAAACTTATGGCGACATGGTTGAGATGGGTGTTTTAGATCCTACTAAAGTTACTCGTTCTGCATTACAGCATGCAGCATCTATAGCCGGTCTCATGTTAACAACTGACTGTATGGTAGCTGAACTCCCTAAAGACGACGCTCCAGCAATGGGCGGAGGTGATATGGGTGGCATGGGCGGTATGGGTGGCATGGGCGGTATGATGTAACTCAAAAGCAGCAATAAAAAAAGACCTCTTAAGAGGTCTTTTTTTTTAATCTTTTTTTATCTTCCA
>Ga0255217_1000092_pt1 | contig 32250 bp, 48 predicted proteins | sample Miss_Atlam_RepB__FD_183046 | JGI IMG/M metagenome (GOLD analysis project Ga0255217, IMG submission 183046) | Freshwater microbial communities from Mississippi River, Louisiana, United States - Miss_Atlam_RepB_8d | ecosystem: Environmental > Aquatic > Freshwater > River | place: USA: Louisiana...
ACTGCAATGGGCGATTCTGTCGGCTATGAAGTGACTTTGTCTGCCATTGAGGGAGATGCACCCTACAAAGTGCAAGGTTCGGTTGCCACTTCATTGGGCATCTAAATCTGGTTTTTCATATGTGTTTAGATTGGGGTGGCTTCGGTCACCCCTTTCTTTTTGCCATAAATGTCGTTGCTATTTTGTATATTTGTGTATGGAGATATTTAAGGACATACAAGGGTACGAAGGTTTGTATCAAGTGTCAAATTACGGCAGAGTCAAATCATTAAAACGCAAAAAACATAGAATTATTGAAGGCAGATTGTGTAAAGGATACCAGAGAGTACGGCTGTTAAATAGCAAAGGTGATTGGCACGATATATTAGTACATAGATTGGTATGTACGACATTTATTGAAAATCCAGATAATAAGCCAAATGTGAATCATAAAGATTTCAACAGGTCTAATAATCATATATCAAATCTTGAGTGGTGTACTCAAGCAGAAAACATACAACACGCAAGAAATCATGGTAAAATCAAAATGACTGAGAAAGGTAAAAGAAATCGTTTGCAAAAAATACAAAAACCGGTTATTGACTTACAAACTGGTATAATGTATGACTCGTTGGTTATGGGTTGTGAGGCTTTAAATATACACCGAAACAGCGAGTGGTATCGTATACATCGTAATCAAAAAAACAAAAGATTCCAATACTTGTGACCATTATTCAAAAAATGCTATTTCTTATTGATGTTGCAGATAGATAAAGGCGAAACAAAGAATTGGTATCTAACACTAACGGAAAAGGTGACAATCTCTCCTGTTTACTTTTTGTTTTCGTTCACTCATCGCCTGACCAATACCACCACAAATGTCATCTTGACCGATATAAGTTCATACACTGACCGATACAACAAGTTCTTGGTCACCGAGGGAACGACCTTCACAATCTATTCAGGAGAGTATGACTACAAAGTTTACGCTCAAACCTCTTCAAATAATACCAATCCTGACAATGCCAATGAGTTGGTTGAAGAAGGAATCTTGAAAGTCAATGAGCAAGAGCAACCAGAAGTTTACTATACCCCATCGTGAGCGAAAAGCAGCACAACATATTACCAACTACCCCTGTTGAGGTATTCGCTTTTCTTGTAACTCAGGAAGATGATTTGTTGTTGACTCAAAGCTTTGATTTTTTAGGTTTAGAAGACACAGCCTACATTGACCAAAAGCAATACATCCCCACGCTTGTAGAGAAGCCATTTGCGGTCACTTTGAACAGCAAGGCATACATACCTACTTTGACTGAAAAAATAATTGAACCAACGCAAGTTTCATATCTACTGACCTCAGAAGGTTATTTCTTGCGAACCCAAGATGGGAATTTCATAATCTTATGACCAACAAAAAAATCACCGACTTAGTTGAGTTAACCACTCCGACCACAGATGATGTGTTTCCTTTGGTAGACATTGCAACCAATAGCACCAAGAAAGCACAACTTGCCAACCTCCCCATCTCAACGGCTACTCAAACGGCTTTGGATGCCAAACAAGCGACCCTTGTTTCGGGTACAAACATCAAGACCATCAACTCTACATCTTTGTTGGGTTCGGGTAATATTTCAATCGCTGCCAACCCCGCTGGAACGGCTGGGCAAATTCAGTTCAATAGTGGGTCTGCTTTTACTGCGGATTCTAATCTGTATTGGGACAACACTAATAAAAGGCTTGGTGTTGGGACTGCTACGCCAACAAGTAAATTACAAGTTGTAACGGATGATGCCACAAATCCACAAGCATTTAGTAACCAAACATCAATTTTGGCAGGTACAGCTTCACAAGGGGCTTTAATATCTGCGTTTAGTTCTACAAATGGAGGATATGTAAACGCCTTGTGGCCAGGCAATGCTTGGTATAAAATGAATTATGGTGGCACAAATCACAATTTTTCGGTGGGAGGTACTGTAACCGCAGTTATTGATTCAAATACAACCTTTGGAAATGGCACGACCTCACTCGGTGCAAGGCTTGGCATCAAAGGCAGCGGCTCAACCTCAGCCACTACTTCATTGTTGGTGCAGAATAGTTCGGGGACAAATTGGCTACAAGTCAAAGACGATGGAGATATAACAAATGGGGCAAATGGTTCAACTGACTTGAAATTTGAATTTTCACCCGTTGCAAATAAATTTTTTCGCTTAACTCGTCAGGGTACAACTGTTGATTTTTATGCGGGGAATGGTGGTAATGCCTTAATTGAAACAAGTGGTGGTCAGCCATTTTCGTTAATTGCCGCAAGTTCTTATTTAACATTGTCAAACGGAGGTGTGTCGATTGGTGCTACATTGAACACGACCAATGCATCTGCAATTTTGGATGTAACAAGCACCACCAAAGGCTTCCTCCCTCCCCGAATGACCACAACCCAAAAGAACGCAATCTCTTCACCTGCTGCTGGCTTGGTTGTATACGACACCGACACAAACAAACTATGCTGTTATAACGGCACATCTTGGAACGACTTATTCTAAAAACTATGTATATAAAAATCAATACCACCGTTAATCTATCAAGCGGTTTGGCAATCCCATCGGGAGCAGTTGTAACAATCGCAGAAGGCTATGCCGCAATTAAAGACCAAAAAGAAGGCGTAATCCCTGCCCAAGTTGCGACTTTTGTCTATGCAAGTGAAGCAGCCTACACGCAAGGACTTGAACCCGTTTCAGGCGTTGCTGACTTTAACCCAGTTTTCAGTGGGTTGGAATTGAGCGTTTCTGACTACGCAAGTAAGACGGCTGAGGCTTTGTTAGTTGATGCAGTCAAAGGTGCTTTGATTGCTATCTACGGAGAATCAAACATCCAAATCGTTGGCTAAGGCAAAGAGCAAATCGGTAGGTGTCAGCAAATACAAACCGAAAAGAAAGGTCAGTAGAAAAGGTGTGCATTCCAAGAACAACCCACCAGCGAAGAAATATCGTGGACAAGGTCGGTGATTTGCTATTTTAAGATATGAAGCTTCCAGTCAGTTTTTCAGAGTTCAGTAAAGACCCATCAAAGGCTTTGACTTATCTGATGATTTTTGCAGTCATCTTTCTCTATCTGAGAATGGAAGGTCAAGACAACTCCATAAACAATGGATGCGAGGACAGATTGACAAAGTGTGAAAACAAACTTGACCAAATGTCGGTAATGCTTAAAACTCAGGACTCGCTCTCTGCTTCGCTCCGCTCTGAATTGAACACCTACAAAAACTTGGGAATCATCAAATGAAATATCTCATCCTGACCGCACTCTTGGCAGTAACTGCAACTCCTCGTTTAGAGACAGCAGACCCCTACAAGAAATACGACTGGGTTCTTGACCACGCTCAAACAAACATAGAACTCACAAAAGCCTCTATAAGCGAAGCAAAAGCAATGACCGAGACCAAGGTACAAGAAATCCAAGAAAGTGTCTCAGAAGCCAAGGAAATGGCTAAAAAAGTAGAATTGCTTGAAAGAGTGTGTGAGGTTTATTCCGTTCCTGTCCCTGAATCAATGGAGGAATTTGAATACGAAAGAAAAGCCGACTCAATTAGGGTCAACAATATGAAGAAGCTGAATGAATTGGGTAATCGTTAAAGAACTTGAAGATGGGTACATCGTAGAAGATTGCCAAGGATATACACACTTCATATCCAAGGAGATTTATCATAAGTACCACGATAAAAAATATGAAAAAAGTAATTAATTTTCTGAAAAAGATTGTCAGCGATGGCAATGAGATATCCTCCAAGCGAGTTGTGGGTGTGTTAGGTGCATTAGTTCTGTTTGGAACTATGATTGCCAACTCTTTTTCTCCTCTTGAAATCGCTCCTTCTGCTGAGTTAGTCGCTGCTGTGGAATGGGTGACCATCCTTTGCTTGGGATTCACATCGGTGGAGAAATTTTCCAAAAAGGACTAAACGCTATTTGTAAGTGATGGAAGGCCATTTTCAAAGAGTTTCGTTTGTTGAATCTTCTCTCCCTAAATTCAAGGAGAACAAGAGCAAAGGCTTCATCACTTTCGGGGAAAATAACAAATATCCCTTTGAACTGATAGACCTTTTCAACAAATCTCCAAAGCACTCTGCAATCGTTACCCAGAAAGCAGCCTATTTGGCTGGTGATAAAACGCAAATCATTGGTGGAAGCACCGAAGATATGGCGAAGGCTCAGGACTATCTGAACTCAATCAACTCTTATGAGGGATTGGAATCTCTGAAAACAAAGATTGCTCAGGACTGCGAGTTGTTCAATGGATTCGCTCTTGAGATTATCTGGAACAAAGCCAAGACCGCAATTGCCGAGATTTATCACCTGCCTTTTCAGAATGTCCGTAAAGGGTTAGAAATGGACTTTGTCTACTCAGACAATTGGGATTCTTCTCGCCCTGAACTTACTTATTACCCAAAGTGGAATCCGACTACTCGTGAAAACAAACAACTCTATTATTTCAAGTTTTACCGAGCAGGGCAAGATATGTATCCTCTTCCCGACTATGTAGGTGCTTTGAAATACATTGAGATTGACACGGAGATTGCCAACTTCCATTTGAACTCCATCAAGAGTGGTTTCTCTGCTCAGACATTGATTCAATTATTCAAAGGCATCCCAACTCCCGAAGAAGCAAGAAAGACCGCCAAGCGATTCAAGGATAATTTCCAAGGCACAGACAACGCTGGTTCTGTCATCATTCAATACAACGAACCCAACGAAAACCCATCGGTCATCAACAACCTTGCACCAAGTGACTTTGACAAGTTGTTTGTTGAATTGAACCGCCAAGTCCAAGAAGAGATTTTTGTTGGTCACAAGGTGACATCTCCGATGTTGTTTGGAGTTAAGACAGAAGGCCAATTGGGTGGAAGGAATGAATTGGTTGAGGCATTTGAGGCATTTCAGACCTCCTATGTAGAGCCTCGCCAAAAACAGATTGACTCCTGCCTCACACATTTGTTCAAATACATTGTCCCAGTTAGAATTGTAACTGAGAACAATATGCCAATCGGTTTGGACTACGCTGATTTGTACACCAAAGGATTGATGAGCTTGGATGAAGCCAGAGAGGAGCTTGGATTTGCCAAGCAACGTGACACTAAAACAGTAGTGGATAGCATCAACAACCTCTCTCCATTGGTTGCTAACAAGGTGATTGAGCAAATGACCATTAATGAAATTCGTGGAATTGCTGGATTGCCACCAATTTTAGGAGGAGACCAACCATCAAAGTCAGTTGCTATGTCAGAACAAAACCCATTCGGATGGGATGATGACAATGATTTGAAAATCTTTGAGATGTTCGGTGAAACATCGGATAAGTTTGAAGCTGTTGAGATGAATTTTGCCAATGCTCTTCAACTGATGATTTTGTCTTTGATTCGTTCCAATCCCGGAATGGTTCTTGGTGACCTTGTCGCTCAAATTAAGGCCGACCCTGCCATCATCTCTGATGCTGTGGCATCTCTACAAAGCGAAGGTCTTTTGGGTGAATTAGAAGGAGGCTATGAGGTTTCTTCTGAGGGTCTTAGTGAATTGGAAAAGAACAACATTTCCGAGAACTTGGAGGTTCGGTATGAATACACCAAAGCACCGGGCGTGACTGGCACAGAGGTCATTCCAACAACAAGAGAGTTTTGCAAACGGATGGTTGGATTCAACCGACTTTATACGAGAGCCGAGATTACTCAGATGAGTGCTTTGCTTGGGTATGATGTTTGGATGAGAAGAGGTGGATGGATGACTGTGAAAGGAACATCTCCTGCCGTTCACGTTCCATACTGCCGTCATATTTGGGCTTCTAAATTGGTGAGAAAGAAATGAGTAATTTTGTCTACTTCATAAGCACTTCATATCTCAAAGACAACACCCCTTTGAACGAGAACTTGGATGACAAGATTCTCAAATCCTCCATTAAGGAAGCACAAGAGATTTACATCCGTGACATCATTGGCTCAGGCATTTACGATGAGTTGCAGACCCAAGCCTATGCAGGAACTCTGACGGCTGACAACACCACTCTTCTGGACTCTTATATCGCTCCTTGCTTGAAGTATTACACCTTGGTGGAGTCAATGCTTCCTTTGACCTTCAAGTTTATGAATAAGAGCGTGGCATCTCGCAACTCTGAGAACGCTACACCTGCCACTCCTTCTGACCTTACCCACATTGAGCAGAGATACCGAGATAAGGCCGAATACTACGGAGAGCGTTTGAGAGATTATCTTCGCACATATCCAAACAAATATCCTTTGTATCTCAACCCAGGTTCTGACTTTGATACCATCCGTCCTAAGTCAACTGCTTTCTTCGGTGGTATGTATCTTCCCGGTGATGATGATTGCTATTTCAACTATGACTTCCCCAAAGAATAAGTGGCGATTAAAGAACGAAATCAAACTCCAATCTTATGACCCTAAACCAAATCATTGCCAAAATCAAGACGGCAGCCGAAAGTCACAAGATGGTCGGCAAGTTCGCAGTCGGGGCTGAATTTGACTTTGCAGTTGATGAAGTCAAGTATTACCCATTGGTGTGGCTCGTTCCGAACGGCTTTGATTTCAATACCTCTGGAAAGTTGGTGTCTTATCGCTTCGCTATGATGGTGATGGATAGGCAGTTTGAGAGCAGTTCTAACACCATAGAAGTCCTCTCAGACACCGCTGGAGTTCTGATTGACATAGTCACTCTATTAATAAGAAATAACAGATTAGATGAAGATTTTGAAATGGTTGTCAACTCAACGGCAGAACCCTTCTATGACGCTTCTACTGATGTGGTCGCTGGTCACGCTATTGATTTTGTGGTCAACACGCCATACTTGGAGTCCTACTGCGACATCCCAACTTGATACCTTGCATATCCACGACTTAAAAGTGGAAAAGCAAACCATCCGAACTGAACGGACTTTTGTAGAACAAGAATATGACACGCTCCTTTTGTATCTTTCTGACAGCCTTGCTGATGTTCGTGCCACAAAAAGCCTCTTGTCAATTCACCGATTCATTGATTCGGGAGGTCAACTACCGCTTATGGCAAGGAGCAAAAGCAAGAGAACAAGTGATTCTTCTGCAAAAAGAGATTCAGATTGACTCAGCAATTATCCACGAGCAAGATGTGGTGATTGAAAAATTGGACAAAGAGAATATTCAGTTGCGAACAGACAACAAGGTTCTCACCCATTCCATAAAACAATACAAGCGAATTTCAGGAGGACTTGCTCTTCTTGTTATTCTCCTAATCATATGAAAAAAGACATTGTTCAAGATTACATCCAACGCTTTCCTGAGTTGCCAAATAAGACATTGGCAGCAATGATTTTTACCAAAGAGGAAGGTTTGTTCACGGATGTAGAAGCAGCACGCAAAATGATTCGCTACTACAAAGGTGCGGTTGGTGTAGTTAGTAAAAAGGCCGCTGACAACCAAAACAGAAAAGTGGAACACTCAACCATCAAAGATGGACTCCGCAAACTTGGCCTCATCTCAAAAGCCGAGAATATGGAATCCGTTGAATTGGGTGCTGGTAGTTATTTAATCCTTTCAGACATCCACCTTCCATTCCACGATGAAGACGCTCTTGCTCTCGCCATTGAGTACGGACTGAACCACAAGGTTGATGCTTTGATTCTCAACGGAGACATCTTGGACTGCTATGATGTTTCTCGCTTTGGAAAGGAACTTCGCAGACCGAAAATCTCTGAGGAATTAGAGATGGGTCGGCAGTTCTTGAAATATGTTTCTGAGAAGTTTCCACGGGTTCTTTACAAGATAGGCAACCACGAGGAGAGGATGAGAGCCTATGTATTGCGAAATGCCCGTGAATTAGGCGATTTGAACGAGGTTTCTCTTGAATACCTACTCCGCTTCCACGAGTACGGAATTGAGGCCGTAAATCGTGAAATGATTAAACTCGGCAATCTGATTGTTTTGCACGGACACGAGTTGGGAGAGAGTGTGTTTTCACCCGTTAACCCTGCACGAGGATTCTTCTTGAAAGCAAAAGCCTCTACTCTGATGGGTCACTATCACCAGGTCAGTCATCACTCAGAATCTAACCTCCACGGAGAGCAAGTTGGAGTTTGGTCAACTGGTTGTTTGTGCAACCTCTCTCCTGAGTACAGACCCTACGCCTATACTAAATGGTCAAATGGTTTTGCCTATGTCACGGTGAATGAAGACAAGACCTTCCAAGTAAAGAATTTCCGTATCTTAGATGGCAAGATATTATGAACCTAATCAAAGTTCCTTTCATTTATGAGTTTACCCCAGACGCAATGGACAAGCTGCTCAACGATGCCCCCGACTTGGTGGAGTTTGAACGAGACGGTTACTTGGATTTGGATTCCGTCATCGCAGCAGTTGAGTACGATGAAATGACCGAGGTCTATACAGCAAACCAAACCTTTCTATTAAATTTGCCCATCACCGAATTTATGACCAAATGGATGCAGTAAACCCTGAACACTACAAAGGAGAGATTGAGGCCATTGACGCTATCAAAGCCTCAATGACAAAAGACCAATTCAACGGCTATTGCAAGGGAAACGCTATTAAGTATTTGTGGAGATGGGAGAAGAAGGGAAAGGTAGAAGACCTAAGAAAAGCCAACTGGTATCTCAACCGATTAATACAAGAAAATGAACCTTAAACAATACGACTTTAACGACTATGTCAACGAGAGTGTTGACAAGAAACAAATCTATCTGCATCACACAGCAGGAACAGGAACTCCGAAATCTGTGTTTTCAATGTGGCAAAGCAACTCCGCACGAATAGCAACTTCCATTGTCATTGGTCGTGATGGGGAGATTGGTCAAGGCTTTTCTTCTGCCAAGTGGGCATATCATTTGGGAATCAAGCAGGATGTCTTTTCAAAGCACGGAGTGAAGTATCAGAACCTTGACAAGATTTCCATTGGTATTGAGATAATCAATTGGGGGCAACTGACTGAGAAAGACGGCAAGTTCTTTTCCTATACAGGCAAAGAGGTAAAGGATGTGATTGAAGTACCTTTCAAAAAGTATCGCTATTGGGAGAACTACACAGACGCTCAGATTGAAAGCACTCGTGAACTCCTTCTTTTGTGGAAGGACAAATACGGCATACCGCTATCTTACAATGAAGACATTTGGGATGTTACAACAAGAGCGTTGAAAGGCGAAGAGGGAGTGTTCACTCACAACTCAGTTCGCTCAGACAAGGTTGATGTTTATCCGCATCCCAAGTTGATAGAAATGCTCAAAGGACTTGGCTAATTTTTACAATCTCTCAGCCTCTGAAATCGCTCGTAAACAACGAGCCTTGACTGATATTTTAGCGGGTGATAAATCTATTGGGTCAGGTTATACCACCCAAGGAGACACAGAGTTTGAGAAGATTTTGTTTGCTTGGACAAACGCTGCTATGAAGCAGATGCGAGACAATCTCGGCAAACGCAAAGCAATGGCCTCAGGGAAGTTGGCTCAAAGTATTCATCCTGACATTACAACCATAGGTCAAGGAGGCAATGTCAAGATTCTGATGCTAGAATACTGGGAGTGGCTTGACCAAGGTAGACCACCAACTCGTTCCAAATCAAAAGGCAATCCAACTCTTCAAAAATCTCTTGAAGAATGGATACGAATGAAAGGCATTCAGGTTCGTGGCTCTAAGGAAGAGAGCTTAGAAAGCCGTATCAAATCACTTGCGTTCGTTATAGCAAGGAAGATTCACGCCAAAGGCTACAAAGCCAAACCATTTGTGAGTCCTGTCATCAATGACAAGATGTTGCAACAACTCTCCGACTCAATCGGAACATATCTTTCTATCGCAGTTTTGCCTGAATAGAAAAGATTTTTTTCTTTTTCATAAAATTGTTTTATCTTTGCTTCTGTATGAAACCAGAAGAATTGATACATTTTGTGAAAATGAACAAGCGTCACGGCATAATCAAAGCCGTATCTGAACGCACAGGAATCTCTATGCCTACGGTCTCCAAATACCTGAGAGGCGACATCTACAACCAAACGGCTCTTGAAGTCATCAAGGCTGCAAAGGAGGTCATAGATGCATCACTTTAAGTATAACGATGAACACATCATTGAAGACGATATCCAAAACGGAGATTGGCTCTTGATGTCTTACCAAAGAATCTACCACTTTGATAGAGAAGATTTCCGCAATTGGTGTATGACCGAGCATTGGGATTTTCTTTCTCAAATCGGCAGAACAGAAATAGATGAAGATGGCTTCCTCCAAAAATATGTAGGATGGGACGCATTAGACTTGGATATGGAATTGGCTTGGCTTGTTGAGGCCGTAGTCACCGGAAAAATCAAACACTACAAAATCACATATGAATAAATCACAAGAAATCAAAGAACTCGCTAAGGCATTAGCGGTCTTTCACGCCCAAGTTGGCAAAGTCAAAAAAGAGGCTCAGAACCCTTTTTTCAAGAGCAAGTATGCTTCCCTCTCAAACATCTTAGATGTCATCTCAGAACCGCTCCAAAAGGCTGGGTTGGTGTTCTCTCAGTTCCCTGATGAGTTTGAGTTGACTACAATCATCATTCACACCGAGTCGGGGCAGTTTATGGAGGCTTCTTATGGTATGCCCATCGCCAAGGAGAACGACCCACAAGCAATGGGTTCTGCTATCACCTACGCTCGGAGATATGCTCTTGGTGCTATCCTTGGTCTGAACATTGATGAGGATGATGATGGCGAAAAGGCAATGAACCGGCAGAAGATGGTCAAATACAAACTGACCAAGAACTCTCCCAAGTGGGCTGATGCGGTCAAGTATGTAGCACAAGGAGGAGACACGGCTAAGATTGCTGAGAAGTATGATATCTCTAACAAGGATTTAATGGATTTAGCCGTTGAGGCTGGATTATGATTTACGAGGCAATAGTCAACGGACAAGTGTTGTGGCGAGTGTATTGGAAACAAGAACTCGCTGCAACCTTCCTCTCTAACGAAGAAGCAAAAGAGTATTTGATGCTCTTGCAGTTCGTTGAGCAACTGCCAAACTTTAATTCAATATGACACAATTAGAATGGGAAGCAAAGCGAATGGGTAAGTTCACGGCTTCCGAGATATACAAGTTGATGGGTACACCTCGCAAGAAGGGAGAAGTACTCTCAGAGACCGCCAAATCGTTTGTGATTGAAAAAGCAGCAGAGATTCTAACTGGACAGAAACGACCCATTTGGGGTGCTGCATTAGATTGGGGAGTGGAACACGAGCAAGAAGCGTTTATTCATTTCAACAATCAGTCAGAACAAATCTGGGAATACTACGGAGGACAAGAGTTCAAGTTCTACGCTTATGGGGTTTTTTCAGGAGCTTCGCCTGATGGACTGTCCAACTCTCATTTGTTGGAGATTAAGTGTCCCTACGAGAGTCACAACCACATCAAGCACATCTTAATCAAAGACAACGAAGATTTCAAATCCTCCAAACCAGAATATTACTGGCAGATGCAGTTGGGGATGTTGGCAACCGAAAAGTCCAAAGGGATGTTTGTCTCCTACGACCCAAGAATGCCCGAAGACAAGCAGATATATCAGTTGGAGATATACTTAGATGATATCAAATCAGAAATAGATGACAAGATTTCTGCTGCTTCTGAATTACTTGCAAGTATCATTCACTAAGGAAATCGTTCATTCACAAAGAATCACACAATAAAATCACAAAAAAACTTGCGATATCAAAAAAAGGGTGCATCTTTGAACTATGAAAAACGAACAACAAACCACCGAAACTAAAATCTGGGCTATTGACCAAATTGTGAAATTCACTCTTGAAATTGAAAATATCAAAGAGATGATGAACCGAAAAACATTTAATGAACACGACCAAAATTTCAATCGTTCTATGTGGGCTTTAAAAATTGATATGATTGAAAGCCAAATTGAGCAATTGAAGATTTGGATTGTAAACAACTAAGTCAAACTGATGAGGCTTCAATAGCCGAAACGCCTTCGGGCGTCTTTGACAACTATGCAAAAGCCAACTTACGCCTACCTCAACGGGAAAGTTGTGGAGGTCATCAAGCAAGAGGACAATGGAACATTCCTCATCAAACTAAACGAACGCCTATATTGGGTAGAAGCACACGAACTCAAACACATCAAACTATGATACCAGCAATCCTAATCATCCCGGTGACCATTGCCATCTTGGCAATCAGTTACCTCAAATTTATCATCAAGAAGGGTATTGACTCTTACGATGTTCCTCACCAACCAATCCCTGAGCGTGACAAGCCTATTCCTCAATTTAACGAATGGCAAAATCACCTCAAAACCGAACGCAAAAAATTGTATAGAGGAAAGGCACTATGAAGAACAAGATTGAACAACTGATGCTCAACTATCCAAAGGCAATGGATGATGACAATTTTCTTCAAGCCTTAGTTTGGAAAGGTGAACTTGGAGCGAACCCAAATATGTCAGCGATGGACTTTCTGCGACTCTATGCAGCAGGTTCATTCACCGCACCTGAAACCATCAGACGCACTCGGCAAAAGCTGCAAGAGGAGAAAGAACATCTCAGAGGTAAGAAGTACAAGATTCGTCACGAGCATCAAGAAACTTGGAAAAAGGACTTGGGGTATTGAGCCAATTTGCTATCTTTGCTATATACTAATACAGATAGTTCACGAGAGGTAGCCGACTCTCCAAAGAACAAATACTTTTGCCTCGGGGGTACAGGTTGCGGCTACGACCTGTTCCTTTCGGGGCTTTTTTATTATGAAATTTTTGGAAAAAGATTTGGAACAAATCATCTGCGAATCTGGAATGGAGGAGCTGAGAAAAAGAGGACTTGGGATTGCTGGAAAGTTATTCCGTCAAGTTAAAATTGGTAACTATGGTATTGCTGATTTAATCACAGTCAGAAGACCATACTATGAAGATGAATTAAACATCACAATCTATGAATTGAAGAAAGACACAATCTCAATCAGTGCCTTTTTACAAGCTGTCAATTACGCAAAGGGGATTCAGAAATTTATGGGTAAGAGATACCCAGAGATTGATTACAGAATGACCATTGCATTGATTGGACACAACATTGATACGAGTGGGAGTTTTTGTTATTTGCCCGAAATTGTTACTGGACATTGTCAACTTAAAATGTACACCTATGAGTACAAGGTTGATGGTGTTCAGTTTGTCAAACACAATAACTATCATTTGGTGGAGGCTGGATTCTAATGGCTATATTCAGAAAAATACACACCTCATTCTGGTCTGACCCATTCATTCAAGACCTTGACAATGACCACCGTTTATTCTACCTCTATTTGCTTACAAACGAAAAGACAAAGCAATGTGGAATCTACGAAATCAGTAAAAAGCAAATGGCTTTTGAACTTGGGTACTCTATTGATAGAGTATCTAAACTCCTTTCATACTTTATCAAGTCAGGCAAAATCCTCTATTCAGAAGACACAAAAGAGATTGCTTTAAAGAATTGGATGAAATACAACGGTTCAACATCTCCAAAAGTTGTAAGTTGCATAAACTCAGAACTTTCCCAAATCAAAGATAGAGTATTGATAGAGTATGTAAACGGTATGTATACTGCATCGCAAGAAGAACAAGAAGAAGAACAAGAAGAAGAAAAGAATAATAGGTTCAAAATTCCTACGAAGGAAGAAATCAATTCAGAGTTTCCAGGATTCGATGCTGAACGCTTCATTGACTTTTACTCCTCAAAAGGATGGATGGTTGGAAAGAATAAAATGAAGGATTGGAAAGCAAGTGTTAGAACTTGGCTTCGTTCTTCCGAACAAAAAACCGAACTTGCTGCACCTAAATACAAAAAAGCAACGCTATGAGTCCAAGTGAATACATTCTCGCCTCGGCAATGTTTGATGAAACCACAAGAGTCAAACTCCTTGCCGTCAATTCAAAATGGTTTGAGTCACCAATAGACAAAGCCATTGCCAAGGTTCAAGAACTGTATCTATCTGGAAAACCTTTGAACAATCACAACATCTTGATTGAGTTGAAGGACACGATGGATTTCAGACGCTTGGTGATGATTCAAGGAATGGCAACCGAATACTCTCAGGTGGATGCTTACTTGAAACAACTCGCAAAGAAATACGAACACGAGCGATTAGTTCAAGGACTTGCTGAGATAGATATCAAAGGAGACATTGTTTCTCAACTGACAACCTTAATCTCAACCGCTACCATCCAAATGGATAGAGAGCCAATCACCTCACGCAAAGCCATCAACAAGGCTTGTGATGACATCTGTGAAGCTTTCCAACGCCAAGATGCTACAAACGGAATGATGACGGGGTGGAGATACCTTGACAAATACTTGGGAGGTTGGAACAGAGGAGACCTGATTATCTGTGCAGGAAGACCTGGAATGGGTAAATCAGCCATCGCAATGACTTGGGCTTTGTTGGCAGCCGAACGATACAAGGTTCTTTTTCTTTCCTTGGAGATGTCCGTTGACCAACTTGCACGAAGAATCCTGACCCACGAAACTCATATTGAGAACTACAAAATCAGAAGCAATTCTCTTTCACAAGGTCACATTGACCGCATAGTGGAATACACCATCGCAGACAACCCGGTTCTATGGTTGGATGATGACACCTCTATACGAATAGACAAACTGCTCGGCAAACTCAAAATCCACCAGCAGAAGAACGGACTTGACCTATTGGTCATTGACTACATCCAACTAATGAAAGGCACGAAGGCAAACCGCCAAGAGGAGGTCGCTGAGATTTCTCGCAACCTGAAACTCATCGCCAAGGAGTTAGGAATCTGCATCATTGCTCTCTCACAACTTTCAAGAGCCGTAGAGCAACGCTCAGACCACCGCCCAATGCTTTCCGACCTGAGAGAGTCAGGAGCAATTGAGCAAGACGCTGATGCAATTCTTTTCCCTTACCGACCAGCCTACTATCAAGATGACAAACCAGCAACAGAAGACGCTGAGTTGATGATTGCAAAAAACCGACACGGAGAATGTGTGACAATAGATGTCAAATTCACTGGGTCACTTACTAAATTCACAGAGTAAAACTATTATGAACGATTTTGTTATAGTTAAAGAACACCCAGACCTAATTCTATTTATTGATTCATTGCAGAAAAAAAATGCAGAACAACTTTCTTTTTATCCAAAACAAGTTTTTGAAAGAGAAAAAGAAAATGGTAGGCTGTTTTTAGGATTGCTAAATGGACAGCCTTGTGGTTATATTTATGTTGGAGCTGCTGGTGGAGATGTGAAATGTCATCAGGTTTGCATTGAATACGACGCAAGAAGAAAATTATATGGTGCAATGCTTGTAACCGCATTAGAACAATACGCAATAGATAGCCATAGCAATTCAATCACTTTGAGATGTGGTTTTGATTTAGAAGCCAACAATTTTTGGAAATCCTTGGGTTATCAATGTATCAAAGTAGTTGATGGAGGTATCAGAAGAAATCGGAAAATAAACATTTGGAGAAAATACTTAAAGCCTCAATTGTTTTACCACGATTGGGTAGACCCAGTAGAAGGCAAAACAGATGCAAGTATTTGGAGGAAGAACAAAGAAACTGGAATAATAAGTTCTTTTACAAGAGGAAAGAAATTGTCAGATTATAGATTAATTGTAATTAATAAAAATAAAGAGAACCCATAGATTAAAAATAATACAATAATATGAAAGACCTATATAAAGAAAACACCGAACTCAAAATCCAGAACACTCGCCTTCTGAAAAAGTGCCAAACGCTCTGGTCTAACCTTGCCAACGCAAGACAAACTATTAAGGAGTACAAAATCCTGCTTCAAGATTTGGAGAACCCGATTGACCGCAATGCACCGCTTGATGAAATAGCAAGAGCAGTTTCACACGCATCAGGTGTAGGAATCTCAGAAATGAGGTCACCAAACAGAGAGCGTCACAATGTGATTGCAAGACAAGTGTTCTTCTACATCGGAAGACGAGCAGGATTCTCTTGGTTGCAGCTTGGGCAGTTTATGCTTAGAGACCACTCAACCGCCATTCACGGATATCGACAAATCCAAGACCTTATCTCACTCCCTAAATCCAATTTCGTTGAAGTCCAAACCTACATACACGCCAGGGAAATCTTGGCTGCTCGTGATGCGGAAAGGTATCAATCAATCTGACATCTGTTGTGCAACCGAAGCCCAAGTCAAATTCTATCGCAAGAAGTACGAGAAAGATGGCTGGGAGTTTTACGAGTTGAGAACTTGTGGAAAATAAACAACAAAATTGAACAAACTTTGAAATATCACAAAAGAGGAAATCATATCGGAGTTGACTCGTGAAGAATGGGTGCGAGGCTTCTGCATTAAAGTCGGCAAAGACCTTGCATCTGACTTGTATCAAGAACTCTTTCTCATCCTTTGCGAAAAGTCAGAATCTTGGATTGTAGAGAAATACGAATCTGGATATTGGGCAGGGTTTGTGTCTCGCATCATCCTCAACCAGTTCTACGGCAAAAGGACTTCCTTTGAGAAGAACTTCATCCGACCCATTGGAATGGAGGACACAAGCCAAGTAGAGATTGAGTGCGAAGATGAACCCTATACCGAACACCATCAAGAAGCTATTGATGCCGTCCTTGAAAAGTGTGATTGGTATGAAAGCAGAATCTGGGAACTCTGGTCAAAGGGAGATGACAACATCAGACCGAGGTCAGCAAGAGCCATTGCACGAGTGACAGATATCAGCCGTCAAGAAATCCTCCGAGTGGTGAACGAACTTAAAATCAAAATCAACGATGAATACATTATTAGAAATAATCGGAGTCAGTTGTCTCTCAATCATATTTGTCTCAGAGATAGGTTGGAAGGCGAAGATTAAACCCTTCACCTGCGAACTCTGTATGGCGTGGTGGCTTGGGCTTCTGCTCTTTGTTCCTCTTTATGGATGGAGTGGCATTCCGTTTGCTGCTCTCTCTGGGTGGCTATCAACAACCATCAACCGCTATTTATGAAACATTATAGCCTAAAAACAGACCTTAAATGGGCAGCATTTCTGCTCGTTACTCAAACCCTTTATTCATTCTTTCTATGATACAAACAGACATTGACTTTGTCCTTGAACTTTCTCCGTTGTTTCAGCAATGGAAGCAACAAGGATACTTCCGAGTGACCCCTGAACAAGGAGTACGACTCCGCAACATCTATCAAACTGAGATGGGAAAACCGATGCCATCTTGCTCAACTTGCTTTGTTGAAGCTTTCTACTCTCTAATTATTCGAGCAGAAGCACAACAAAAGGAACTCCAAGCAGCACAGATTTCAGATGACGAACAAAAACCAAAACGAAAAAGGCGTGAAAAAACACACACAGATTTACTTGAAGGAAATGAACTACCACCTCACGGATTGGATACCGTGTGAGATGTGTGGTCAACAAGCAACCGACATTCACCACATTGACGCTCGTGGAATGGGAGGCTCAAAAGAGAAGGACTTCATTGAAAATCTTATGGCTTTATGCAGAAGTTGTCACAATAGATACGAAGGAAACAAAGCGGACAAAGCAATGCTCAGAGTCGTTCACTTGGTGAAGATGAGTCAACGCAAAAAATAAAGATAGAAAAAAGATGCCTAACAACCCCAATGCAGCGGACAACCTTAAACCAATCCAACCAGGAGAGGTAAGAAATCCTAACGGAAGACCAAAGAAATTCACCACCTTAATGAAGGAGAACGGCTACAAGTTGGCCGAGGTGAATGATTCCATTCAGGCGATTATGGCAATGAACGAGGAACAGATAAAAGAGGTGCTTGAAAACGATGACGCAACGATGCTTGAAAAGACGGTTGCAAAGGCAATTATCAAGTCATTTGAGAAAGGCTCTCTATACTCTATGGACACTCTCCTCTCTCGTGTATATGGAAAACCAAAAGAAAGCATTGACGCAACGATTGAGCAGAAGGTTGTGAAGGTGACTTTGAACTTGGGTGATAAATGAAACAATGTGAAACAAAACCCTTCAATTTACATATGTAGTTAAGGGATGTAATTTAGAAAACTATGGAAAAACTATATTTCGGAAACGGCTGGGAAGACCAGTATGGGATGAACATCTCAATCAACATCAAAGCAATTCAAGAGGCTTTGGAATCAGGCAAACTTGAAATGAACTCTTATGGAGACATCAAGCTCAGAGTCGGCAAACGCCAAGCACCTCACGAGAAATCCAAAGCGACTCACTTCATCTCTAATCAGAAACCCAAAGACAATTTGTTTTGAAAATCTTAGTCCTACTTGATGGCTCAAATGGAGTGGCTTATCACCGCTTGTTTGTTCCATTTGCTCGGTTGCAGCAAGACCACGATGTGACAGTTGATGTGAGCCAAAACCGAGCCGAGTGGGGCGGTCTCAAATACACGGACTATGATTGTGTGGTTTTCAATCGGTGGCTTGGTGACCTGCAATACAATATTTTGGAGATACTCGCCAAGAACAAAATCCCCTACATCATAGACATTGATGACTACTGGATTATTCCACGCCACAATCCAGCCTACCAAGCATACCGAAAGGTTATCAAGAACTGCATCAAAGACGCTATCTACTACGCTGATGCTGTAATGACCACCACACCTCAATTGGCTTCTGTAATCACTTCCTTAAATCCAAATGTGACTATTGTCAAGAACGCTTTGGACTATACTCACGAGCAATGGCAGAAGAAGACCGAACACCCTCTGACTATTGGTTGGGTGGGAGGCATTAGCCACGAGGAAGATATTAGGTTGCTTGAAGGACAAATTGAACCAATCATTGAGAAATACAACGCTCGGTTCTTGATGTGCGGATTCCACGAAAACCAATCCATTTGGGCTAAGATGGAGAAAAGCATCACGGGCAAATCAAGGAAAGAAAGACCGGAGTGGTTTGAACACAGAGAAGGAACAACGCCTATCAAATACGCTGAGTATTATTCAGAGATAGACATCCTTCTTGCTCCTTTGACCCACGACAAATTCAATCGCTACAAATCCGAGTTGAAAATCGTTGAAGCTGCTGCCTACAATCGCCCTATTCTCTGCTCACGAGTAGAACCCTATACCAATCACAAATCAAACCTCGGAGTGTTCTTTGTAGACAACAACGATTGGGTGACTCCTCTTGACAAACTCCTGAAATCTAAGAAGTGGGACAAGGTCGGGGCAATCAACCGAGCCTATTGCGATGACCACCACTCTCTCAAAGCCGAAAACATCATCCGAATGGAATTGCTCAAATCAGTATGCAGATAAACTATGAGCGACCATATCTCACCACCTACCAACGAGCCATCCTTGACTCGCCTTCTCGCTATACCATAACCGCTGCAAGTACCAAAACAGGGAAGACCGCATCTCATATCATTTGGCTATTTGAGCAGTCCTTGACCTTGAAACAAAACCAATCGGTTTGGTGGGTTGCTCCCGTATACCAACAAGCGGAGATTGCGTTCCGAAGGATGAAGACCCAAGTCAGCGACCCGCACTTCTTCCAAGCCAACGAATCAAAACTGGTCCTCACCACCCCAATGGGTTCACGGATAGAGTTCAAATCAGCCGAGAAAGCAGACAACCTCTACGGAGATGATGTCTTTGCTGCCGTGTTTGATGAAGCCTCACGAGCAAGAGAAGAAGCGTGGTATGCACTTCGTTCTACCCTAACCGCTACCCAAGGCAAATGCAAAATGATTGGGAACGTCAAAGGCAAAAAGAACTGGTTCTATAAACTCGGAGAGAGAGCAAGGCAAGGAGAACCTGACTATTCCTTTTTCAAAATCACCGCCTACGATGCAGCCAAGGAAGGTATCATATCAGAACAAGAGATTGAACAAGCCAAACGTGACCTTCCTGAATATGTGTTCAAGGAACTCTATTTGGCTGAACCTGCCGATGACCAGAGCAACCCATTTGGGATAGAGAATATTAGAGCGTGTTATTCGCCCATTCTGAGCGGTTCTGTTGCGTCTTTTGGTATTGACCTTGCCAAGTACTCGGATTGGACTGTGATAGTCGGTCTGAGCGCAAATAAAGAGGTTGTCCATTTTGAGCGATTCCAAAAGGATTGGGCATCAACTGCCGAGCATATTGCCAGACTCGTTCAAGGGACTCCGTGTTTCATTGACTCAACCGGGGTAGGTGACCCCGTGGTGGAGCAATTGCAGAGGAGATGTCCTCGGATGCAAGGCTTCAAATTCACCGCACAATCAAAGCAACAACTCATTGAAGGGTTGGTGATGGCAGTACAAGGGCAAGAGATAAGATTCCCGAGCGAACCGATTGGCTCTGAAATGGAGAACTTTGAGTTTGAATACACCCGAACGGGAGTCAGATATTCAGCACCATCAGGACTGCACGATGACTGTGTAATGGCTTTGGCCTTATCTTTGGACTGCTCACAGAAAAATAAAAAAGGAACATTCTTCTTCGTATGAAAATTTCACAAATACAAGAACTCGCTTCGCTCAAAGATTTGAACCCGATTGAGCAGATGGCACACGAGGTGTCTATTTGTCTGAACATCCCTTTCTCGGATGTGGAAATCTGGACAATGGACAAACTCCAAACCGAACACAAGAAACTAAAACTTGACCATCTTCCTGACAAGCGGATTGGCTACAAGTTCTCTCACAAGGGAAGAAGATTTCGTTTGGTCAGAAACGCCAAGGAGATGTCGGCTCACCATTTTATTGAACTGCAAGAGGTCGTTAAGGGAGATATGATTGAAAGTCTTCATCAGGTCATCGCTCTTTTATCCTATCGGGTTGATTGGTTTGGTAGAAAGATTGAAGATGACTACCAATGGAAGGTAGACAACTTCAAGGACTTAGAGGCAGAGCAATTCTATGGCTATGCGCTTTTTTTTTCGGCACTCTTTCCGAGGTTATTGGCAACTACCCTAACCTATTTGAAGGCGGAGAACAAGGAGGTGAGGGAGATGTTTTTGGATGGCTCTCTATCATAGACCGATTGGCAGGAGGTAGAAGAGCTGAGTGGGATGCGATTCTGAAAATGCCTTTGATTGAGTTCCTCAATACCCTCTCATTTCACCGCACCATCACCAAGCAAAGAAACAAACGCTTGGAACAAGCAGCGTCAAAAGGTTTTGAGTCCTATGTCTGTGCTTGTCTAAATGAAATGCTATAAAATATTTTCAAAAAAAGTTTTGCATATTGAAAAAATAGTTTTATATTTGAATCAACAAACGCACACAACTATGACAACCTACGGAGGAAAATACACTGCACCAAGAGCCTACAACAGAACTGCTCCCACCAAGTATGACTATTTGATGGCTTTGCAAAACGCTGGAATCAACTTCCGCATTTCAACTCCAATCAACGCTTTGAAGGCTGCTTGTGAAAAGAACGGCATTGAAGTGATTGCCAAATAAAAGACCATTTGGGACATTTTGACGCTATCGCTATTTTTAGGTGATGGCACTCAATGTCAAACACCAACCAACTGGAACAACCTATCTCCCAGCGTACAATGACAATGTCTTTATTGTAACGGAAAGTGATTCCGGTATCTATGGACAATACAACTTCAAGTTCATCTGCGATGTCAAGGATGGAAGTGGTAACTTGTTAGCCCGACTCAAAACCCCTATCTACTATGGCTCAACCAATAAGGGAGTGTTCAACATCTCTCGCCTATTGGAGAACTATGTGACCAACGATTGGAACTACAACGATTCAGCAGCGAGTGGATGCACCAACTCTGTGTTTGGATATCAAGCGGTGTTTGGCTACGAGTACTCAACAGGAGCAACGACTGCGATTGTAGAAACTACTGGCGTGACTTCCTCAACTGGCAACACAATTTGGAATGCCTCTCTTGACCCATTGACATTCTTGTCCTATGATGAAGACAACTATTGGATGTCAACCTCGGCTTCTGGGACTGCTTCTTTTCTAACCAACAACCAATCACAAAAACTACCTATTGATGCAAAAGCTTGGCTCTATTGTCTACACGGCTCTAATGTCGCTTCTGTGGATGTTGCTTTTAGTCCTTCGGGAACTGCTTCTATTTCTGTCCCAAGTGGCACTCTCGCTCGTATTCCTATTGGAAGCAATATTCCGGGCGGTATACCAGTTGGAACAACTTCTTTCACTTGCACTCCGAAGAACTCTGGTGGCAATCAAGTGGGCAAAGCGTATACTATCACAATAGACACTCGCTGTTCTAAATACCCAACCACCGACCTCTACTTCTTGAACCGATTAGGAGGAGTTGACACGATGCGATTTGATATGGTCAAGAGAACCAACTTTGACATTGAGCGAAAGACCTACAAAGCCAATCCATTCACGTTGAACAATTCTTCGGTGACTTTTACCTATGACACGGCTGCTCATTCCAACTCTGATTTCTTCACCCAATCAACCGAGCGAATCACTCTCAATTCTAACCTTATAACAGAGGCAGAAGCCGAATGGCTGAAAGAGTTGCTGATGTCTCCAAGAGTATGGATGTATGACGGGACTCTCAAAGCGGTCAACATTCTGACCTCTCAATACGAGCAGAAAACCCACATCAACGACAAGGCATTCAACTTGACCTTGGAAGTGACCACATCTATCCCTGACAAATCTCAGCGTCTATGATAGAACTTTTGGTCAACAACCAGAGAGTTGATTTGAGCGAAGATTTTGACCTCTTGGTCACTCGTTCTATTGCCGACATCACTCAACCGCAAACACGCCAAGGGGATTGGTCAAAGACCATTCAGATTCCCGGAACTAAGGGAAACAATAAACTCTTTGGTCACATCTTTGAGGTAGAGCAGACCATCACGGGTTCTGGGCAATTCTCACCTGACTTCAATCCTAACCTCAAAGCCGAAGCAATCGTTCTGCTTGATGGGTTGGAGCAGATGCGAGGGTTTATTCGGGTCATTCAGATAAACATTGTTGACACGGATTTGATTCAGTACGAGTGTGCCATCTTCGGCACGACTGCTGACTTCTTTTCTGTAATAGAAAACACCAAACTCAACGAGCTTGATTTCTCCAAATACAACCACACGCTCAACATTGAGAATGTGATGGCAAGTTGGGACACATATATCTACAAAGACGGTGCAACTGCTACCTTTGCCTATGGTGATGGCTATGTTTACCCTATAACCTACCCACCCACCAATGGCTCAGTTGAGACCATCTCCGATGAAGACAACTACCCCGCTCTTTACGCAAAGACCGTCATTGACAAGATTTTCTCTGACGCTGGGTACAAATATACCAACGACTCTTTCTTCAACACAGACCGCTTCAAAAGGCTGATAATACCTTGGACAAACCAAGGCTTGGAGATAGACGAAACAACAGCAGCCAACTATCTATTCAAAGCCCAACAAAATGCTGGGGTAACTGGGGCAACCTATGACCAAGGTGACCAACTTTTATTCACCAACGAAATCAGCGACCCTGGCAACGACTACGCAACTGGCACTTCTACCTATACCGTTGACAGAGGTGGCACTTATACGTTCTTCCATAGGTTTGTTGGGCAGGTTGATATCATCGCATCAGGGACTTGGGTAGGTTGTGATGTGGGAATTGGGGTTTATGTGAACAATGTTCTGAAAACCACCATCTCGTTTATGAACTCAGGCAACCCCACTTCAACTACTTTTACCTTTGATGATACCGGAGTCGCTCAGTTGGATTTGAAACCATCTGACGCAGTCACTCTGAAACTTGAATCGGTGGTAGGTGTAGAGAGTGGGACATACAATCTGTTCTCAACTTATCTAACCAATGCAGATTTTGATTTGACGAGCGATGATGACTCGCAATTCTACAACGGATTCAATGCAGTTTCTTTTGCTCACAACTCATCGGTTGACTTTACTCAGTTCTTTGGACAACAGAAGCAGAGCGAACTATTTATGGGGTTTGTCAATCTCTTTAACCTGTATGTTGAGGAGGATTATCTGACCACCAAAACACTCCGAATCGTTCCAAGAGATGAGTTCTACAACGGCTCAAACTTAAACTGGTCCGCAAAGCTTGACTATTCTCAGCAGTATTCAGTCATCCCTATGGGAGAGGTTGTCGGCAATCCATACATCCTAACCTACAAACAAGGTGGAGACATTGAGAATGTCAAATTCCAAGACCTGACTGGTGGCGTATATGGTGACCGCATCATCCGCATCAACAACGACTTCATCAAGGAAGAAAAAAAGATTGAAATTCCCTTTGTACCGACTCAAATCTACACTCAGAATGGTCGCTACTACTCGTGGATAGAATACGAATCCAACAAGGCTTCTGAACTTCGTCTTTTATATTACGCAGGATTGGTCAATTGTCAGGTTTACTACACCCGAAACCAAGGCGAATCTCTAACCCAGAACGCCAAATATTCCTACCCTCTGACGCTTCACGTTGACTCGGTTTCCAATATGCAGTTTGACTTGTCATTTGGAATGCCGTTTATTGTGAACATCCCTGCTGGTGTTCCCTATTCCAACCAGAATGTTGGGAATGTTTATTGGTACAGATTCCTCACCGAGATAGCAGACAAGAACTCCAAAGTTTTCAAAGGTTATTTCCGAGTGACTCCCAAAGATTGGGCTACCTTACGCTTCAACGACAACTACTTCTTTGAAGGGCAGTACTGGAAACTGCTTCGGGTCAATGACTATAACCCTCTATCCGATGGATTGGTGGAGTGTGAGTTCCTACTGAGCAAGTATATCTCACCGATTGCAGCAACGCAAAAAGGAGTCGGAACAAGTGCGACAGATACCTATGACAACCGCTATCCATTAGGCAACAGAAAGCCTATCCAATCAACGGGAGGAGTGGTTATTGGAGGAGGCAACGAAACCGATGAGCAAGTCATAGTTGTAGGAACTGACAACAATGTGAACGGTGAAAGGAATGTCGTTCTTGGTTCTAATGCAACCTACATCGCACCGGGTCTTGACAATGTAGTTGTGATAAACTCCGAAGGGTTAACCCCAACCGAGAACAATACGATGTACTATGGTAATTACAAGATGTACAAGAATTGGCTCTCTGCGGGAAAGGTTGTTACTATCACCGACTCAGATTCTCCCTACTCAGCAACGGCTGACGATTATATGATTATTTGTGACACAGCTTTGGGGACAATCTCTGTGGTATTGCCTGACCCGACTGGGCTATCTGGAAAACATTTTGTCATCAAAAAAATCAGTTCATCTCATCAAGTAGACATCACGGCAGGAGATGGTTCAATTCTTTTGGATGGTGCAACAACACACTCAAACAACGCCAACAACGGATTTGACTGGTTCATCTGTGACGGCACTCAATACTGGTTAATAAGCGAAGGACACTAATGGCAACAATAAAAACGGCAGTAGATATTGATGTAAATGTACAAGGCACTCAGACTGTACAACAAGCATCACAAGGATTTGATTCCTTAAAAACACAATTCAGAGCAGCCAAGAAAGAAGCGGAATTGTTAACCGCTCAATACGGCTTGATGGATGAGCGAACTCAGGAAGCCATCAGAAGGACGGGTGAGTTCAAAGACCAGATGGAAGAACTGAGTCGCAGGATTGAGAGTCAAAAATCTGGATTGGATACTCATCTCCAAGCCATTAGAGGTGTTGCAGGTGGATTTGAGGCCGCTGCTGGTGCTGCTGCTTTAATGGGAGTTGAGAGCGAAGACCTACAAAAAACATTGCTCAGAGTTCAAGGTGCTATGGCATTTGCCCAAGGGATTGACCAATTTATGGACTTCCTCCCTGCTATCAAAAGCACGGCTGTTGCTCTTAAAAACCAATTAATTCCAGCATTGAGAACAACCCAAGGCCTTATCAAAGGACTTGGAATTGGTGCAATAATTGGGCTTGTCATTATGTTTAAAGACAAGTTGCTTGAATTGGTAGCACCATTGAAAGGTATTATTCAATCCTTTACTGATTGGATTGGGTTAACATCTGAAATGGAGAGAACAATGGAGTCTGCATATTTGGCAGCCGAGAAACAAGCAGACGCAATCCAAAGGCAAATTGACCTTCGTACTGCACAAGGTGCATCAGAACAAGAACTCTACAAACTGCAAAAGCAATTGGCAGAGCAGCAGTTGGTGATGGCTCAAAATATGGCTGCCGAAGAAGAGGAGCAAATCAAAGAAAAAGAAAAAGCCATTCTTGATGCCAACAATAGAATTGCCGTTGTAGAAGCAGAACATCAAACTCACCTAAGAGAAATAAGAGAAGAAGCCCGACTCAAAGAACTTGAAGAAAGACAAGCAGCAGAAGAGGCTTTTAATGAATTAATGGCTCAGGTAAATGAGGATGCAGAAAAACAAATCCGCAACCAAGCCTCACGAGACGCCTTTGAACGCAACAAGCAAATCGCTGAACAAGAAAAGGAAGCTTTGAGAATTGTCCAAGAAGCAACAGAGAAAGGGCTTTTGACACAAGAACAAGCATCTGATGAAACAGATAAAATTGTTGACTTGGCTAACAAGCGGAGATTGGAATCTGATAAGCAGTATTTGACTGACAAACGCAATATGCTGATGGCTCAAAGAGAGTTGGAAATTAAAACTGCACAAGACATCGCAGAAGGTTTGTTGGCAATCAATGAACTCTTTGCAGGTAAGGAAGCCAAATCACAAGAGGCAGCGTTCAAACGAGCCAAGGCTCTCAACATCTCTGTTGCTACTATGGATACTTTTGTAGGGGCGCAGAGGGCATACAACTCTCAGTTGACTTTGACTCCCGATGCACCAATCAGGGCTGCCATTGCTGCTGCTGCTGCCGTTGCTGCTGGTCTTGCTCGTATCAAACAAATTGCAAGTCAACAATTCTCTGCTTCATCTTCTGCTGCTTCTGTAAGTGGTGCAGTTGGAATCACCGCACCTACCAGAACCTTCCAAGCCTCTGAATTGGGGCAGGACTTTACTGGTGACCGCAGAGTGTATGTAACCGAAGGAGACATCACCAAAACCCAAAGAAGGGTTCAGAACTTACAACGAGTTTCCGTAGTAGGAGGCTAAAACTAAAAAACCGCTAATATATAGATATGAGTACTTCAACAGAATTTATCGCTGGATTTACAGGATGCAAAGTTGTATCAAACACAAGTGCCAATACTGGTCGTTGGCAAGGATTCGTAGTCAATGCCGATGCAGTTGTTTCTGCAATCCTTGATGAAGGCAGTTCTTCATTGATGACAAGCATTGGTTTGAGTGGTGTGACCTTGAAGCAAGGAATTTTCATTTCAGTTCCTGAGGGCAAGACAATCACCTCCATTACCTTGACAAGTGGGTCAGTTGTGATGTACAATGTTTAGGATTGGACTTGGTGTAGGAAGACCGCTTCCTTCTTTTTCATCTTTTACGGGCTTATTGGACACCTACACGGGAGCAGCAGCGGCCTATTCATTGCGTCTTTTGTCTACCTCTTACACGGGTTCGGCTATTAAGGTTCGCAGGGCTTCGGATAACACAGAGCAGGATATTGGATTCTCAAACAACGAACTTGATACCACCACCCTCGCTTCTTTTTGTTCGGGTACTAATGGTTTTGTAACTACTTGGTACGACCAAAGTGGGAACGGGAACAATGCTACGCAGACAACGGCAGCGAATCAGCCGCAAATAGTTAGTAGTGGAAGTGTGATTTTAGAAGGCGCAAAACCCATTGTTTCGTATTTGTCAACCGCTAACTGTCAACTAAAAACAACTGCAAGTTTCTCAATCTCTTCGCCCTTGCAAACTTTTATTGTAGGTAAAAACACAAGAGCAGTTTCAGCGTTTCCGTATTATTATGATTTTCAAACAAATCGTGCTATTCTATATTATGCCGATGATGTAACGCCTAAAGGCTTGGCTTCATCTAATGGTTTACAGATAAATAGTGGAGATACATCAACTTCACAAGGAATTTTTGAAACTTTATACAATGGCTCATCATCTTATATATATAAAAACAATTCATTGTTAATTAGTGGGGATACTGGTACAAATGGGGCGAGTGGCGTAATGTTTTTAGGTACAAGAAATAACAACGGGCAAAATTTACACGGAGGGTTTCAGGAATTTATATTATATCCATCAAGCCAATCTTCAAATAGAACTGGAATTACAACCAACATCAACGGCTTTTACTCTATATACTAATGATAAAAGGCTATACCTATACAACCGAAAGCGAAGCCCAAGAGGCAAGAGCAGCAGCAGCGACCTACAAAGGTTTGCCAATCCCAGGAGGGACTACGCTTTATTGGGTTGACTACAATTTTAGCAACCTTGACGGCTTCTATTACATTACCTACGATGAAGGACTTGAAGCGGTTTTGGGGCAGCCAGTAGAGTTTGAAATAACACAACAAGATTTATTCTAATGGAGCTACCAATCTACAAACTAATAATCAACCCAGAAGATGAAACCGGGGTTGAGTTCGTTTCGCTTGTGACCAAACCAGCCATTGAGCGTGACTTCCAATACTTCAACGACCAATTCGTTGACCCTCGCCCAGGAGAAAGCAAAGATGACTTTGTCGCTCGTTGCATTCCAATCGTAATGAACGAAGGCAAAGACAACGAACAGGCCGTTGCCATCTGCTATTCAATGTACGAGCAAGGCTTCAAGTTTGAGTCATACAACGACTACCCCAAAGCAGCAGGACAAAACGCTGCAAGAGGAATGAAATTGAACGAAGCAGTAGGAAATCAATGTGCCACCTTGGTAGGAAAAAACAGAGCCAATCAATTGGCTAATCAAGAGCCTCTGTCAATGGAGACCATCAAGAGAACCTACTCATTCCTTTCAAGAGCAAAGACATACTACGACAAGAACGACAAAGAATCTTGTGGCACTATCTCTTATCTCTTGTGGGGTGGTGATGAAATGCTGAGTTGGACTGAGAGAAAGTTGGAACAACTCCAAATGAGAAAAGCCCGAAGAGGGTTTGCCATCCAAAGCGAAGAAAAGAGAATCATCTCAGGTGCTGCTATGATTGCTGACCTTCCCATCTACCGCTACGATGACCAACGAGGTGAGTACTATGTGGTTTTTGACAAGGAGACAATCTTTGAGATTGCTAAGAAATGGGCGAAGCAGGACAAATACGATTCAGTCAACATTCATCACGATGTGCCTTCTCAAGGACTTTCTTTGTTTGAGTCATATTTGGTAGACAGAGAGCGTGGAATAATGCCTCCAAAGGGCTATGAGGAAGTTGCTGATGGTTCTTGGTTTGTTTCTTACTTGGTGAACGATGACCAAATCTGGGAGCGAGTCAAGAATGGCGAGTTCCGTGGGTTCTCAGTTGAGGGTATTTTTGACTTTGATATGAGTCAGCAACAGAAGGTTGAAGACACTTTGTTCCGCAAACTGAAAGAGATTGCATCCAAATGGGATGGAAAAAACTAAGCCAAAAAACAAATAAAACTAATTTTATATAGTATGAACTCAAAAGAAGTAATTCAAGAGATTCGGACTTTGCTGGGATTCAGCGAAGAACCGAAAGCCGAGATTGAGATGGCATCCGCTATGCTCGTTGACGGCACAGAGATTCAATGGGAAGGTGAATTGGCAGTAGGTGTGGCTTTGTTCGTTGTTACAAACGAAGGTCTTGTTCCTGCTCCTGACGCAACTCACGAAGTTGAAGGTGGAATGTTGGTCACTACCGAAGGTGGTTTGGTGACTGAAATCGTAGAACCTGAGGTTGAGGTTGAAGTTGAGGCTGCTGAGTTTGCCACAATGGAAGCCTTTGAAACTGCCATCGCTGAATTGAAATCCGCTATCGCTGATTTGAATAGCAAGATGGAAAAGTACGGTGAGAAGTTCGCTACTCAATCTGAGGCCGTTATGAAGGCTGTTGATTTGGTAGAGGCTATCGCTGAACTGCCTTCTGCTGAACCCGTAAAGAAAGAAGAAGTCAAAATGAGCAAGAAAGATGCTCAAATGGCTAACATCGTAAAAATTGCACAATCACTTAAAAAATAAATAAAACTATGGCATTCAATGTTACCGGGTTGACTAACTATGTCAACGAGCAAAACACCGACATCCTCATCAAAAGTTTGTTCGGTTCTAAGACCGCTTCTATGCTTCAAGCAGCTGGTCAAGTTCAAGTAGGTGTTAAGAGCGCAGAGGCTTTGAACATCTTGTCTTCTGATGTGTATTTCCAAGCCGATGGTTGCGGTTACACCGCATCTGGAAACACCACTTTTTCTCAGCGTACTATCACCGTTGGTAAAATCAAAGTTGAAGAGACCTTGTGTCCCAAGACTTTGGAAGCAAAGTGGATGCAAACCCAAATCGCTGCTGGTTCTCCTACTGCCGTTCCTTTTGAGCAGCAAATCAGCGAGAGTAAAGCTTCTGTAATCGCCAAGCAATTGGAAGTTGCTATGTGGCAAGGTGACACCGCTACTTCTAACACCAACCCCAACACCAACAAGTTTGATGGCTTTGTCAAAATCATTGACGCTGCTTCTGCTTCTACAATTTCTGGTAACACCGGTGCAGTTACTGCCGTAACTACTTCAAACATTGATGACATCTTGGATGCTATCTACGCTGCTATTCCTGCTGACATCGCTACTGCTGATGACTTGGTTTGCTGGGTAGGTATTGACAACTACAAGAAGATGTTGACCAACTTGAAGAACGCCAACTTGTTCCACTATGTTCCCGATGCCTCTACTGAAATGGAGATGGTATACCCCGGAACTAACGTGAAGGTTGTTGCCGTTGGTGGTTTGAACGGAACTAACCGTATGTTTGCTGGTCGTTTGAGCAACTTCTTTGTTGGTACTGACTTGGCTAATGAAGAGGAGGAATTGAAATACTGGTACAGCCAAGACAACGATGAAGTTCGCTTCCGTATGACTTGCAAGTATGGTGTTCAGGTTGCTTTCCCTGACCAGTTGGTTCAGTTCACTTTGGCTTAATTCATAAAAGGATAGATTATGGCTTGTTCATTAACCCAAGGCTTTACCTTAGATTGTAAAGACGCTGTCGGAGGCATCAAATCTATCCACTTGATTGATTGGGCTGCTTCTGGATTCTCAATCGGTGGTAGCGAAGTAACTGCTACAACCATTGCTTCTGGTGATGTCTTTACCTACGAACTTCCCAAGGGAACTGGTTCAATGGTAATCACCACCAATGTAAGCACCGAGAACGGAACTTCTTTCAATCAGGCTGATGTTGCCTTCAAATTGCGTAGGCTTTCAACTGCCAAGCGCAATGAATTGAAACTCTTGGCTGCTGGTCGTGTTTTCTGCATTGTCAAAGACAATAACGATGACTACTGGTTGTGTGGCTACGAGTATGGTGCAGATGTGACTTCAATGGTTGCAAACTCTGGAACTGCAATGGGCGATTCTGTCGGCTATGAAGTGACTTTGTCTGCCATTGAGGGAGATGCACCCTACAAAGTGCAAGGTTCGGTTGCCACTTCATTGGGCATCTAAATCTGGTTTTTCATATGTGTTTGGATTGGGGTGGCTTAGGTCACCCCTTTCTTTTAGCCACTTTTTTACTTTTGCTATTTCTTATTGATGTTGCAGATAGATAAAGGCGAAACAAAGAATTGGTATCTAACGCTAACGGAAAAGGTGACAATCTCTCCTGTTTACTTTCTGTTTTCGTTCACTCATCGCTTGACCAACACAATTACAAATGTCATCTTGACCGATATAAGTTCATACACTGACCGATATAACAAGTTCTTGGTCACCGAGGGAACGACCTTTACAATCTATTCTGGAGAGTATGACTACAAAGTTTACGCTCAAACCTCTTCAAATAATACCAATCCTGACAATGCCAATGAGTTGGTTGAAGAAGGAATCTTGAAAGTCAACGAGCAAGAGCAACCAGAAGTTTACTATACCCCATCGTGAGCGAAAAGCAGCACAACATATTACCAACTACCCCTGTCGAGGTATTCGCTTTTCTTGTAACTCAGGAAGATGATTTGTTGTTGACTCAAAGCTTTGATTTTTTAGGTTTACAAGACACAGCCTACATTGACCAAAAACAATACATCCCCACGCTTGTAGAGAAGCCATTTGCGGTGACTTTGAATAGCAAGGCTTATGTTCCTACACTTACTGAAAAAATAATTGAACCAACGCAAGTTTCATACCTTCTGACCTCAGAGGGTTATTTCTTGCGAACCCAAGATGGGAATTTCATAATCTTATGACCAACAAAAAAATCACCGACTTAGTTGAGTTAACCACTCCGACCACAGATGATGTGTTTC
>Ga0255217_1000097_pt1 | contig 31506 bp, 22 predicted proteins | sample Miss_Atlam_RepB__FD_183046 | JGI IMG/M metagenome (GOLD analysis project Ga0255217, IMG submission 183046) | Freshwater microbial communities from Mississippi River, Louisiana, United States - Miss_Atlam_RepB_8d | ecosystem: Environmental > Aquatic > Freshwater > River | place: USA: Louisiana...
ACAAAAAAAAAACCCCCCCCCCCCCCACCACCCCCGACTAACAACCAGTCCGGGTTACCCAAGAGAAGTATTTTTTGTTAATATATTCGCCTATGTTAAAAAAAATACTTCTTGGATTTTTCGCTCTTGTTTTACTCGCTATCACTAGCATTTACTTAGTCTACGCTTCGGTTAAAAAAACACTTCCCGACATTATTAAACTTGATGATTACAAGCCATTGATGGTCTCACAAGTTTATGACCGCAATGGAAAAAAAGTTGGAGAATTTTATCGTGAACGTCGTGTTTTAGTTCCGTACAAAGATATTCCTGAACACGTGATTAAATCTTTTCTTGCTGCCGAGGATGATTCGTTTTTTGAACACAAGGGTATTAACTTACAAGCTTTAGTGCGTGCGTCGATTGCGAATATGCGTGCAGGTCGCAATGTTCAAGGTGGTTCTACAATCACACAGCAAGTTGCAAAAACTTTGCTTTTAACCAACGAAAGAACCTTTTCACGCAAAATAAAAGATATTTTGCTAGCTCTTAAAATAGAAGAAAATCTCAGCAAGCAAGATATTCTGTTTTTATATTTAAACCAAATTTATTTTGGTCAAAGCGCTTACGGTATCGAAATGGCCGCACAAACTTACTTTAGAAAAACAACTAAAGACTTAACTATTCCTGAAACGGCAATGCTAGCGGGTTTACCTAAAGCTCCTACAGATTATTCACCAGTTAAAAATCCAATTCGCGCTAAAGAACGCCAGGCCTATGTATTACGTCGTTTAGCTGATATCGGATATATCAGCAAAACCCAAGCCGAAGAATACGTCAAACAGCCCGTCAAAGTTTACCTAAAAGAAGAATACGAATCTAAAGCACCTTTTTATCTTGAAACAATTCGTCAGTTACTCGTTCAACAATTAGGCGAAGATGTCGTCTTAAATCAAGGCATTAAAGTCACAGCAGCTCTAGATTTAAATAAGCAAATTGCTGCAAATGAGTCTGTTGTTGCAGGACTAAAAGAACTAGATAAACGCCAAGGTTTTCGTGGGCCTTTAAAAGTTTTAGAAAAAGAATCTGATTACACTGAGTTTTTAGAAAAATATAAAAAGAAACTTATTCAAGAATCAAATCCAGAACGTACAATTTTGCCGGATGGTACATTTGCAGAAGTTGACACAATCAAAAAAGGCAAAATCATCACCAAGAAAAACCAGAACCAAGATGAAATTTTGCCATCTATTTTAGAGGTCAACAAATCTTACGAAGCCGTTGTTACGAACGTCGATGATGCTAACGGTATTGTCGAGATTGCTTTACCTGACTGTAAAGGCTTAATCAGTTTTGAAACAATGACCTGGGCCAGAAAAGTCGATTTTGATGTTCGGCCTGAAGGAAACGGCATTAAAAAACCATCGCAAGCCGTTAAAAATGGCGATGTTATCTTAGTTAAAATAGTTAAAAATAAATTTGAGTGGCCCAAAACCAGAGTCAAACCACCTAAATTAGACACTTCAAAATTTATATTAGCAGAACTTGACCAAGAACCACAAGTTGAAGGCTCTTTATTGTCATTAGATCAAGAAACACAAGATGTTTTAGCTTTAGTTGGCGGTTACAGCTTTACACGTAATGAGTTTAATCGTGTTTTGCAAGCCGCACGCCAAACAGGTTCATCATTTAAAGCTTTAGTTTATGCAGCTGCTTTAGAAAAAGGGTACAATCCATCAACAAAAATTATTGATGCTCCAATTGTTTACAAACAAGTTGATTCAAGTGGTGATGAGGGGCAAGGCGATGAAAAAATTTGGAAGCCTTCTAATCACGGTCACGAATATAACGGCGAAATCACTATGCGTAACGCTCTTGTTAAATCGCTTAATATACCAAGTGTTAAAATTGTCGAAGATGTTGGTGTTGATTTCGCAACTGAATACGCGCAACGCTTAGGTATTTTTTCAAAGCTAAATCCTGACTACACTCTGGTGCTAGGCAGTAGTTCCGTCACTCTTTATGAAATGACTAAAGCCTTTGCAACATTTGGCCGTCTCGGAAAACGCACAAGACCAATCATTGTTAAAAAAGTGACTGATGTGAATGGTAAAGTTTTACTCGAGAATTTATCACTTGATATAAAATTTCAAAAAGAACTTGCGCCAATCGAAGAGCAATTCGAAGAAGACCGCAAAGTCTATACAGCAAGTTTAAAAGAACGTGAAAGCGCAGACCCAAATCAAGCCAGTGAAAAATTAGAAAAATCACCGTTCTTTTTTGATGATCCTGACCAGCTCATTAGACCTGAAACAGCATTTGTCATTTCACATATGTTACGTGGCACGATCGAAGATGCAAACGGTACTGGCGGTCGAGCTGCTCAACTTGGCCGCGAAACAGCGGGCAAAACCGGAACAACGAATGGTTATGTTGATGCCTGGTTTATTGCATATACTCCGCAAATAGCCACAGGCGTATGGGTTGGATTTGATAAAGAGCACACTCTCGGTAAAGGTGAGGTCGGCGGTCGTGCAGCTTTACCGATTTGGCTCAGTTACATGAAATCAGCTCACGAGGGATTACCGCAAGTCTCATTCACTGTGCCAAACGGAGTAAAATTAGTGAAAGTCGATCACGATAGTGGTAAATTATCAAACTCAGCTAGCAAGAAAGAAATAGTTCAAGCCTATATCGAAGGAACAGAACCAACTGCTGCTTCTAGCCGAAGTGACGAAAACAATGATTATTTAAAAAATGATCTAGACGAATAATGAAGTGATTTTTTATCGCATGTGCAAACCTTGAATGCAAAGCTCATGAAAAAATAAAATCACTTCATTTAACTAAAAGAATAAGTGATTTATGGCTGACAAGAATATTCACATTTGGGGCGTTAAACAAAACAATCTTAAAAACATTGATGTCGAAATTCCTCTAGGAAAAATGACTGTTGTTTGTGGACCGTCAGGATCAGGGAAAAGCTCTTTAGCATTTGAAACCCTATTTGCTGAGGGACAAAGACGCTTTATTGAAAGCATGTCGAATTATGCTCGTCAATTTTTAAATAAAGCCCCAAAACCAGATATCGAAGGCATCAATAATATTCCGCCCGCTATTTCTATTGAGCAAAAAAACACAATCAAATCAAGTCGGTCAACAGTGGGAACAACGACTGAACTTATTGACTATTTACGACTGTTATTTGAAAAAATTGGTGTTCCCTATTGTCCTGATCATAAAATTCCTGCTACTAAGCTTTCAACAACTGAAGCAACTGATCTTGTTTTAGAGAAATTTCACGATCAACGTGGTTATATTTTAGTTCATATACCTAAAGGCCAACGTATTTTAGAAGGTAAAAAACTACACTCGTTACTCTTACAAGATGGGTATTTGCGCATTACGCAAGTTACTGAAAAAAAACCTAAGAAAAAAACAGATCCTATTAAATACGAGCTCGGAGAAATTCTAGATATCGGCAGTCCTACACAAGTTAAAAAAGGAATCCCTGTTGATGATTTTTATTTAGTGATCGATCGTATGGCTTTTAATCAAGACGAAAAAGGTCGTCTCACTGATTCTATTACACAAGCTTACGATGTCAGTCTTAAATACTTAACGGGTACTCTTATTCGTCGTGCATTAGTTATTACCACTGACGGAGATTATCTCAAGTTATCAGAAGAACCCTCTTGTTCTGTTTGTGGTTTTACACCCCCAGCAATGAATTCTAAACTGTTTTCATTTAGTTCACCAATTGGTGCCTGCCCGACATGTAAAGGTTTTGGTAACGTATTAGAGCTCGATGAAAATAAAGTTATCCCAAATCCAAAGCTTTCAATTGGTGAAGGTGCTCTTCATCCGTTCACAATGCCATCAGCAGAGCAAGACAAAAAATCACTATTTGCCTTTTGCAAAAAGCACAAAATAGATTTGAAAACTTCGTGGGTGGATTTACCTAAAGCTCAACGCGATCTCATTTGGAATGGCACAAAAGAATTTTTTGGTGTTGTTGGACTCTTTGAATATTTAGATCAAATTAAATACAAAATGCATGTTCGTGTTTTTATATCTAGGTACCGTTCAGGTAAGCAATGTCCCGATTGTCACGGAAGTCGTTTACGCAAAGAAGTTCAGCATATTTTTATTCAAAATAAATCAATTATGGATCTGAGCCGAATGACCATTGAAGAACTCAGTCATTTTTTTGAAAAAATTAAACTTACAGATCACCAAAAAGAAGTCGCTGGCGAAGTTTTAAAACAGCTTAAATCCAGATTAAATTTTTTAATGCGAGTTGGTGTTCACTACTTAACTGTTGATCGCGAAACAAGAACTCTGTCTGGTGGTGAATACCAAAGACTTATTTTGGCAAATCAACTTGGAATGGGTCTGTCTCAAGCACTTTATGTTTTAGACGAACCAACAGTTGGACTGCATCCGCGCGACAATGATCGCCTTATTTCAATCCTTAAAGATCTTAAAGATCTCGGCAACACGCTTGTTGTTGTTGAACATGACCATGATGTTATTCAAAATGCAGAGAATATTATAGAAATGGGTCCTGGCTCTGGTTATCTGGGCGGGCAAGTTGTTTTTTCTGGCGATACATCTGAATTTTACAAATCAGCAAAATCTAATACTGCCAAATATTTATTACCAAAAAAAGCAAATCAACAACGAGATGTTCGCCCTGTTAGTTTAGAAAAATACAAATACAAACTCGATTTAAAGGGTTGCTCAGGCCATAATTTAAAAGATATCAATGTATCAATACCGCTAAATAGATTGGTTGCAATTACAGGCGTTAGCGGATCTGGTAAATCGACTCTTGTCACAAAAACATTATACCCAGCTCTTGCCCGTCAACTTGAAATTGATTTTATACCACACCAACCTTACAAATCGATTGACGGATATCAACAACTTAAAAATGTTTTGTTAATTGATCAATCGCCGATTGGTAAATCAGCACGTAGCTCTCCGATTACATATCTAAAAGCTTTTGATAATATTCGTAATCTTATGGCTGCGGTTCCAGAATCACAACAACGTGGCTATACAGCTGGAACTTTTAGTTTAAATGTTGACGGCGGTAGATGTCCTTCGTGTCGTGGAACTGGTTTTGAAGAAATCGATATGCAGTTTATGGATAACGTTATTATTCCATGTGACGTTTGCGATAGTAAAAAATATCGTCCAGAAATTTTAGAAATAAAGTTTCAAGGTAAAAATGTTCATGAAATTTTATCGATGACAGTGGCAGAAGCTATGAATTTTTTTGTAGCCCATCCGCACATTCGCAAGCCTTTGTCTGTTTTAAAAGAAGTTGGCTTAGATTATTTAACTTTAGGTCAGCCCGCCAATTCACTGAGCGGTGGCGAATCTCAGCGTCTCAAAATAGCCAAAGAGCTATCACAAGTTTCACAGAAATCGACTTTATATATTTTAGATGAACCAACAACAGGTTTACACTTTCGTGAAATTGAACTTTTAATGTCTGTTTTGCATAAACTGATTGAAGCTGGTGGCTCAGTTGTAGTTGTTGAGCATAATCTCGATGTTATTAAAAGTTCTGATTACATTATAGATATGGGTCCTGATGCAGGAAAAGCCGGCGGAGAAGTTGTGTTTTCTGGGACTCCGCAAGATATCATGAATTCGAAAAATAGCTTAACTGGGCAATATCTCAAGAAATACTTGTCTTAGGTCCAGTTTTTTTAGCACCTCTTAAAGTCTGTCAATAAAGTTGACGATAACAAATTATACAAAAAAGCACAAAGAGGTGTCGTTATGATTAATTGGAATGATTTTGAACATATACATGTTATCAAAAAATTAAAACACGTTTTGCAAGCTTGGTGGAATGTGGACACTGTTTTTACAGATGAACGTGGTCAAATTAAAGCTTTAGATGAAAAAATGGCGTTTGCTAATCCAGCAATTAATTATCTTGTGAATAAAGAAGTTACACAAGCAAGCCTTGCTGATTTAGTATCACAATCAATTAATGATTTAAGACATTCTCATAACCCATATCTATTTAAAAAATGGGATGCTGCTGGCTTTGATGTCTGCGTATTTCCGATTATTATTGAAAATGATTTTGTAGGAACTGTTGTGGCAATGGGTTTCTTTAAAGAGGAAAACACAGTTCACAGAATTGCTGAAATTCGCGAGCGTTTAGCTGCTTATGGATGTTCATCTGAAGTTATTGAAAAATCTTTGGGTAAATTTCAATATCTTGACGATGCTAACAGACAGCATTTCACAGAACTTGTTGAACTCGTTGCTCAAGAAGTTGTAACTTTACATGTTGAAATTGCAAGCCGTGAATCTAAAATCAGTCAGCTTAATTCTGAATTAGGCAATAGATTTAAATATGATAATATGATTGGTAAATCTAAACCAATGCAATCACTATACGCGTTGTTAGATAAAATTAAATTTGCTGATTCAACTGTACTTATACAAGGTGAAAACGGTACTGGTAAAGAACTTATTGCCAAATCAATTCACTATAATTCAAATAGAAAAAATAATAACTTTGTTATTCAAAACTGTTCAGCATTTAATGACAACTTATTAGAATCTGAACTTTTTGGTCACGTTAAAGGATCTTTTACAGGTGCTTTAAAAGACAAAAAAGGTCTTTTTGAAATTGCCGACAAAGGAACATTTTTCTTGGATGAGATCGGTGACACATCACCACAAATGCAAGTTAAGTTACTTCGTGTTTTACAAGAAGGTACTTTTACACCAGTCGGTTCAACTGAAATGAAAAAAGTTGACGTTCGTATCGTTGCCGCTACAAATAGAAATTTGCGCGAAATGGTTGAACAAGGAACATTCCGTGAAGATTTATATTACCGTTTAAACGTTATCAATATTCGCGTTCCACCTTTGCGTGAACGTAAAGAAGATATTCCAGTATTGGTCGATTTTTTCTTGAACAAAACAGCTGAACAATCTCATAAACCTAAAAAGCAATTAATGGGTCGCGCTGTTGAAAAACTTTACGACTACGCTTGGCCAGGTAATGTGCGTGAATTACAAAATGAAATCGAAAGATTGTGCGTACTAGCGGGTGACGAGCAAAAAGTTGGTCACGAACTTTTATCACAAAAGATCTTAGACATTGGCGAAAAAGCTAAAGTTCAAGGCTCTCGTTTACAAGGTAAACTCAAAGATGCTCTTGAAGATTTAGAACGCGAAATGATTAAAGAAGGTTTACGTAGAACTGGTTGGAATAAATCAAAATTAGCCAAAGAACTCGGCATTAGCCGTGCTGGTTTGATTATGAAAGTTGAAAAATACGGACTCGATAAACGTAAAATTGCTCGCTAATTTAAAGTCGAAAAAGTGAGAGCTTTTCGACGAAAATAAAATAATTTCAAAAACATCCCTAAGTCGTCAAACACTTGGGGATTTTTTTTTGTCTAAACTCTTTTCATATCAAAATTACAGCATCCAAAGACACTAGCAAATATAGACACTTAGTCGATTTTTTAGCTACGTCAATAATTCGTACAATCTGATTTATTCAAAGTCGAAAATTGGCACAAGACGTGAAGTAAGAACAATTAACGTCATGTGGGGTATGGGGAATGAAAGATATCGTAGAAAATGCAGTTTGGACAAAAACACAAGAACTTATATTAGATAAATATGGCAAAAAAATTGAATTTAAGTCATTAAATTTATCTTTGGGGAATTCTCCTTTTTATTTAAGTGGTGATGATTTAGTTATTCCATTAAATTCAAAAACTGTAAATTTAGGTGAGGTCGTAGTTAACAGAGGATCACTTTTATCTGCAGATCAAAAGAATGAAGTTTTAGACTTAGTTAAATTTTTAATCGAACCACATGTTTATAATAAACATTTAAAATTAAAAGAAGAAATTGAGTCCTATAAAAGACAAGCAACCGTACTAGCTGATGATAATGTTTATTCTTTATTTTCAGAAGAAGATGACTTAATTGTTAAACTCATTTCATCAGTTATACATTTAAAATCAGCTAGCCCATTGTCTAGAAAAAAAGTGGCTCTTAAGATTCACGAAATGGCTGAACAAGATCTCTTTATTTCTTTTTCTGAAATTGAATCTCAACTAGCAAGTGCTCATGATTTAGCTGAATTCTCTAAAACAACTATTTATGTCGATGATTTACAGACATTAAGTCCAGAAAAATTAAAACTTTTGGGCGAATTGGCATCATCTCGTATGCCAGGCGTATTATTCATCATTGGCAGTAATATGGAAGAATCAGCAATCACAAATTTATCAACCAATCATATTTTTAAAAATGATTTAATTGGTATATTATTTGATATTGATCGTGTTCCTCTCAGTCAGCAGACTAACGAAGATGTCTTAGAGCTATTATTTTTCAACGTTGATCAAACTACTAGATCATGACATTCTTAAGGAATGAATTATCATTCCGATACTAATCAAATTTTAACGACTGAAGCAGAATCATTTCTAAAAAAATACTTTGATCAAGAATCTTTCAAAGTTTACCAACTCGCTGGTGATGCTTCAGCCCGTAAATACTACAGAGTCATACATAATGATACAACCTATGTGCTTATGTCTTGGGAACCATTCGATCAAGACAATTATCCATTTATTAGTGTATTAAAACACTTTCAGCTTAATCAGATACATGTTCCTGAAATCAAAAAAGTTGGTGCTGAGCATGGTTTACTGTTGCTTGAAGATTTAGGCGATTTAACCCTAGAAAGAAAGTTTTGGGAGTCCTCTCAACAAGAAACATCATGGGATTTCTACAAAAAATCTCTCGATGAAATTATCAAAATTCATACGTCAGCGACTGAGTCGACAAACAGAACCACAGCTAAAGAGATTATGTTTGATGTGGCTAAATTTTCTTGGGAACTTAATTATGCACGTGAACATCTTATAGAAGGTGTTCTTAAGTACACTCTAAAAGAAAATCAAAAAAATGAATTAAATAGTATTTTTTTAGACATTTCAGAAAGACTTCATAAACAACCGAAAGTTATTTGTCATCGTGATTACCACTCACGTAATTTAATGATTAAATTGGACCAAGTATTTGTCATCGATTTCCAAGATGCTCGTTTAGGACCAATTCAGTATGACCTTGTCAGTTTGTTAAAAGATTCTTACGTTGATATCAATGACGAATATGCTGAAAAGATGCTGAAGTATTATTTAAATCAAACACAATTTCTTAAAAAACAAAATACTTCGATTGATGAATTCAACCTTATTTATGAGTTACAAAGTGTTCAACGTTGCTTTAAAGCTTGTGGCAGTTTTGCAAGTTTTATGAATACAAGATCAGATAAAAGATACTTAAAATATTTAAGTCCAACACTTAAGCGTGTAGCAAAATCGCTTAGTCATTTTTCAGAGTACAAAACTTTGATGGATGTTCTTATTGACTCAGGAGCCTTTGAAAAAAATTATGAAAGACTCTAGTTGCAGTTTACTTTTATTTGCTGCGGGACTTGGTACGCGCCTTAAACCATATACTTTATCAAATCCCAAACCAGTTTTACCTTTGCTCGGTAAAGCTATGGGTTTATATATTTTTCCGTACTTAGAGTGTCTTCAGCTTAAAAATCAGGTTGCCAACACATTTCACTTAGCCGAACAGATCCATCATCTCTATCAAAACTTAGGTTTTACTTTTTCAAATGAAACTGAATTTATTAAGGGCTCAGGTGGTGGTCTTTTACAAGCACAAAAGCAACTCAGTCATAATATCAGCGAACCTTATTCTGTTTTAACTTGTAATGCGGATGAAATTTTTTTTGCACAAGATCGTTATTTTCTTTCTAAAGCTTTTAATCACCATAACCAAAATGATAATTTTGCCACTCTTATTGTAATGAAACACCCTGAGGCAGGACACAAATTCGGAGCCATTTGGACAGAAAATAACCGAGTTATTTCAATTGGCAAGGATAAACCTACAGCCAAAAGCGAACCATGGCACTTTATAGGGTTGCAATTTTTAAATCATCGTATTTTTTCATACTTAGAGCCCGCAAAAGAACAAAATATTTTTTATGATGTTTTAATTAAACACCTAAATGACAAAAAAATAGAAATATTTCCTATCGAATGTAACTGGTATGAAACAGGGAATCTAGAAGATTACAAATTAGCAAAAGCCGAGATTAATCAAATCTTATTAGATAAAAATCATTCTCTGCACAAAATTTATCAAGAGCACTTTGCCGCTCTAGAAAAATACCCAAGTTCACAACTCAGTGACTTGTCCTAATACAACTGATTTTTTAGCAGAAGTTGCTTTAACTACATTGGCCGGTATTCTCCAGACATTGCATGCAGCCAGTAAAGCAAACGCTGCACCTTCAATACTTTGTGTCGGCCATCCGTAGTCTTCGACAGTTGATACTTTAATACTTTCGAGCTCTTGATCGATACGATTGATCAAATATTTATTTTTAGAGCCACCGCCACAAAAAATAATTTCGTCTGGTATGGGACGACAAAACTGAGTATATGCTTTAGCTATCGATTGAACTGTAAGTTCTGTTAATGTTGCTAGCCTGTCTTCAAGTGAAAGCTGTCTTAATTCTTTTTCAAAGCGTTCATAAAATGTTTTACCAAACTGCTCGCGACCACAACTCTTAGGTGGTTTTTGCGTGAAATAATCGTGTCTAAGCATTTCAATTAATAAACTAGGCTGTACTTTTCCTTTGGCTGCAAGTCTGCCCTCTTTATCAAAAGTTAATTTGGACTGGGTTGACGATCTAACTTCTTCATCAATCAACATATTGGCCGGTCCGGTATCAAAACCTAGCTTTAGTCGACCATTTTGAATCAAGCTTAAATTACTTATACCACCTAAATTATGTAAACTAATTGTTTTAGCTTTTTTGCCAAAAACTATCTGATGAAAAAACGGAGCTAGTGGCGCACCTTCTCCACCAACTGCTAAATCTGCGGATCTAAAATTAGAAACAACTTTGGTTTTAGCAGCTAAAGATAAATAACTTGGTTCGCCAATTTGCATTGTAGCAATTCGACCAGCGTGAAATACGGTTTGACCATGCAATCCAATAAGGTCGACTTTTTTTAACTTTGCAGGCAGTTGCTTATAGCACTCAGCATAGAAACGACCTAGCTCGTGGTTAACATAAGATAAATCAGCCACTTTTAATTCGTTTTGTGCTGCTTTTAATAATCTATTTTTGAGTGTTGCGGGAAATGTAAAAGACTCCATTCCAATATATTCACATTTTAAATTTTTTTTGTGAATTTTGACTTTAACAAAATCGATTCCATCTAAACTTGTACCGCTCATGATTCCTAAAACTTTTAAGGTCGACATAAGAATATTATGTCGACCTTAAAGATGAATGACAAAATAATTTATTTAAACTAGATCTCTAGTGAGCTGCTTCTGCAGATATAAATGAGTCTTGTTCGTTTTTGAATTTATATCGCTTATTCATCATCAAAAATATATCATCACCCGCAACGCCGATCATTTCGCCCTTATACTCGCGGGCCAGACCTTCTGAAGAAGGCTTACGATTTTCAACTTCTTTTAAGTTATCTTTGAAAACTTTATTTTGTGACCCTTCACTTTTATTTACATCAACAACATTAGTGCCACCTGATGATAAACCTAATCCACCAAAACTTGATTTTTTACTATCTTCTTTCAGTGCATCTTTTGCGCTAAGTAAACCATTTTTAGCAAGAGCTCCGTTTTTACCGTAAAGTTCATCAAATATTTTACCAGCATCTGCTGATGATAATCCAGCAGCCATCATTGATTTTTTATCTGCGAAATCAGATAAAGACCAAATTTTACCATTTTTATCTTTGACTCGACCATCTGGTAACATCGTGGCCATTTTATTTATTTCTGCACCAGCCATTTTGTTAACTTTACCATTAGCATCTTTAGTAACAGGAATTTTAACGCCTGCTTGATTTAAACCTTGTTGACACTCGGGAGGAGCATCAGGCTTACATTGACCAGTATTTGGATCAATTGATGAAACTGTCACTGCTGGCGACTGACCATCTTGCGAACAATCTTTTTTATCAGTCGACATTTGATTGTATGCTGTACAAGCAGAAAGAGCTGATTGAGCATGTTGTGACGATTGTTTATTTGCCATACCGTTTAATAACATATAGGCAACACCAGTTGCCATCATACCCGGAGCTAATGAACAGCAACCTGAACCAAACGCAGCACAAGTTGAAAAACATGCCGCCGAATTTGTATACCAAGTAACAGCAATACCTGCTGCTACTGCTGCAGCTAGTGTATACATTTGTTTACCTTTATTATTTTTAGCTTGAATCTCACTCATAGATCCTGTTGCAGAGCTGTCATTCATTTTAGCTATTGCATCTTGTTGAGCTTTATCCGCGTTTTGCTGCGATTGCTGTTGTGATTCCATCGCCTGGTTATATGAGGTCAGCTGACGTTGATACTCGCGATATTGATTGTTGTAATTCTGCATACATTGATAATAGCTAGCATTGTATTCTCCGGTTACTGTATCGTTTTGTGATCCACATTGTGGATCTGCCGGTGGAGTTGGTTTCAATAAACCTTCGCTATTACCAGAATTTATTGCATTGGCTCTTTGAAGACCTTCATTAGCAACAGCACGTGTTTTTGATTTGGCATTATTTCTTGCGACACACGCTGGATCTTGAATCTGACGAGTTTTTTGAACTCTTTGTCCATTTTCAAAAACAGTATATGATTGATCGATCATTTGACATTGTTCATAGGCCAATTCGTTATTTAAAATATTTGTTTGAGTGCTGTTCATATATGTAGACTCATCACCAAACAAAATCTGGGAATGCAAATATAAAGAAGCTATAACTATTTTTTTCATATTATTTTTTAATTTCATATTTAGTCACACCTTTTTTTATTGGCCATTAAAAAGACTACCAGTTGTTATTTGGTATCTATTTTTAACTTTATCAAAATTAGACTTACCAGAAGCCATTGAAACTTCTGAACGAACTTGTTCAGATGCTAATTTACGTTTAATTGCTTGCTCTTGTTCTAACATTTTTTGTTGGCTTAATCCTGTTGCCGCGCCACTTTTAGATTTGCCGGCACCACCACCAAATAAATTACCTAAACCACCCGCTAAAGATCCAAAACTAAAACCAGAAAATTTGGATTTTTTAGCATCCGCATTAGCACTGTTATGCTCATCAGATAAACCACCACCGCCACTGCCAGATCCGTCTGTTGAACCAGAAAAACCTGATCCAGCCATCATCGAATCAGAAGAGTTTTTATCTTCTACTTTTAAACCAAGTGCTTTTTTCTCTTCGCTAGATAATGGGCTTTTGTTCGATGCCATTGATGAAGATGATCCGCCACCAACGTTACCTGACACCATACCTGATCCACTATTTTTATTTTGCGTAATAGCGCCTTTGCCTGAACCAAACGCACCCAAGCATCCATCTGCATTTGGGTTTTGTGAACATTTACATGTTATGTTATTTGCATTTTCGGCTTTAGCACAAAATTCTGCAGTTGTAATAATAGCACCAGCACCCATGCCAGAAATTGATGATCCAGAACCAGTTGATAGTTTTTCTTTACAATCACGAGCACTTTTAGAAGCTGCTGCCATTGCTAAACCTTGCTTTAGAGTCTCCATCAAAGAAATTGCATGAGCTTTACACTCAGTAATGTTTTTAGTAACCAAACCTTTTTCAGCACTAATTAAAGCATTCATTTCAGCCGCAGTACTTTGAGTAGATCCAGCTGATGGCACACTACCTAACGTCGATGCAATCTGTGTCATGGCGTCTAAAGTTGTACTTGTAATTTGGCAACTCGTATCACACGCTAATTTTGAACCCGTACATACCAAGCCAGCAGCTGCCAATCCATACTGAGCAATGTTACTCGTATTTTCTAACACTGAACAAGATTCGCGCGCAGACGAAGCTTGTTTTAATAATGGTGTTACACCCAACATAACTGTTTGAACATCTTTAGCTAATGGATTTGTTGTAATCGGACATAAAAAACCCGCACTCGTATTTGAAGCCGCACACACAGCTCTTGTAGGTGCGTATTTCATAAGTGCTGTCTTAAGTGCTGATAGAGCAGTTTCAAAACCAGCTATACAAGCACTGCTTGAACCAATTGTACTTATAACTTCTGCACCACACTTTGATTGACCTGCTAAAAGAGCCGCATCAATTTTTCCGATGAAACTTGTAGCCAATGCTTTGTCTTCTGGCTTAGCTTGTGATGCAGCTTGAGCAGTATTTTTAGCATCTTTTGCATTAGACATTAATGCACCCACAGGGCCAGCATTAGCTGCTGGTGTAGAAGCAGCAGCTTGTTCAGCTACTGGTTGCGTGCTCTCATAATTTTTACTTGCTTGTTCATTCGTGCCAGTTTTAGAAACACTAACGACTTCTCCCGTTTCTGTTTTTGTAACAGTGGCTGTGTTTGTACCATCAGGATTGGCTTTTAATGTAGTATACGTTCCATCGCCATTATCAACTCTATTCGATGTTTGATTATTAGAGTCTGCTGAATCTGACGCCTGTTGACTCTTAGTCTCTGCTGCTGGTGAGGATGTCTCTGTTGTGGCTTTACAATCCGCTGACAAAGTTCTACATTTTTCTTCATTTTGCATTCTAGCTAGTTCCTCTTTAGAAACTTTATCACCGACTTTTGGTGATTGATTTGCTGAGGCTATTTGCTTGTTTGTATCGTTTATAGCTTTGTTAACCGCAGAATTGTTCGTACCTAAAACCGAAGAAGTTCCGACATTTGGGACAGGCTGAACCTGAGCGCTCGCGTCGTTAGTAGTGCTCGAGCTGCCTTCATACTTTTTCATTATTGTGTTAACACCTTTATTATTAAGTATCTCAGCTGCTAAATTCATATTGTTTTTTGCAGCACTACCAGCTGCTGCTGCGGCTGCAGCTTTTGCTTGTTTCTTTTGGTCGCAGAACATGGCCATTGGGCTCACTAAATTGTCATAAGGGGTGCCTGATGTTTTACAAGTTGATTTCGGTGTATACGAACCATTACTGTTCTTTGTTAAACACGAACTTTCGATACTAGTAATGAGTTCCATTTTTTTGGTGTCACTAATATCACATGGAACATTTTTACCGACGATGGCTCTAAAGACATCTACTTTAGCTTCGTCAGCACTTATGGCATGAACCTGCGACGATATAGTTAACAAAGAAAATATAACACCTACTGATAGAATATAATGGTTGCAACGATACTTAGTCACTCGTCCCCCTAACCATTTACTTATCGGTCAATGGTCGAGCAACTAAAGACTCTCTATAATTGAGACTATACGACTCGTACCAGTTCGATACAAAATTTTATTCTATTTTGTAAATTTAATTGTCAGCTGTAAGAGTTAGCGACAGTAATCACGCTTAAGCATAATTGTAAACGTTAATACGATATTTTTGGTTTAAAAAAATATTTTCATTTACTTTAAATGTGTTTATTAAATACTAAGTTATATGCGGTTACCGAGAACTTAAAAAGTGATAAAACTGCTCGGCACTGGATTTTGAATTTCTCCACTTTTACCCGGGCCGCCAGCATCTTTTATTTGCCGACCAGAGCGAACCATTTCATTAGAAATAATTTTGACAGAATAACCTGTTCGTCCACCAGTTACACAATTACCAGGCACAGTTGGCTTACCGGATTCATCAGTATTCGGCGAGTCATATGCAGGATTGCCACCATTATCTTTCATCCAAGGATCTGCACAGGTTCCAAATTGCATTGTGTACTTTGATTTGTCATTACTCGGAGATGGAAATGTTGTGAAATCTTTAAAATCATTAAAGGTCCATCCTGTTAGTAATGACGATTGAAACTTAGGAATGTATGTGAAAAAATAACTGCGACCTGAGCCATCTTTGTCTTGTATCGTAACGCCGGTATTTACCCCAAGAATCTCAGTCATTTTCTTTTTGAAAATTTCATTAACGACTTGCAGTTGGTGTCTAATACTATATGGTTCTTTATCTATTCTAGGAATAGACCCATCGTTAGCAAGTTTAGCATTAAAACCAAAATCAGTAGGAAATGCTTTTACTGTTATTCCAGTTGCTGTTTGTAAATTTTGAAAAGCATTATCTTTACCTAACTTTTCTGTATAGTAGGTTTGATAAAAATTTGGATCAATTGAATAATAAGTTAAATCGAATTGATTTGGTGCTATCGCTGAGATTTCTAAATCGCGCATCAATGTATTTTTAGGATTCGTCGGATTGTCATTATTTAACGCCAATGGATCATACTCAGGCTCATTGATATCTTTAATTAAATGTGACCACTCGCTTAACTTAGGCCAATCAACAGGCTTTTTAAAAACTCGTTTATTGACTGACTCTGATATTTTATTTTTGGATGCGGCAATATTTTCATTTGGCACAAATTTATTCATCAACATAGCGTGGTAAAAAGCAATTATTTGATTATTGGCTAAACCACCTTTTAATCCATCTCCTTTTTCGTTACTATATCCATCACCAACATAGTTCGAATAGTTTAGAAATGTATCGCGAGATCCAACAAGGGTTTGTAAAGATGGATCATTCATAACTTGTAAACGAGGTAAATTTTTATCAGTGCGATGGTTATAATCGTTATCACTCTCAAAACTTGATTTAGAATCCGCACCCCAATTGTTCATATACCATGGACCAATTGAACCACCAAATGGCTTAGCAAATGAAATAGCACTGAGCTTAATCTTAGCTATTGGTAAAAAAGGTATTTTTGGTTCTGCTGTTGCTTTTACACCGTAATAAACTTGATACCAAGGATTCTTTTCAAAGCCGATCGTGTTAAAATCTTCATTGTTGTTATTGAACACGTCCAATACCATTTGTTTAAGGTTAGGTATCTTGTCCGCTTGATCTGCTAATTCTTGCCTAAGTGTTCCGTTATTGTAAATGCTCGATAAAAAATAACTTTTAGGTGAAGTTGTATTTGTGCCAGCTGTTACACAGCGGTGAATATAAAATTGTATGTAATTAAAATTAATTTCAGAAATAAGATTTTTCTCTGATAAGCCTTTAGTACCATTTAATGTTTCGAATTTGATTAAGCCTGATTTGTTGGCTTCTGTTAAATTATTTTCAAATGTGTTTTTAGCTCCGGTTATAATTTTTTTGCCGTCTAAATCTAAAATATCATTCTCACTCAGTAACAAGTCACGATTTAACATTTTAATAAAATCTCTTCGATTTTGTGTTTCTACAAAATAACTTCTGTAGAACGAAGAAAGCAATGCCATTGCTCTTGGTGCAAGCTCGTTACAGTTTGTCGTCATTGTTGCATTTACAGTATCGATTGCGGCTTTAACACCAGACCCATAATTTGCACTAAGAATTGCTTTTGTACCAACTGTTGGTATTGGTGATATAGAGCTTTGTGCGCCATCAAGCTCACTGCAAGTAGCACGACATTGTGACTCCGAACTATTATCCGGACTTTTCCAATCGGCAAAACCTGCATGCCCCACACACATAAAGGGCACATCACCCATAGTTAAATTAGCAGCTTTAGGATAGGCTGCTCCTGAGCATTTAAAATTTTCTGATGCTGGGTTGTACTGCGGCACTTGCAATGGTCCGATTTTCATCGAATATTCTATCGGTCCCGCACCATCTGAGTTCACATACCCAAACGTACCCAAAATACGATACCGCCAAGTTAATAACTTCCATGCTTGGCGCATTTGAAAATTAACATGCGACATTGCGTTTAATATCTCGGCTTGTTTCATAGCGCCGTAATATGCGGCCAAATCAGTTGACTGTTGCAGGTTGATTTTATGATGAACAACGAGCCCAACATTGATCAGCATTGCAAAAAAAACAAAAATCACCTGAAAAATTAAAGCGACAAAAATTCCAACTTGGCCACGCTCATTGTTCGCCACACGAGTACGAGATGATTTTAAACTCAAACATTTCATTTATTTAGAGTAACTCGAATTTTCTGTTTGTTAAATATTTTTAAAATTTTGTTCTAAAATCGATACAGACTTTAGTCAGTGCATTGAAATTCATATAGCGTGTCATATGAAAATATTTATTCTATTATTTAAAAAAAGGAAGGATTACATAATGTTACATCGTGGATTTGTTATCTTAAATTTGTTTTTACTAATTGGTCATTTGGCCCATGCTGAGGTTTTGTTTGAAGGGTACTACAAAGTAAACCAATTCAAAAAACATATTGGATTTTTTATTTCAAAATACGAAATTGATGAAAAATCTAAACAATTTAAAACGACAACATTTCTGAAACTTGGTAAAAACGGTGTTGATCTGACTGAGTCTTTACAAGCAGTTTCTGATTTAGATTTTAAGCCCGTTAAATATACTTATATGGCTATTGATAGCAAACGATCTAAAACAATAGATGCTGAATTTAAAGACGGGTCAATGTCTGGAATAATCACAGAAAATAGTGAAAAGAAAAAATTCAATACTAAAATATCTAAAGATTCTTTTTTATCAAGCTCGCTTTACTACAAAATGTTGCGTAGTAAAGAAGGTCTTAAAACTGGAGTCACTTTTAAATTTTCAGCCCTTGCTGAAGAACAAGCGGCCGAAGTCACTGGTGGTCTAGTGCAAATAGATTCTAAGATGGTTTCAAAAGGGGCTTTGCAGCTTTTAAAAGTAAATATCAATTTTTTAGGTCCTGAATATGAAAATCTAATTTCCAATCAAGGACAAATTTTTTCTGCATTTACCGCAGCAACAAGTATTGATGTCGAGCTTGTCAAATCATCAGCAGAAGCTACTGAAGGCATAAAAGTCTCTGCAACCACACTCGAAAAATTATTTGGTAACGTGCCCGAAGGCAAAATTAACATTCTCAATAGCAAGTAGGACTTAGTCATATGAAATTAAATGAATTAATTGGCCAACACATGTTAATTGGTATCTCAGGACACACATTAACGAACGAAGAGAAAAAATTTATTGTCGAAAATAATATCTCAGGAGTTGTTTTATTCTCTCGTAACTTATCCACTCCAGAACAAATCCGCGATCTCTGCGCTGAAATTCAATCTTTAAGACACAAAATGGTGAGCAAAGCCCCATTATTTATTGGTATCGATATGGAAGGCGGCCGCGTTCACCGACTAAAACCCCCTTTCACTCAATGGCCACCACTTAAAACCATCGGAGACCTAGATGCTCCGACTGTGGCATTTCATTTCTCAAATGCTATGGGTAAAGAACTTATGGCTGTTGGAATTAATTTAGACTTTGCCCCTTGTGTTGATGTGTTTACCAATCCCCTGAACACAGTCATTGGTGATCGCGCAATAAGTACGGACCCACACCAAGTTGAAAAAATGGCTTCAGCTATTGTGCGTGGTTATATTAAGTCTGGAATTTTATCATGTGCAAAACATTTTCCTGGACATGGCCACACTGTCATTGATTCACACGAAGAGTTACCCGTCGAAGACGCAGATTTAAAACGATTACATGATGTCGAACTTGTACCTTTTAAACGAGCTCTTCGCAGTCGTGTTGATATGGTCATGACAGCACATATTTTATTTAAATCAGTGGATAAAGATTGGCCTGTTACATTGTCTGAATTTTTTCTTAAAAAAATGTTACGTGATGAACTTAAATACAAAGGTCTTATCATCACTGATGATCTTGATATGAAAGCCATGGCTATTCATTACGACAGAGACACAATACCAGTTAAATCATTGCAAGCTGGCGCTGATTTAATTCTCTATTGTAATGAGCCGGATTCTCCACCACGAGCTATTGAATCAATTATTAATGCCGTGGCTCAAGGTCAACTTAAACAAAGCGATTTAGAGAATACCTATTCAAGAATTACAGATGTTAAAAAAATTAAACTCATCAATCCAGACCCAAAACCGTTTGATGAAATTAAAGAACTCATCGGCCATCCAGAGCATAAATATATTGCTGATTGCCTGCGTAAAAAAATAATGCCTGAAGGCCTTATCGAAACAGATGTTTAGCGTCTAATAAGACAATATGGTTTGCAAACTATAAGTTGCAAAAAACTCTATGATTTGTAAGCCATATTATCATGTTTTTTAATAAGTTTATTTTTCAATTTCCATTTGAATATTCTCGCGCAAAATATCACAACCATCAGAAGTTTGACTCGAATAAGTACCAGTTCTAGTAATTGTTTTAGTAACTGGAGGCAATTCTCCCTGATCTGTTTTTACTATATAAACCATATCCACTTGGTACTTAACATTTAATTTATAATCGTAATCTTTTTCATCTCCTAAAAATGGCATTTGATCACAATTTTTAGTACAATGACTTTGGCACCGGCCTACTTTTAAATATTTACGAGGCCCTATTTCTATTTCTTCAGTTTTTGTAACAGCTAAAGCATTCATCGATAATAGGGTCAAAAAGCAAATAGCAACTATACTGTTTAATTTCATATTAAATTCCTTTGTTTGTGTTGTGAATGTAATTTAAGTTATATTCAAAAAAACAAACAGATAGATAAACATAAGATCTCATCATCGGCTGTCAAAAAGTTCAACAGATGTCAATTTCACAACTATATGGTTAACAGTTAATGCTTAAATTAAGTTGGCAGTCTTAGTTTTTATTTAAACTTACCGTCTCGCATCTCTTACAGGAACTGATTTTGCAATTATAGATTCTAAAGGTATTTTATATGTCTGTATTAATTGATTTTAAGTATTTATTTAATTTGGATTTGTCTCAGTTAAGAAATCTGAATTCATCTCAATTTGAGAATTCCAATGTTGAGTTATACTCTGAAATACTAACAAATTATTTAAGCCATGATTTAAATCGACTAAAACGTTTAGTTTCGATTGCAGAGTCTCGCCAGCATTTAAATGATGACTCTAAATTTATATATCGTTGTGCTTATTTGCGCTTGTCTATCAGAGAATTTTCTATTACTAAAGAAAAAATTAAATACTTAGAGGAAGTTCTAGATTCCAAGTCTGTTTGGTACGCTGAAATGTGCTTTATCTTGGGCTACGCCAGTGACAAATTTAATGACAACGAAAAAAGTCTCATTTTTTTTAAAAAAGCTTATAATAAATTTAATGAAATGGGCTTATATAAAAAAGCCATTCGATCTTTGGCCAATTCTATTGCAGCTAAATCTAGAATAGATACTGATTTGAACTGCATCAGTGATCTTACTTATTTATTAAGCGAATCTATCAAATATAATGAATTTATAACAGCTAATCGTACAAGCATCCATTTATCAAGGGAATATCTTAAACTTGGTTGCGTGCAATTAGCTTTCAAATTTGCAAATTCCGCAATTAATTATGCGCAAGAAAACATAGGAACAATCGACTATTATGAGGCTTATTTAAATCGATGTCATATATATGCTGAGTTAGGATTTTATCGTGATTCGCGACTTGATTATCAAATAATAATTGCTAGTCGTTTCGAATCAACGCAAAGTTCTATGTTAAATATTTTAAAAAAATTTCCACAATTGACTGAAAACTTAATGCCAATTTCTTATAATAAACCTCAAAATTCAATGTTTTGGTCTGAATCACAAATTAGTTTTAATATAAATAGTGTTGGTGATCTGGCTGAAAAAATTATTGAGTTTTTGGCTTCTGGACCAAAATCTAAAACTGAAATTTGCCACTATTTGTATGGCGACAAAATAGAAACCACCTCGGCCGAAGCAAGATTATCTAATGTTCTAACCAGACTAAAGAAACAAAATAATAAATTATTTGCATATACAAACGGCTTTTTTCACTTAATAGAAGAGCCTATTACTCAGAGTAAGGTATCAAATGAATAGAATTATTCTGATTTTTCTTTTGAATATTTTTTGTTGCAAAAATGTTTTCTCGCAAATAAGCAATACACACTTGATATCAATTTCATCAACATATAATGATCTGGATACTCATGAAACAATTAAAATAAATGGAGTCGGTTTTCTCATAGTCGAAAAAGTAGAAAAATTATTCGGAATCTCTTCAGAAAGTATTTACTATCTTGTTACGGCTTCTCACGTATCAGGCGGTTCAAATCTAACGATAAACGGAAATAAAATAGATTCAGATGATATTCTAAATCGTCAAACCGATCTTTATTATGATTTAGATATCATTAAACTTAAAAAACCTGTTGGAACTCCTTTATTAGAACTTACAAATTATTCTTCAGGACATCATGATTTTTTTCTCAAACCAATTCAAAGTCATGTACTGAACACTCTAAAGAATGGATCAATTAAGTCTGTTTGTGATAAGTATAACAATGAAAGTCTTTTATTATCAGAATTGCCGAATATAAATTCAGCACTCAAAGGTAGAAACTATATGCAAGAGTCTATTAAAGAGTCTGATGATTTGAGAAAGAATTGCATTAGTCATACCCCATATAATTTCGAAATTTTCAGTCCTATCCAAATTGTACCCGGATACAGCGGTTCTCCCGCATGGATTAGCAATTCAGGCTATATATCTTTTGAGGGTGTTGCCACACATTATAATAAAGCCATGAATGGCTCTTTTTTCGCATCACGCAGATTGGTTAAGCATCTCATTGCGAAAATGAAATGGCCAAATCTCAAGATTGAAAACTCAGATTTAGGTCAATGGGAATTAAAATCATGTCATTTATTTAGAAAATTTGAAAACGGAACGCAAGAAATAGACAAAGTCATTTCATCACCAGTTGGAGGTCACGATAGTGGTGACGGAGGTGGGCATGATAGTGGTGATGGTGGTCTATGCAGTACCATCACAATCAATAGAGACTCTTCTGGTCAGGTTTCTAAGCCAGGACTAATCATTAATAATCAGCCCGCTGTGGCTTTCTCAATCGGAATTCACTCTCCAATTTCTGCTGGGTCAAATTCTCTTGGAATGCTTGATAAACGAAATTTAAGTTTTTATAAAAAACTTCAGGACGAACTGCCAATTAAAAATGAAGAGTCATTTCAGATTAATATCATTTCGCCTGATACAAGCTTAACTGATTTGTTTTTAAGAAAATTTATGAGTGGGTTGTCATTTAATAAGTTGTCTATGCCCACTTACAAGCAAAATTTTTTAAGTCAAGGAAGCGATTTGGCAAGTCAATTACAATACAGTCAGGATTATTTAAACATCGAATTAAATATTTCTGATTTCGTAGATCAAAACATTCATAATTCACCTACTATTAATCTTAAAATATTTAGTTCAGGTCTTATTGTTGATCAATTTGCAAATAAATATTCGTACACTGGTCAAATTCAGCTAAACATTTTCGGACAAAAAATTGATTTAAATTTAAGCCCATTATTTTTTGTTGATTATCTGCAATTAGTTCGCAAAGCAAACGATTCAGATGGAGTTGTCGAATATAACTGGAATGCACCAGACCTCTACCAAATTGATAAAGAGTATTTCAAAGGTCCTTCGCTACAAATTTCAAGACCGAGCGACGGCAAAACAAAAACAATTTGGTTTAACTCATACTAATTTTGATAATCATTTAAACAAGTTTGGTCATTTAGTTTAGCGTCTAAATTTTGTCCACACTGTGAAAATACTATAAACCCAGCTACTCACAGTGGGGATAGATTCTTTTTAAATTGGCCCTGTTTTTGATACTCATATATTGGATTTTTATTCATTGGGGTGTTTATGTCGACAGGGGTTTATGATTATTATTTCGATCAATCAGCGAGCTACCGTAATACCGATTCAACTAAATATTTCGGATTATCTGTTATCGTTCACAGTTGTTTACTGATCGGTGCTTTATTTGTAACTGTTCCTGCTCTTGATAAACTCAAGAATGAACCCATCATCATTGAAATCACCAATTTAGAACCTGAGTCAATTCCAGAAACAAAGCCTTTGCAAGTATCAAACGCTGAGCGTGGTGAAAAAGTAAAACCAACTCGTGGTGGACAAATGCATTTTGCTCCTGCGGCAGCTGCACCACTACAGGCTAATGACTCTGACATTATTGCTGGTCCAACAAAAACTTCGCGTAGTTCTAAAAGTAAAATTGCCAAACTAAAAACACACACATCTGGGGGCAAAGCTGCAGTTGCTCGTTATGCTCCGTCTCGCGCTGGCGTGCCAAACACGATTGAAGATATTCCAGCACCTAAGTTGGATTTTGATGGCGTAGAAGCCGAACAAGCGGGACAACTTGGAGATGATGCTTTTGAAAATGAATTTAAAAAAGTAGACAAATCAAGTGAAGCAGCTCTAAGAGCAGAGCGTTCAGCTTTTGATGACCAAACTAAAAGATTAGCTGATGACAGCGATTCTGATCTTAAAGCTTTAGAAAATAAAATTGCTGGCGAATCACGAGTTATGCAAGACTCTATCAACGCGACTCGTACTAAAAACGCTGCCGCATTAGCCAAAATACAAGCTGATGAAAAAGCCGCAGCAGATAAAGCGGCTCGAGATCAAGCTGCAATGCTTGCTCAATCACAAAGAGCAGGACTTGGTCAATCCAACGGTGCTGGTTCTGGCCCTGTTGGTGCAAACGAAAAATCACAAATTAAATCCGGCGATCCAACGGCTGTTCGCGACATTTCTCAACTGAGACAAATGCCAGGCAATCCAAAACCCATTTATTCAGTTGATGAGCGTTTACGTCGTGAACAAGGTAGAGTTATTTTTCAGGCCTATGTCACACAAGATGGTCGGTTAACACAGTTTAAACTGATGCAATCAACTGGTTACAAAAACTTAGATGGCAAAACATTAGCTGCTCTCAAAAAATGGAAGTTTTATCCAGGTCAACAAGGGTGGGTCGAAATTCCTCAGTTTTGGAATTTAAAAGGCGATGTTCAAGAAATGCCAGTACTTCTTAGACGACAAGTTTCTCAATGATAATTTTTAATTGAAAATTAGAAAACCAGAAATAAAAAAACCCGCAATAAATGCGGGTTATCAAATCAATAATTAAATCGTGGTAAATTTAAAATGCTTATTAATTAGTCGCCAAATAAAGTTTTTTGATCTTTAGTTGTGCCTTTTGTACGCAAAGCAGCTTTTCTTTTCGCGCCTTGACGAGCAACTTTATGTTTACGGATAGTTTCAGTTCTTTTTGTTTTTGAAGCCATATTTTCCTCTTTATTTAATAATACAGTAAAATAATTAAAAATTATGCAAACGAGGAACTAGAACTATCAAAACGGCATCGTTAAGTCAACCGAGTGATATGCATCTTTTTTGAAATTGGATTCTTTTACATAGGCATAATGCAGTCCATAGTTGGTTGTGCCAAACCCTAAGCCTGCTGTGCCGTAGTTTTGCCCCAAAACATTGTTATTCTGATAGCCAAGTCTTAAAATTAACCAATCGTTCAAATGCGTTTCAAGACCAAACTTATAGATCTGTTTCTGCTCTAAATTGCTGTTCTGGGCGCTTTCGATATCACTTTTAACCAATAACAAGTCTATATAATTATACTCGACCCCAAAACTGAGTAACGGGTTATTGTCGATATAGTCCGATAATTCTGTATTAGCTGTAGGCTTATTTTTATAAGCTAAGCCTATTGATAAAAACTCAAATGGTTTAGCAATCATGGCCAAATCCACCAACGTTTGACGATACGTTGTCTCCACACCGTCTATTTGCAGTTCTAAAAAATGCACATTAGTTCCAAATGCAAATTTATCTTGAACGCCTTTGGCCAGCATCAAGTGAACAGTTTTTGTTTTCATTCCATATAAATCAGCTTGGTTATAACCCAAGGCCGCAGGAAACATAGAGTCAGAACCATTATCAGCAAAATAAAAACGAAAACCTCTATTAGCGATATTTAAAGAAGCTGAGTTTCTCTCGAGCAGTGCTATTGCGGCCGGATTAAGAAATCCACCATCCACAGCATTAACAGATCCAACACCGGCTCCGCCAAGACCCGCAGCCGTAGACCCCTGAATTTCAAAAGCAAAAACCTTTGTAGACGCAATACAAACGAACACAAAATATGTAAGTAATTTCATACTCGTAGGCTAGTCATGTTTTGATAAAAAATCTAGCTAATTGATATCTTTACGCGTGCAAATACTTGCGTAATTAGCGCAACGACCGAGCTGTTTTTTAGCGATCAGAGACGAGGCTCCAGAATAGCTAATCCCCATAACGCTAAATGCAGTCATGTAACATTCTTTTGAAGTATCATAATTGATTCCAATATCTTTCAAATTAGCCGTTCCAATAGAACTCTGCTCGGTTGAGTTAAAAACACTTCTCGCATCGGTCGGCAAATAGCATGAAACTGTTGATTTTGGCGCTATACAAACACTTAGTTTAGATCGGCTGACTGTGGGTTCGATATTTTTTGGATAAAAAAGTCCAACATTCCATTCGCGCTCGTTATAATGCCTGCGAATTCTTTTTAAAACATCTGAGCGAGCAAGCTCATCACTCTGAAGCATTGGTGCACATGTAGGTTCAAATAATTTTTTATTATCCCATTGACTTGATAAAGTTATCAAAAAGTTTTCACATGTCCAACTCGAGCTCACAGAAGATCCCGTCGATAAATCTATTTCTTTAACTGAAGTTAAATTTGTCTTAATCCAACCCGCAGCAAGAGCAGTTGTTCCACTAGTCGGTTTCGGAGCAGAAAACGTTAACTCATACCCCCTGCCATAAGCTAAAGATGCCGTTGCAGATGGTCTTATCAATTGAGCAATTGTACTCATCGATGTACCCACTGAAGGGTTCAGCGAAAGACCTTCAGCATTGGGTCCAGCAAAAGTTGCAGTTAAAATAAGTTTTGTTTTTGAGTCTGACGTATTAAAGTCTTCGCGGATTTTATGTGAGTAGTATTCAGCAACGCCAAGAAATGACTCAGCAAAGTCTGTGCTGGTTGTCGGAGGATATGATTCATCAGATAATTTATTAAATCCCAAAGACCCTTCGATAGGATTTGCTGCGACTGATTCAGATATCGAGTATATACGACGGCCCTCAACAAGAGGCGTTCCTGATGTTGTAAAAACAAGATCTTTAGTCAAAAGAGAACCTGTTTGTCCACTACTGAGTGTTGTCGAAAAAACCGCAGCATCTCTAACGGGTGTTGCTAAGCTTAAAGTTGGATTAGCTGCAGCATTTAATAAATCTGGACGTAGTTTTAAATCGTATTTTTGGCGAACTGAAAATTGCAAATAAGCACTGGCATTTATAGGCGATTTCGACAGAACATCAAGAACCTGACCAGAAGTTATCGTCGATTTACCAGATAAGGGACTGAATTTGCGTCCTATATATTGTAAAAATTCAGTTTTAATTTTTAATCCACCTTGAACTAACCCGCCACCATTTTGATCAGTAAAGCCCTGGCTGGCTCCTATTTTGATGGCTTTCAATGATGAAGCATCACTCGTTGCCGAATAAGGATTACAAGAATTATAAGAAATTGTATCTGGGGTAATGTCGTAGGCAAAAGGTGCTTGAACAATAGCATTATCAAGTTGTGTGGAAAAAGATGTGGAAGAGCCCAATATACCGGTTCCTTGCGGAGCGCATGAGCTTAAAAAACATGACAATAACCCACCAGTCAGCAGCACAAAACGACTTCGTGAAGAACTTAAATCAATTGTTTTGGCTTTAACTGTAGTCACCTAAATGCCCCCGGATTGTTCAATAATTAAAAAAACCCCTCAGATATAGACTAACACGTCTTGTTAGCTACCTCATTCACACTCAACTTCTTGTTTCATTATGATATATTTTTCAGATGAAAACATCTCAACTTACGACTTTTGTCTTAGTCTTTTTTATCTTTTTAGCAAAAAGTCAGTCTTATATTCTGCCTTTAGATTTTATTCTTAAAAAAGCCACTCAGAAATCTGGACATTCGTTGATATCAGTCGACTATGAAGTCACGTTTAAAAATGACAAAGAACAAATCAAGGTTTTTGAAAATTGGTTTATTGATGGTGATCGAAATTTAAAAGTCATTGCGACTGGTGCTGATAAATATCAAAGCAACATTCGCCTGAGCACGCTTTTTAATTCAAAAAATAAAATTCAAGTGGCCGGAAAAGTTCGCAATACTTACCCAATCTCAAGTGAGTTTTTTCAAAAGATTCCCTTTACTCGCGAAAAAGATGATCTTGTTGAGTTTTTAAAAACCAATAAAATTGCAACATCTACAAAACTATCTCGTGTTGATGGACGTGTCTGCATTGCTGTTGGCGAATCATCTGTTGATAATACGGTTTATCCCATGATTTGGTTTGATCAAGATGATTTTCTTATTCGCAAAATTCGATTACCTAACGATATTGAAATTTCTTTTTCTGAATATTTCAAAGTGTCTGAGGATTTTTGGCTTGCTAAAAAGCAAGTTATTAATTGGGGTAAAAACTCGGCCACTGTAGTTTTAAAAGGCTACGCCACAAAACTAAACAACAAGACCCAACACTTTGCGATTCAAAACTTTGATCAACCAACAGAGGTTTCATTTGCTGAATCAAATCCTTTAACTCAATCTGTTGAAGAATTTTACAAGAGGTTTAGATGACGGATCATGAGGAGTTTCTTGTTACAAACTCCAATCATGAGATCCAACTTGTTAAAGTCGCTGTCGACGCTCCGTTTTTAGAACCCCTTACATATGTTCAAAATCCTGAGTTTAGTGTTTCTCGTGGAGACATAGTTAATATTTCTCTTGGCACAAGAAATGTTAAGGGTTTTGTTTTATCCACATATGAAAAAACCAAAGCAGAATTACTTGCTGATTTCGGCAAAGAGGTCAGACTTAAAAATATTCTTTCTATTGATGAAGAATGGCCGCGGTTGCATGATCCTTTTTTAAAATGGCTCGAATGGGTGGCTGAATACTATATTCATCCAATTGGCCCTACGATTCATCTGGCATTTCCACCGCTGCGCAAGCAAACAAAAACACGCAAGTCTAACCGTGCACCCGTGATACCTAATTTAGAGCAAAAGCCTAAGCCATCACTAACTGTTGAACAAAAAAACTGTGTTGATAATATTGATATTCATTCTGGCTTTAAAACTCATTTGATTTTTGGTGTAACTGGATCTGGTAAAACAGAAGTCTACTTACGTTTATTTGAACAGTGTTTAGCTGAAAATAAAAAAGGCTTATTTTTATTACCTGAAATTTCTTTAACACCACAACTTGTAAACCGCTTTGTTGAACGCTTCGGAAATCAAGTTGCGGTTTTACATTCACAACTCACTGATAGAGAACGAACAAATCAATGGTGGGAAATTATCGAGGGCGAGAAAAATATTTTAATTGGTGCGAGATCAGCTCTGTTCTGTCCTGTTGATAACGTTGGATTAATCGTAGTCGATGAAGAGCATGAGACAAGCTTTAAGCAAGATGAAAAGCTAAAATACAATGGTCGTGATTGTGCGATTATGTTGGGAAAACTCACCAACTGCCCAGTTTTGTTGGGCTCAGCTACTCCAAGTTTAGAGTCATGGAAAAATGCAATCGATGGTCGATACACTTTACATAAGTTAGAATCAAGAGTGGGCTCAAGACCATTACCCGATATGCATATTGTTGATATGCGCACTGAAAAAGAAAACCCTGAGCGCAAAAGCACAACACCTTTTTGGCTTTCAACAGATTTACATAAACGAATGGTTCAGGCTTTAGAAAAAAATGAGCAAGTTGCATTATTGTTAAACCGACGCGGATTTGCTCAAGTTGTTTTTTGTCAAAGTTGTGGCTACACAGCCGACTGTCCTAATTGCGATATTAGTTTAACTTTGCATGCCAAACACCACCTCATCTGCCATTACTGTGATTATCATCAAAATTATAATCCCAAATGTCCTGATTGCGCCGAAGGAGAACTTGCACCATTAGGACTAGGCACCGAAAGAGTCGAAGAAGATTTGCAAAATTTATTTCCAGATAAAAAAATTGCGCGTGCAGATCGCGACGAAATTACGAGCCGCCTTGATATGGAAAACCTAATCAAAGATATGGAAAATCAAGAAATTGACATTCTTGTCGGAACGCAAATGATTGCAAAAGGTTTAGATTTTCCTCATCTAAAACTTGTTGGACTTTTGCTCGCTGATGTTGGTTTTAATTTACCTGATTTCAGATCATCAGAGAAGAGTTTCCAGTTGATCACTCAAATGAGTGGGCGTGCAGGTCGACATGTGCGCGCAGATGAAAATCCTGGTTCAGTTGTTGTTCAAGCGTACAATACAGAACACGAATCTCTGACTTTCGCACAGACGCATGACTATGTTGGCTTTGCACAAAACGAACTTAACAATCGAAGTCCACTCAACTATCCTCCTTTTCAAAAAATGATTTCATTTCGAATTCAATCGATGGACTCTGAAAAAGCGCAAAACGCAGCTAAACTGATCTTAGCCAGAGGACAGGCCTTAAAAGATAAATACCCTCATGTTTATCAAAACATCGAACTTTTGGGACCTGCCGCTTCACCATTGTCTAGACTTAAAAACCAGTTTAGATTTCATCTCGTATTAAAAGGACCAAGAGCACCCGAACTCAACAAATTTTCTCGACAAATTTTATCCGATGAAAAATGGGTCCCAAAACAAGTGAAAGTCTTGGTTGATGTTGACCCCATCAGCTTGTTGTAAAATACTATAAGTAGTGTCAGACGAAAAACCAAAAAAAAAACAACGCAGTCTTTTACCGAGCCAACTTGTTGCTATTGAAAAAGCAAAAGAAAATCGCCGTGTTAAAATGTGGAACATGCGTAACTCATTTATTATTCAAGGGCATCAATGTTTGCAAAGAAAGTTTTTCGCCGAAGCCGTCATCTGTTTTGAAAAATATATTCGAACGCTAGAAATAATCTTTGGTGTTAACTCTGGCGATCTCATGCCTGATCACTTTAAAGATGCCTCTCAAACAGCCGAACTATCAATTGTCGCCGGCGTCTATTGGGAACTCGTCAAAATATATGACTCTTCAGAAAAATATGCAGAACGCCAAATCAGAGCAGCCACTCAGCTTGCTAAATTTGCGCACTTAACACCACTACACTCGGAACTCGTTAGACAGGCTGAGATTTTCTTAAAAACTGCTAAACAGCCACAAAATGTAAAAGTATTTATTTCAGGAGGCAAAAAGCCCTCTAGATGCTTTATCGCATCTTCAGCATTTAACTCTTCGACGGCCTATGAAGTTTTAGTTTTACGCGATTTTCGTGACCAAAATCTGCGACAATCGTTTTTAGGACGAAAATTTATTTATTTTTACTACCGAGTTTCTCCACAAATTGCATGCATTCTTGATCGGCATACATACTTGAAAAAGCCCACCAGATGGGCTTTAAGAACTCTGATCAAATGCGTTAGTTTAATTTAGTCATCTTTTTTGTTGCAACATAGCCAAACATTTTTGATCGTAATAGATATGCACATCTACGACTATATCATCATCGGAAGCGGCTTAACGGGCCAAACAATTGCCA